>Ga0307988_1000100_pt1 | contig 69055 bp, 58 predicted proteins | sample EllFjometagen183_FD_203166 | JGI IMG/M metagenome (GOLD analysis project Ga0307988, IMG submission 203166) | Marine microbial communities from Ellis Fjord, Antarctic Ocean - #183 | ecosystem: Environmental > Aquatic > Marine > Unclassified | place: Southern Ocean | collected 2014-10-08 | reverse complement strand
CTTCATCTTTTCCAGTTCTGCTGCACTTAAAATTATAACCATAGCTACCGCTATGCTTAAAATTTGAAGTTTGCTGAACAGAAAAATATTTTGAACCTATACGCGCCCTCTGAAATCCAATTGGTATAATTCCCCATAACTCCAGGCTTCAGCCTGGGGCAATAGATAGGTCACATTACTCAAACCCTTGTACAAAGCCCTAAAAATAAAAACGCCCAGCAAATGCCGGGCGTTTTTTATAGTGTGTAACTTTTTGTTACTAGAAAGAGAAGCCAGTCTCGATTACTGTGGTTCTGATAACTTCATCTGATCCTTCAGAGTCATCAATTGTTCCATCACCATCTAGGTCACGGAAAGTCTGACGGAAGTCCCAGGTGAGCGTTGCACCACCACCCAATTCAAAAACAGCCTTATATCCTAATAGGGTTCCTTCATTATAGATATCCCAGGGATCATCTACGTTCATGCGATTAATATAAGCCGATGCTCCAGCCAGTTTTGGGATGAGATCCTGGGCTAAATCGATAGATCCATAAATACCTTGAATGGGGTCGTCATTTTCTTGCATCATGTACTGATAGGCACCATTGACAGTGACTAGACTCAGAACATTTACACTTAAGCTTCCAAAGACACCCTGCAGTTTTTCTGTTTCCAGTAAACGTGCATCGCGAGTAAGCGGCAGAATAATATCAGAATCTGCAAAAGTCTGCATACCCACACGATCGATATCATAATTTTGATCAAAGAGTGAGTAAGCGAAATTCTCACCGGTCATGCGGTATTCCAGACCGAGGTTTACAATTTTCATTATAGTTGCCCGAATACCAGGAGCGGTCATTCCCCAGCCATGGTTGACTTCGCCGTTCACGGTACCTCTTGAATCATAGGAATCATGACTTTCGAGATATTGACCCGCTTCAGCAAAGATCATGAGGTCAAGAAATCCAGAACTAAAAACAGGATAGCCGATATCAAAACTTACACCAGCTAACATAGATTCTTCGTTCAGAAGATTGAAAGGCTCTGGTTTAACATCAGCACTATCGGGATGTTCATATTCAACCCCGACTAGACCATCTACGAAACCATCATTGTTTTCATCTAATCCAATTTCAAGTCTGTTGTCATTGTCTTTATCATAATCATCATTATCTGGAATCAAGTCACCATCAGAATCGAGCCAGTATGCTGGATCATCTGGAAAGTCATCAACGATATTGGGACGACCATCATCATCATCATCTTTAAAACCAAGATACTGATTCACATCTGCAGCAACAGTGGCACCAATCTTTAGCTTACCAAGACTATAGGTTCCGCGCACACTTGTGAGCCCAATAAATTCCTTAATATTGGCTACCATAGCCTCAACACCGAAGTTGCCCATGGTAAAACCAACATGAGTACCAATCTTACGGACCTGAGGATATTCCATCATATTGTTATAGCCATTAATAAACAAACCATAACCCATGACTACATTTTCCAAAGTTCCAACGCGAACATAGAGTGGGTCTTGAGGTTGTCCCCAACGGAGGTACATAATTTTATCAACATAAGCACTGGGGCTTTTATAATCCCATTCATCAGTACGGATATCACCATCTTGGTTCATGTAGATGACGATATCAAGACCGATGCCTAGTTTACCAACGGAGATATCTGGGCGTAAAGCTATTTGATTGTAAAGCTCTCCGTCTAGGGTAACGGCGCCAAAAGCAGCATCCATAGCCAGGGCGTCGCCAAACATTCCTTCACCTGCTTCTTCGTCTTCTTCGGTAGGTTCTTCTGGAGCAGGTTCATCGATCGTTGATGGAGGTGGGGCGGGTGTATCACCCATGACCATATCACCACCATCGTCTTCACTTCCTGTTAAAACTTCTTCTTCGGTGGCAGTACTGTCAGCAGCAGCTGTTTCTTCTTCAGTATCATCTTCAACAGCGCCATAGGTCTCTTCTGGATCCTCAGGGATCGTACCATCTTCGGTCTCACCTGTTTGGATATAACCATCAGTCGATGAGTTAACCGTTTCACCGGGACCAGCTGTGCTGATCATGCCAGTCAAATTGTTCATAACATCTACTTGTCCCTCAAGCACGATAATATTGTCACCTTCTTCAGGATCAGAGACCGTCCAAAATTCAGTGCCCTTGATTGATGCCACAGAGGTTGGGGTGTGTAGCTGAAACTCAAAATCTGCACCTTTGGCATATTTGGTCAGGGCCTGTCCATAATCCAACCTAACGTGGTAACCGGTACCGCTTAGGTCATCAATAAGACCGATGGCTACTTCAGTGTTTTCCCGAAGTTTCACCTGACTTTTATCATCCAAAAGCAGCATAACGGCAAAACCATCATTTACTTTCAATTGATCATTATTGTTGAGCACCATACCCATGGTAACAGGTGTATTGTATTCTAGATCCTCAGCTTTTTGTAACAAAACATCACCTTGAACCTTAGAGATAACAGCTACTTTTTCAGCCTGAACACTGACTGCAAAAAATAGAGCAAAAAGTAAAATAGTAACAAATCTTTTCATAAGATACTTCCTCACGCTAGCGATTGATTTATTTCTTAATAGTAAACTGTGCCAAAGTTAACTGGCAGGCCTGACCCACCAAGCCTTTTCCTTAAAGAAAACCTAGATAAGAGAGTTGATAAAATGGAGTTTAAGCCCCACGATTAAGCAAAAATAAAAATCTGATTTTGCTTACCCGTATTACTGAAGTACCATAACTTTTGATAAATGTCCCCAAAACAGGGGGCGAAGGGGATGGTTATGAGCATATCAACCGGAAACATAGAACCTTCATACAAAAATGACCCCGCCTACCGGGTCACCAGCATTCTTTTCCCAGCTCTTATTGGTATTATCTTTTTACTCTTTATTTGGTTTAGCCGAGATGAGATCAAGCTAAAGGAGCCACAGACAATCCCGCTGTATTGCTTTAGTGCCATGGAATCTGTAATGGAGCAAGGGCTGTTGCCAGCATTCCAGGAACATTGGCTTAACAATAAGCAGGAGCAGGTTAAATTCATCACGACATTTGCCGGCTCAGGTGTGATTACACGCCAAATAATGACTCGCTTTCCAGCCGAAGTGGCCATTTTATCATCTGAATTGGATGCTCAGCGACTGGTTGGGAGCGGAATCATTACGGTAGCGGCCTGGCAAGATATTCAACGCCGGCCAAAATTTTGTCGATCACCAATTGTCCTTTTCGTGCGACAAGACAACCCCTTCACCATTACTACATTCGATGATATTAATTTTGAAAAAATGAATGTTATTATCCCTGATCCACTTACATCGGGGGACGGGCAGATGGCCTCTTTGGCTCTATACGGTTCACAAATACGTCGAGGTGTCGACAAGGCCACCGCATTTGAGTTTACCCGAAAGGCACTTGCTGAATCCAGGAGTCACCCCTCCACATCACAAGCCGCGATGGAGCAATTCCAGGAATATTTGCACTCATGTTGGCCATGCTTGTGCTTCTCGTACTGGAAGTAATACCGGTAGATGTTCTGGGAATTGGTCTGCTTCTCATTCTTTGGTTATCCGGTTATGTGACCGGAAAAGAGGCCGTTTCTGGTTTTAGCAACAAGGCCGTTCTAACCGTTGCTGTCATGTTCGTATTAAGTCATGCATTGGTAAAAACGGGTGTCCTAGGGAATCTTGCTAAATACTTTATTCGGCTTGAGCGTCAAAAAAAATGGTTGGGGATGGGCTTATTCTTTATAACCATTAGTCTTTTCTCGGGCTTTATAAATAATGTTGCTGCAGTAGCTGTTTTTATACCTGTGGCCATGCACATGGCGTCCATCTTTCGGATTTCCCCTTCAAAAATATTAATTCCGGTTTCATACGCCGCAATTTATGGTGGCACAATTACCCTTATTGGAACGTCTACCAACCTGCTGGTCAGCTCGGTTGGTGAATCTCACGGTCTAGGGCCTATGGGGATGTTTGAGTTTTTACCCCTGGGTCTCGTATTCCTGGTAGTCGGTACCCTCTATAATCTCGTTGTGCTTCCTCGTATGCTACCCTCTCGAGCACCTGTAAGTACGCTGGTTGGGAAATACCACATGGCTCCCTATCTAACAGAGTTCAAGGTTGATCAGGACTCACCCCTGATAGGTTCAAGCTGTCGAAAAAACAACTGAATGAGCGCTATGAGATAACCGTCCTGGCAGTTATTCGAGAGGGCATTCAAGTGACCACAAATGTGGGTGATCTGATTCTGAAGTCAGATGATATTCTACTTACCAGAGGGGCCCTGGATAATTTTTTAAAATTTCACCAACAAGAAAAGGTGCTGGCCCTTTCAGATATTAAATTAAGTGAAAAGGATTTGCAGGGTGGTGATAATGTCCTGGTAGAGGGCTTGCTTGCTCCAGAGTCTACACTGGCCGGCAGAACCTTAAGGGAACTTGACTTTAGACGGCGTTATCAGGCCTTTGTCCTGGCAATTGGTCGCCGTGGCGTAACGATTAAAGAGAAGATCGCACATATCAAGCTACAGTTTGCCGATACACTCCTCATGCTTATGCCAGTAGATCGGATTGAAGAAATGCGTCATGATCCAGAGCTGATCATTTTGCAACAGCATGAAGTCAATATGCGCAAAAAAAAGATCAGGTGGTTGGCCGTTCTGGTCATACCTGCTGTTATGATTCTGGCAGCAGCATTGCTGGGCATGTTTATTTTATTGATTTCAAAACATATTTCCACCCGCGAAGCCTACGGGACGATCAACTGGCAGGTTATCGTATTTATTGCAGCATTTATACCATTCGGGACTGCGGTTGAAAGTAGTGGAGCCGCCAGCCTGATAGGAGAGAGCATGTCACGCATGGCAGCCTGGTTCCCAGAATCATTTGCCCCCTATGCACTGCTATCCATACTCTATCTCGTAACCAGCCTAATTACGGCTGTCATCTCAAATAATGCCTCAGCTATTGTCTTAACCCCCATAGCTATTATGGCTGCCAATAATCTCGGAATCGATTCAAGACCTTTGATCTTTACCATCTGCTACGCCGCATCAGCCAGCTTTATGACGCCCATCGGGTATAAAACCAATCTTATGGTGTATGGACCAGGAAAATATCGCTTTGTGGATTATGTAAAAGCTGGTGCGCCACTCAATTTTATTTTTTGGATTATTGCCTCCATCCTAACACCCATTTTCTGGCCGTTTTAATAGGTATGAGCCGTCTCTATGTCTTTGCGAAGGAGCAAAGCGACTGTGGCAAGCCCAAAAGCTATTCCCGGGATTTCACAATGAGGATAAATCCCATAGTTATGAATAGCTTAATCCGAGATGCAGATAAACTTCATCATCAACCTGCCTACTGCTAAAAACTTTGATTTCAGGTGAATTTAGAATTATTTGATTCCCAAGTAGCCCAGGCGCTTTTGAGTCTCCGATGATTTTAGGGGCGATGGTCAAGTAAAGTTCTTGGAGTAATTGAGTTTCTATAAATTGATGTAAGATCCGTCCACCCCCCTCAATCAATAATGATTTACAACCCAGCGCTCCAATGTATTTAACAATAAACGGAAGTTGTTTCGCTCCAGCGGGCGTGTTGACGACCTCAACTTGATCAGGAAAATTATGATCAGAAGATTTTGTTGGGGTGAAAATAGTAAGGGGTGTGTTAAAAGCTTGAAATAAGGGTGTGTTTACATCAAAATTAAGACGGCGACTCATCATAAAGTGATGTTGTTTTTTTGTTTGGTCATGTCCCTGGTGCACCTTTGGCCAGGTCCGGAAAGTCTCTGCTCCGAACAGGATGCCATCGGCATCGTCCCTCAGGGATTTTAGATGTTCCATATCATAACGGGATGTAATAGAAACAAACTGGTCAACATTCGCAGGACCGATTTTACCGTCCAGTGAGCTGGCCATGCAGGCAAAGATTCTCATTGAATAAAATTCTCCATAGCATGAAAATAGTCATAAATATGGCTGAAAAAATTAAGAATTGAAAAGCATACGATCTAAAGTGCTTTTTCAACATGTGATTTGCTTTTTTAGGATCATCGAGTACCTTCCTGTTTCATGAAATATTTGACGACCATAACTATAGTCATATCGATTCTTCTGGGGTGTGAATTGTTTATCCCTAGAGAATCTGAACCACCGATAAACACCGCTGACCCTTATGGCTGGAAACCGCCAACATCTCCTGAAATCGTGCTCGAAAATCTGGCCAATGCTTTTCCCTCCCATAAACTAAACTATCATCTCGATGTCATCAGTCACAGTCAAGACGGCGGAGAGACCTTTTCCTTTTTCCCCGATCAAGGCGTTGCCAGTCTACAGCCTGGAATTTTTGATACTTGGGGATATATCGAGGAAGAAAATTTTATAACCAAATTGTTTCAATCATTGAATGAAGATGGGTTACAGCGATTGGAGTGGCAGGTTGAGCAACTTTCTCCAATTGATGACCGTTATGAAATTATTGCAAATTACCAAATGGAACTATCCTACCATGAGGGTCAGGCTCTTTTACCCGGTTCACTCGGTGGACAAGCCACTTTGACGCTCATCCAAAACCTGGATCTATTATACGAGATATCGATTTGGCAGGACTTAAAATCAGATACGTTACCCTGTTGGAGCGATTTGAAAACACTGGTCCAATAAGAACATGCGACGCCATCATTCTCGCATCGCTATCAGCGCCTTAACCATTGTGGCCCTAACATCCTGCTGGAATCCCTTTGCCCCCACCGAGGGAGCGTTGGAGGGTGTTGCGAGTCTGATCTTGACGGAGCGACGAAATCCAGATGAAGTCCTCCAAAATTTTCGTTACGCATACATCTATCGAGACAGTGTTGCCTATAGTAGGCTTTTTGATACGAGTTTTGTCTTTCTCTATGATGACCCGGATATTGGAGGCGGTGCTGGGGGTTATAATTACTGGGGGCTGGACACAGAATTACGTACGACTGGAGCCTTATTCCGGCGGTTTGATCACTTCACGCTGGTTTGGAATGCCACCACAGGGAGAGACACTTCTCAAAGCGGAGAAATTAGTCTGACAAAAACTTTTGACCTAAGTGTGGGTGGTGTAAAACCACTTACTGGAAATGCCATTTTTGATTTTCGAGAAGACTCTACCAATAATATCTGGCTCATTACGCGCTGGCAGGATAACTCTTTTTAATCAACAGGAAAAATTTTGATTTAAAGGAATTGCCTCTGCTTGACAAGATCGTGCAGGCTAGGCTCAGCAAGTGGAGCATTCTAAAAAAACTGGATGATTCCAGGGTAAAAAAAAGTTTATCTTGAGACCGATATGTAAAAGATTCAACCGTTGTGCTTATGATATCACAGTCAATAGCTCAACCTTAAAATTCAAGTTGTTAAAAAGGAATCGAAATGATTGTTTTGAATAAAGTGTTTCACTTTTGTGCGGCCCATAAATATGGAAATCTAGCCCTGAGTGAGGAAGAAAACCTGGCCGTTTTTGGTAAAGATCTACGCATGCATGGCCACAATTATGAGTTGACCGTTTCTGTAACAGGAAAGATTAATCAAGACACCGGATTCATTATTGACTTAGGTCATTTAAAAAAAGTGGTAAATGAGCATGTGATTCAGCATGTAGATCATTCCCAGATCGAAGTAGACATCCCCTGGTTTAAGGGCCAACAACCCTCCACCGAAAATATGGTGGTCTGGATGTGGGAACAGATTGCGCCACACCTGGAAGCCGGAAGCTTAAAGCGTATCCGCCTTCAAGAAACACCCACGATCTATACTGACTATGATGGTCCTCAATGACAGGTTACACCGACAACCCTACTCCAGAAATACAACAACGTAGAGAACGTGTTTTCCTTCTTTTAGCGGGCCTGTTCCTCGGAACACTTGCCATGTTGAACATTTTAGGAATTAGTCGTTTTATTAAGCTATTTAGCTTAAGCTTTGATGGAACAAGTGATTTGGTCTTTGCCGTAGCGGTTGGCGTTTTACCCTATCCTTTAACTTTTCTAGCCACAGACCTTATCAGTGAACTCTATGGTCGGAAACGCGCCAATTTCGTCGTTTTTGTCGGCTTAATTCTTAACCTTTGGGTCATCTTTATCCTGTGGCTTGGCGGAATTATGCCGGGATTTGAAACCTTAACTGCCACAGGTGAAATCGCTCGGGATGCTGCTGGAAGACTACCGATATTTTATGAGGTTCGTGCACTTACTTTTGGTGCCGTTACGGCCTCAATGATTGCCTACCTGGCAGCTCAATTTGTAGATGTATATCTGTTTCATTTTTGGAAGAAATTAACCAGGGGTAAACATCTGTGGTTACGTAACAATGGGTCAACCATTGTGAGTCAATTGGTGGACACTGTGGCCGTAATTTTGGTGACCCACTATTATGCACATGCATTACCGGTTGATATTAGCCAGCCAATATTTGACCAATTGCTCATCTTTATCGTTTCAGGATACACGTTTAAATTATTGGTAGCCCTGTTGGATACCGGTCCTTTTTACCTCGGCGTGCATTATCTTTCACGCTATTTACAGATTGATCCTCAAGCTGACTTTGGGGAAGAATAACCGCATACGGATAGGAGTTGTGATGGAAGATTTAACAAGAGTAGAAGATATTACCCGTCAATTATTGACTGAGATAGGTGAGGACCCAGAACGTGAGGGTTTGATCCGCACACCCCATAGAGTTGCCAAGGCCTGGAAGTTTATTTCTAGAGGCTATGATCAGAATCTGAAAGACGTACTGAATGATGCCATATTTGAGGACGAGTGTTCTGAAATGGTGGTGGTGAGAGATATTGAGTTCTTTAGTATGTGTGAACACCACATGCTACCCTTTTTTGGGAAGGCCCATGTCGCATATATTCCACGAGGAAAGGTCATTGGGCTCTCCAAGATTCCCCGCATTCTGGAAATGTATTCACGAAGACTTCAGATTCAGGAGCGGATTACCCATCAGGTTGCAGAAGCTTTAAATAATCTATTAGATCCAGCCGGTGTGGCCGTTGTTTTAGAGGGTCGTCATCTTTGTATGCAGATGCGAGGAGTAGAAAAACAAAATTCTTTTGCCACCACATCTGCCATGCTAGGTGAATTTCATGATGAAGCAGAAACCCGCGCAGAGTTCCTGAGTATCATCAGCATGAAAAACCTATAAAAGAGTAAAGCCCTTGTGGCCACAAAGACTCAAAAGCACAAAGGAACAGAAAGAGGTTTTGTGCCTTTAGTGTCTTCGAGTCTTCGTGGCGAAACATATTAGGGCGAACAAAGAATAAAGAGAAATTATGCCTGAAAACCTGAAGAAATTATTTGAATCACGCTTTAGCGAATCCGTTACAGATATCAAGCCCCTGGCAGCTCATGGTTCAAATCGTGAATATTTTAGGATTACTAGCAAATCTCGTTCAGTTATTGGAGCTAAGAATGAGGATCGGCTAGAGAACGAAGCTTTTGTTACTTTCTCGAAACACTTTCGAGATAAAGATTTGGCGGTTCCAGAAATATACGCAGAGGATTTAGAGCATCAGATATATCTGCAACAGGACCTGGGCAACACCACTCTTTTTGACTACCTCTTGAAAGTAAGAGCCGGAGAACAAGCCTTCCCCGATGAGTTGCTCAAGACCTACGAGCAGGTTGTCGAAAAGTTACCTGAATTTCAAATCAAGGGCGGTAAGGGTCTAGATTATCGCAAATCCTATCCTCACCACAGTTTTGATCTCCAATCCATGATGTGGGACTTGAATTATTTCAAATATTACTTTCTAAAATTGGCCCATATTCGTTTTAATGAACAGCAATTGGAAGCTGATTTTAGAACCTTTACGGATTTCCTCTTACAAGCCGATGGGGGTCATTTCCTGTACCGTGATTTTCAATCTAGAAACATCATGTTGAAGGATGGCGAACCCTGGTTTATTGATTATCAAGGAGGCCGTCAGGGCGCTTTACAATATGATATTGCTTCTCTATTATTTGATGCCAAGGCAGATCTACCATTTGACGTGCGGGAACATCTCCTGAATCATTATCTAGATGCTGTTGCCAAGCTTATCCCGATTGATCGTGAAGCCTTTACTAAACACTATTACGCCTTTGTCTTTATCCGCATTATGCAGGCTATGGGTGCCTATGGATACCGCGGCTTTTATGAGCGAAAAACCCATTTTCTTCAGAGTATTCCTTACGCCATTCGGAACCTGGAGTATTTAATGCAGAAGGTCGATTTACCGATTAAAATCCCAGTCATGCTGGATGTCTTTCAGCAACTTATCCGCTCTTCAGCTCTGAGAGATTTTGGCAAGGCTAACCTCCGGCTCAAGGTGAGAGTCTCCAGTTTTTCATACAAGCATGGTGTTCCCGTTGATGACCGAGGCCACGGTGGCGGTTTTGTGTTTGACTGCCGTTTTCTCCCCAATCCCGGTCGAGAAATTGCCTATAAAAAACTGTCCGCCAATGATCAACCTGTCATAGGTTGGTTTTCTGATCAACCTGATATGGACCGTTGGCTCAAACGGCTTTTTACCATGGTTGATGCTGCCGTGACCAGTTATGAAGAGCAAAATTTTACAGACCTCATGATTAGTTTCGGCTGTACAGGAGGTCAACATCGTTCGGTCCATTCTGCGAATCGTTTGGCTGCCCACTTAAAAGAGACCCATGATATTGATGTGGTTCTCAGTCACCGGGAGCTGGGTTGATCCAGAATGCTTTGAATAACGTCTTCGAGAGCCCGGGGGCGCGGCGATCTCATACCTCGATTACGCCCTTATACCTAGCAATTCAGTCCACCGACCGGTCTGCACTCTTGCAGAGTTTCGCCATAGCAAGCAGACTCAGAATGACACCATGTCTATCAGTCTTAATAATGTCAGGTTTCGGGTTTTAACATGAAAGCCATGCTTTTTGCTGCGGGAAAAGGGACCCGGCTTAAGCCTCTTACTGATCGACATCCAAAATGTTTGGTTACGGCAGCAGATACCACCTTGTTAGAACATAATATTCGCCATCTCATGCAGAATGGTGTGACATCGATTGTGATCAACACCCATCATTTTGGACAGCAGATTGTAGAGTTTATCGAGGCAAAAGAATTTGAAGTTGATATTCAAATCTCAGAAGAGAAAGAACTACTGGAGACAGGTGGCGGGTTACTCCTGGCAGCAGATCACTTTCGTGATGAAGAAGCCTTCCTGGTGTGTAATAGTGATATCTATACAAATCTGGATTTACGATCATTGGTTATTTCCCACCTCGAAAATGAAAATTTAGCCACCCTTGCAGTCTCTGACCGTAAAACCTCGCGGTATCTAAGATTTAATAACCAACAATTACTGTGTGGATGGGAAAACGGCAAAACAGGTGAGCAGATTTCCTGGAATCAAGACAGTTACCAAACCTGGGCTTTTAATGGTATCCAGGTTTTGTCTCCAGGCATCTTTGAATATATGGATGATTTTGGCTCAAAATTCTCAACCATTCCCGTCTATCTAAAGGCGGCTCAAGCCAAAGCACGGATTGCTATGCACGCCATGGATGATGCCTACTGGATTGATATCGGAACCATTGAAAAACTAGAAGAATTAAGAGCGTATCTTGTAACCAACCCCTCGCGCAGGCTCAAGCCTCCGCAAAGTTATTGAACATTGAATTTGCAAAAGATATAGAAAAAAGGATTTACCATATGACCCCCACCCACTATGATATCGCTATTATTGGAGGCGGACCCGGCGGATATGTAGCCGCAATTAGGGCCTCCCAGTTGGGTAAAAAAACAGTCATCATTGAAAAATCAGCCCTGGGTGGCATTTGTCTGAATTGGGGTTGCATCCCTACAAAAGCTTTGCTTAAAAGTGCAGAAGTCTTGAGGACAGCCCAAAAAGCAAAAAAATTTGGTGTTAGTATTGGCGAGGTCAGTGTGAATTTTCCTGCGGTGATCAAGCGCTCTCGACAGGTTGCGGACTCACTTTCCAAGGGTGTTGGCTTTTTGATGAAGAAAAACGAAGTCGAGGTTATCTCAGGGAGCGCTAAACTTTTGGGTGGTGGACAAATTTTGATTGATGGTGAATCCAAGATCAGTGCTGACAATATTATTGTTGCTACTGGCGCTCGACCCCGTCCTTTACCAGGCACTCCCTTCGACGGGGAAACAATCATTTCCTCGAAAGAGGCCATGAGTCTTGATTCAATTCCAGAGAAGTTAGTGGTGGTTGGAGCTGGTGCCATAGGAGTAGAATTTGCTGACTTCTATGCTGCCATGGGGACCCACGTGACCATCGTAGAAATGCTACCTCAACTGCTTCCGGTAGAAGACATTGAGGTTTCTCAAGAACTACATAAAATATTTAGACGAAAAAAAATCAAAGCACTCCTCGAAACGAGAGTTGAACAGGTCTTTGTTTCTGATGGAAAAGCCACCGTTACGGTAAAAGATAAAGCTGGTGACACATTAGAGCTAGAAGCCGATAAAGTCCTCATCGCCATCGGTGTACAGGGAAATATAGAGGAGCTGGGTCTTGAGGTTGCCGGTGTGGTTTTGGAGAAGGGCTGGATTAATACCAATCATTTTATGCAGACAAGCGCTCCTAATATTTATGCCATTGGCGATGTCTCTGGTCCACCATGGCTGGCTCATGTGGCTTCTCATGAGGGAATCACATCAGTTGAACACCTCGCAGGTTTAAATGTAAAACCCATGGGATATGATAATGTGCCGGGTTGTACCTATTGTACTCCACAGGTAGCCTCCATTGGGCTCACTGAAAAGGCAGCCCGTGACGCAGGTTATGATCTCAAAATTGGAAAATTTCCCTACCGGGCTTCTGGAAAAGCCATGGCATCTGGCGAGACAGATGGGTTTACCAAGCTGATCTATGATGCAAAACATGGTGAATTGCTGGGTGCTCACATAATCGGGGCAGAAGCAACAGAGCTGATAGCTGAGATAGGAATTGCCCGTTCATTAGAAGCAACCCATGAAGCTATTTTGGAAACTATTCATGCACACCCCACACTTTCTGAGATGATTATGGAAGCCTCTGCTCTGGCTCAGGATCGCGGGATCCATCTTTAATTAATTGCGAATACGGGAATCCCAATAAAAAGGGAGGCCCTGCTATATGTCGGTTGTTATTAACAGACAACCCCTAAGTGTAGGTGTTTTTGATCTTCCCTGTTTTTTTGGGATGAGCAGGGGCGAGTGTGAATTGATAGTTGATTTGAGTGAAAGTCACTTGGTCTCAAGTTGCTCATTTCTTAGACTGCGAGCTGAAAAATGAGGTTCTTTAAATGAAAACGGCCTTTCCAAATATTGCTCAAATTCTTGGCTTAGTTGATGTCATAATAGACGATGCAAAAACGCTTGATGCTGCCCTGGGTGATGTTTCTGTTCTGTTAGAGCGTGAGGTGGCGCACTACCATTGGGTTGGATTTTATTTGGTGGATGATTCTCAGGTCAACTTGATCCTGGGGCCTTATGTCGGCGCACCAACTGATCATACAAAAATCGCTTTTGGAAGTGGTGTCTGTGGTCAGGTTGCCCTCACGGAGATGAGTCGTGTCATTCAGAATGTGGATTTAGAAGAGAACTATCTTTCTTGTGGAATAAATGTTCGCTCAGAAATCGTCATTCCAATTAAGAAAAAGGGTCGATTTGTGGCTGAATTGGATATTGACTCTCATGCGCTCTCACCGTTTACCTCCAATGATTCAGAATTATTAGAGGCAATTTGTGATCGTCTTGCCAGGTTATTTTAAAGCGTATGCCTAACTTAGAACGTATTGTTATGGGCGAGATACCCTATGCTGAGGCTCTGGAGTTTCAACGAGCGAAACACGCCTCACGTTTGGCTGGAGATATTCCAGATACCTTAATTTTACTCGAACATCCTCCAGTTTACACCTTGGGAAAAAATGCTGGCTTAGCCAATCTGATCGATGCTAGAGATGCTGAAGTTATTCAAAGTGATCGCGGTGGTGATATTACCTGGCATGGACCAGGGCAACTCGTCGGTTATCCCATTATCAATTTAGAAGAGCACAAGAAGAGTGTAAGCTGGTATATGCGCAATTTGGAAGAGGTCATCATTCAGACCCTTAAACACTATGAAATCCAGGGAGAACGTATCTCGGGAATGACGGGTGTATGGGTTGGGGATCAGAAAGTTTGTGCCATGGGAGTCCGTCTTTCACGATGGGTAACCATGCATGGATTTGCCTTGAATGTGGGACCAGATATGTCATATTTCGACGGCATGATCCCCTGTGGCATTAAGGGTAAAGGCGTTGTCAGTATGGACGGGTTACTTGGTAGAAAAATCAGTCTGGAAGAAGTCAAGCCGATTTTGACGAAGGCCTTTCAAATGATATTTGAATATGATAAAATTATAGATTTATAATGGAGGTTTTGCGTGTCAGCAACCTTTCAGGGATACAATAAAGCACAACTAGTTAATATTTACAAATCCATGGCGACTTCGCGTCGTTTGGATGAGAAGATGCTGACTCTCTTGAGACAGGGGAAATCATTTTTCCATATTGGGGCTGCTGGACATGAAGGCGCCCAGTTGGCCTGTGCCATGAATTTGGCGAGCGGTAAAGATTGGTCATATCCATATTACCGAGACCAAACCTTGGTCATGGGGCTAGGGATGACCACAAAAGAGTTATTTCTAAGTTTCTTGGCGAAAAAGGATGATCCTGGTTCAGCCGGCCGCCAGCTCCCCCAACATTACGGCCATAAAAAACTAAACATTGTTTCACAGTCAAGCCCTACCGGGACACAGTATTTACAGGCAGTGGGTACAGCGATAGCTGCAAGGAAAGCTGGTGATAATGCGCTGGTTTACGTCTCCTCTGGTGAAGGTACAACCAGTCAGGGTGAATTTCACGAGGCCTTAAATTGGGCCAGTCGTGAAAAACTGCCCGTCCTTTTTCATATCGAAGATAATGGCTATGCTATTTCGGTCCCCAAGGCTTCGCAAATGGCCGGTGGATCTGTTTATGATATGGTTGGGGGTTATCGTAACCTGAAACGATTTGAAACAGATGGAACCGATTTTTTTACGGCTTTTAAGACTTTTGAAGAGGCCGTTGCGAGTATACGGGCTGGAAATGGTCCAGCACTCGTGGTTTCCAATGTTGTCCGTCTATTCCCCCACTCCTCTTCTGATGACCATCGAAAATATCGGGATGCTGGTGAATTGGCCGAAGAACAGAAGCGGGACCCCATTGAGAAGTTTCAGAAATTCTGTATTGACGATGGCATAATAACTTCAGCTGAATTTCAAATGCTTTGGGGTGCCATTGTTTCAGAAGTTGATGAAATTGCTGAACAGGCCCTGGCAGCTCCCTTTCCCGATAAGAAAGATGCGATCACCCATATTGTGGATGAAGCTCCGCCGCATATTGAATTAGGTAGTTCTGCTCAGGCTGGGGAAGATATCGTAATCGTTGATGCCATCAATCATGCACTGCATGAAGAAATGGCCCACAATGATAAAATGATCATCTATGGTCAGGATGTAGCCGATGGAAAAGGAGGTGTTTTTACTGCCACCAAAGGTCTATCGACGGCATTTGGCGTAGAGCGTGTCTTTAATTCTCCGTTGGCTGAAGCCTCTATCGTTGGAACCGCTTTTGGAGCTGCAGTAGCTGGTTTAAAGCCCGTCGTGGAAATTCAGTTTGGTGACTACATCTGGACAGCCATGATGCAAATCCGTAATGAGGTGGCAACTGTACGTTACCGAAGCAACAATACTTTCACTGCTCCAATGGTGCTCAGGGTTCCTGTCGGTGGATATATCCACGGGGGGTTGTGTCACAGCCAGAGTATCGAAGGCTTCTTTATGCATCTTCCTGGTATTCATATTGTTTATCCCTCGAATGCAGCAGATGCAAAAGGTCTACTTAAATATGCCTGTCGCATCGATGATCCTGTTCTCTTTTTGGAGCACAAGGGGATGTATCGCCAGGGTTTTGCAAAACGGCCTGAGCCAGATGCAAATTATCTGTTACCTTTTGGTCAGGCTGCCATTGCCCGGGAGGGATCAAGTCTCACCATTATCACCTATGGAATGATGGTTTATAAGTCGATTGAAGCTGCCAAACAACTAGAGAAAAATCTTGGTGTCACGATTGAAATTATTGATTTGAGGACATTAAGTCCCTTGGATAAGGTCACAATTGGACACTCGTTACAGAAGACCAGTAAAGCATTGGTTGTCTACGAAGACACCTTAACGGCTGGCCCAGGTGCAGAAATTGCTGCCATTATTGCCGAGGAATTTTTCGACTTGCTAGACGGACCCGTTCTGCGAGTTGCAGCGAAGGACAGTCCTGTTCCTTTCAACTGGGATTTGGAAGATGAAATCCTACCTCAGACAGAAGATATCCACCAGGCCGCTGAGAGATTATTGGGGTATTAACCTGGGAATAAATACTTCAACTAAGCGGGGATTTAAATCCCCGCCTTGTTTATCGGGACAAAAATCAGGACAAAAAAAGGTAATCAAATGATATACGATATTGTCATGCCAAAGATGGGTGAATCTCTTACCGAAGGAACGGTTCTGGAGTGGAAAAAGAAGCTTGGGGAATCCATCGAAAAGGATGAAATTCTACTGGAAATCGCCACGGATAAAGTTGATTCGGAAATTCCATCACCGGTTGGTGGCACTGTGGTTGAAATCATTGGGGAGATTAATAAAACCTATGATGTGGATATGGTGATTGCCCGGGTTGAAACCTCAGATGATGTCCAATTATCTCAGAAGGTAGAAAAAAAGACCCCAAAACCATCTCCTGTAGAGTCGTTGCATGCAACGACTCTACAGGCACCCCCTATATCCTTCGGAGACGGACGCTTCTATTCGCCTCTGGTCCGCAGTATTGCTGCTCAAGAGGGAATTCGACCTGAAGAATTGCAACGGATTCCAGGCACTGGTTTTCGGGGTCGTGTATCCAAGCGGGACGTCCTTTTTTATGTTGAAACGCGTAGGTCGGGTAATTCACAGGTTGCCCAAAAGACGGGTCTGGAAGAAACGGGACTTATCAACAGAGTTGTTCCAGAAGATGTTGAGATTATTGAGATGGATTCTATGCGCAAGAGCATTGCGAAACACATGCGGAACAGTATTGATACCTCTGCCCATGTTTATGTGAATAGTGAAGCTGACATGACTCCCATCATGACCTTTATAGCTGATAACAATGAGGGCTTCAAAGCCAAAGCGGGTCATTCTTTAACGGTTACTCATTTTATAGCGCTCGCTGTAAGGGATGCTTTGTTTGCCTTTCCCTTGATTAATGCATCACTTGATGGGTCACAGATCATTCGCAATAAACATCTCAACGTCGGGATTGCTGTTGCTGTGGGTAATGGACTGGTAGTTCCGCCCGTTCGTAATGCGGAAGATAAAACCCTTCTGCAAATATCAGATGATATCTCGGAAATTGTGAAGAAGGCTCGTAACAAGAAATTGACCCTCGACGATCTTGAAGGCGCCACATTTTCAATTACAAATTTTGGTGTATTTGGAAACCTGGCTGGTTATCCCATTATCAATCAGCCTAACGTTGCGATTCTTGGTGTGGGCGCAATCAAGAAGCGACCTGTTGTAATCGAAACAGATAGGGGTGATGAAATTGGTATCAGGCAGATGTGTGTCTTTACACTGGGATTTGATCATCGCCTGGTTGATGGTGCTATGGGCGGCCAGTTTATTGAAGCCATTGTGAAGAACCTGGAAACGATAGACCCAGCCAAAGAGCTTGCAGGAGTTTTGAAATAATTTACCCAAGTATTATTTGGCCACGAAGTCACAAAACCACAAAGAAAAAACCTTGTGTACCTTTGTGTCTTAGTGCTTTTGTGGCAATACTGTCCCGGTAATTAATGAGGAAATAATGTCCAAATCAACCAAACCACCTTGGCTTAAAACCAAACTGCGTAGCGGTCCCAACTTTCAGGACCTAAAAAGTATTGTTGCTGATAATCAAGTCCATACAGTTTGTCAGGAAGCCAAATGCCCCAATATCAGCGAGTGCTGGGAACGTCGCGCTGCAACAATTATGATTCTGGGAGATATCTGTACGCGCTCCTGTGCCTTCTGTGCCGTAAAGACAGGTCGACCATCAGCTGTTGACCAGGACGAGCCACGTCGCACGGCTGAGGCCGTAAAAAAGATGGGTCTTCACCATTGTGTGATCACTTCGGTTGATCGAGATGAACTGGATGATGGGGGTGCCTTTATCTGGGCTGAAACCATTCGTCAGATTCATGCTGAAGTTCCAGGGTGTTCCATTGAGGTATTAACGCCTGATTTTCAAGGAAAACGTGATGATATCCAGACCGTCTTGGACGCTCAACCAGAAATCATGAGCCACAATATGGAGACTGTTGAACGTTTACATCGAAGGATTCGTCCCCAGGCCCAGTATCAACGTTCTTTAGATGTCTTGAGGCAATCAGTTCAGGCTGGCCTGCAAACCAAGACGTCTATTATGGTCGGAATTGGCGAAACCAAGGCTGAAGTTTTTGAGCTTATGGATGTCATTCGGGAAACAGGATGCCAGATATTCTCATTGGGTCAATATTTACAACCAACCAAAACACATGAACCGGTCCATCGGTTTGTTCATCCTGACGAATTCGCGGAGTATAAGGAATATGGTTTGAAGATCGGTTTTAATCATGTGGAGTCAGGCCCACTGGTTCGCTCTTCCTATCATGCAGACGAACAGGTCCTCCAGAATAAAGCGCTCCACCCCAACACCTAGTTGGCACACGCCTTGTCAAGGTAGAGCGTGTCTTTCTATCTCTACTATTACTTGACATTGTCCTCCCCCCGGGGAGGTGCCCATAGGGCGGAGGGAGTTTCTCTATTACCCAATTCCCTGCAAAAATGACATTGATCTCATCGAAATAATAGATACACAAAATAGAACCACAAGGGCTTAGACAAACTCAGTCTCCTTGCAAAAAAGAAGCCTTTTATGAAGCCAACTATAGCATACCGTAACCTGGTGCCCACCGATCATGAAATCCTGTTCAAAATGTGGAAAACAGCTCCTGGTCTAACCATTAGAAACGCAGATTCTTTTGAAGGGTTTACAGCCTTTTTAAAGCGAAACCCCAGGCTTTCTTTCGGAGTAGAGTCAGGCGGAAGACTTGTTGGTAGCATTTTGGGTGGACACGATGGTCGATTTGGATCGATTCACCACCTTGTTGTTATGCCAGCATTTCAAAACCAGGGACTTGGAAAGCAACTCGTTAAGCTCTGTCTTGATCAGCTTGAGTCTACGGGAACTGAAAAATGTCATATTTTCATCAACCGCGACAACCAAAATGGCATCAAGTTCTGGGAAAATATTGATTGGGTTGAACGCACTGATCTCTTCATGGCATCATTTACTTTTGATCCATAATCTCTTCTTCAGAATTGGATTGAAAATTAAGGGCTAAAGCCCCTTTTTGTTGAAGATTCATGCTTCCGCGCTAAAGCACGGTGATTTGAAATAATATAAAAAATATCGGCTTTAGCCATTAAGAGAGGAAAGTAGCATGCCTTATGTCAAAATATGGATTCATGCAGTCTGGGCCACCAAGAACCGTGAAAAAATATTGTCCAAAGAAATACGATCCACGATTGTTAATTATATCCACTGCCTTTTCCGATTACGAAATAACCAGTCCATTAGCAAGGTGATGCAACTCATAAAGGGTGAATCATCGTTTTGGATAAATAAGGAAAAATTAACTGAGACTAAATGTAGATGGCAGGAAGAGTATTTTGCTATATCAATCAGTGAATCTCATGTTGATAAAGTAAGGTGCTATATCAAACGCCAGGAATCTCATCGTTCCCACAAAATATTTCAACAGGAATATGATGAATTCATTACGAAGTACGGATTTCAAACAATTAATGGCTAAAGCCCGATATAGAAGAAATTTATGGTTCACCGCGGTGCAAAACAATTGAGCTTTACCCCCGGAACATAATTATTGCACCGCGCTTCAGCGCGGGGATTTGAAATATGTTACCATGCAGACTCGCTAGGAGCATATAAAAACAGTGGTATTATTGCCCTCTGCAAGTAAACTGGTCCAATTGTAAAATGTTTGTTAGACAATAACTAAAAAAAACAGGTTAGGTATATATGAATTTTCCATGGAATATGTTTCTGGATCTTGGTGTTATTTCTATAGCATTATTGTTGGCTACATTTATTCGTGCGCGAGTCAATTTTTTCCAGAAATACTTGATTCCCAATGCACTCACAGCAGGATTTATTATTCTGCCCTTTTATAATTTTGTCGCCCCATCTGTAGGCATGTCTGAAATTGGCCTCGGAGCCATTGTCTACCACCTTCTGAGTATTTCGTTTATCGCTATGAGTCTCCGAAAACCAGCATATACCAAACGGAAAGGCGACAAGAGTGTTTTTGGCACCTCTATCTCCATTATTTCACAGTATTCTTTGCAGTCAATCGTAGGCTTATTATTAACGTTCATGTTTATGAGTACCATTATGCAGGAATTGTATCCCGCCTTTGGGTTTTTTATGCCACTGGGATTTGCTCTGGGGCCGGGACAGGCCTATGCGATTGGTGAGGGCTGGGTTGAGATGGGCTTTAAAGGAGCACCAGATGTTGGGTTAACCTTTGCAGCTGTCGGTTACATGTGGGCCTCTTTTGGCGGTGTTATTCTAATCAATATGGGAATCAAACGTGGCTGGCTAGACAAAGAACAAATCGAGAAAATAAAGGCAAAACGATTTCGCTCAGGTGTCATGGGTCGTAAGGATAAATTACAAGTGGGTTCACGTCTTACGACGGAATCTGAAGCCATTGATTCTGCAAGTTACAACATGGCCGTTGTGCTCATGGTTTACCTCTTTACGTTCCTCATGTTAAAAGGTCTCGGTATTGTCCTGGGATTCGCAGGAAATTTAGGGAACGATTTGGCGGTAAATTTATGGGGCATCAGCTTTGTCTTTGCAGCCATGGTTGCTCTGATAGTAAAAACCTTGATGATCAAACTAAAATTAGAACACACCCTGGATAATGGTGCACTGACGCGTATCGCTGGAAACAGTGTTGATATCATGGTTGCCGCGGCTGTTGGGGCGATTTCTCTCACGGTTGTGGTTCAATATTGGCTCCCTATTCTAGTCATTTCAGTGACGGGTGGGATCGTGACATTCGTAACGGTCATTTGGATTAGCTCAAGAATTTTTGATAACTATCAATTCCATCGTGCTTTGATTATTTATGGAGCCTGCACGGGAACCATGCCTACTGGTTTGGCTTTGCTCCGCGTTGTGGACCCTGATTTTGAAACACCAGTAGCCACGGATTATATGTATTCAGCAGCTCTCACGTTCTTTTTTGTGATACCATTTATTCTTTCTATCAACCTACCAGCCTATAGTGTTACAAAAAATAACCCCATGCTTTTTTGGGCCGCAGTTGGTGTCGGTCTCGCCTATTTGGTCTTTGTTCTGATTTCGCATCGCATGGTTGCAGGAAAGCGGGCTTTTGCTCAATTGGGTAAACTGTGGTTTGATGAAAAATAGTCGAAACCCCGGATCCTAAAAGCAGACGAAGTATTAATAGGCAGTTTAGATGTTAGAAGTAAGAAGCTCTTTGGGGGGAATATGAGAAAATCTACAAAGCTATTATCGCTAACAATTGCATTGACCCTGCTAGTTAATGGGGGCGAAACCCGATGGATAGCCGTTGGCTCCCTTCACAATTGGTTTTCTGAAAATGGCTGTGAAAGTGAGCTTGGGCGGACAGGTTCAATGACCGATCAGCTAGATGGACTTCGGTATCCAGCTCAAGACCAATATCAAGATATGCAAGTCTCAAAAGGGTTATGGATAGGTAGTTCCAATTATTATGATCCGCTGGCTGGAGTGACCTTCCCACATAAGGTCGTTTCCATTGGTCCCCGAACCCCGATTAGCTCAACTGCAATCATGCCAGTTGAATTCATGACAGTTGGGCGATTTGCACACCCACAAATTATTGTAGACAATCGAGAGGCCGGCTTTTTCCATCCGACACAAACAGGTGCCAACATCATTGATCCAAATGCTCCCTCGGACCGAATGCTGATAAATACGGTTCATACATCCATGGGGGTGACCCTAACAAGGAAAATTTACGCCTTGAGTCATCCTGACCATGATAATTATATGATCTATGACTATGTGTTCAAAAACACGGGGGTAATTGATGCGCTTGGCACACAACACTCCCAAACACTAACAGACCTTATGTTTTTTTGGTTGTACAGATACGGAATAAATAGAGAGGGTGGACCCTACGGAACAGACGGCGGTTGGTTGCCTCAAAATGTTGGGTGGGGGCGAAATACCATGAACGAAGTCATGGGAGAAAATCCTGAGTCTGAGGACCCCTTTCGAGCATTTTATTCGTGGCATGGTCGACACTCATTATCAGCGGATGGCCATGATAATATTGGCGGCCCATATTATGGAGCTGATGGAGACGGACATCTGAGTACGCGTCAGTTTGTTGGGGGGGTCACACTCCATGCAGACATAGGCTCCAATAACCAAGATGATGATCAAACACAGCCAGTGACGACTCATTATCTAGGTTCGGATAATCCCACAACCCTTGCCACGGATCAATTCAATAGTATAAAGATGTCAGCTCAATATGATGTTATGTCAGCAGGTCACCCAGAACTGTCTCATGCGGAAGAGGTGGGGGATGGTTATGCTGATACCTGGGGTTTTGATGCTGGTGGATATTCACAGACTCAGGGTTTTGGACCCTACACGCTAGCTCCTGGTGATAGTGTTCATATCGTTTTGGCAGAAGGCGTGGCTGGGATTAGCCGAGAATTATCATATAGTATTGGTGATACCTGGTTAAATCATCCCGCCCCCTATTTCCTTCCAGATGGTTCGACAACTACAAATGCCGATGAGTATAAAAATGCATGGGTTTTCACAGGTATTGATTCCTTAATGCAAACCTTTCAACGAGCCACTGATAACTATACATCAGAATTTCAAATCCCAACCCCGCCGCCACCACCAGCCAGATTTGAAATATTCAACCAAGGAGACAAGTTGGGCTTACTCTGGGCCAACAATGCTGAGGACAGTCCGGGCTTTTCGGGGTATCGAGTTTTTCGTTCCAACAATAAATATGGATTCTATGATGAAGTATTTGCGTGTGGAATCAATACGGGTCACCCTGAAATTGTCAATAGTTTTGACGATGTTGATGTCAGTGTTGATGAATCATATTACTATTATATCGTAAGTTTTGATGACGGAAATACAAATAATGGATCACCTCTACAGAGTGGTGAATTCTGGACTCGAACGAGAGAGCCGGCCTACATTACAGGTGTAGCGTTGGTAGATGCTGACCTCTATGTGAGTCCAGAAGGAAGCGATAATAATGATGGCCTTACGGTTAATACCCCCTTTAAAACGATCCAATCTGCATTAGGTAGGTTACTCCATAATGCTATTCATCAACATACTATTTTTTTGGCAGAAGGAGTCTACAGTCCCTCTGGTACGGGCGAATATTTCCCGCTTAGACTGAATAACTTCGTCAGCTTGCAAGGAGCTGGTTCAGAACTCACATTTCTAGATGCAGAGAACCTCTCGCTTGTGATAGGAGTGTCGGGTGATAGCGTAGTTATTAAGGACTTAACCCTAATGCGTGGGTATAACAATAGTCCTTATACAGAAGGGGGAGGTTTACAAGCTTCAGACGCATCTCTTACAATATCGAATGTTATCATCAGAGATAATTCAGCCGTTGAGGGTGGTGGACTTTATGTTTCCAATACCCATCTTAACCTGAAATCTGTATCCATTCGTAACAATAGTGCTCTTGAAATGGGTGGTGGACTTTACTTGGACCACGAGAGTGACTTGACGTATGATCCATTGGCGCTATCAAGCATATATTCAAATGAAGGCCCCTTGGGTTCCGATATAGCCACGGATGAATACTATAATATTCATCGATCAATTGATTTAGATACGTTTACTGCCATCTCTCCATCTGATTATCTAGTTTTTCCTGCAGGCTTCTTCTCTCTAAATTCGCTAAATAATGTAAGGGATCTGGCGGGATCAGATTTGTTCGTGTCTCCAACGGGGAGCGATGAAAATTCTGGGTTGAATAGTTCAGAACCCTTAAAAACCATTACGCATGCCCTTAAGAGTATACTGACCACAGCAGAAACCCCTCAAACAATTCATTTGGCAGAAGGATTGTATGCTTCCTCAAGTAACGGGGAAACTTTCCCCATCTATCCACGGGATTATCTTACGATTTCAGGAGAATCACAAACTGAAACACACTTAAAGGGTGAAAATCAACGGTCTTTAATAAGAATAATTGGTCACAATAATATTATTTTAAATCACATGTCTTTGAGAGGTTCTGGCAATAAAGCAATTGATTGTAGCTTTTCTGAGATGGAATTCCAGAATTTATTAATCGAGGAAAATGATGGTTATCAAGGTGCAGGAATACATCTAGGTTCAAATGCACATCTCACACTTTCTGCAGTTACGATTCGCTTTAACACGGGGAATGGTCTATTTATTGGATATGAGTCAGAAGTTGTTTTTGATCCAATTGACAGATGCAACATCTACTATAACGAGGGATATACTGCCACAGGTCATGATATTTTGGGATGGCTGCCTGAATTACCTCCTCTTGAGGTATTTTTAGATACGTGTACCTCTTTAATTCCAAATGAAACAGTCGCTTATCCCTTAAGTCAATTCACCTTTGATATTTTGAATGAATTTATTCCCGAAGGAGCTCACGATTTTTATGTATCACCTGAAGGGAGTGATGATAACAACGGAAGGACAGTAGGGGAACCTTTGCAAAGCATCACCCGTGCTCTGGATCTGATCTATGTGGATGCTGAACATCCTCGGAATATCTATCTAGAAAATGGCATTTATAGCCCATCAACTACAGGTGAAATATTCCCCCTCTCGGGCAAAAACTATGTATCAATTATTGGGTCAGATACTGAACAGACAATTCTAGATGGTGATAGCCTATCAGCGATCTTTGAAATGTCTGGGATTCAAAATATTGTCCTTGAGAAAATGACCATCCAAAAAGGATCTGCTATACGTGGAGGGGTAATGACCTTGGCATGGTCATCTCCAACATTTAAACAGATCATTTTTAAGGAAAACAGGTGTCAAAACGGAGGTGGAGTGATCTATCTGGGTCAATCAGATGAGCTTAATACATCAAAACCTCTTTTTGTTAACTGCACTTTTGTGAATAATAGTTCAGAATCAGGCTACGGTGGTGTTCTACAATTTCTTTCAGATGCTCACCCCGTCTTTATTAATTCACTTGTTTGGGAAAACGGATCCATTCCAATCATAAGTAGTCCTCCGGGACAGACAACTATGGTAAACACATTGATAGAGGGTGGTTCATCTAGTGCGTTAACGGCTGTTGAGTGGATTGGGTCAATTATTGACTCGGATCCATTATTTGTAGGTGGGAATCCCTACAGTCTTGAGCTGACCTCAAGTTCACCCGCCATTAATGCTGGAGTTGCTCAAGTTGTATTTGAAGATACATTGATAAATCTAAGTGCAGATGAATATATAGGAGGTGCGCCAGATATTGGTGCGCTGGAATCACCCTATACTGTTGGTATTGATCCAATGGACGGGCACCCCCAACATTACCGGCTCTACCCGAATTACCCCAATCCTTTCAATCCGACGACAACGATCTCTTTTGATATTCCCAATAGGGCTCAGGTAGACTTAAGTATTTTTGATTTACGAGGGCGACAAATTTGGATATCTCCCAAACAAATGCATAACCCGGGAAGATATTCAATTGTTTGGGGGGGACGAGATTCCCAGAACTTGTTGGTGGAAAGCGGTGTATACTTGGTGCAACTGCAAAGCGAGACCTTCCGAGAGACTCAGAAAATTCTATTAATTAGATAGTCAGGTATATCGATTAAAGGCGAAATCTAACATGAAAGCCATCCAGTTTTCCCAACACGGGAATAGCTCAGTTCTTGAATATGTCGAGCAGGAAAGACCTCATATTACAGATGGTCAGGTGCTGGTGGAAATCAAGGCGGCAAGTCTCAATCATTTAGATCTGTGGATTCGAAGAGGATTGCCCGGTTTACAGATCAACCTACCCCATACGCCTGGAAGTGATGCAGCTGGAGTTATCGTTGCCGTTGGCTCGTCTATCACTGATTGGAATGTTGGAGCTGAAGTGGTGGTTCAACCCGGTACCTTTTGCGGTACCTGCGACCCCTGTTTAGCAGGAAATGAAGACATGTGCCCTGCTTATGGTATTCTGGGAGAAACAGAAGCAGGCTTACAGCAGCAATTTGTGGCTCTCTTACCTAAAAATATTGGTGCCAAACCTAAAAACCTGAGTTTTGTGGAGGCCGCCGCGCTTCCCCTGGCTGCCCTGACTGCCTGGAACATGTTGAAAAATAGAGCTCAACTCAAGCCTGGAGAAACCCTCCTTGTGCTTGGTGCGGGATCTGGCGTGGGCAGCATGGCAGTCCAGATGGGAAAATATCAGGGGGCAACCGTTATTGCCACCGGTGGATCTAAAGCAAAACGACAACTTGCCCTTGATTTGGGGGCCACCCATGTTCTTAATCACCACCAACCGGGGTTTTCTCGTGAAATTAAAAAATTGACCAACGGAAAAGGTGCTGATGTGGTCTTTGAGCATATTGGGGAAGCGACCTGGGCAGACTCTCTGAAATCTCTAGCAGTTGGTGGAAGACTGGTAACCTGTGGTGCCACGACAGGTATCAAGGGACATCTCAATCTTCAGCATTTATTCTACAAAAGACAGTCTATCCTCGGGTCAACGATGGGCTCAGTATCAGATTTTCACGCCTGTCTTGACCTGGCTGGTCAGGGAACATTAAGACCGGTAATTGACAAAACCTTTCCATTTAGGGAGATACAGAAGGCCCACGATCACCTGGAATTTAAACACGGCTTTGGCAAGGTCGTTTTAGAGGGCTGGAATTAAATAGTATTCGGTGAGAGGTGAAGCTCAAAAAGTGTCTTTGCGACCGTAGGGACAGCCTGCCATGGCGTAATTCTGAAAGAATAAACACGGGTGGCAAGCTCATATATTTAGAGTATAAAAATATAATATTAAAGGGATAGTTACTCCTTAGTCATATCAATATCAATTCCCCAGAAACTCACCTAAAGCAGCATTGAATTCAGCCGGTCGCTCAACTGGTAGAGCATGTCGAGCATCCTCAATCACAATGAGTTTGCCGTTTGGTATTTTTTCAGTGAAAGCCTGTTTTTCAGCGACGGAAGTATAATCATTATCTGATGCCAACGTGAGTGTAGGACATTTTATGTTTTCAATCTGATCCATAACACTCCAGCCAACAATAGCGCGCATTGCATCCCGATAAGCACGTGGATCATTCTCAGCCCAGCGTTTTACAAAGGTCGCTCTAATACCAGCTTGTTCTGGTTTAGGAAACATACGCTTGCTCAAAATCTCGCCGATCTTGCGCATCCCTAATAATCGGAGGACCAGAAAACGCTGCCAGATATTGAGCCGCTCCTTGAAGGTCCGCACTACGAATTCAGGTGTATTGTTAACCGTGACAAGCTTCTTTATAAGATCGGGGCGATCTACCGCGAGCTGAAAAGCAATCATACCACCCATAGATATTCCAACGACAGATAGGGGTGCCACTTCAAGATGCTCAATCAAAAGGGCTGTGTCCTTGGCAAAAAGGGGAATGCTATAGGGTCCATCTGGTTTGTCAGATTGGCCATGACCCCGCACATCAAAGACAATGACCTGATGTGTCTTTGAGAAAGAGTCAATTTGATCCTGCCAATCACGACTGCTTGAACCCAGACCATGAATAAATAAAAGGGGGTCACCCTGACCGATGATTTCGTAGTAGATGTTACAGTTATTGATTAGTAAGGTTGGCATTTGAAACTCCTGGATATGGTGACCGAAATATCCTCGGTCTGTTCTACTAAAATATTCAGATCAAAGGACCTCGTCTTTATTTTGGTGACGAATTTTGATTTGAGGGTGTGTTGTTTTCGTCATCAGTCCTGTGCTTGCGACCTTGTTTCTTTTGTAATGCAGCTCCGGTGGCAAGACCAACTCCAATACCAAGGCTAATGTTATCAGTCGCCACGCCAACACCAACACCAATAGCCAAACCAGCTCCGATCATGTTGACAGCTCTTCGTTTATTTTCTTTAGCTGACATAAGGACCTCCGTATAGGTAGACTCAAAAGTATTATTCGATCTTTAAGAATGTGTGAACTCTTGAGAATATAGTTGTTGATGATCTAAGCAGGTCGCCAAAATTGTTTGCTCGGCAAAAATATGATTATTAGTGAAGTCATGCGAACCGCAATTGCATTTTCACCGGCTCGAATGTATCTTTACAAGCATTTTTATTAATTCTAGGGACTATTACCATGCGCTTTCTACTTATTGAAGATCAAAAAGACGTTCGCAATCTAATGGAAGCTTTCTTAGCTGAGTTTGGATCTTGCGATATGGCTGAAGACGGTATTAAAGGACTAACAGCTGTTTTAAAATCCATTGAGGAAGAAACGCCTTATGACGCGATCTTTCTGGATATTATGATGCCCAAGCTAGAAGGACAACAGGTCCTCCAGAAGATTAGAGAGCTGGAAGAAGCCAAAAGTATTATTCCTCCCAAGAGTGCTAAAATCATCATGGCCTCTGCACTAGGTGATAGTGAAAATGTTATGGAAGCCTTTAAATCTCAGGCTGATGCTTATCTCGTAAAACCTATTCTCCGCGAAAAATTGGTCAGCACCATGCAAAAAGCAGGACTAAAACTGCCCGAATAAAAATTCTATGTGGTAGAGCCACAATTCATTTGACCCTACCAGGTTAAACCGATAATTCCTTTAAATTCCGATACAGTTCCAGTGACTCAGGATTTGCTAGGGCTGATTGATTCTGCACCTCTTGTCCCCCAATGATTTTTTTAACGGCAATCTCAACTTTTTTACCATTTATCGTATAAGGAATATCATCTGTTTCCAGAATGAGAGCAGGGATATGTCGCGGACTACAATTCTGCCGGATTAGAGTCTTTAACTCCTTTAGTAATACTTCCCCGAGGGCGGCACCAGGTTGAAGTTTAATAAATAAAATGACCCGCTCATCATCTTGCCAGGCCTGTCCAACAACGAGACTATCCATTACCAGAGGATGATTTTCAACCACAGCATAAATTTCAGCAGTACCAATACGCACGCCACCAGGATTGAGAGTGGCATCAGAACGGCCGTAGATTCTTACTCCACCACGGTTATTAATCTCGATATAATCTCCATGCCTCCAGATATTTGGATAATCTGCAAAATAGGCAGAGTGATACTTCGTTCCGTCAGAGTCATTCCAAAAATAGATAGGCATTGATGGGAAAGCCTGGGTGCAAACCAGCTCACCACTTTCGTTCAATACTGGTGATCCCAAATTATCAAAAGATTCGACTTTCATACCCAGTCCGCGGCACTGTAATTCACCTCGAAAAACGGGAAGAACAGGGTTTCCCAGGACAAAACAAGAAACAATATCGGTTCCGCCAGAAATGGATGAGAGCAACACATCCTGTTTGATATCACGGTAAACAAAATCGAAGCTTTCTTCAGAAAGAGGTGAACCCGTTGATAATACAGCCCGCAGTGGTTTCAATTTAAATTGCTGCATGGGCTTGCTGCCTGTCGCCTCCAGGGCGTCTAGATATTTAGCGCTGGTACCAAAAATGGAGATATCCAAATCCTCCGCCATTTGCCAGAGTGCTTCTGGACCAGGATAAAAGGGGTTCCCATCATATAGGACCAGAGTAGCGCCTACAGCCAGGCTGCTCACCAGCCAATTCCACATCATCCAGCCACAGGTTGTAAAGTAGAAGATTGTATCCTCTCGCTTGAGGTCACAATGGAGTTGTAACTCTTTCAAATGTTGGATTAAGGTTCCACCAGCAGAGTGGACAATCGATTTTGGAAGTCCTGTGGTCCCCGAGGAATACATAATGTATAGCGGGTGATCAAAAGGCAGGGGGGTGAAATCGATTTCGGTGGTATCGTTGTCGAGAAAGTCGTCCCATAACTGACTGTTATTGATCGTTGACAAATCTGGAGTGGAAGTATATGGAATGATGACCACCTTTTCGACTGAGGGGAGCTGGGCGAGAATACCATTTAGTTTTTCAAGAGAGTCGAATTTTTTGCCACCATAAATATAGCCATCGGCAGCGACAATGATTTTTGGCTCTATCTGAGAAAACCGATCTAAAACCCCTTTAATACCAAAATCTGGTGAAGAGGATGACCAAATCGCACCAATGCTGGAAGCGGCTAACATGGATATGATCGCTTCCGGTAGATTAGGTATGAATCCCGCTACGCGATCACCTGGCTTGAGACCAGCCTGTTTCATGGCATAGGCCGTCCGAGCGACCTGTGAATAAAGCTCTGAGTAGGTCAGGGAACGACGAATCAAATCCTCTCCCTTGAACTGAATGGCAATATGGTCATCGCGAAACCGTAAGAGGTTTTCGGCATAATTTAGAGTAGCTCCCGAAAACCATTTAGCGCCAGGCATTTTGCCCAGATCGTCGATCACATCGGTATAATTTGCATGAGATTTGATTCCACCAAAACGCCACATTTCAGACCAAAAATCAGCAGCCTGGGCCAGAGACCATTGGTAAAGATCGGCATAGTTCTTAAGCTCGAGTCCATACTTTTTATTTACCAGAAGACGGAACTCAGTCATCTGTGCCTCTGATACTTGCTGATCACTTGGTTTCCAGAGTGCTTTACCCGTCATGCTGATTCCCTGTTAGAAATTTAAGTTGCTGTTTATAATTGACAAAACCGCCAGAAGTAGATGATACGTCCTGAATACTGCCCTAACGGTTTCAATAATAAGCAGTTATTCGGTTATCACGTAATGTCCTATAGATCAACATTTTGCGTCATTTCGACAAACTCAATGCGACGCTCTGTGTCCTCTGCGCTCTGCGAGAACTTATTTATGTGGTTTATTTGGCGAAATTCTCCGCTACAAAATCCCAGTTAAACAGGTTCCAGATTTCTTCCAGATATTTGGGACGGGCATTGCGATAATCTACATAATATGCATGCTCCCACACATCAACAGTGAGCAAAGCGGTCTGACCTGCGGTCATGGGTGTGCCTGCATTGCTGGTAGAAACGATAGCAAGTTTGCCATCCGTATTCTTGACCAACCAGGTCCAGCCAGCACCAAAGTTTGTGGCAGCAGCTTTGGTATATTCAGCCTTGAAATTGTCAAAAGAACCAAAGGTCGCATCAATAGCAGCAGCCAGATCACCAGTAGGTGCTCCACCACCATTTGGAGAGAGACAATTCCAGTAAAACGTGTGATTCCAGACCTGAGCAGCGTTATTAAAGATACCACCAGAAGCTTTTGTGATAATATCTTCTAGTCCCATATTTTCGAACTCAGTTCCTGGAATTAAGTTATTCAAGTTTGTTACATAGGCGTTGTGGTGCTTACCATAGTGGAATTCTAGTGTTTCAGCAGAAATTGTTGGTGCTAAAGCATCTTGAGCAAATGGCAAGGCTGGTAATTCATGTTTCATTATTTATCCCCTTTATTAAGATTATACATTACATATATTGTCATCATTATAGTATAAACGAAAAAGCACCCTTGTAAAGAGACATCTCTTTGGAAAACGTCGCATAAATTAGTCTCTGGATTGCTTTTCACTAATCAAAACCCCTGTTCACCTGAAGAGGAGCAAGGGACAGATCCAAATCACCAAGTATTAAGTCCTAAGAGCATAATTCTTCACCACATCAGGCTTTGTGAATCAAATCGATGGCCCTTTATTCACTTCAAAATGTTAGGATTTGATACTTACTCTCTGACCCTTCAAAGCCTATTTTCTGCTCATCGTGGGCAAAACATTAAAGCATTTATCACTCCCTCTTATTCTATGGGTGTTCATTAGCCCTCAGGTGATGGCTGATATCGTTTATGAATCTGGTAATCTCCTGGAATTCATCGGGGGTCAATCATCCACCACAGCCTATGATAATTACGTAAGCCATGTCTCCGAGGGGATTGCTTCTGAGGGGTATAACGACTATGGACCTGATTGGGTGGACGTCCAGACAAATGGCTTTGGGAACTATCGAATTATTCCTGAATTAAACTATACCCTTCAACATTGGCGCAACATTTTTCAAGCTTTCATGAGTGGAGACCTTGCTGCTGTGGATCAAATGTTGATGGATTCTCTGGAGACATTTCATTATGATCTTATCGAATTCCAGGATATCACATATAACCGCACATACTATATGCTACGAGAACGCCTTGACTTGAATTATCAAGACGCAAATCTACCTGAAATCTTTGGTGATGAAGTGGTCGGTAGCTTTGCCAACGGCTGGGGACTTTATATTATAAATCCTGACGCTGCCCGCCAACAGGTTATCGTTGAGGTCCCACACCCCTGCGACGATTTTATCTCACCGTATTTGGGGACGGAGATGTTTCTGCAGACCGATGCCTTCGCTCTCATGATCTCTGGAGCTAGTCGCGAAGTGGAGTGGACAGGAGTATCACCATATAGCAACAATAAATCTCTTTCCGATCCTGCTCGAAATGCCAATACCGTTTTTCACACCTTCCATGAAGTCCTCTGTGATTCTTTGATGCAGATTGGTCCTCATTCTCCCCTAGTACTGCATACTCATAGTTTTGACGACAACTCTGCCCATGCCAATTTTCAAAGTATTGTTCTTTCTGGGGGCTGGGATGCCGCCAATGCCAACAAACCCATTCGAGATCTTTCCTCAGAGAACCTAGACCTTATCAATTTTACCCAGGAGTATCCCATTCCGGCTGGCACTTATGGAGAACATGGAGCTCTGAGAGTTGATGACTACTACCGGGTTTATTATAGTGGAGACCTGATCTATCATGAGGACAATCAAAACTATGATATACCCCACACCTACACCTTAACTGGACCAAGCACCGGCGTTCAAATGAATTATCTGCGTCAATTCTTTCACAACAATGAAGTCTATGAACCCTGGGTGCAGATCGAGTTTTTTGAAAAACCCATGCTTTTCCAAGACATGAACATGCCTTTGACTGAACTCTATTATGGTCAGTATCCTAGCTCCTACCGTAACTACAGCATTTTGCTCGATTATTTCCAGCCCTTTATAGATGCCCTGGAGAACTACCTGAGCCACTGGGAAAATACAGCAGACATTCAAGCTCCAGATGCAATCTCGAACTGGCGCACTTCATTTGATGGTCAGACTTATGTGAGCCTGGATTGGACCCCCGTATTTGACACCAACCATAAGACCTACCGGATTCAATATGACACAGATAGTTTGACTGAAAACTCTCCCTATCTAGATGCTGCTACTGATATCCGTTTTGCCGATCCCCGGCTTGATCATCTTATCTTTGACAATCTTGATCCTGCAGAAAATTACGTTTTCCAGATTCATGCCATGGACCATTTTGACAATATCGGTCCCTTAAGTACAAGCCTCAGTGACAGTATCCCAGGTCATGAATCTATCCACATATTGGAGAACTTTAATTCTGGTTCAATTAACCTCCAGTCTTTTTCTGATGAAGATTACCATCCAGATCAGTGGGAGTTAGATGCTGAGCATACGTTTATGAATTCTAATTACTCCCTGGCCATCTGGGGGAACACCTGGAAAGCTCAACATATTCAACCTTACTCCCTACCGGACCATGCGGTTTTCCAGATTGCAGCCTATATTGAACATGGAGGAGAGATTCAAGGTGTTGCCTTTCAAGATTCACTCAATACGCTTTATTATGCTTTAGATGGAAGTCAGCAATTAAATATTGAAGAGTGGATCACTGTTTATCAGGGCTTTTTTCCAGAGCAAAGCTGGAATCTATTTCGCCTACCCATCGGAGATGACTGGCTCGCTCGATTTGATTATCTCCCCAGACTTACCACCCTGATCTACTTTAATGATAGAGACGAGGATTACTCTGCCAAAGTCTATTTTGATGAGCTCTTTGATATCACCAATTCAGTCGCCTTTTCACCGGATGTAAACATTCAATATTCTCAGGGGCAGGTTTACCGAACAGACACTGGACAACGTAGCGTGGATATTGACTTTCAATCTTTTGTAGATGATACGGATAGCGAATCACATACCTACTCCTGGAATTTTGGTGATGAGGAAACCAGCAGTCTTGCACACCCCAATCATACCTTTCTTGTCGGGGATGACCACGACTACACCGTTCTCCTCCAGGTACAAGATGAGTCAGGATATTGGGGACAGTCTTCGGTCGAAATTGCTATCGATGAAGGGGTCAGCTCATTTCCTCTGACCTTAAACTTTGTCGGTGATATTATGATCGCCCGACGATATGAAGACAGCGGTGGAATACTCGAAACCGGAGGAGTAGCATCAATCTTTGACCCTACCCAGGCCATCCTGGGAGATGCTGCTGATTTGACAATTGCTAATCTGGAGTGCAGCATGACCATTGAAGGGGAGGAGCACCCCACCAAATCAGTGACCTATAAGGGCCACCCGGATTATGTCGCGGGCATAGCTCAGGCTGGTATCGATTTAGTCACCCTGGCAAACAATCATACCATAGATTATGGACTGGTCGGACTCCAGTCCACCCAGCAGGCCCTGGATGAAAACAATATTCTATATTCCGGTTCTGGTGAGGATAGCTATGAGGCCTACCTCCCTGTTTTTACCAATACAAAAGGAGTCACCATCGCCTGGTTGGCAAATAGCGATCGAACGGGTCAATACAACAACTATCAACCCTATTTGAACGCGGGGTATAACAAACTGGGTTTTGCCTATTTAACACCCTATTACCTGCAACAGCAGATCAATGCTGTTCATGGGGCTGCTGACCTGATTGTCATGGAAATGCATGGAGGAAGTGAGTACTCCTCAAGTCCTGGTGCTGGATATGATAATCATAATTTTGGTGTAGGTGTGGCTGCTGAAGACTGGATAGCCCCTCGTGAAATTACTGAACAAATGGATCAGCCCCATGACTCCGATGAAGATGAAAATTATTCACCCCTTCTGGATGTACCGCATATGTGGGATCGAGAAATCAGGCATTTTGCCATCGACTCCGGCGCAGACCTGGTTGTGGTTCATCACCCTCACATCGTTCAAGGATTCGAAGTCTATCACGGCAAACTTATCGCCCACTCCCTGGGTAATTTTGTTTTTGATCTGAATTATCACGAAACCTTTCCCTCTGTCATACTCAATGCTGAAATAAACACATCAGGTATTACTGGATACTCTATAATACCTGTCTACCTGGATGATTATATCCCTGTTCCTGCAACAGGAGACCTGGGAACTCATTTACTCAATTATCTCGCCGGGAAATCTAGAGCACTGGACACCTATCTATATGTTGACCCAGATAATAGCACCGCCTCCATTTGGCTAGATACCCTCTCAATGCCCCGGACTCATATTCAAAACCGACGACCCTTTACCCTTGAGCTTGATGGGTCAAACTGGTCTTCAAAACCGCTTGAAATCCACAAAACAGGGAACTTATCCTCACTGACTCTCCCTGACGGTGCAGGCTGGGAGTACCGACTTGGAAAAGAGCTTCTCTGGTATGGAAATATGGAAGATGAAGGAGCCAGCCAGTGGAACATTAACAGTACAGATGAGTGGTTTGATGTAAGTGAAGCGCATAGCGGTAGTCGATCGATCGGTCAGCACCGTACACCTGATTCAGGCGACAATGTGATAACAAACCTGGAGAATAGAATTCGCGTAGATGCCAGCAAGCAACACCATATTTTAGCTTACCTCAAGACCCAAAACAGCAACAATGCCACCATCCAAATTCGTTATTATGCGGGACGAACCACAACGACAATCCTGGCCACTCATTATCTCACAACTGGGCTTGATGGTACCTACGATTGGTCCTATTTCCATAATGCGACGAACCCACCTTATAATGCGACCTATTTTGATATTCGGCTAAATACAGATATGCCTCTGGTTGGGGATGGCTATAGCTGGTTCGATGATATCCATTTTATCGAATGGTCCGAATGGTCCGATGCTCCCCCTCAAAACATTGTATCTCCCAATGACCTCTATTTTTTACAGTTACGAAATAGTGCTGCAAGCCCTGAACCCTATATTGAATTTACGGAAACGGTCTACAATGGCCCCCAAGCAGTAAATGTGGCTTGGGTAGCATCTGAAACGGTTGAGTTGATTGGAACATCAATCCATTTCCAGGATATCTCTTCTGGATCTGTAGGGTGGTGGGAATGGAATTTTGGAGATGGAGAGATTAGTTTTGAACAAAATCCGACCCATAGCTATTCTGAGGCAGGATTTTATTCTGTGAGTCTCACCATAATGGATAACCTTGGTAATCCCCTTACTGAGACACGCTCTGAGCATATTAGAATTTTCTCGGAATATTTTCCCGGTGATCTCGATTTTGATGGCCAGACCACGGTGACTGACATTGTGATCCTCGTAAATATCATCATAGGCAATACAAGCCCCACCGGTCCGCAAAATGAGACTGGTGACGTGAACAGTGATGGCAGTATCAATGTTCAAGACTTAGTCACCTTGGTGAATATCATTTTGTTTGGCTAAATTTCATACTGAAGTTCCCCCGCCGTATCCAGATGTTTCCAATACAGACAATGACACCTATTTTAAAATCTAAAATCCTTATAAAGAAAATGATACCCGCTCAATAAAAATTTCCTTATTTTAGGCTTAACAACTAATCCCTTAAATAATCGACTTTAAAGCAAATCCCGGTGAAGCAGGAGTGCCTTTAGACCTACACGCTACTGTCTCTTTGCGCTCTGCATTCCCCGTGACGGAGAAAGAATTATGCTGGTTCACCAAGCCTTAAAAACTAGATTCCTCTCATGACTATTTGGCGTGTTGTAGACATAATCAAATCGAGTGCTGATTTCCTCAAAAAAAAAGGCGTACCGGATGCTCGCCTCGATGCAGAAACCCTGTTAGGTGATATTCTTGACAAGAATCGCTTAGAGCTTTACCTGTATTTTGACCGGCCCTTAGATCCTGGAGAACTTAATCGTTACCGTGAACATATTCGACGTCGCGGTAACCGTGAGCCACTTCAACATATTGTCGGCGAAACTGGTTTTATGAACCTGACCCTCAAAACAGGAAAAGCCGCCCTAATCCCAAGACCTGAAACAGAAGTGCTTGTAGAAAAAGCAATCGCTCTGATGAAAAATCGCAAAGTCCGAATCCTTGATATTGGGACAGGATCAGGATGTATCGCCATCTCTCTGGCACAGGAACTTGAACAGGCGGAAGTCCTGGCCATTGACATTTCAAAAGAGGCTCTGGACCAGGCTCGCGAGAACGCCACATTGAATGATACTACTGTTTCATTTCAAGAATTGGACATTCTTCATAATTTACCCAATATGGAAAATCGTTTTGATCTGGTTGTCTCCAATCCACCCTATATCGCCCTTGCTGAAAAGGACCAGCTCCAAAAAGAAGTGGTTGATTTTGATCCGCATCTCGCCCTCTTTGACAAAGTAGATGGGCTGAGCTTCTATCGGCGTTATGCTGAAATATTGCCTGAATTACTGAACCCAGGTGGGCAATTCTATTTCGAATTCGGGGGCAAACCTCAGGAAAAATCAATTCTGAATATCTTTATGGAAAAAGGGTATCATGACCTGGAGATTATTCAAGATTATAATGGCGACCCACGTGTTATCGCTGGTCGTTTTACACCCTAACATTTGTTGAAAGGATAAACCACTATGCGTGGCCGCATTATCAACTATAGCTTTATGATTGTACTTTTAGCTGCTCATTTTTCACGGGCAAACAATAATATTTTGGCTGTTCTCACCTTGGCAATCCCCCTCCTTCTATTTGTTAAAAAGAAATGGGTTATCGACGCCCTGCAGATCGTTAGCTATCTGGCAGCCCTGGTTTGGGTCTACGGTGGATATCAATATATACAACTCCGAATTGAAGCTGGAGATGATTGGGTTCGCCTGCTCTTCATTATGGGAGCTATTGCCCTATATTCAGTCTGGAGTGGCTACTGGCTTCTTTCAGAAAAGGTCAAAGAGACCTACAACACAAATCAATAAGTGCGCCCAGGGAGATCATGACAAAGCAAACCGCTTCATTTTGTAAAGACCTTAATATATCACTTCCTATAATCGGCGGGGCCATGTACCCGTGTTCGAATCCTGAACTGGTCGCAGCAATTTCAGAGGCTGGTGGGATTGGGATTATCCAGCCGCTAAGTTTGACTTATGTCCACGGTTATGACTTTCGAGCTGGCATCAAACATATTCGAACTCTGACAGACAAACCCATTGGGCTGAATTTACTGGTTGAGAAAAGCTCCCGAAAATATATGGATAAGATCAGGGAGTGGTTGGCTATTGCACTGGAAGAGGATATTTCATTTTTTGTAACTGCCTTGGGAAACCCCCGTTTCGTGGTGGATCAAGTGCATGCTCAAGGAGGTCTGGTTTATCACAACACGACCACAAGACGCTGGGCTGACAAAGCGTTGGAGGGTGGTGTGGATGGACTTATCTGTGTCAATGACCGAGCAGGGGGCCATGCCGGAACAGAAGCCTCAACAAAACTTTACGAAGACCTTATCTATTTGGGAAAACCCCTCATCTGTGCAGGTGGTATAAGTGATCCTGATGATGTCAAAGCCATGATAGACCTGGGTTATTCTGGCGTCCAAATGGGTACCCGCTTTATTGCCAGCCAGGAGTGTTCAGCCCATTCTGACTACAAGCAAGCTATTCTTGATGCAGATGAATCACAGGTTGTCCTCACCGATAAATTGTCTGGTGTCCCTGTTTCAGTCATTGAAAATGAGTATATCAAGCGGATAGGGATTAAAGCCGGACCTTTCGCCAAATGGATGCTCAGGGGTTCGAGAACTAAAAAATATATGCGTATGTTTTACACCCTGCGATCCTTCAGAAGCCTTAAAGGTTCATCGGGGAAAAGTGGCTCCTACCAAAACTATTTTCAAGCAGGCAAAAGTGTTTCTGGAATCCACGAAATTCAGTCAGTAACAGAGATCATGGCTAAATATAAGAAGATCCTTAATCGCTAGAACTCTCTTGGGTCTCAGCTTTGAGTTATACCAATTAAACTTCAAACTGCGCGCCCTCTGAAGTCCAATCGGTATTACCCCCCTCCGACTCTGCGGGTCACCTCCCCGAGGGGAGGTAAATCTCTTGCCATCAACCCATTAAACACCTTAGCAAGGTCAATCTTTTCGGTAAGAATAACGCCCCCTTTCAGGGGGAGATGCCCGCAGGGCAGAGGGGGTTTAATAGCTAAGCAAAAAACCATATTAAAATTACCTACTTTCACTTTGCTCCTCGCTGCACCCGCTTATTTTACAGCATGAATGTCTCTCACAGAACCCTAAAGATCCTGGCAGCTATACTCTGGTACATCGGTGTTTATATACTCCTAACCAAAGGTTGGACGCTTTCCCATGATGCCCAAGCCCTACAGTCAGAAGGAATGGGATTGCTCATTTCCTGGGTTCTGGGAATCACGGTCGGCCTGATAAAGACTCGCTTTATCTTTATCCGAAGCTGTAAAAAAAATATGGCTCGGATCGAGGCTTTGGAATCCCCGAAGATTTGGCAATTTTATCGCTATCAGTTTTTTATTGCCCTGATCATGATGATTACGTTGGGATCCTATCTATCTAGAGTATCTCAAGGGAACCATACTTTTTTGGTGAGTGTTGCCGTCCTTGATATTAGTATAGGAACGGCGCTTTTGTTGAGTAGCTATGTTTTCTATGTGTGGAAACCCCAGCAGTCCATTTCCTGATTCCAAAAACATTTTTTTACCACGGATTGTTGTGATACATCCTATTATCCGCGTACATCAGTGATTCATCTGCCCGCCCGGTGGAACTCGACGAACGCAGAGGGGTGGCTCAAAGGCACCAAGCGCTGTTGGGGCTGCCGAAATGGTACGAATGCTTATGCTTCGAGTACCCTTCGCGAGACAAACTTTTATCTAGCTATTTTTTCTGACTCGGATGTTGCCCCACCTGTTAAGGTGGGGGTAACAACAGCTGCAGAACCGGGGGCTTTAGCCCCATTGGACTAAAGTCCAGAGTTCTTGATAACCCTCAAATCCCGGGCTTAAAAGCCAGGGCAATTGAATGTCGAGGGTACTTTTTACTTCGGTGTTCAGGAAATCTTACATGCCAGGTCTTAGTTCCAGGGGAATTAAGACTGGCTGGACAATCGTTCTTAAAATTATGCTGGCTTCTTCTATTTCAGAAGAGTCACCTTTTTAAGGGCCATGCCTTGCTTGGTCTCAATGCGCACGAGGTAAACACCTGAAGGCAGGTAATCAGCACTCCAGATAAGCTCGTGAAAACCGCTGTGGTGCTGTTTATCCGTCAATGTCGCCACCTCAAGCCCCTGTAAATCAAAGATAATAACTCGTACCTGGGTTGCCTCACCCGTCTCGAATCTGATATTGAGCGAAGGATTAAAGGGGTTGGGATACATTGCCTTTAAGGCAAAATGTCCTGGCAATAAATGCAGACGAGGTTCTGGTAGCAAAATTTCTATGATTGGGTGCTGGGTGATCTTACCTGCATAATCCACATCTGAAAGTTGATATTCATGAGTAAAACCAGCCATGGTTTTGGTATCAGTATACTCATAGAAGTAGGATTTGCTGGTAGATCCATGACCTTCCAGGGCTTCATTATTAGTAAAATTATCTAACTCAAACCAAAATTCGTCCCCCTTAAGGCGACTTTCAATGATATAACCCAGATTCTCAGTTTCAGACTCGGTTTTCCAGGTGAGGATTATTTTACCACTCTCAACCTTCGCTTTGAAAAATGACAGATCTACAGGGAGGGAATTGTCAGCTCCTGATTGCCAGGATAGGATGACATAACCATTATTAACAGTTCCAGCTTTGTCAGCATCCCAATAATCATCGTTCCCATTAGCACTTTCACTCACAAAGTCCCAGCCTGCTGCGGTGAAGGTGTTGTAATCTTTCATTTCGGCTGTGGTTTTTCCTGTAGCTCCCGTTGTTGTACCATCACCTATCCCGGTACTGGTACCTGATGTCTGCGTATCCCAGAAACAAGAACTGGTCGTACTACTGTAGTTTCTACCCACAAGACCACCCGTCTGAGTGTTTCCTGATACAGCTCCTGTACTGTAACTGTTGTTGATATGTGCAGAACTTTCTAGGTAGCCCACTAACCCACCAATTCGATAGTCTCCGGAAACATTCCCAGTACTGTAACAGTTTTCCACCGTACCGTTATTACGACCAACCAGTCCACCTATAAAATCATCTGCTCCTGTAACACTACCTGTATTGTAACAGTTGTTAATTGTTGTCAATGAATTATAACCTACCAAGCCACCTACATAATCGTTTCCTGAAATATTCACATCTGTGACTCCAGTATTTTGGATGTCACAACTAAAAACATTACCAAACATGCCCTGGTAATCCGTACTACTGCGATCTATGTTCAACCCGTCGATGGTGTGTCCCTGCCCATCATAAGACCCGGTAAATTTTGTAGAGAGGTCTCCAATAGATAGCCAGCCCTGGTTGGTTCCGCTCCCATCAGGAAACCAGGTTGAGGTTGAGGAGGCATCAATATCAGCCGTTTGGACATAATAATAATCCCAGCGTGAATCATCATGGGCAATCCAGTAAAGATTTTCCAGCGTTGCAATAGATAATAGTTTGCTATGGGTACACTGACGACCTCCAGACCAGAAGCATCGAAGTCACTCACATCAAATTTCAGGTTAAGGCTATCATCAGCCAGATCATCAATATACCAGATACAAGCGGCTCGTTCATCAAGCCCAGTAGGTAAATCAGAAGTGCTCAAGCCCCTTCCACTATCAGTCGCATAAGCAAAAAACTCGGAAAGCAGGATGCTTGCGGTATTCCAGTCCTGGAGGGCCAAGCCATAGGATTCATCGCTCCAGCCGATACCATATTTATTCCAGCTCGCCTCTGCATCGGTAGTATATCCACTGGGAAAGTCACCTATCGGTGTTGATTTGCTGGATGAATTGAAGGTACCATTGTTGGTTAAATCATTATCTTCACTGCCTCCCACGTTATTAGCAGCATCAGCCAGCCAGCCCCCCTGGTCCCAATCAGTATCCAGCTTGAAATATCCGTCTATTGTTGCGGCATAACTGGGAGCATGTGAGCCAGTGACAGGCTGGTGCATCCAAAAGTTTATATCGACTGATCCTACTTCTTCATTCCAGACACGAAACTCATCGATCCATCCAGTAAAATAATAGCCCGCCTCTGGAGTTGACCCACCACCTTGTGCCATCAACTGAATTGATAGGAAAACTATACCCAATATTGTAAAAATAATGTTTCGCATTCCCGCTCCCTACTTAATCTATATCTTCCACTGTATATTAGTCAATAAATTATTTGCATAAATGACCTGAGACCCAGGTTGTTATCCCGAATATCATCATTAATGTAATTCGTCTTTTTTCATTTGATGTATTTCCCCAACTCTTTTGACAGTATCCAGTTGTTCACCAATATTATAGAAAGAGGAATTTACTTGCGAAAATCAAGTAACCTTAAAAGTATAATTACTTAAAAATTACTTAAAAATTACTTAAAAATTACTTAAAAGCTGGTTTAAATGGGGAGAGTGAAAGACTAGAGGCGCTGGATAATAGTACTGAGGCTCTCGTACTTTTCCAAACCCAGCTTACGTCTCATGGTGTACCGGGTGGACTCGATAGTCCGCGTACTCTTATTCGTAACATAGGCGATTTCCTTGCTAGGTAAATTCATGCGGATGAACATGGCCATGCGATTTTGTGAAGGAGTAAGATCTGGATATATACGAGATAGCTTTTGCATAAATTGTGGATGCAGAGTATGAAAACGAGTTTCAAATTCAGCCCAGTTAAACAAGCCTTTATCAACACTAAGAGCATCATCCAGTTTTCCAAGTAGATCTATTTTATTTTTTTCAGCCTGGTCTTCCATTTCAGCAGGGTGCTTTACTTGATTCAACAGACGTGACAGGTGGGCCATATTATGAACATATTCTGCCAGTTCACAATTACGGTGTTCCAGCTCTCGGGCGATGGCATCCCGCTCTTGTTCAGTAATAATATTTTGCTTTCGCGAAATGCGAATGCGCTGAATATAGATAATGAGGACCAGCATCAGCGCTAGAATCACAAAGCCAGCAGACAGAACAAAACGACGGTTGCGCTCTGACTTTTTCAAAGACTCCTGCTGTAATGCTAGGATTTCTTTTTCCTTTTTCTCAGTTTCATATTTTAAAGTCATTTCCAAAATCTGTTTTTTGCTGGCTTCCATATCCAGGCTATCCTCAAGTGCTGTCATGAGTTTGAATTCATCCAGCGCTCGCCTGTAGTCACCCAGTCCAGCATATGCTCTATATAAAATTATTATGGGTTTTGATCAATTCATGGGGGATGGGTTTGTTCCCGATCAGTAAACGGGCTTTCTGGGCGTCGTTCTCTGTATTGCTCAATGAAGTATGATTCATTAACTGACCTGGGAACAGGTTTAAGTTATCGCAGATCTGCAGTGATTGGGAAAAAAACGTGCGAGCTGAATCCAGTTGACCCATTTCCAGATAAACAGATCCCAAGCTTGACCTAATGTTAGCACTGGTACGGATATCACTTAATGACTCTGCCAGTCCTCGCGCTCTTGTCAGGTTCTGGATCGCCTCTTGATAATGCTGCAGTCCAACATTTAATTTCCCAAAATTAATCTGTAGCCCCATCATGCTGTAGGCATCCCCAGTTTCTTTAAAAAGCTTTAATGCCAGCTCATATTTCTGCGCAGCTTCAAGCAGACCTTGTTTGCGAGCAACCCTGAGCATTAACGCATAAGTATACGCTTTATCATTTGACTCTAGAGGATTTTGCAGCTTGTGATTTAGGATTGAGATGGCTGAATCTGGGGAGTGGGAAGCCAGTTCTAAGGTTGCATTCTTCCAACCCGTTTGTGGGAAGGCAAAACTGAATCCCAACAATAAACTAATGATTATACGAAATGCTCTGAGTCGACCAAACATCAAATTCCCCTCGGTAAATACATCACTTTTACATTTAATTCTTGTAATTGATTAAGGCATTAATTGAGTATGCCATCGGGTTGAATGCAAGGGCTTATTTCAGTCCATCGCTGTTGTTAAATTGGTATAAGCCCCGTGCCTGTGCCAATATCCATGACTTCTTATTTTATTATTCTAAAATATTCAGGCCGCCATCATCCAACTTTTCCAGGCGCTGCCAATAGTTGTACTGAGGGGTCCACTCTGCTTCACCCAAACCAGCCAGTCCCAGTAAACCCCACATGGAACAGTAAAGGTCTCCAGGTCCAAATTCACTGTCGTTTTTGCGATATATTTCATCACCAATCCGCTCATACACAACAGCTCCTGGAGAATTATTCTCTCCCTCAGTCACCGATTGCTCCTGGATGTATTTTCCACCACCATGGGAGGCCAGTCGGAATCTCCACCCCCTAAAGTTTGCAAATCGGCGCTGTAGTTCTGGTGAATCCTTTGAAACAAGAGCCACTGACATAGCAGACTCTAAATGGGGCAAAAACCCATTAAACCCATCTGCCCAAAGCATACAATAGCGACAGCCTTGTCCCATATTATGAATCAGGAGAAGTTTATCATGATCACCAAACAACTCTAAGAGGGTTACCTCTCCATCCAGTGTTAAAAATGTATAATTGGGGGTTTTTGTACCCGGGGATTGTTTGCGGAGTGCATTGAGCTTTTCGGTTAAGGCGTAGATCTCCTGCTCAATGATTTTAATTTCAGAGTTCATTTTATTCCTTCTATCTTGTTTATGCCCCCTTATGCAATATCAGTAAATCAATTTTTTAATCTCGCTGAATCGGATTTGCTAGTTCTACCAATTGTACTTTATAATGGAATCTAATTTTGAACTTATGAAGCATGTTTGACATGCAATTGGAATTAAGCAGTTTTTGAAGGTCCTGTTTGAGCAGCAAGACTTTTTAGCTTATGTTTTAATGCAAGTAACCATAAACCCACTCCCGCAAAGACTAAACCACCACCAAAAACAAGTAGATATCCTTTAAGATCATTGACCCAATTGTAGCCATTTTCAGCAAAATGACTGTCTCCCACCCAAAATTGGGTTGTCAGGGTTAAGATCCCACCAATGACCAAAGCTGATCCTGTGGCAGGCATTGCTGGATTCACTTCCCCCCCGGCATCAACCAGACCAATGAGCGTCCCAGCTGGTCTAAATTTGACATATATGAAAAATAGCAGAGTTGCCAATGTTACATAAACTCTAAAATTCACAGGAATCGAGGTACCGCGAATAATTTCTGAGCTAATCATCTGGATAGCTCCAGCTAAAAAACCCAGGCTCAATATGGTGATTGCATTACGATATAAATCTGTTTTGTTCCGCCAAAAGGCAACAAACTCCCAGATACCCCAGAGCCCAATACTGGTGCTCACCACGACGAATGCCTGATACAACAACTGATAAGGTAACAGGTCAGCCATACGTGGATATTGTTCTGTCTTGAAGGCTGCACAATAGGTACCCAGACCACTGAGCAGGGTAAAGAGAACGGCTAACAGAAAGGAAGTAAACAATAGATTTCGCAGCATCTTTGCCTTCTTTTTCTGATTCATGTATAGTCTCCCTTCAATAAATATTTCTGGTTTTCGTTTGGACACGAATTTCACGTATTAGTACGAATAAAACACTAACTATTTAATATGCTCAGAACCATCTACTTCACATCATTCGTATCAATTCGCCAGATTTGTGCAATTCGTGTCCAAAGAATTGAGCAACCCACCCATGCTAAGGCAGCTAAACTTACGTTGACTGTTTAATGGCCAAATATACGTCACCAAATAATCAACACTATCTGAGCAATTGTTAAATGAGTTTCTTTTCAAAAACATGTCCTGGTTTTCTGTTAGACACGAATAAAGCACTAATTGTTTTTGATGCTCAGAACCACCAACCATTTCATCATTCGTGTCAATTCGTCAGATTTGTGTAATTCGTGTCCTAAAAATTAAGCAACTCACCTATACTAAGACAGCTGAGCTAATTACATATGCAAGTTTTTAACCCCCTCCAGTCCTGCGGACTACCTCCCCGAGGGGAGGATTATACTTGCCCTTAAAACAAAACCATACCAAGCCTCTATTTATTTTAATCTGCGTCTATCCGCCGTAAGAGAATATCATATACTCTTAATGAGCCCTTACAACTATACACCGATATCCTCATTCCAAAGTTCCGGCTTGGCTTTGATAAAATCTTCCATGAGTTGCTGGCATCCCTGATCATCAACGACCTCTACTTCCACACCACGCGACCTGACATACTCCTCTGGGCCTTGAAAAGTCTGATTCTCTCCAATGACTATTTTGGGAATACCATACAACAATGCGGTGCCACTACACATATCGCAAGGAGATAGTGTTGAATACAACGTTGCCCGCTTATAATCAGCAGCTTTCAGCCTCCCGGCATTCTCAAAACAATCCATCTCGGCATGGAGAATTGGACTTCCGTTCTGGATCCGTTTGTTATGTCCGCGCCCAACAATTTCACCATCGATCACCAGAACTGATCCAATAGGGATTCCCCCCTCATCTAACCCTTTTTTGGCTTCTGCCAATGCTGCTTCTAAAAATTTGTCCATCACTCACCCTGACTATTATTCATAAAATTAATTGGCTTTAGTATAGGAATATTTTTAATCTGAGGAAATGCAAACTTATAATTTTGAGATACAATCGTCGTAACGCTTTCCGATAACTTGATTCTTAATTGGGATGTGGTTTAAACCTGCTAGACTTACTCTGTCTTGAAAACAGGGTTTCCTTCTTCCTTTTCCCTTCATACCCATGCCTTTTCCCTTAGCTTGAAACATGTTGGCTTTCATTACCATTTTACGTCCCTTAAATCTCCTTCAAGCAACTCTAGCCGTGATTCTAACGACAGCTTTTTTAGGAGAATTAAGTCAAACGTCAACCCTCATACTGCTCATTCTTTCCGTCATCACCATTAATGGCGCTGGAAATATTATTAATGATATTTATGATCTTGAAATTGATAGCATTAATCGTCCCAACAGACCACTCCCCTCCGGGGACATGAGCGTTTCCTCAGCTAGAATATATATGGTCTTTCTTTTTCTCACCGGGTCTTGTTTGGCCTGGTTGATCTCAATCCAAACATTTGTTATTGCAGGACTGATAGCGACACCCATACTCATAGCTTATAGCCGCTGGTTAAAGCGCCTGCCACTCATTGGCAATATCACCGTATCATTTATGTTGGGGCTGACCTTTCTCTATGTTGGATCAGCGTTTTCAGCATTCCGTGAGCCTTTGATTATGTCTGGACTGGCCTTTGGATTTACCTTGATTCGGGAACTGGTGAAGGACCTGGAAGATATGGAGGGGGACCGTCAATCAGGTGCGAGAACCTTTCCGATTGTGTGGGGTGAGCAGGTGACCATCAAGTTTATCATTTCACTCATCATTGGTTTCATCGTGCTTGATATGCTACCTGCCATTCTGGGGAACTATACATCGATCTATCTCTGGATCGTTTTAGTGGGTATTAACATTCCCCTTTTAATCTCTGGCTTTATTCTTTGGAAATCGCCAGGCAAAAAAAAATATGCCTCAATTCAGTTATTTCTAAAACTCAATATTTTTGTTGGCCTGGCTGGACTCTATCTTGGACGACCACTTTAGGTAATTTTTCCCCCGGGGGAATTTTATAAAGGAACACTTGTGTCAGAATTCATCCATCTTCATAATCATTCTCACTATTCACTGCTGGATGGTGCTGCTCGTATTGACCAGATAATTTCGAAGGTCTCTGAGCTCGAGATGAAGAGTTTTGCCCTTACCGATCACGGAAATATGTTTGGGGCAGTAGAATTTTATAAATCCGCAAAAAAAGCTGGAATTAAACCCATCATTGGGATGGAAGCCTATGTTGCTCCTGGAGTTTACACAGAAAAACGCATCCCAACTGAAGGAAAACGGGCCTATCATTTAGTTTTACTCGCAAAGAACAACACGGGTTATCGCAACCTATTAAAGCTTACCTCCATGGCTTATCTGGATGGGTTTTATTTTACCCCCCGAGTTGATAAAGACCTGCTCCGTAAATACTCTGATGGACTGATCGCTACCTCAGCTTGTTTAAGTGGTCAAGTCACGTATCACGCCAGCCGAGGTGACTATGACCGGGCTAAAGAGCAAGCAATTGAATACGATGAAATTTTTGGTCGAGGGAACTTTTTTCTCGAACTCCAAAGACACTTCACCCTGGAGGGTAAAGAGTTTGAGCGTGAAGCCATTGCCCGAGAAGTTGTCCGTAAGGTTTCCAAAGATACGGGTATTCCTCTCGTTGCCACCAATGACGCCCACTATGTGAGTGCAGACCACCACCAGGCTCATGATGCCTTGATCTGTATTGGTCGAGGGAAATATGTGAGTGACACCAAGCGCATGAAATACGATACAAAAGATCTCTATATCAAAAGTGCGGATCAGATGGTGGACCTGTTTAAGGATGTGCCTGAAGCAATTGAAAATACTTTACGCATTAGTGAAATGTGTAATTTTGAATTGGAAACTGGTGTCAATCACATGCCTGAATTTCCCATTCCCGCTGGACTTTCCCTGAATGATCATCTCGATAACCTGACCTGGGAGGGGATGGAGCGCAGGGTTAAAAAAGTCGACTCTAAGTATAAAGAACGCCTGGAGTATGAGCTGGGTGTGATCAAAAAAATGGGGTTTCCAGGCTACTTTTTGATTACGCATGATTTTGTAAACTATGCGAAACAACAACGGATTCCTGTTGGTCCCGGTCGTGGATCAGCGGCAGGGAGTCTGGTTGCCTATTCACTGGGTATAACAGACCTAGATCCCTTAGAATATGATTTACTGTTCGAACGTTTTCTAAATCCTGATCGTATCAGTATGCCCGATATCGATATCGATTTTTGCTATGACCGGCGGGAAGAAGTCATCGATTATATGCGTCGTCGTTTTGGGGAAGAATCCGTTACCCAAATCATCACTTTCAATAAGCTTAAAGCCCGAGCAGTCATACGCGATGTCGGTCGCGTTTTAGAAGTTCCGATCAAGGAAACTGACCGAATTGCGAAATTGGTGCCAGAAGAACTGGGTATCGAACTTCCCCAGGCACTAATAAAGAGTCCTGAACTCAAACAAGCCTCCGAGCTAGATGATACGCACATCAAATTGTTTGAATACTCCAGAGTTCTGGAAGGAATGAACCGGAATGCAGGAAAGCACGCTGCAGGACTGGTTATTGCCCCTGGGAAATTAACCGATTTCATCCCCCTCTATAAATCGGCCAAAGATGGATCTGTTACCAGTCAATATGACATGAAGGCCATCGAAGCTGTTGGTCTGATTAAATTTGATTTTCTAGGGCTGAGAACCCTGACGGTTATTCAGGAAGCCGTTGATCTGGTTAAGAAGTTTCAGAATATTGATATCGATATTGCCACCATCCCAATGGATGACCCAGCCGTATATAAACTCTTTGCAGATGGTCTCACCATTGGATTGTTTCAGTTTGAATCCACAGGCATGCGTGAATATTTAAAGAAGCTGAAACCGACCGTTCTCGATGATTTAATCGCCATGAATGCACTGTATCGACCCGGTCCAATGGGTAATATTAATACCTTTATTGCTCGTAAACACGGAGAAGAATCGGTTAAATACCTCCATCCCCTGATGGAAAATATCCTGAAAGATACATACGGAATTATCGTCTATCAGGAGCAAGTAATGCAGATGGGCTCCGTGATTGCTGGATTCCCACTCTCAAAAGCTGACTTAATGCGCCGAGCCATGGGTAAAAAGATCAAAGCGCTCATGGATGAGATGAAGGGTGAGTTTATATCTGGTGCTAAGAAAAACGACATTAATGAAAAGCTCTCCACAACAATTTGGGATGAAATTGAAAAGTTCGCCGAATATGGATTTAACAAGAGTCACTCTGCCGCCTACTCTGTTATTGCTTATCAGACAGCCTACCTAAAGACCCATTATCCTGTAGAATTCATGTCTGCTAACTTGAGTTCTGAAAAAGGTGATCACGCTAAAATTCAAATGCTTCTGGCAGAATGTCGTAAACTAGGTATCAAGGTGATCCCACCAGATGTAAACGCCAGTTATGTCCACTTCTCACCAGGTGAAGGCAAGTCTATCATTTATGGTTTGAATGCGATTAAGCGAGTGGGTGAAAAAGCCGCTGAAACAATCGTGTTAGAACGCCAGGAAAATGAGCGCTTTGAATCACTCTTTGATGTCTGTACAAGGGTAGAATCTAAGAACCTCAATAAGGGAGTCATTGAAGCCCTGGTTGGCAGTGGCGCCATGGACTCCATGCCGGGACCTCGTTGGGAAAAATTTATCAGTGTTGAAGATGCTGTTCACCATGGTCAGCGAGTGCAAACACTAAACAACACCAATCAGACTGATTTGTTTGGGACGGGCGGAGAGTCAGCCATGATCCGCGAGCCCGAACTCACTGAAGCACCTTCATGGAATAACATGGATTTATTGAATCGTGAGCGGGAATATATTGGGTTCTACCTAACCGGCCATCCTTTAAAGGGGTTTGAGAGTGAGATTAAGACTTTCTCAACCATGGACCTGGTCGATCTGAACCCTGTAAAAGATGAGCAGGAAGTTCGGGTTGGCGGCATCATCTCAGCCATGAAAATCCACTATGATAAACGCAATAAGCAGATGGTATTTTTTACCTTAAATGGTCTTGATGGCTCTGTGGACGCCCTGGCTTTTTCATCCACTTTTGAAAAATATAAAGATTATCTCTCAAACGATGCCCAGGTTTTTATGGAAGGCAAAGTCTCCAAGCGCAGCGAGGATGATGTTAAGGTCTTGGTGAATAAAGTTATCCCTCTTGCGGAGGCACAAAGTGAATATGCCCGAGAAGTGCACGTTGCTTTTGATCCCAACATTGTGGCCGATGGGAATGTAGATGAGATGAAAGATCTTGCCCGGCGTTTTTCAGGAGCTTGTAATTTAATCTTTCATTTACGAGAAGGGGATAACCGGGAAAGACAGATGGTCGCCCGCAACATACGTGTTTCAGCCAACCGAAGTTTCCTACAAAACTTGCGTGAACTCTTTGGTGAGGAAAACGCCTGGTTGCGTTAACCCTCTGCTCCTACCTGGAGGCTGAGATCGAACAAGATGATGACCTGAATGGCAGCATCACCAGTATTAATTGACATCCTTTATTTATCCACAATGAATACAAGACCCCTTCTCCGATAGAAACATCAAGCAACTTAGTGGTTTAAATTCCCAATACGCGGGCACTCGACTCAGCACATTCAGACACGCTTATTCTGTAGATAACGATGAGAAAATATTATCTATTATGACAATCGAATTTTAGACAGAATGCCTGTCGGCAATTTGGAATGCTGTTGGCTAACAGAGCAGAACGGAATCACAATGGAGACCTGTTTGACCAAATTATCATACAGGAATACTGTATTTATACAATTGGATAAATCAGGCGGAAGCCGCTCAAGCCAGGGCGTAAAAACCATCGCAAAAACATTGAATAGCAATATTATATAATTATATTAACATTATGAATGAGATCAGGTTTACATGGGACAAGGACAAAGATAAATCCAATCAAAGTAAGCACGATATTTCATTTGAGGAGGCAATGACAGTATTCAATGATGATAGCCATTCACAACTCACAACTTGAGAAAGACAGGTACCTCATGCTTGGAATAAGTGCAAAAACCAGACTTCTTCTTGTCTGCCATTGTTTTCTTGAAAACGATTCAACCATTCGAATCATTTCCGCAAGGAATGCAACCAAGAACGAATCAAAGTTCTACAAGAGGTAACCCTATGAAAAAAGAATATGATCTCGGATCAATGAAAAGCCGGAGAAATCCTTATTCCAAGCATCTGAAAAAGCAGGTTACAATCAGACTAGGTATTGATGTAATTGACTATTTTAAAGGTTTATCAGAAGAAACCGGTGTCCCCTATCAAAACCTCATTAATTCATATTTATTAGATTGCGCACAACAGAAGAAAAAACCTGTAATGACCTGGGCTTGAAGCCAATTAAACGCTGGGCGTTAGCATGGCTAAGATAATTGTAGTCTATTCCAATAACGATTTTAAAAAAATGTTAAGATCTAGAAATATATTAATCATTGCTACCGTTTGCCTCAGTTGCATCATGGCACAAGATGGCTGGTCTCCTCCGGAGATAATCTCAAATACAATATATGGTGCGACATATCCATCTGCAGCAGTCGATCAACTTGGGCGAATACATTGCGTCTGGCAGGACGCAATCACGCCTCTATCACTAGATGAGTTCCACATATTCTACAGAATATTGGAAGAGGGTGAATGGTCTGAAATAGAAATACTTACTGACACGTTATCAGAATACAATTATCCCAATATTTTTATCGATTCCCAAAACAATCCTCATGTTGTTTGGTGGGATTTTAATGGGCCTAACAGCCTAGATATTTACTATAGATATTTTGATGGCGATGAGTGGTCCACAATTATGAATGTCTCCGAATCCAATACTAATATTTCAGCTACTCCGAGCGTTGTGGTTGATACTGAAGGAACTGTTTACATAGCCTGGCACCAATTGATTGGAGTAAACGGACATGCATTCTTGCGTTCCTGGCACCCAGATTCTGGGTGGTCTGAAATTATGGAGTTTGCCCATCCCGATCCAAATGTTACAAGCAATAACTATCCAAAAATTCGGATTGATTCTAACGATGACCTTCATATGGTTTGGAGTATAATAAAACAGTTGGAAGGTCGGGATTACCTAACCTCTATTGTTTATCAAAAAAGATATCAGGGTAGCTGGCTTGAGCCACAACAGATAATGCCTGATTCGATTTCAACTGACGGACTTGCTGACTTGGCTATTGACCATCTCGGAAGGCTTCATTTCGCACTCAGGCTTGATATCCCGAATCCTCCCACGGGAGCAGTATCCGATATTTATTCAATCTCAAGTGTTGATGGTGAAACTTTTTCATCTCCCGTAAATGCTACACATTTTGATGCTGTGGTAAGTGATACGTTGGACATTTTTGCCAGATATCCATGGATTACCGCGGACTCATCCAAATTGTATATCGGATTTCAGTATAAGGAGAGAGGCTTTTTTCACCATCCTCCTGAAGATGCTTTCTTCGTATGGTCTTCAGATGGAGAATGGCAGAAGCCTCATAATCTTACACCAGAATTTGAGCAATGGGCTGGCTCCCCACGTGCAGTGGTCGACCTCGATGGAAATATTCATATATTTTGGGCTGCAGCATATGATATCTATCATAGTGTTCATCCCGAATTCACGACATTAGGAGTAGTTAGAAGTGAATCTAATTTACCACACGAGAGCTTTTATCTTTTTCCTGCTTTTCCCAATCCATTCAACCCAAGTACAACGATCGCATACGAACTCCCAGAACAATCAGATGTTAGTCTAACAGTGTATGACATCTCAGGTCGAACAGTATCAACACTCGTAAACGAGACGATGCAGCCAGGCAACTACGAGGCAATGTGGAATGGTTCAGATGTGACAGGCAAGTCAGTTAGTACAGGAGTCTACTTCGCACGACTAGAAGCAGGAGAGTTCTCAAGTGTTGTTAAGATGGTATATCTGCGATGACGGAAAACGCACCAAGCCCAGAACATTAAAAGAAAGCTTGTTATGATAGCAGTTATCCAGAGAGTCAGTCAAGGTGAAGTCAAGGTCCACGGAAATTCCCGGGGCAAGATCGGGAAGGGTCTCGTGATTCTATTAGGTGTTGCTGAGGATGATGAAACTAGAGATGCAGATTGGCTGGCAGATAAAATTGTAGGTTTACGTATCTTTGAAGATGACCAGGAGAAGATGAATCTTTCGATAAAAGATGTGGACGGTAAGGCCCTAGTAATTCCCCAATTTACCCTGTTGGCTGACTACAAAAAAGGTCGGCGCCCTGGCTTTACTAAAGCAGCTCGACCAGAAAAAGCCATTCCTCTTTATGAGCATTTTATGGATCAACTCTGGTTTCGAGATATTCAAGTCGAGAAAGGTGAGTTCGGCGCAGATATGCAGGTCCACATCGTGAACGAAGGACCCGTAACGCTGGTGCTCGATAGTACGGTCAAATTCCCTCGCTAAAGCCAAACCCTATCCCCAGGAGGAAATATATTTGAAAGCTCCAGGCTGGGATTCGAATCCCAGCCTGGAAATATTTTGTTGGTGTTGACTAACTATTGGGAAGCTTAGGACCCGCCGCCAGAATCTCTGCAGGCATACCTTCCATGAATTTCTTGAAGTTTTCTATAAACAACCGCGCGAGTTGCTCATATTTATCATTATAAGCGTCCTTACTGGGCCAGGTCTGAGCAGGATCCAGAACCTTTTCTGGAACCCCTTCACCTGTCAGAGGAACCTCAAAACCAAAAATGGGGTCGGTGCGATACTCCACATCCTTCAACTTGCCTTCCAGGGCAGCATTTAACAGAGCTCTGGTATGTCGAATACTCATTCGCTTGCCAATACCAAAAGGACCCCCGGTCCAACCCGTGTTGACGAGCCAACAATCCACATCATGCTTCTTGATTCGCTCCTTCAATAGTTGGGCATAATAGTAGGGATGATGCACCATAAAGGGGGCACCAAAGCAAGCGCTGAAAGTCGATTGGGGTTCAGACCCCAGACCAACCTCTGTTCCAGCAACTTTCGATGTGTATCCTGAGATAAAGTGATACATGGCCTGATCTGGAGATAGTTTCGCAATGGGAGGCAAAACCCCATTTGCATCACAGGTCAGCATGAAAATATTTTTCGCATGCCCGCCTCTGGCCTCTTTCACAGCATTATCAATAAAGTGGAGCGGGTAGGAAGCACGTGTATTCTCTGTGCGGGTTGGATCATCTAGATCCAACTTCCGGGTAACAGGATCATAAATTACATTTTCCAGAATGGTCCCAAATTTTTCTGTACAGGCATAGATTTGAGGTTCAGCTTCCGGGCTCAACTGAATCACTTTGGCATAACAGCCACCCTCAAAATTGAAAACACCTTCATCACTCCAACCATGTTCATCATCACCAATGAGTTGACGTTTAGGATCTGCGGATAACGTGGTTTTTCCAGTACCTGACAGACCAAAGAAAATTGCCGTATCTCCATCGTCGCCCATATTGGCGGAACAGTGCATGGACAAGACATTCTGCTTGGGTAGCAGATAATTCATAACTGTAAATACAGATTTTTTAATCTCACCGGCATATTTACTTCCACCAATAATGGCAACCCGCTTTTCAAAATTCAGGGCAATAAATGTAGGACTGTTGGTCGCATCCATTTCCGGAGAAGCGCTAAAATCTGGAACAGCGATTACAGTAAAATCGGGAATGTGCTGCTTCAACTCTTCCATTTTTGTCAGGGGAATAAACATGTTGCGGGCAAAAAGACTCTGCCAGGCATACTCTGTAACGATACGGATTGGCAGTGAATACTCTTTGTCGGCACCGACATGACAATCCTGAACAAAAACATCTTTTCCCTGGAGATAAGCCTGCACGCGTGAATATAGGACTGCGAATTTAGATTCGGGATAAGGGCGATTGTATTCACCCCACCAGATATCACCACGGGTGAGGTCCTCTTTTACCACCAGTTTGTCATTCGCAGCACGGGCAGTATGTTTGCCTGTATTCATAAGGATGGGTCCATCGCTCATGACCTTCCCCTCTCCACGAAAAACAATTTCTTCATAGAGTGATGCTGTATGCAGATTCCAGTACACATTATTCAGGTTTTTTAAGCCATGATTCTCTAATCCAAAATCGCTGGCAGTCGCAGATTTCTCTGCCGATGCCGGACTTGCGAGGCCTAAATGTTGTTTCATGACCAGTCCCTCACCATTTTGCGGTCACCAATAAAGATCTCATTAGGGGCATTTGGGTCCAGAGCCCACTTGATGCGCTCTACACCTTCTTTAATATCCTTGATACTTCCGCAATAGCTCAATCTCAGGTGTCCATCCATACCAAATTCATTTCCGGGAACGGTCACGACGCGAACTTTTTCAAGCAGAAGCTTGCTCAGTTTTGCAGCACTTTTTTCATAGGCGCGAAAGTCCGGGAAACAGTAAAAAGTCCCACCTGGTTTTTCCACGCGGACACCATCAATGGTTCGCAATTCGCTAATCATGATATCACGATTATTCTGTAGTGTTGTTCGGAGACTTTCCACACCACTTTGAAGACCATTCAGGGCTCCAATAGCAGCGACCTGCAACAGGGCAGAGGCACATGAAGTTGTCTGGGCTTGAATATTATTCATGGCTTCAATAATGTTTTTATTGGCTACTGTCCATCCAATTCGGAAGCCCGTCATGGCGTAGGCTTTGGAAACGCCATTCACTACGATCAATTTTGATTTAATCTCGTTTGCCTTGGCAAACTGATAGGGCGATGTCCATTCATCTCCATCAAAAACCAGTTTATGGTAAATATCATCCATGATGAGATAGATATCTTTTTTCTCACAATACTTGACTAATTGAGCGATGAGCGCTTTCGAATAAATAGCACCGGATGGGTTACTTGGGCTATTCACAATGATTGCCTTGGTATAGGACCCGACTGCCTGGGTAATATCATCCATAGTAGGTTCCAGGCCACCGTCTTCAGGAGTAACAATCACGGGCTTTCCGTATGCCAATTTGACCATTTCAGGATAACTGACCCAATAGGGTGCCAAAACAATGACTTCATCCTGCGGATCAATAATAGACAGCAATAAAACAGACAGTGATTGCTTGGCTCCATTGGAAATGAGAATATTCTTAGGGGTCGTTAGGTGACCATAGTTTTCTTCTGTATAACGGACAACTGCTTGACGCAGTGGTAAAATGCCCTCCGTAGGTGTGTATTTGATCTCTGCAGAATTCAGCTTGGCAGATGCGGATAAAATCGCATCGATTGGTGCTTTACTTTTCGGTTCACCACCCCCGAGGTGAATAACGGCCTCCCCCTTTTCCTTGAGGATACGGGCTGTATCATTCAGGGCCAGCGTGGGTGATGCTGGGATTGATTTTGCAAGTTGACTGATGCTCATGATTTGCCTTCTAAAAAAGGTTTTTAATTATTTCCAGGATCTCTCCGTATGCCTGGAACCAAATTAGGCAAACATAGTTTCTCTTTTCTCACTTTGCCAACAAAAATAACATTAAAAGTTAAATATTTAAGGAAATGGCTTTACAGAAGCTAATATTTTTATGTTATAGTTGGTAAATGGATTAATACATTCATTTTATTAGCTGAAAAGGATAACTCAGCTTAGATCACAATAGAAGTTGGAAGATAAACAGAATTAAATAACGTGGGCGTTTAAGAAATGTGGCGATCTCCATATTTTGAGATAAGCGTTGGAGATTGCCCTCGACTCCGCTCGGGATGACGAGAATTGTCGGTCATGCAATCTGGATGTTTATCTTTTCCTTATTCAAAATATCCTTGTGACAAGTTTCATCCTTCCAGAGCACTTCGACCAAACTCCAGGACCACTCCAGGGTTTGCTTTCCTCAAACCATATACTTCTATACCAAGTCTTCTCCAAATACCTGCTTTCACATCGCGTCTCTGCGATCTCTGAGAGAACAACGCTTTTCCAGTTTCATCCCAGCACCCCAACCTTATCTTCAGCCACAAATTTAGAAGGGTTACTATGTCACAAATTGGAAGAATGAACACACTACACGTGTTACGGGAAGTTGACTTTGGTGTTTATCTGGATGGTGAAGAGCTTGGAGATATTCTCCTCCCTAAACGTCAGGTACCACCAGGGACAAAAATTGATGACCAAGTTGAAGTCTTTATCTACTTTGATTCTGCTGATATTATTATCGCTTCTACCATTCAACCCAAAACTCAGGTAAATGAGTTCTCCAGTCTGAAGGTCATCGACAATAATGACACGGGTGCTTTTATGGATTGGGGTCTGCCAAAAGACCTCCTGGTTCCCTTCCGTGAACAAAAGCACAAACTCATCAAAGATCGAAACTATGTTATTTATACCTACCTGGATAACATCAGCCAGCGGATTGTTGCCAGTACGAAGCTTGATAAATTCTTACAAAAAGAAACACCCGGCTACCAGGTTGGAGATACCGTCAAATTATTTATTGTGAGCCGGACCGACTTGGGATATAAAGCCATTATAGAGAATGAATATTGGGGGCTCTTGTTTAGAGATGAAGTTTTCACCCCCCTATTTCAAGGCCAGACACTGGAAGGCTATATCAAATTAGTCCGCCCTGATGGTAAAATTGACCTTAGCCTGAAGCAGCCCGGACAAACAGAACGGGTTCATGTTGATGCTTCAAGCCAGAAAATATTGGATGCTCTCCAGGCATCGGGTGGCTTTCTTGAGCTTACCGATAAATCCCCACCGAATGATATTTACAAAGAATTTGGGATCAGTAAAAAAATCTTTAAGCGATCAATTGGTGGGCTCTACAAAAAGCGCTTGATTAAGATTGAACCTGGCGGTATCCAACTCATGGATGAGGCAGAATAACCGAAGCTCTCACATCGCTTTGCTCTAAGTATTTTCAGCCACAGATATTCACGGGTCTGCACTGATCTCATTTAAAGATGCAGCTCAGAGAAGGCTTATACCAATTTCAGTTCCAAACTGTCCATGATTGTTAAATATCTTTCTTGCCACCAGGCTTCGTAAGACTACGCCTCGGCAGGCTAGATGAACCGGATTTTCACGGATATGATTTTAGGAAACGCCTGTTATCACGAAGAACTAACCTACGGGCTTTCCCCCTCTCTATCTGTGGCTAATAAAAACGCTACCGTTAATCCTTAATTGTTTGCCTCTATGAACTGAATGGAAGTGCATTTGGTATTATACCAATTGTACATCAAACGTGCTTCCTCGTGAAAGATGGGGGCTAGACGCGCTTGTGGTATATTGTTGTGTTTAATGCTTTAGGGATAATTTATTAATAGTTAACTTTGTTCTGTCCAGGCTTTTTATCTGTGTTCCATCTGTGGCAAAAGAAACTTCGCTTTATTTACCCAGCTTACGACCAATCCGCTTGACTTCCTCAAGAATCGATTGTAAAACTTCAGCATCATTTGACTGGATATCAGGTGCCGGACCTTTTTCCTTCTGGAGCGTTCCCCGGTAGTCCTTAATCTTGGTTCTGAGCTCCGCATGCAGGCTCTCAAATTCGATCAAACCTTCAAGTTTTCCCTCGTAGCCACCAGCCTGGGCACTCTGTCCCGCAGTTTGAATCATCAAGGTCCCAATCTTCAACCACCTCTCATAAAGTGAGCGACTCAAGGTAAAGTCCGTGACAGCAGAGTAGGGGATGCTCACATTTTTCTTGGTTATAATTCCTTTGTAGATAACCAGTCGTTCATCATCTATTAAGTACTTCAGGTTGAGAATCCAAAGATAAAGCAGTCCGGGAGCCAGCACCCACATAGTAAGCAAACCTCCTCCTACCCAGGACCAGCCATATTTGACAAATCTTGCGTTGTCAATATCTGGATCAAACGTAACCACCAGCACCTGAATAATAAGGAGCACAGCAATGACAACGGCTGAAATTGTCAGAAGTGTATAAAGCTCTCGGCGCATCAGTCGGTTGATATCTGGTCTTAATTCCATGATTCCCTTCCTCTTTCAATGTTTTCACTCTACTCTTGAAAGCACCTCTCGCAGAGAACGCAGAGCGCGCTAAGAAAAGAGTGCCCAGCTATTGTTTATTCTCTGCGGCCTTTGCGGGCTCTGCGAGAAGCGCTTTTAACCTAGCTATTGATAGGCTTCGGTTGAATATCCAGGTATTTCTGGACATCCACTTCATCTATATATTTTGCATCTAGATGCTCTTCAGCATAGGTCTGATAAACGCCCTCAGAGAGAAATACATCAAAAAGATCGGCATCAATATGCTGATCTGCTTTGAAAAATCCCATAATCCGCATGGCTTCTGATAAGGTTTTGCCCTTTTTATAGGGCCGATCACTGGCGGTAAGTGCTTCAAAAATATCAGCAATTCCCATAATTCTGGCCTGAATCGACATGTCTTCTTTTTTTAGACCTTTTGGATAGCCCGTCCCGATCATGGTTTCGTGGTGGCCACCGGCAAATTCTGGTACCCGTTTCAAGTGTTTGGGGAAAGGCAATTTTTCCAACATATCGATGGTCACCACAATATGATCATTGATTTTATTCCGCTCGGCATCATTCAGGGTGCCTTTTGAAATATTGAGGTTCATTACCCACTCTTCGCTAAGCAGCGCCTGCTCTTTTCCATCGAGAACGATCTGTCTCTTGGCAATTTCCCGAACTCGTTCCTGCTTATCACCGGCCATAAACTCACCACCCGTATTACAGACATTGAGAAATTTTTGATCATCTTCGAGTTGGATCAGTTTTGCAATCTTGCTAGCCTCTAACTCAGCTTGTTCGTTTGCGTCATCGGTTTGAGCCAAAGCCCTGAGGTATTCAATTTCGATATCTCGTTTGATGACTTCAAAACGGGTATTCAACTCATGCACCCGATCATAAATGGTTTCCAGTTTTGTTGCTTTATCAACCACGTATTCTGGCGTTGTAATTTTGCCTACATCATGTAGCCAAGCAGCTATTCTCAGTTCATCCATATCCTCTGGGGAAAAGTGAACATCAGCAAACTGGCCCTCTTTCGTTTGATTCACTTTTTCTGCTAACATGACAGCTAACGCTGGTACACGAGAACAGTGACCTCCAGTATAAGGTGACTTCTCATCAATCGCATCAGCAATCAGTTGAATAAATGATTCTAATAAGGTTTCGAGACCTTCAATCAAGCGCACTGTTGTTATAGCTACGGCTGCTTGACTGGCCAAGGATTCAATCAATTTCTGCATATCAGTAGAGAAGGGAATGATCTCTTTGGTCACTGGATCTGCAGCATTGATCAGCTGCAAGACGCCAATAATATCATTCTCATGGTTTTTCATGGCGATGCATAGAAATGATTTTGAGAGATAGTTGGCTTTTGTATCAAAGGCCTTGGTTCCTGAAAAGTCAAACTCCTCATTTTCATAAGCATCGGGAATGTTCAACGTTTCGCCTGTCAGCCCAACATTGGCTGAAATCATGTGATTATTAGGTTCACCATTTGCCATATAGAGTTTGACAGGATAAATAAATTCTGGAATTTTGGTTTCGCTCACACCACCCCAGTCAGTTCCAAGAGAATGGGTCTTCATAATTTCAAAGGCCAAACGATCATCCTCAGTCCTCAAATACAAAGTTCCACCATCGGAATTGGTAATTCGCATACTTTCAACAATAATCAGATTCAGCAGGGTTGGCAGATCCCGTTCCTTGGATAACTGGAAACCAATCTCAGATAGCTTGTCAATCTGAAGCTCACACTGTTGGATATAATCCAACACCTGCGGATCTGTTTTCGCCAAATACTCTTTTACATCATCGCGATTTATATAGGGTTTGATACTCATAATTTCAATCTCCAGGTTCAATATTTTCTAACAAGAGGGCTAAGATAACCGTCAGAATAAATAATGGGTGAACTTTTCTAGTCTAGAGTCAATTACTGCTGGTTTGCTCTAGTTAAACACTTCGGTAAAATTTTGACACCCAACTCAATTACATCCAATCCTAAAATCTCACGTGTGTCAGTCAATTATATTTCTTAAATTCCCCGCAATCATTTACAGAAGGAGTTTCCATGAAAAAGACTCTCGTACTGGATACCAACGTCATTCTCCATGATAGTGATTGTTTATCACATTTTGAAGATAATGATATTGTTCTACCTATGGCTGTGCTCGAAGAACTGGATCACTTTAAAAAAGGTAATGATGTCCTCAATTTCCATGCCCGGGCATTTGTCAGGACAATCGATCAACTCTCCACGGATAAGCTCTTTGAAGAAGGTGTTGACCTGGGACAAAAAGGCGGCTCTTTCCGAGTTGAGATAAATTCGATCAGTGAGGATCTGGCAGGTGTATTCACTGAAGATATCACAGATCATCGCATATTATACACGGCCTATGAGCTGGCAAAAAAGCAGAAACAACGGGTTGTCCTGGTCAGTAAAGATGTAAACTTACGCATGAAGGCCAAAGCCATTGGTCTGGAAGCTCAGGATTATTTTACTGATAAAGTGGCCAGTATTGATGAGTTATATACTGGTAAATCAATGCTCGAGCATATTGATTCCAAGTTAATCGACAAGCTTTACCAGACCCCTTTTGAGGTGCCTTTTGAGGAAGCAGATATTGACAAATCTCCTGAACCATGGCACCATTACATCCTAAAAAATGATCAGAAATCAGCCCTCGGTGTTTATAACCCCAACCTGAACCTACTTCAACGTCTGGATAAGCGAGAAGCGCATGGGATTCTACCGCGAAATGCTGAGCAGCTCTTTGCACTGGATATCCTCACCAATGATGAAATTCCCCTGGTTTCCATCACGGGAAAAGCGGGAACGGGAAAAACATTGTTAGCCCTGGCCGCTGCCATGGAGAAAAAACGATCGTATCGACAAATCTTTATCGCCCGTCCCATCGTCCCCTTAAGCAATAAGGATATCGGATATTTGCCGGGAGATATTCAGTCTAAAATTGACCCTTATCTCCAACCGCTTTGGGATAACCTAAAGGTGATTCAGAATCAGTATCTCAACGATAATACTGAATTTGAAAAGATCAACAAACTGGTCGACGATGATAAGATTGTGATCGCCCCATTAACCTATATCAGGGGTCGCAGTTTGCAGAAAATCTTCTTTATTGTGGATGAGGCTCAAAACCTGACGCCCCATGAAATCAAGACAATCATTACCCGTGCCGGTGAGGGGACAAAAGTTGTTTTTACTGGTGATATCTTTCAGATCGACCATCCCTTCCTGGACAGTCAGTCCAACGGTCTTTCCTATTTGATTGACCGCTTTAAAGGACAGCGTCTATACGCCCACATGAATTTGGAAAAAGGGGAACGATCTGCGTTGGCAGAACTGGCTTCGAATTTATTGTAAACTTGAGGGATTCATGCCAAGCTGGGATTCAAATCCCAGCCTGTAGAAACAATAATCAAAATAGGGTTGGAGTGAATTTCTGCTGCTCCAAATCGAGCAGTTTACGTTTGATATCCAACCCACCCGTAAAGCCACCTAAAGAGCCGTCTGCCGCGATAACCCTGTGACAGGGAATAATGATTGGGATCGGGTTTTTCCCGTTGGCAGCGCCTACAGCACGCATCCCACCAGGATTATTCAACCTATTAGCCAAATCTCCATAAGAAATCATTCTGCCATAGGGAATATCCTGAAGTGCCTGCCAAACCTGCAGTTGAAAATCTGTTCCCTTGGGTTTCAAAGAAACATCAAATTTCAATCGTTTCCCAGCCAAATATTCCTGGAGTTGATCACAAATAGATTTGAGCTTCGTGTCAGATGATTCGACCTGTTCATCCCCATACACTTTCTTCAGATACTCCAGCTGTTTTTGCGCTGCCTGTGGACCTAAAGTAAGTGAAATCAAATTGTCCTGATGAAGTGCCAGATAGAGTCGACCCACAATGGAGTCCATAGAGGATGTGTAAATCATAAATTGGTATCAAGCGGGAATGAACTTCCTGCCTAACTAAGAAAATCCTTAATCCTGGCTTTTAAATCTTCGCGTGTCGCCCGGTAATCAGGAAGTTTAGATTCATCAATATCCCAACCATGAAAGGGGTCTTTAACACTCCAGTGAATTCGCTGGACTTCACCGGGAAACGTTGGACAGGTCTGGGCAGCATGATCACAAACAGAAATAACAATATCAATCCCTGATTCAAGATATTCATTCACATCACTTGATTCTTGACCCCGAATATCAATACCCATCTCCTCCATAACCAGAATCGACATGGGGTGTACTCGGCTGGGTTTAACACCAGCGGAAAAAACATCATATTTGTCGCTGGCTAAATGACGCAGGAGTCCTTCCGCAATCTGTGAGCGGCACGAATTACCCGTACAAAGAAATAGTAGTTTTGTTTTCAATTATTGCTCCTGATGTGTCTCTAATATGCAGCTGTACTGGATATGGCCATCAAGGTGGAACTTCTAAAATATTTTATACCCACGAAGTTTACCCCCTATTTTTCAGCTCATAAAGTGAACACCAATTTAGTTGAATATATTCAAGAATAAAGCTCAACAATCAATCGAAGCACCTTAACTTCCGTCGCCCCAAATATCCCACCTCCAAACTGGCTAATTTAATTGTATCCGCCCAAGCATTCATTATATTTGACATGCCAATTACTGTTTAACATAATATTTATTAGGTAATTATGACTATTGACAAAACAGATAAAAAGATTTTAGCCATTTTACAACAGGATGGCCGTATTTCGAATGCCGAGCTGGCCAGACGGATACACATGTCCCCACCACCCACTCTCGAGCGGGTGAAGAAACTGGAACGAAATGGCATTATTAAAAACTATGTCGCCTTGGCTGATCCAGCCAAATTAGGTTTGACTTGTTTTACTTATGTTGAGATCACCTTGGTCAGACATGGCCGTGAAGGTGTTGAGCGCTTTATGAAAGCCATCACACAGCTTGATGAAGTCATGGAGTGTCACCATATCACTGGAGGCGCTGATTTCCTGCTTAAAGTCGCCAGTCGAGACATCCCCGATTATGAAAGTTTTGTACTACACAAATTAACGGACCTACCAGAAGTGCAGCATTTAAAGACAATGGTTGTACTCTCAACCTTGAAACACGAGACAAGAATGCCGCTTTCTGCCCTTGGCGAAAACGAAGACAAGGTTTAGGATATCATTTTGGCCAAAAAAAAACACCTTATCGCCTTAATCGGCTTTGGAACAGTGGCCCAGGGTCTCTGTCATATTCTCAACGATAAACGAGCAGTACTTTTGGAAGATCACGGTTTTGATTTTGAGATAATTGGTGTGACTACTCGGTCCAGAGGTACCATGTATAACCCTCAGGGCCTGTCGCTTTCCGATTTAATCGAGCTAGCCAAGACCAGTGCTCCCTTTACAGAAGACATCCAAGAATGGGACTCTAACCAACTTATCGAGAACTCGAATGCGACCGTTGTGGTGGAATTAACCCATACCGATCTTGTCTCTGGTGATCCAGCAATTAGCCATGTTAAAACTGCCTTTAGGTCAGGTAAACATGTCATTACAGGTAACAAAGGACCTGCCGCACTTGATTTTTTAGCACTTGAGCAATTAGCGACTCAAAATAATTGTCAGTTTTTAAATGAAGCGACTGTCTTGAGTGGAACACCTGTTTTTAGCTTGATAAATAACACACTGACAGGCAATCACATACACCAGGTTCGTGGTATCCTGAATGGTACGACCAATTTTATCCTCAGTGAAATGGAAGCAGATGCCACTTATGTGCAGGCGCTGGAAGTTGCCGATAATATGGGTTACCTGGAAGCTGATAAGGCTGCTGACGTTGAAGGATATGACGCACAGGCGAAATTGACCATTCTCGCAAATATTTTACTGGGCATCCCCTTGCAATTAAAAGATGTAAAGTGTCAGGGTATCACAAATATTTCAAGTGAAGATATCTCGGCCGCAAAACGCGAAGACAAACGATGGAAGCTGATTGCCACCCTTACTATTCAGGGGGACCAGGTCTATGCTGAAGTCAAACCAGAGAAATTACCCATCACTGATCCATTGGCCCAAGTAAATGGAACCGCAAACTCAATCACATTTTCTACAGATCTTCTGGGAGATATCACCATCATTGGTCCTGGAGCGGGGAGTGTGGAAACTGGATATTCAATTTTATCAGATCTTCTAACCATTAATAGAGGGGAATCATCATGAGCTTAGATCTCAAAGGAAAAGGCATAAATACACGGGTTACCCACGCAGGCGAAAACCCAGATTCAGTTCACGGCAGTGTCGGTGTTCCAATATATCAGACGTCTACCTTCAAATTCAGGGATGCTGATCATGGAGCACGCTGTTTTACTGGCGAAGAAAAGGGCTATATCTATACCCGAGTTGGCAATCCTACGATTAATACTTTTGAAGAAGCAGTTACCGAACTTGAACGTGGTTTTGGTGGCATCGCAACGGCAACAGGAATGGCTGCCGTGACCGCAGTCTACATGACTTATTTAGGAGCCGGTTCACACATGGTGGGCACAGATGCTGTGTACGGTTCTTCTCGAATGGTCATGGAAAATGATTTCAGTCGGTTTGGTGTGGAATCCTCTTTCGTTGACACCACTGACCTGGATAAGGTCCGTGAAGCCATGCAACCCAACACAAAATTGCTGTATATCGAAACACCTGCCAACCCAACAATTAAGTTGACAGATATTGTCGCCTGTGCCAAGATAGCTCATGAACATGGTGCTGTGTTCGTTGTGGATAACACCTTTATGAGTCCCATTTTACAGAACCCGCTTAAGCTAGGTGCAGATATTGTACTCCACAGTATTACCAAATATATCAATGGCCATACTGATGTTGTTGGTGGCGTTCTAATTGCAAAAACTGAGGAAGAATTTTCTCGCATGAAAGCAGTCGTTATTAGTACCGGTGGCACCATGGATCCTCATCAGAGCTGGTTGGTTTTACGTGGAATGCGCACCCTATCCCTCAGGGTTGAACGTGGTGAGAAAAACGCCCGAAAACTGGCTGAGTACCTAGAATCACATCCAAAAATAGAGTGGGTGCGTTATCCAGGATTAGCCTCACATCCACAACATGAATTGGCCAAACGTCAAATGAGTGGATTTGGATCTATGATTAGCTTTGGTGTTAAAGGTGGCGTGGAGAGTGGTAAAACCGTTCTCAATAATGTCCGGATTCCTCAGCTTGCCGTTTCATTGGGTGGTTATGAATCACTGATCCAACATCCTGCATCCATGACCCATCACAATATTCCTGAAGACGAAAGACTTGAAGCAGGCATAACGGATGGCTTGATACGCATCGCTGTTGGAACCGAAGATGTGGAAGATTTGCAGGCTGATCTCGAGCAAGCACTTGCTCTGGTTTAATTGGCCTTTCTGTAATATTTTACTAAATCCTCGATAAATCATTATCGAGGATTTTTTTATGCCCGCAAGTAGCCCTACAGTATATTTTAAACCCATGTACAGATCATTAACCTTTCTACGAGGACCTCATGTCTAAATCAATCTTGCTTCTTTTTATAGGCCTTATGCTGCTTACCAGTTGTAGTGGACCGAGTTCACTTTCTACACAAGACCAGGCCTTGCAAGGAGTAAAAATCACGCTTGACCCTGGTCATGGTGATACACAGAAGTATGATCGATTCCGAGTTGGCCCGACAGGAGAGCGGGAGGAATGGATCAATTTACGTGTGGCAAAATACCTGGAAAGACTGTTGGTTAAGGCTGGTGCAAATGTTCAAATGACCCGCACCAAAGACCGGGATATTAGTCTGGGTGGCCGGGCGACACTGGCTAAGCGGTTTAAGAGCGATCTCCTCGTATCCATTCATCACAACGGTTCAGGGAATGACCCTGAGATGGATTTCCCGATCATTTACTTTTATGGACCTGCGAGTCTGAATCCAGCTTCTGTTGATTTTGCGCAGATACTAATCGATGAGATGCGGGAGGATCTGGTTTTTGAGCAACCACTTGCAGGCTCAGTTTATAGTGATCACCTGATTTATAATTCCGGCACATCCATTCTGAGAAATACGATCCATAATATGCCTGGTGTGATCGGTGAGAGTGGTTTCTTTACAAACATGGCAGGCGAATCACGCCTCAAATCTAAAGCCTATAATAAATTGGAGGCAGAGGTTTATTTCCGTGCAATCCTGAAGTATTTTGACAACGGTGCTCCCTTTTCTGAACCAATCATCTCAGATTCTCTGGAATATCTCGACCTTTCTCAGGAGCTTCAATTCCAACTGGATGATGGCTTCGGTGGTGCCTTTTTTAATGAAAAGACTCTGGCTGTTATGCAAGATGGAGAACCACTTAAAGCAACCTGGAATTCAATGGCTGGCATCCTAAGTGTTCAACCTTTGGAAACAGAGGGTAATCAAGTCGTTTTCCAGGTCTTCGGTCGAAATTTTAAGGGGAATGCAATACATCCGGTCCCTTTCACTTTTGAAACGCCGACTGGTAAATCCTGGCGCTCAGAAGAAGCCTGGGGAGCCGCTTATCATAAGGCAGATTCCGTCTATACAATGTTCAATGCGAAAACTGAGTTGACTAAAGAGGACAGCCTTCATCTTTTAGAAGCGTCACTTCACCTTTATCGCTTAAGTTTGGAAATACAAATTGTCCACCCAAAAGCAAGAACAGCCGAAGAACGCATTCTAGAACTTCTAGAGATGAAACAAATCCTATTGTCTATCGAGGATCAAACTGATATAGACTTACAACGGACCCGACTAAAAGAATACTATCCTAATTAGTGTCTGTCTCTAAAGTCATTAAAATTACCGTAAGTCCTTTGCCCTCAGGCGATTCAGCCCATTGAATTCTGTCAAAGTTCTCAGAAAAAGGGGTTTTTCTGTAAATTGGCTCAATGAGCATCCAAATTTCATAAAATACCCTGTTCATGAATAAAAGTTGA
>Ga0307988_1000099_pt1 | contig 69373 bp, 64 predicted proteins | sample EllFjometagen183_FD_203166 | JGI IMG/M metagenome (GOLD analysis project Ga0307988, IMG submission 203166) | Marine microbial communities from Ellis Fjord, Antarctic Ocean - #183 | ecosystem: Environmental > Aquatic > Marine > Unclassified | place: Southern Ocean | collected 2014-10-08 | reverse complement strand
TTGAATGGTTGTTTAATTTTGACAAATACTCGATTGCTTTCGGGTCTGGTTTTCCCGCCTGGAACCAGAATCCGACAGCAACCAGATCATAGCCGCCGGCAGGAGGTGCCTGGTCTATTGAAACAATGTCTTTTTCTCCCTCTATAGTATCAAATATTTTTTTGGCAAGTTTAAGTGTGTTTCCGGTTTGACTGGAATAAGTAATCAAAGATTTCATGTTCATCCTCCGTTAAGATTAGTTTGGTGGTAACGCTTTTAACCTGGCTAACTCAGAGAGCAAAATACATGCCATGAGTAAGGTTTGATGAAGACCAGCAAGACATGAAAAAATCCAATCAAAGAAAACTTCCTCCCCTTGATATTAAAGGGTTCACATTACCGATTAAAGGAAATAATAATCAAATGACATATCAATGGTAACGTTACCATTACGTTACCGGTGTCGAATTGCACCCTGTTATTGCATTTTAAAAAAATTAGTTTTTTTTATTTCAACATAACTATCTGAAATTAGACGTTTTTAACTCTAAAAAGCATTCGGACCACTTTGTTTCAAACATCTGGCATCATCTTTGCGATACAGGGTTTTAACTAAACATGAAAATAAGTTTCCAGGGCTTTGCCAGGACATTATAAATAGGAGTTTATATGAATATTCGGAAAATAACATCTTTAACCGCGCTGATTTCATTTGTTCTCATTATACTGACAAGTGTAATCTTATATATTGTACCCCATGGAAGAATCGCTTACTGGTCTGACTGGCATCTATGGGGATTTTCAAAAACCGAATGGGGAAATCTTCATATCAATCTGGGGGTTCTCTTTCTTTTGGCCATATTTCTCCACATCTATTACAATTGGAAACCCATTATCAATTATATGAAAAACAGGGCAAAAAAAGTCACTGTTTTTACAAATAATTTTAATGCGGCACTGGTGATAACTCTTGTTTTTGCCCTGGGGACTTATTTTATGATCCCTCCTTTTTCAACTCTGTTGATTTTCAGTGAAAGTATAAAAGATGCCGGTGCAATAAAGTATGGTGAGCCTCCTTTCGGTCATGCAGAGCTTGCACCTCTGGATTCTCTAATTAAAAAAACCGGGCTTGACTCCAGACAAAGCCTTGATAAACTTAAAGTAGCAGGAATAAAATTTGACAGCCCCAAAGATATTTTACTTGATATTGCAAAGAAAAATAAGCTCACCCCAAAGCAAATTTTTGAGATCATGCAGCCTGTTAAGGCATTGGGTCAAAAAATCATGCTTCCTGAGATACCTGCACCAGGAGTAGGAAATAAGAGTTTTTTACAATTTTGCAGTGAATATGAACTTGATTTTGAAACACTTCTGGTTGATCTAAAATTAAAGGGGCTTCAAATAAATAAAGATGAAAAGTTGAAAACACTGGCTCAAGAAAACCAGATCTCACCTATTCAACTTTATGATCTCATAAAACAAGTATCAGAAAGAGAAAAAAATTGATCGATCTTAATTTCCTCCAGCGCTTCATTCAAAGAGATTTTTTTGTCATGAATATGTTTTTCAATGGCCGGAAGGGATAAAAGCAGTTCTCAAAAGAGACTTTCAGGATGTCATGCTGCTTGATCTTTAAACTTTGGTCAGCTATATTATGTTCTTCAAGCAAATCTGGAAAGGATAGAGACCATGTTGTCTAAATTTTTAAGCAGTTTTGATGCGAAAACAATATCAAATATTGTAATTGGTTATATTCCCAATTTACTTATGGCAGCAATTCTATTTTTTCTTTTTTGGTTTGCAAATAAGGTGATCCAACAGGTGTTTGCTTCATTCCTAAAAAGAATGAAAGTAGACAAAGAACCCGCCAACCTTCTACTTAAAGGCGCAAGAGTCGGTCTTTATATTTTTGCATTTCTTACTATTGCGGATCAATTACAAATCAATATTAAATCACTACTAGCGGGTGTTGGTGTTATGGGGCTTGCCCTTTCCTTTGCGGCAAAAGATACGGTTGGAAATATTATATCTGGTATTGTGATCATCATTGACAGGCCGTTTAAAGAAGGGGATTGGGTATTGTTGGGGTCCATGCATGCAACAGTTACGCAAATACGATTAAGAACCACTGTGCTTACAACATTTGATAATGAAACTGTGGTGGTTCCAAATCAGCAGATATCCCAGGAACGAATCATTAACTATACCATGACGCCAAAAATTCGTGTGAAAATACCTATCGGTATTGCGTATAAGGAAAATATAAGTGAGGCCAGGACCGTCCTTTTGGAAACCATTAAAGGTGATGATAGAATATTATTAAATCCTTCTCCCATAGTAATAGTGACTGGCTTGGGAGACAGCAGCGTCAATCTTCAATTAAGGTTCTGGATCGAGAATTCAGAAGATCAATATGGTTTTGCATGGGAATATACAGAAAAATGTAAGGTTGCCCTGGATAAAGCCGGCATTGAAATACCATATCCACATTTACAATTGTTTTTGGAAAAGACAGATGGTGTCAAATTGCTGGCAACAGCATCATCAACTGACGCTTTAAACAAAAAGCTTCATTAACCTGAGTTTTCAAAACCATTTTTTCCGTTTGAAATAAACAATAAGAGCAGTGGCCACAGTGATCATGACTGCCCAGAAAATGAAATAACTGTACTTGTATTTAAGTTCTGGAAGATATTCAAAATTTGTTCCATAAGGTCTTTTAAAAAAGGCAATGTTTGTTCTTGTATTAATTCACTGTCAAGCCGAGAAATCCTGTGAATGGCATCCTTGGCAGGTCGAACAGTTTTTCTCTTGCTGAGATTGCTACAAATATGAAGGTAAAAGGTGGTGGAGATTATTATTTGATTGAAAATCATTTTATGAGAAATATTCTTAAATCCATGACATTTGTATGGGTTGGACCGGTGATGATAAGATCATCAAGTGTCTTAAAAAAATGATATGAATCATGGGCAGTTAAATATTTTTTCGCAGATATTTCAATATCCCAGGCCCTTTTAAGGGTATTGTTATCAGCAATTGCACCTGCTGCATCAGTCGGCCCGTCTGTACCGTCTGTTCCCAAAGAAAGAGCTACAATGTTTTTTTCTCCTGCGATCTCAATGGCAGATGCCAGTACAAATTCCTGATTTCGCCCGCCTAGTCCATGATCCTCCATGGTGACGATTGTTTCCCCGCCTGAAATGATACATCCTGGCGATGGAACAGGATTACCTGTTGATAAAATCTCCTTTGCTATGGCTGAATGCATCTTAGCAATCTCTCTTGTTTCTCCTTCAATCAAGGAAGATAAGATTATCGTGTTATAGCCCAATGATTCTGCTTTGGTTTTTGCCTTTGCAAGTGTATTAAAATTATTGCCAATGATAATATTATGAACTTTTTGGAAACAGGGATCAGAAGGCTTTGGCGTTTCACTGATTTTATCGGCACACCCTTTGTTAATATGGTTCAGGACATTTTTCGGCAGCTTTAAGGCAATATTATACGATGTAATAATGTCTTTGCAATCTTTAAAAGTGCCTGTATCGGGAACGGTAAGCCCCGAAGCGATGATATCAAGATCATCACCCACAACATCAGATAGAATCAGAGATATTATGGTTGCAGGAAAGGCTGCTTTTGCAAGCCCACCACCCTTAATAAGGGAAAGATGTTTGCGGATGGTATTGATTTCATGAATTCTGGCACCGCAGGAAAGCAAAATCTTGGTTGTATCCTGTTTTTGGGCCAGGGATATGCCGTCACAGGGCAAAGGCGATAAAGCAGACCCGCCTCCTGAAATAAGGCAGAGAATAAGCGTCTTTTCATGGGCATTTTTTGCCATATCAAACAGTTTCATGGCACCGGCTTGGCCGTTTTTGTCAGGAATGGGGTGTCCTGCCTCAACCAATTCAATGTTCTTAAGATTTGCCGTGTGATCATATTTTACATTAATACTTCCCCTGGATATGTTTGAACCCATAATATTTTCAAGCTCTTTTGCCATGGCAGCGCTGGCTTTGCCTGCGCCAATAACCAGGATTTCTTCAAAATCTGAAAGATCAAAAGTTAAATCTCCAATGGTAAGGATATTTTTGTAAAGCTTTAAATGGCGTTTGATTGCAATGGCCGGATCTGCAGATAAAAGACCGGCTTGAAAAATTTCTAGGACATCTTTTCTGAGTCTCGAAAAAAAGGTTTGTTCATTTTTTTTAGGCGGCATTTAATATTCTCTTTTTTATCCTAATTTTAAGAAAACTTTCATTATGCAAGACCATATAATTTTTGATAAAGCAAGCATAAAAGCCTTAAACTGCCATTGCATAAGAAAAGTTAAGTTAAAAAAGGCCGTGGATAGATTGTTTGGAAATCTTGTATTTAGATGATAAATTGTGATACATTTTTTTCTTTATAAAATATTTTAATAAACAATTAAGGGTGATGATGAACACAACTATTACATCCAAAGATTTAAGAGTATTTATTGAAAATTATATAGCCGATTATCCTGCATCCACTGGTGAAAAAAATATATGGCGGTCACCCCTATTAGTTACAGCAAAGGCAGACCATCGTTTTGATATTCTGCCTGAAATTGCAGCTGATAACCATTCCCTTCCAAAAGATCTTCTGGCCACGGGAAAGTCGGTCATTGTTTTATTTGTTCCTTTTACCAGGGAGATGGCCAAAGAAAATCATAAGGGAGATATCCCCTGTCGGAACTGGGGAAAGGCATATGAAACCACTAATAATTTGATTAATAAATTGACCGGGCAGATAAAGATTTTTCTTGAAGATGCAGGATATAACTCTGCTTTGGTGCCGGCAACGCATAATTTTGATCATAAGAAACTTATGGCCCGCTGGTCCCATAAGCATCTGGGATATATCGCAGGTTTGGGCCGTTTTGGTGTAAATGCCCAGTTCATAACGCCAAAAGGCTGTGCAGGTCGTTTGGTTAGCCTGGTCACCCAGGCAGATCTTGGTGACAGCCCATTGGTTATGGAAAAAGAGTTATGCCTTCATAAAAATGGGCATAAATGCCTGGTTTGCGTCAGGCGATGCCCTGTAAAAGCAGTGTCTGAAAAGACAGGTATTGACAGGAAAAAATGCTGGTCCAGACTAAAATCAAACATCAGTGAAACTCAACAACTGGCAGGTCTGAATGAAACCACCCATGTATGTGGAAAATGCCAGGTTGTGGTTCCCTGCAGTTTTAAAGTGCCAAAGGTGCGTAGGCCTTGAAATACATCAAGTTTTTATTTGATAAATAATCTAATTTCTACTATTTTTACCATACTTTGCAAATAATCAATGATTACAGGGTGTAAAAAAGGAGATAATATGAGCGGGTACCTTAAACGAGATTGGGAAACATTTCCCACAGAACAACTCAAACGGGTTGATCAGCCAACAACCAAAATTAATGAGGAGCAGATCAAAAGACCCAGTGAACGTCAAGCCGGTTTCTGCAAAGCCGCTGCAGGAGATTATGGTGAAAGATTACAAAAGGAATTTCGAAGATTTGTCCCCAAGTATCCAATCTCAGGAGCCATAGCATGGATGAGAGATAATATGAGGCCTTTCAGGGATGGGAACGTGGCAGGGAGTAAGGCCCCCCTTTTGGATAATACTGAAGCTATAACACGTCATATAAAAGAAACAGCCTATTTTTTGCGGTCTGATGCTGTTGGTGTATGCGAACTCCCGGCATATGCTGTGTACAGCCATCAGTTCAATTTTAAGGATATGGATGCTGGAGAAAAACCCCTGGAGCTGGATCATACCCATGCCATTGCAATTATGATTGACCAGGATGATAGAACAAACCAGGCATTCAATGGAAGCGACTGGATCAGCAACTCCATGAGCATGATGTCCTATGCCACATCTGGTTTTGTTGCTATAACCCTGGCTGAATATATCCGCCGGTTGGGCTATTCTGCAAAAGCCCATTATGCTCCTTATTATGATCTTATGGTGCCGCCAATACTTTTGATGGCTGGCTTAGGAGAAATGAGCCGGATGGGTGACACTGTATTGCATCCGTTTATGGGACCTAGGTTCAAGGCTGCTGTGGTGACAACCGATTTGCCCATGACTCCGGATAAGCCCATTGATTTCGGGCTTCAGGATTTTTGTTCTCAGTGTAAAAAATGTGCAAGGGAATGCCCCAGCGGAGCTATAAGCGATGGTGACAAGGTCATGCATAATGGATATGAAAAATGGCCTCTGGATGTTAAAAAATGTACCACCATGCGCGTTGGAAATCAACATGGCTCAGGCTGCGGAACCTGTGTAAAGGTTTGCCCCTGGAGTAAACCCTACACCCCATTTCACAGGGCTATAAACTGGACCATGAGAAATATAAAATTTGCCAGGAGATTCGGCATTTGGGGAGATGATTTACTGGGATATGGTAAGCCTGATAATAAAAATAAATGGTGGTTTGACCTTGAGGATGAAAATGGTGATGGAAATTTAACTATTCCAAAATCAAATAATACCAAAGTTAAATAATAAATGATGATATTGAAACCGGTCTAATATGAAAAATATAAATCAGAGCCGCCCAGACAACAATATTGATGACACTATCCTGTCACAACTTATGCCTTTGTTTTTTTTAACATCCATTTTTTTTCTAAACTTTACCATCCGAATTATTATTTCACCTTTGCTACCAACCATACTGTCTGATATGAACCTTACTGCCAACCAGGCCGGTTCTTTTTTTTTAATATCTGCAACTGGATATTTTATTTCAATATTGTGTTCAGGGTTTGTTTCATCGCAAATCAGACATAAAAAAACAATTGCGTTTTCAGCTATAGCCTCGGGTATTGCTTTTTTAGTTACAGGTTTCAGTCAGGATCTGTTGAGTATGCGGATCGGGCTGTTTATCGTAGGTATGTCAGCTGGATTGTATCTTCCATCCGGAATCGCAATGCTAACATCTTCCATAAGCAGCAAAAACTGGGGAAAAGCAATTGGTGTTCATGAAATGGCACCTAACCTGAGTTTTTTACTGGCACCGATAATTTGTGAAGGGCTGCTGTTATGGCTTTCATGGAGGAGTGTTCTAATAGTTGTCGGGGCAACTTCCATTTTACTTGGGATCTCTTTTTATAAATTTTTCACTGGAAAGGATTTTCCAGGTGAAGCTCCTATGCTGAAATCATTTTTGCCAATAGTGGTAATGCCTTCTTTCTGGATGATGATCATTTTGTTCAGCTTAGGAGTAACCGGGGGCCTGGGAGTTTATTCCCTGCTGCCTTTATTTCTTTCCAGCGAGCATGGAATGCTCCAGTCCCAAGCCAATACACTGATTACCATGTCTAGAATATTAACATTACCCACGGCATTGTTGATCGGATGGTTGACAGATCGTTTTGGCCTGAAACCAACACTTGCACTTGTATTGCTTCTTACCGGTATCTCAACCCTATTTATAGGCGTGGCATCAGGTCGATTTTTGCAAATTGTTATATTTACCCAGCCATTATTCTCTGTGTGTTTTTTTCCTCCTGCTTTTGCAGCCTTATCAAATATCGGTTCTAAGGAAACCCGTAATGTAGTGATCTCTTTTACAATACCCATTGCTTTCTTGCTTGGAGGAGGTGTTGCGCCGAATGCAATAGGTCTTTTAGGGGAAAAAGGGTTTTTCTCCATGGGCTTTATTGCTGCGGGTGGTTTAATTTTATCAGGTGCTATTATCCCCTTTTTTCTTAAACTCCAGAAAAACTGATAATTATATTTTATAAATGACTTGCGTGAGAAACTTTAAAGTACCTTTTTGCCAAAGGAAATAAAATTACTTGATCATTTCCACTACAGCCTGATTAACTGGTATTTCACCCTTGGCAATCCGATCGATATTCATAGCAACCGATTCAGCAATACCCTGCATGGAAACATCTGTGGCACCACCGATATGAGGTGTTGCTATGATATTGTATTGAAATATTTCATCTGCAGGCTCAGGGGGCTCTTCCCAGAAGACATCCAGCCCGGCACCTGCGATCTCTTTTTTCTTTAACGCAGATTTCAAGGCTGTATAATCTACAAGACCACCCCTTGATACATTGATCAGAAAGGCATTGGCTTTCATTAGTTTCAATGTTTTTTCATTCATCATCCCTTGATTGGAATGATTTAAAGGAAGACATAAAACAACATAATCAGATTGTTCAAGAAGGATATCAAGATCGTCCGGGCCACCCACCCAGTCCAGACCCAATTTCCTTTGTGCTTGTTCAGGATTGAATTGTTTAATGCCAATGAGTTTAACATTGAAAGGCCTTAGTCTATTGATCAATGCCTTTCCAATACCGCCGAGTCCTACTATCCCCACAATACGCCCCTTTAACGAGATCCCCATTGGCCCGCCCATGATCCGGTTTTTAAGGCTTTCTTTCATTCCATCTATATTGCGGGATAAACCGATCATTAAATATATTGCAATTTCTGCCACGGAATCGGCATTACCTGAGATATCCGTTGGAACATTTGCAACAAAAATTCCCTGTTCACGGGCAGCGTTAATATCCACAAGCTCAAGCCCTGCGCCACATTGCTGGATCAATCGTAGCCTGTCCGCTGTCTTTAGGACAGTTTGGGTCACTTTGGACATGGTTGGTATTAATATATCAAAACCGGAAAGATCTGTGATCTCAAAACATCCCTGCGCGATAAATTCGTGTTCCGGCAATAATCTTTTTACCCGATTCAAAAAGCCACCCCATGCATCTTCGGATGCTGCAAATAATATTCTCATTTTTCCATTCGCTATTTATTAAATTAAAAAAAACTTCGATTATTCATACAATACTCACAATCTTTTATTATCAGAAAAAAGTCGTGTCAATGAATTCATTTTAATTTATTAATTATTCAAAAGGATAAAGCTGTAGACAACCGTCAGCATTAACGTATACCCCATGAGGACATAAAACCATGCCCCGGAAAATTTTGGTGTTCGCAGGGATGATAGGTTAAAGCCCGCCATGGTTATGAACATTGCATAGAGTAAGATTGAAAAAATGCCGGGACTGAAAAACTGTTCAAACAGAAAAATAAACGCAAAAATAATAACATTGTTGTCCAGCGCAAGCCCCTTGTAAGTTGAGCTGTCCACAAGACCGAATACATTAAAATAACTCAGTCGTATCGCACCGGTGGCTACAATCACAAAGGCACCAGGCAAATACCATGCATTGAACTGCCCATAACTTAAAAGAAAAACAGCCGGACAGATGCCAAAGCTGACCATATCGATCAACGAGTCCAGCTGCCCTCCAAATTCCCTTTGTTTTTTTGTTCTGCTCTTCATGTTTCGAGCGATAATACCATCTCCCCAGTCAAAAAGAACGGCCCAGATCATTGCAATGACGGCAATAGGAAATAGTTGTACAACCGCAAAATAGATTCCTAAAAGCGCACATAAAAGCCCTGCAAGGGAACAGATATTTGGAAGATCTTTGGCAAACCAGAGCATACCGGTCTGATGTGAGGATTTATCGGGTGTTGTGTTCATTACAATCTCTCTATTTATACCCAAGGATAGATGCCAGGGCATCCACCAGGTTGGTGTTTTCCTGTTCAGTCCGGGAGGCAATGCGGATAAAACGATCCCCATGGGCCAGCGTTTTGCCCAGACAGTGTTTGATATACATATTATGGTCAACAAATAATTTTTCTGTCAATTGGGGCGCATTCAGCCCCGTGTCGGGTAGACGGCAAAAAATAAAATTTGCGTCTGGTTGATACACCAAAAGCTGTGAAAAAGCCTTCAGGTTTTCATACAGTTTATCTCGATCTTTTCTAACCTGGCTGCAGCTTTTTATAAAATCTTCACGAAAATCGGGCAGGATCCTTAAGAATTCTTCGGCAAATCCGTTAATATTCCAGATATGGACACCTTTGCGAACCGCATCGGCAAATTTAAGATTTGCCGTAACCAGATATCCGATTCGAATGCCGCAGATACCATATGCCTTACTCAAGCTTTTAAAAATTGCGATGTTGGGATACTGCTCAATTTCATCTTCCATTGAGAATTGATCCGGGTCCTTTGTAAAATCAATAAAGGACTCATCAATAATCAGCTGACAGTCATGATGAGCCAGTTTTTGTGCCAGGCGAATCAGGTCCTGTTTTGGGACAGCTATGGAGGTTGGATTGTTCGGTGTGACCACAACCGCAACATCTGCGTTGGCTTTAATCGTGTGAGCTGCGAATTTATCCACATCCAGCTGGAAAGACGGTGATTCAAGAGGAAACTCTATAGCACTGCCCTTTGGTGCTGCATTCACATATTCATTAAATGAGGGCACCGGAACAATGAGGCGGTTTGCCATCTGTCCTGAGACAATTTTGATAAGCTCTGCTGCACCATTACCAACAACAATGCGCTCTGGTGGTTGATCAATAAGCTTACCCATAAGACTGGCCAGAGCATCCTGGGCAATCGGGTAGTTCAGAACAAGTTCATGAATTTTATTTTTAAAGCAGGTAAACACCTTTTCCGGCGGAAAATAAAGGTTATATAAATATGCATGATCAATAAAATCATGGCGATAATATCCACCATGCTGACCGGAAATGTAATCATATTTTTCCGCCGGGTTGTTATAATCAGGCTTGGGCATATAGGCTTCCTTTTAAAACTTTTTTACTGACAGGCAGGTCTGTTTTTTTTAAATAATTTTTTCCTAAATTATTAAAGGGCAGACTGACCTTTGATGGAAACAGGCGTTCAGCAGATGCAAGGTCTTCTATGGTGTCAATTTCATACCATGGCTTATGGTCAAAAAAGACAGCTTCAAAGGAGAGTGCTTTTTCAATCACCAATTGCCTGAATACTTTTTCATAATAGTCATTAACCCTGCCTGCCAGAATAAATTGATTCAGTTTTTCAATAACCAGATACCAGGAGGAAACACAAAGACTGTATATATTTACCGTTTTGTAATGAATCGGGCCGGAACCATCTGCCCCATCACTATGAAAGGCATTAATCGCGTTGGATGCATTGATTGTGACTGTTGAACCGTTCAGCCACGGTTTCATTTTGGAAATGGCAATCCTGTCAGGGTAAAGCATGTCCTTCAATAAAGACGGGTCAAAAACAAGGTCACTTTCAATGAGTAAAAAAGGTTCATTAATAATGTCTCTGGCCATCCATAAGGAGTATATATTATTGGTTGTTTTATATAACGGGCTGAAAACATACTCAATGGTAAGATTGCCTGCCCGGGTTTCCAGAAAATTTCGAATACAGTCTTCCAGGTGGCCGGTAACCACGACCAGTCGTTTAAAACCGTTTTGATTCAGGCTTTTGATCAATCGTTCTAATATGGAGATTTCATTCACAAGGGTGAGGCATTTAGGTGATTTTTTTGTAAGGGGAAGCAGGCGGCTTCCTGTGCCGGCTGCCAGCAGTAAGGCTGTTGTTATTCGTTTTTGGGGAGGGAGTTTCTTTCCTGGTTCCATAGATTTCCTAATATAATAATTAATAAACTCAAAAAATAACATCTATTTTGAAGATGATATTTCTTGTGTACTTGACGAATTTTATTAAAGAAAAAAGCTTCTAACTATTGGGGCAAACCACATTTGAGTATTGGGGATATACACCTTAAGAGGGAAACGTTTGCGTATCCTTATATATCGATACGACAATTAACAGGGTACAGGAATATCAAATAAAGTCAAGTGTCAAAGACTTCTTCATTCTTAATTGGCATTTTTTTGCCCGTGCATTGTTTATTGTAGTATCCGGTCTTGCTTTGAGCAAACTGGGAGAACGAACCCCCCAACAGGCAGCCGATAAAAGCGTATGAACCGGCTGGGGGGTAACGGTTTTTCAGGGTTTGTGTCGGTAAAAAACTGCAGTTGAAGGTGGCTCCAGGGTATTGCCAAGGATGAGGTCACAGGCTTTTTCCGCCACCATCATTGTGGGGGCGTAGATATTGCCGTTGGTCACATAGGGCATGACAGATGCATCCACGACGCGCAGATTTTCCACCCCGTGAACCTTCATGGTATCCGGATCCACTACAGCCATGTCATCTTTGCCCATTTTACAGGTGCAGGATGGGTGCAGAGCTGTTTCAGCATCCTTTGCCACCCATTTAAGGATATCTTCATCTGTCTGGATATGGCTGCCCGGAGATGTTTCGCCGCCGTTGAATTCGCCAAAGGCCGGTTGATTCATGATTTTCCTGGCACATCTTATGGCTTCCACCCATTCTTTGCGGTCCTGGTCCGTGGAAAGGTAGTTGAACTTAAGGGCCGGGTGCTGTCGGGGATCTGTAGATTTTATTTTAACAGATCCTTTGGAATTGGAATACATGGGACCTACATGGACCTGATACCCATGGCTGTGGCTGGGCTGGCTGCCGTCGTAGCGGATGGCCAAAGGCAGGAAATGAAATTGAATATTGGGATATTCCACATCCTCATTGCTCCTGACAAATCCACCGGCCTCAAAATGATTGGTGGCAGCGGGCCCTGATCTGTGAAAGAGCCATTGGTATCCTATAAAGGGTTTTTTCCACCACTTGAGTGCCGGGTTCATGGATACGGGTTTTTTGCTTTTGTACTGGACATAGACTTCCAGGTGATCCTGCATGTTTTCTCCCACACCAGGCAGATCATGGACCACATTGATGCCAAGTTCTTTGAGCTCCTGTGCATTTCCTACGCCTGACAATTGTAGAACCTGGGGAGAGTTGATAGCACCGGAGCAGACAATGACTTCTCCTGCATGGACGGTTTTCGGACTGCCTTTTTTACCTTTGACAAATTCCACGCCTATGGCTTTTTTATTATCAAACAGGACTCGGGTGGTAAGCGCCCGGCAGATGAGATCCAGATTGGGTCGTTTTTTTAATACGGGGTGCAGATAGGCCCTTGCAGCACTGATACGCCGTCCACGGCTGATATTTCGGTCAAAGGCGCCAAACCCTTCCTGCTGGTATCCATTGACATCGCTGGTCAAAGGATATCCAGCCTGTTCCGTGGAATTTAGGAAAGCCGCAAAAAGCGGGTTTTTACAGGGTCCGGTTTCAAGAATAAGGGGACCGTCAGTTCCATGGTATTCATCTGGTCCTTTAAGACGATTTTCAGCTCTTTTGAAATAGGGCAGGTTGTGGGCGTAATCCCAACTCTCCATACCATTGTCTTCGGCCCATTTTTCATAGTCCATGGCATTGCCGCGTATGTAGATCATGCCGTTGATACTGGATGAGCCGCCAAGGACCTTGCCCCGGCCATGGAAAACTTTTCTGTCGTTCATATGTGGCTCGGGTTCGGATTCGTAACACCAGTCATAATATTTATTGCCTAATGGATAGGTCAGACCGGCAGGCATGTGAATAAAAACATCCCAGATATAATCAGGCCGGCCGGCTTCCAGGACCAATACTTTGTTTGCCGGGTCCTGGCTGAGACGATTGGCCAGAACACACCCTGCAGAGCCGCCGCCAATAATAATATAATCATATTTTTCTTTCATCTTCTTTAATTCCTTTTAAGTATTATCGGTTTTAGGTTATCAGGCTGATAAACCCGGCCACCAGGGTATCAATATTTAATTCACCATCCCTTACAAGGGCCTGGAGAGCAACGCCTTGCAGACCTGAGATAAAACAGATGGCCGCTGCTCTGTTGGTTTCCTTCAGGCAAATCCGGTTCAGGGCATCTTCAAAGGCATTCACAAATTTGTCATAAGCTGCCTGGATTTTTATAATGACAGGCCCCCTGATGCCGCTGAATTCAGCCGCCAGTGAGGCCAGTGCAATGATGGAATCAGGATGATGACGAAATCTGTCCATGAAAATATCCATCATGCCGTGGATCATTTTTTTATAATCTATATGGTCGTGGCTCAGATACTCAATGTATTGATCAAAACTATGGTCAAGTTCTTTTACCACGTCTTCTAAAATATCCGGTTTTGAATTGTAGTGATGAAAAACGGCTCCCGTGGTCATGCCGATATGATAGGCAATGTCCTGGATAGTGGTTTTGTGGTATCCCAGCCGTGCAAATAAATGGGTTGCTGTTTCAAGAATCATCCTCTTTGTGGCGATTCGTTTGGCTTCTTTTTTATTGACGGGGTCCGGCATACTCTATCCTCAGTCGGTTCAGAGTTTTATTGGCGGGAACACCTTTTTTATCCCATCCCCGCAATTGATAATATTCCTGCCTCATATAGTCCATATCCTTGTTTGAAATCCTGTGACCTTTTGCAGGACCATCAGGAAGAGGTTCTTTTACAAACCGGTGAGGAAGGATATCTTTTGTTGCATCCAAACCATGGGCCAGGTTAAAACATCTGACAAGGTTCCAGATACGTTCACCTGTTTCCATAAAGGTTTTGATATCTGCTTTTTGGCCGGTTGCAGCGCTTAAAAGCTCGGCATAGGTTTCACCTGAGATGCCGTAACTGCCAAAGTCACAATTGACCATAGTGTCCGTGCCAGCGGAATAATTCTGCAGCGCCACCACCATTTGCGCTTTACCTTCAGGCGAAAGCGGATCAAGGGGATGGCCTTCCCATTCTCCTGACAATTCATAGGCCAGGGGAAAACCTCTCTGGTGACACCCGCCCCGATCTGTTGTCATATATGCCAGGCCCATGCCTGACACTCCTCTGGGACCCCATGCAGGCGATTCAAGCCCTTTGGTGTGCACGGCCAATTGTTCTGCTGTTCCGCCGATTTGTTTTGCAGCCAGTTTCACTCCTTTGGACAAAAGCCTTCCAAGCTCACCTTTCCGGCCTGCAATGGCATGGATAAGGTATTCAGCCGCCGCTATATTTCCAAACTTCAATTCAATCTCCGTTGGAGCTTTAATCAGTCCTTTTTCACAAGCTTCCATGGCAAAGCCTATGATATTGCCGGTGGACATGGAATCCATTCCATAAAGGTCGCAGAGTTTTACCAGGTGGGCCACAGCTCTGATATCTGAAATATCCAGGTTGGAACCCATGAGGGCGGCAGATTCATACTCTATAATATCAGTAACAATGCCTTTGTATTTTCCGGTTCTAACAGCACCTATTTTGCTGCACCGTATGGGACAGCCCATGCAGGCAGAGCTGCCAAGCCAAAGATGCTTTGACTGTCCTTTTTCAGAAAGCTTTGATGCATTTGAAAATGTTCCGCCTTGATAATTTTTATGGGGCAAAAGACCTGTCTCATTGGCATACTCCACGGAAGAGGCTGTGCCGGCTACCCTGAAAGCCTCTACATCTGGACTTTCTTCAAGTTCTTTAAACGCCTTGCTGCAGGCTGTTATAAATCGCTTGGGATCATGTACTGCAACAGGTTTGGAGCCTCTGACGGCAATGGCCTTCAGGTTTTTGGAACCCATGACTGCCCCGGCTCCGCCCCTACCTGCCTGGCGATTGTATTCACAGCCGATGAGGGCAAAAAGGACCTGGGCTTCTCCTGCCTGACCAATGCCCGCAATCTTGATGGTTTCATCATTGAGTTCATTTTTGATCAGCCTGTTTGCTTCAAGCGTATCCGTTCCCCAAAGATGCCGGGCATCCCGAATTTCCACCTGGTCGTCATCAATCCATATATAGACGGGTTTGTTGGCCTGTCCCTTAATGACGATGCCGTCATAACCCGCATATTTGATTTCATGAGAGAAACTGCCGCCAAAATAGGAATCAAGGAAAATTCCGGTCAATGGTGATTTTGTGACCACACATCCGCGCATGGCAGGGGCCATGGTGCCTGTTAAAGGGCCTGGCATAAACATCAGCAGATTGTCTTTGCCCAAAGGATCAGTTCCTGGGGGAACCTGGTCATAGAGAAGCTTTGCTCCAAATCCCTTACCGCCGATAAAATCAGCCTTAAAGGCATCCGTGACGGGAATAGTTTCAAAGGATTCACAGGATAAATCAATCATCAGCAGTTTGTTTGTGTAGGCTTCATTCATTGATCTTTCCTCTATAAATAAGTTCAAGGGCTCCTGTAGGGCATGCTTCAACGCACAAAGGCTCCCCCTGACACAATTCGCATTTAACTGCTTTTTGGGTGTCTGGATCCAGTGCTGCCATTCCAATAGGGCAGTATTGGACACAAAGGCCGCAGCCAATACATTTATCCTCTATGATACAGACAATACCTTCATCATTTCGATGGATGGCTTTCGAAGGACAGACATTCATGCAATAGGCATTTTCGCATTGATTGCAGACGATAGGTATGTGGTAGAGGTTTTCATTTTTGTGTTGAATCAAAAGACGGGCCCGCCTGGGGTTATACCCCTTGATCAGGTCCATGCTGCAGGCCAGCTGACAGATGCTGCATCCGGTACATTTGTCAAAATGAGTGTGGATAAAGGCTTTGATGACTTTCTCCTTAATAATTTTATTTATTCTGAAAGTAGAAAATATCACATATTATGTATTATGTAAATGGCTTTTTTATTGCTTTTAAAAAAAAGCTATGGTATATCGCAACTTACATATCACATACTATGTGATAGAAAAAAACTGTACTAAACTTCCACCTTAAAAAAGGAATTGGTAAAATGCTCAAAGCGATCAATATCACCAAAAGGTTTGGAGCACTGGCAGCAGTGGATGACCTGAGCTTTGAAGTGGAAAAGGGACAGGTATTTGGAATAGCCGGACCCAATGGTGCGGGTAAATCAACCCTTTACAACCTTATCACTGGATTTTACAAATATGAAGGCAAAATCGAGTTTGATGGTCAGAATATCACCGGACTTCCCACACACAAAATAGCCCGCCTTGGCATTTCAAGGACATTCCAGATTCCTCAAATTTTTGAAAGCCTGACTGTGGAAGGAAGTGTTAACCTGGGCTGCCGTTTCGGAAATATCGGCAAATATGACCCCGGCTATTCCGATAAGATGATATCTTTTGCAAGCCTTGAAGAAGAGCGCAGCAATAAAACCGATCTATTGAATCTTCTGGGCAAAAAAAGACTGATGATCGCTGCGGCTCTGGCCACAAAACCCAAGATATTAATGGTTGATGAGCCCATGGCAGGGCTTAATGCTTCAGAAATTAAGCAAATGACAAACCTCATAAAAAAAATCAATCAAGACCTTAATATCACCGTCATTATCATCGAGCATTTTATGAAGGTTTTAACAGAGCTTGCCAATCCGATTTTGGTCATACAGAATGGCAAAGAGATCTGTACAGGGACACCTGAACAAATTACCACCAATAGAGAGGTTATCGAGTGCTACCTGGGAGATAAACATAATGCTTAATATTGAAAATCTGAACGCATATTATGGACAGGCTCATGTACTCAAAGATGTTTCCATAAGTGCTAACGAAGGGGAAGTTGTGGTGATGCTTGGGCCCAATGGTCACGGCAAAAGTACCCTGCTCAAAAGTCTTTGCGGCATGGTGGATAAAAAGCAGGGCAAAATATTTTACAAAGATCAGGATATTATTAAGCACTCTTCTGAAAAAATCGTTAACATGGGCATTACCTACATAGCTGAAAACAGAGAATTATTTCCTTATATGACTGTAATGGAAAATCTTAAACTGGGTGCCTATGCGAAAAATGCGCGTAAACATGAAAAAGAAAATCTGGAACGAGTATTTTCCCTGTTTCCGCGACTGGCACAGAGGAAAAAACAATATGCGTCAACCATGAGCGGTGGTGAAGCCAAAATGCTGGCAATTGCACGGGGATTAATGTCAAATGCTGATTTTCTGGCCATTGACGAACCGTCTCTGGGCTTACAGCCGAATCTCAGGATGGAAGTGGCAAAAATTATCAAAGAGATTAACAATCAGGGTAAAACAATCCTGGTCGTGGAGCAGAACATTCCTGAGATAATAGATCTGGCAGACAAGCTCTATGTTTTAGAAGAAGGGCATATTACCTTTGAGGGCAGTAATGACGAGGCCATGAGCAACCAGAATCTAAAAGAGATTTTTCTGGGAATGTAACCGAATTAAAAGATAAGGATTTGAGGAATGCAGCTTGAACTCATTTATCAGGGAGAAAACATTAAATGTTGATAGAGATTATTGATGTTATTATCAGCGGTTTGTTGAATGGGTCAGTTTATGCCCTTATGGCCATAGGTCTTGCGCTTGTCTACGGTGTTACAAAAGCCTTTAATTTTGCTTATGGGTCTTTTTACACCATGGGCGGTTATTTCGCCTGGGTTGTCATGGTCCAGATGGAAATACCGGGCGGATATTATACTGTTTTCCTTACAGCAATTCCCTTTCTTTTTATCGTGGGATTTTTATTGGAAAAATTTCTGGTGGCCCCCTTGAGGAAAAGGGACGACTGGCAGATGAAAGCCATGATGCTGACCCTTGGATTGGCCCTGTTCCTGGACATCGGGTATATGGCAATGTTTGGCCCGAGACTTAAATCATTGCCCGATATAGTGGAGGGTACGCTTGAACTTGGCCCCTTGGTATTCATGAATCAGGATCTTGTTATCTTTGTATTGTCCATAACGGGCCTGCTATGTTTTGCCTGGTTATTAAACAATACCCGGGTGGGGATGGCTGTCCAGGCAGTTGCCCAGAATCCGGCCGGCGCACAGATTGTCGGGATTCCCAAGGAGCGCGTTTTTGCAGCTACCTTTGCCATTTCAACTATCATGGTGGGGATCGGAGGTATCCTGCTTTCCCAGAAAAATTTTGTTAATCCCCAGGCCAGCACAGGCATCATGATTAAGGCATGGGTTATTACCGCCTTTGGCGGAATGGGTTCCATCAAGGGAAGTCTTTATGCAGCGCTCATTATAGGAATGCTTGAGGCCTTTGTAGGATATTATTTGGGAATGATACACATTGATATTGCTGTTTTAACATTACTTTTAGTCACCTTGGCATTTCGTCCCCAGGGTCTGATGGGGAGGGAATAAATCATGAATGCTAAAAGCATGATTAAGATTCTTGCCATTACCTATGGTTTGATTGGAATTCTGCCTATTTTCGTCAGTGACAGCTCAATTATGATGCGAATTCTGACCATGATTCTGATATGGTCGGTTGTCGCCTCCTGCTGGGATCTCATCATGGGGTATGCAGGCATATTTTCCTTTGGCCAGGTGGCTTTTTATGTCATCGGTGCCTATTCATCTGCCATCCTTTCAGTATCATTGAACGTGCCGCCGGTCTTTGCCGTATTCGCAGCCGGCATCATCACTGCCATTATCGGTGTGCTGGTGGGCATTCCCTGTCTTAAACTTGCAGGACCCTATATTGCCCTGGTTACCTTTGCATTCCAGCTGGCTTTGGAGCCTTTTTTAAAAGGTCCCATGGGCAAAGCCATCGGCTCCGGGGGATCACGGGGTATTATCAGCGTTCCCCCCATTGAGATTTTCGGTATATCTTTCAGCTCCTCGGAACTGGTACCGTTCTTTTATCTGGCCCTTGTGATGACCCTTATCTGCAGCGCGGTTATTGTGGTGATTTTAAAATCCCATTGGGGTACGGCTTTTCTGGCATTAAAAGATTCTGAAGATTTTGCTGCCAGTCTCGGGGTCAGTGCATTTAAATACAAGCTTCTGGTATTTGGAGTCACTTCATTTATCACGGGCCTGTTTGGTGCGCTTTATGTTCACTATGTGGGCATATTATCTACAAGGATGCTGAGCATGGAAGTATTTACTGTTTTGCTGATCATGATTGTGGTGGGCGGGATCGGTCAATATCCGGGTGTTGTGCTGGGAGCCGTGGTCACGGTCACAATGAATGAACTTTTAAGACCCATGGGCATTTATCGTCTTTTGATCATGGGCGGATTGGTGGTGGTCATTGTATTATTCCTTCCAGATGGAGTAACTGGATTGATTCGAAAATTTTCAGTATTTTCAAAGAGGAAAAAAAAAGAGGATAGACCCATTAAAACATAAAAATTAAGATAATTGGCAGGATGATTACATGGACAAAGAATGGATATAACTTAAGTAGTGTTTGAACGAAAACTCACTCATCTGCTTCGTTGCTTTAAAATTTTGAAATCCTCATGTACTACAGTACACTCCGGTTTCAAAATTTCTTGCGCCTTGCATATGAGCAACTTTGTGAGCATGCGCTCCTCTACGAGCCATCCAAACACGGGTTTCCGGTAAAGCACAAAGTAGAAAGTTATGTATAAGATCTATAACTCAATAAAACGGAGGAATTGGAAAAATGAAAAAAATTGGTTTGATGTCGTTGGTTGTTGCAGCTTTGATGGTTGTTGGATCATGGGCAATTGCCGCTGATACCATTAAGGTGGGATGTGCGTTTTCATTGACCGGTGATTATGCCGGTTCTGGAGACAACTATTTTAAAGGCGTTGAAATGGCAGTGGAAGAACTCAATGCAGCCGGTGGGCTTCTGGGAAAACAGCTTGAAATCGTTATGTTTGACAATCAGGATTTTGCACCGGAAGTGGTTATGCAGGGTGCGGATTACCTGATGGGTCAAAAAAAGGTTGCCGTTGTAGTTGCGGGTTGGGCAGGCGCTGGAGCAGATGTCAGGGCGTATGGTAAATATGATGTCCCCGTTTTTCTTGATGATGGATCACAGGCATCTGTTGATGTATACAAAGAAGATCTGGTAAAATATTATAATACTTATTTTATGACGCCAGTTGCTGCAGCTCAAGGTAGCAGCGTATTTAACGTATTACAACAATTACCCTACGAGTATCCCAACAAAAAAGTTGTCCTCATCAATACAGATGATGCCTGGGGTGGAGAAATCGGAGCGATTCAGGCCAAACGGTTTAAAGAAATCGGATGGGAAGTCGTCCTTCATGAGATCGTCCCTTACGGCACAAATGAATGGGGCCCGATTTTAACAAAAGTAAGACGGATTAAACCTGCGGTTATCCATTTTGAAATAGCAGCCTCCCAGGAGCCCATCACTTTTGTACGACAATTTTTGAAAAGACCGACCAATACCATTATCAGTCTGGGATGGAGTATTACCCCCCTTGAAGTTGTGGAAACTTTGGGCAAAAAAGCCGATGGTGTTATGGGTGATATGCCGGCTGGTATGCCCGTACCTGAAGCACCTAATGCCGAAGCACAGGCATGGCTTGACAAATATGAAAAAAGATACAAACACGATCTTGGTGTTGGCTCCTTTGTTACCTATACAAGTTTCATGGCCTGGGCAGAAGCTGCTAAAACTGCAGGAGATGCCTATGATTTCAAAACAGTGAATAAAAATCTGAAACAAGTTCCCTACAAAGGATTAATGGGTGACATCACCTGGGGTGAAAGCAATACGCTTCATCCACAACCAGGAGCACCCATGGTTCACTACCAGGTCCAGAACGGTGAGCTGGTAACACTTTATACAGATCCACCAGTAACACCTTACAAGGATAATAAGTTCATTACACCGCCGTGGATTAAGTAGTATTTGAACAATGATGTAATAAACAGAACTTCGCCTCATATTAATTTTTTGAGGCGAAGTTTTTTTTCGAAAATATTTTCTTAAAAAGGGCGCAACATGCCAATTAAACATGCTTTTTTCTCTCCTGAACAGGTTTTTTTCGGGATAGGAGCTGTCGAAGAACTGGGGGTTTGTGTTAATTCCTTCAAAGGTAAAAAGGTTTTTATCGTAACCGACACACTCGTTGCCGGGCTGGATTCATTTAAAAGCGTGGAAACCTCACTTGAGGAAAAGAACATTGACTACACTCTTTACACAGAGGTTGATGCCAATCCTACTGATGTGCAGGTGGATAGAGGTGCAAAATTATATAAAGAATCAAATTGTGATATTCTTGTAGCCGTTGGCGGCGGAAGTTCCATTGACAGCGCAAAAGCCATTGGTATTGTCGTCAATAATGGCGGATCAATACGGGACTACGAGGAATTTGATTCAGTTGTCAATACAATTCCACCCTTGATAGCAATTCCAACAACGTCTGGTTCCGGATGTGAGGTTTCTGCCTGGGCTGTTATAACCAATACCCAAAAAAAATATAAATTCTGTCCTGGTGGGGTACGAATAATCCCCAGGATTGCCCTGGTTGATCCCGAGTTAACCGCCAGTATGCCGCCCGTTATAACAGCTGCCACGGGCATGGATGCTCTAAGCCATGCCATTGAGGCGGTTTGCAGTCCCTATGCCATGCCGCAAACAGATGCCTATGCTTTTTCAGCAATAAAACTGGTCGTAAAACACCTGGGTCCTGCCGTGGCAGATGGCAGTAACATGGAGGCCAGAGAGGGAATGGCAATGGCAGCCCTGGAAGCAGGACTTGCCATGAATGCCAATACAGGGGGTGTTCATGCTCTTGGCCACCAGCTCAGCTCTCAATATGGTATTCACCATGGCGTGGCCATGGGAATAATGATGCCCGTTGTAATGGATTTCAATACCATAGCCTGTCTGGATCAAATGGTGGATATAGCAAAAGCCATGGGAGAGAAAGTAGAAGGATTGAGTAAAATCCAAGCAGCAGCAAAGGCACCGGCCGCAGTACTTCAATTACAGGAATCTATTGGGCTTCCGACAACTTTATCAGAATGTAATGCTGATCCTGAGTTGATACCCGAATGTGCAAAATGGGCTCTATCCGATACAAGTATTCCCGGAAATCCGCGAACTATGATTCAGGAACAAATAGAATGGCTTTTCAAAAAAGCCTTTGAAGGATAGATACGTAGATTGCCTGGCTGATTCTGTCTGCCAGAAAATTTGCTTTGCTATAAATGAATTAGAGGTGACTGACTATGCCAGACCCAAAATTAGTCTCTGAGAAAAAATGCCAGATATGGGGGTGGTTACTTTTTATTGCATCAGCTCTTTGTTACGGTGCAGCCGCTATCCGGAACGGTGATCTGCTCGGCATTCTGGGCAGCCTGTTTTTTCTGGTAGCCTGCTTTGTTTTTCTTATCCCATTTGTCTTTACCGGCAGATCCGGGTGAACATGATACTTTTCATTTTTTATGAATAATATGACCCAAATGAATCAAAATATAAAAACTGGGCGGATATATATTATTGGAGCTGCTCTTCTGGCACTTTTTTTAGGGGCAATGGATGCGCTTATTATTTCCGCGGCCATGCCTACTATTACCACAGAACTTGGGGGTCTGCACCTTTATGCATGGGTGTATTCTGCTTATTTCCTTGCAAGGGCGGTTGCTTTGCCAGTATTTGGAAAGTTGTGCGATCTGTTTGATACCAAAAAGCTATTTTTATTTTCCATAGGGCTTTTTATCTTGAGCAGTGTGGCAGCAGGCGCATCCCCATCCATGGCATTTCTTATTGCTGCAAGGGTATTCCAGGGAATTGGCGCAGGAGGAATATTTGCACTGGTCTATATTGTACTTTCTGATATTTCCCTGCCGGGTCAGCGGGCCAAAACCCTGTCCTTTGCAAGTTCCATCTGGGGGATTTCAAGTGTTATAGGGCCAACCCTGGGCGGGTTTATCGTTACTTATTTTTCATGGAGATGGATTTTTTATATTAATTTGCCCCTGGGGATTCTCTCATTTGTCGGGATCAGCCTTTATTTGAATGAATTCAGGGAAAAAAAGAAAACCGTCCACCTGGATATTTTTGGGATCACCTTTTTGTCAGGATTTATCATTGCTTTTTTGACCATATTTATTACGGGTGGCAGGGAATTTCAATGGAACTCATGGCAGATTATAAGTTTATCTTTTGCAACCCTTGTTTTTGGGGCAGGATTTTACCTGGCGGAAAAGCGGGCAATTGATCCTATTCTTGATCTTAGTTTTTTTAAACACAAACAATTTGCTTATGCTAATCTTGGATCTTTTTTCAGCAGTTTTTCCATTTTTGCTTTGTTTGCCTATGCGCCGCTATTCCTTCAGGGGGCTCTGGGACAGACCCCCATGCAGGTGGGTTGGGCCATGCTTTCATTGAGTCTTGGATGGTCTTTGGGGTCTTTGCTGGTTGGCAGAAGCATCGGCAGGATCAATGCAAAAACTGCAGCCCTTGCCGGCGGGTTGCTTATGGTGGCTGCCAGTGCATTGACCCTTGGATTTAGCCTTACAACAACTATGGTTTATACTTTTATTGTATTTCAGGTGATGGGATTTGGAATGGGATTTATTACCCTTTCCACACTGATTCTGGCCCAGGAAAGTCTGTCAAACAAGGATCTTGGTGTGGGAACATCCTTTCATCAATTTTCCCGGACATTTGGTGGAACCATTGGTGTTGGGATTTGCGGAGGGATTGCCACTTCAGGACTCTTAAACCGCCTGGAAGAGACCTCCCATGTGTTGAACCCTCAACTTTTAGCACAACTTCGGGAGAGCATGGAGAATCTTTTTAAACCTGAATTTGCAGCCATGTTGACCCAGAGTGCAAGGCAAATTCTCCAGGAAGCCGTCTTAAAAGGAGTTTCATCAATTTTCCTTATTGTTTTTATTTCCTCTATAATGGGTTTTGTCTGCTGCTTTCTGCTTCCTGGAAATACTGGACAGGAAAATAAATAAATTTCAAAACCTGAACAGCTTAAAATTTGTCCGGTTGCATGATTATCGATCTTCGTACAAGGCTCTCCGGTCATCCGGCATGGATGACAGTCGTTTTTCGGCCACCTGGGGAGAGACGGCTTCCAGGCTTCCGTCAACATGTTGTACGATCACCCCGGATTCAGTGAGCATTTTGTAGCGGGCCTTCCGTTCATTTTTATCCGGAGCGCATACCAGTTGGCAGTTGGCGCAGGAGACGCGCAGTTTATTTTCGGTGGAAAAGAAATATCTGCCGCCGGGTGCTGCCGGCCATTTGCCGTGGGTTGTCTGCATGCGTTCATAGGCCAGCTGGAGATCATCATTACTCGCCGGAATCGCAAAGCGGCCCGGGGACCATGTCGACCATTTGCCCGATGGATGTAGTCCTGTAAACCCGCTGCAAACCGGATCGCAGCGTCCGTAATTTCGTCGTTTGGAATAGGTAATTTCATGGCCCCCCAGGGAAACGGTGGTTTTTTCTTTGCGGTGCATAAATCCGGCTGCACACGAACGGATGCAAAGATTGCAGTTGTCGCAATAATTTTCCTCTGCCGGCAGGGGTGGCGTCGGCAGAAGTTCGGCCGTGGTGACCATGGTGCCGAAAATGACTGCGGCACCGTGGTGCCGCGTAATGACGTTGCCGGACAATCCCATGTGCCCCACCCCGGATCTCACGGCCAGATAACGATGCGCGATATCCGGATAATAAAGATCCACGATATAATCCGACGGCGCGTCAGGCGGCCTGAATACGTTATTGGCGGCAACTGCCACGGAAGGATATCCCTTTTGAGTCAGAAAATTGGCCAGGTGGAGGGCAATTCCACTGGCCACAACATTTACCCGCACCAGTTCTTTCTCCATTGCCAGCCGGTCCTGCTTCATTAAATAGGGCGGAATCACCCCAGGTTCGATGGCCACCGCAAAGGTGACGGCAGACTTTGCATGCGGAAGCACATAAGTAAGATCCGATGACGGCGGCCCACCTTCCAGGGTTTCAATTGTCGTAATCCCCGATTCACATGCGCCTTCGATCATAACAATTTCGCGTACCATCCGACTTAATTTTTCCAATGTTAATGGCTCCTTTCATATTGTTTTTAAATGCGATCTTACCTGATCCGGGAGAGCTAATATTTTAGACTCTGAGGAATGCGGCAAACGGGTATGGGATCCATTTTGTGTTTATTTGCTTTATGAAATTCTTTGTAAATTGAGACAACTTTTTTTTGTCTTGGGTTCAAAGGGTCTTTTTGACTGGTATCCAGATACTGGATAGCCCATTCCAATTCTTCATAGCTTGCACCTATCTGGCTTTCATCTGTTCTTTCATCTTCCCACAGGCCGTCTGTGGGGGTGGCAGTCATTATATCTTCCATAATGCCCAAATCTTTTCCCAGGGCATAGACTTGTGTTTTTGTCAGGTCGGCAATGGGGGAAATATCCACACCGCCATCCCCGTACTTGGTATAAAAACCAATCCCAAAGTCTTCAACTTTATTACCCGTACCTGCTACCAGCATTTTATTGCTGGAAGCAAAGGCATACAAGGTCAGCATGCGAAGCCTGGAACGGGTGTTGGCCATGGTCATTCCATCTTGAATATGATGGGGAAAGCTATTTTTAATTTGATCAAAAACAGGTGAAAGCTCAAGATCAGTACATTTAACATTATCAAAGTTTTTTTTAAGCCATTCATTATGGGCACAGGATCTTGAGACCTGGTTTTTTGCCTGGTAAATGGGCATATTAAGAGCAAGAACTGGTTTTAAGGTTTTAGCACAAAGGCATGATGTAACAGCAGAATCTATACCTCCTGAAACACCAATGGCAAATCCTGTTAAACCGGATTTGACAAGATAGTTATCCAGCCATAGTACAATATAATCGATTACTTTTTTTGTGTTCATGGATATCATTCCTGATCTTTTGTTATTGCCTGGACATGAAATTATGTTTACAGACGATATTAGGAAGTCAGACTTTTTTTGTCAATCATTCCATTCTGCTGGCCATGCTGCCGGATATATTCGTATAAGATAATTGAGGCTGCCACACTCACATTAAGACTTTGGGATTTTCCAAACTGGGGAATGGTCAGCCTTTCCACTTTGGGGAACAGATCAGGTTCAAAACTGATGCCGAATTCTTCATGACCGAAAATAAATGCACTTTTAATTGGCAGCTTTGTCTGGATGATGGACTCGCCTTTACCCGGTTCTAGAATAAAAGGGGTATAGCCTTTGTTAACAAGGTCGGTATAACAGGAAAAAAAGTCTTTATGGAAAATTGCAGGTACCCATTTAAAAGCACCCATGCCCGGTGCAGGATCAAAAAAATCAATGCCCACCAGATGAATCTGCCGGGCGCCAAAAACATCCGCACTTCTAAAAATTTTCCCGATATTATAGGTCGGCTTTAAATGATCCAGCACAATTACACATTCATGGGGCCCTGGTTTTGCAAGATAATTTTTATTTCTCTGACGTCTGAATCGCCGTTTTGCCATCTCTCTTTCAGACTTCATCATTTCTCTTACTTTATGGGGTCCCATGCACTTTTCCTGTTATTTGTTATCCGACCTGAGCGATACCTTGATTCCCCAGTTCATTTTGGGCGGTTTTCAATATTCGGTCCAGTTCCTGGGTGAGTTTTTCCTCTAAAGGAGGTACCTTGTGATCATTCATGATAGCGTTCTTTTTTTCCTGCGCCCGGTCAATGATGGTCTTAGGATCTTTTTGCCATTCCAGCAAAGAACGCCCGTCAAAAAGAGCTGCCTTGAAACGAAGTTCTTTGCGCAGATGGGAGAAGGTGTGCGGACTTTCAAGAAAACTGCCTTTATGGTCATCGTCAATAATTGCCTGGGCTGCCAATGTATCCGGACTGATATCGATTCCCTCAAGCATTCTTTTTGTAAAAGCGATCATTTCATTTTCGATCACAACTAATTGAGGGCTTATTGCCAGACCGTTTTCTATGCCGCCCACACCACCAATTTCATTTATGCCGGATAGAGCAGTCATTGTCATACTCGTACCCTTTTCAAACATGAGCTGATGGGCCTGGCAATCGTTACCCATAACGGGTGATGTTGCTGCAGGCAGGCCATAGTGACGGGCCAATTGCAGAAAAGCTGTTTGAACGATCAACACTTCAGGGTTTACAAACTGGGTATTACCCTTTGCCATATCCATGGACTGAACAAGGGCATAGTACCAGGTGGGAATGTGAGGACAAAGCGTCTGCAGCACAACCAGACTGCCAAGGGCTTCAGCATTGGTCTGTGTGATTGTACCTGCCAGGGTATAAGGTGCATTGGCACCGATGATGGGAGTTAATGGAACACGGACCGGAAGATTGTATTCTCCATACAATAAAAGTCGTTCGATTTCATCAAACGGGAAGACCAAAGGCGCAATAAGACAAATAATCCCACTGCAGATAGGTCTTTTCTTCAATACCTGGCTGCCACCGGCAACAGCTGAGATCATCTCCAGTTGGTATTTCAGGTTTTTTGAATTAGTGGTAAGGGCCCAAATATGTTTGCGGCATTTTTCCAACATTATTTTAAGCGTTTCAATGTCATAGGTCTCAAGCCGAATGTCCTGGGGTGTCAAAGCGCCATGGATATTTAAATTCTCAAGCCCATCAACCAGGTGGGCCATGTCACCGCAGTCCTTTATGCCCATTGGGCGTACCTTGTCCGTGCTTAAATTATATAGATTTATGGCGCCGGCCACGGTGCGAAAAGAAGGCATATGGCCCTGACCTGTTTTTCCGGCAATAAAATCGAATTCAGGTGTTCGCCCGGCACAGGTAAAACTTTGTGGGGCTGTTTTTAATGCCTTTTCAACCAGTTCGGAAGATAGATAAACCCTTTGCTTGTCTTTGTCCACTCTGGCACCGGCTCCGGCAAGTTTTTCAAGCGCAACGGGATGGTCAATTTTTAACCCTGTTTTTTCTAAAACCTCAAGCGAGGCAGCATGAATTTGACTAATCTTTTCATCGGTAAGCATACTGAAGAAATTATCTATCATAAGTCATCCTTAAATATATGGGTTGGTTGATTTTGAGTTCTTATATTTCTTTATTGGCTTTGGCAAGAAATAAATTCAATTCACCTCTTTTTTTTGTTTTGGAACACGATATTTAATATTTGGTTAATGTCATCATCAGCTGTCCGGGCGTTCAGAGTACATCCTCCAGCACCGGCATGACCGCCTCCGCCAAATTTGGCAAGAAGATTGCCTATGTTGACATGACCATGGGAATTAAAAATATTATGGCCGATACTGATCTGAACATATTTTTGTTGGGGGCCGTCAAATCTGATTTTGATGCTGGTATGGCATTGAGGGAAGAGTGAATAGGTTAAAAAGCGGTTACCATCAGGTACAATGTCAAGATTTCTGAAGTCAGTAATTGATATATTATTAACTATTTTTGTATGTTTAATTAAATGTTTTTCATAGGCAATATTTTGATCAATAACCCTGGCACAACGTCTTTTCACTTCCAGATCTTTAACGATAGAGTCAATATCCGTCTCCTTTAAGAGATCAACCAGCTTATTCCAATATGCTATGTCTTCATAGTCCTGGTTTTTGATGGTCATGGATAAAATAATATAAGGATAGTTTTCCGGGTGCTGTACCTGATCCCTGGTTAAATCAGCAGCATCTATGATGTCTGTATTTAAAACCAGTTCATCGTATCCATTGTCAAGCAACTCCTTTTTTTTATAGTACTCGTAAATAACACGGGCAGCAGACGGGGCAATGTCAAAGGCGCCTGGAAAATCTTCTTTGGGTTTGTTGGAGATATGGTGGTCAAACCAAAGGCTGCAATTGGGCGAATAAGGAAGATTTGCCATGATATCGCCCTTTAAAATATGAGCTTTCCCAGCTTGGATTTCACTGGGTTCAACCCATTTTATATCCGTGTCGATATTTTCAGCCTTGTAAAGAAGGACTGCGCATACAATTCCATCAAAATCGGGTCGTGTTACAATTCTCATATACCTGAATCCTCTTATAAAAATGGTGTTGTTATTCCAAGATTTTCTTGATAACCATTGTGTGTTGTTTTATTGGTTATTTTTACATGATAAACACAAAAAAAACTATATAATTTTCCTTGGACATCAAATAGAGGTTGAAATGGCAAATTTGCATATTAATACACCATTGATTGAATCTTTATCCATCAACAAAGAATTAGACGCTAAAATTTGGCTTAAAATGGAAGCGTTGCAACCTTGTGGTTCCTTTAAAGCCAGAGGAATAGGGCATGCATGTAAAAAATATTTAGCCAATGGAGCAAACGCATTCGTTTCATCCTCGGGAGGGAATGCCGGTCTGGCCGTTGCATATTCCGGGCGTTGTCTGGGTGTTCCTGTTATTGTGGCCGTCCCAAAGACCACCAAAAAAAGAGCCATCGACTTGATAGAACTTGAGGGAGCAAAGGTCATTGTCACAGGGGATAATTGGGATGAGGCACACATGCATGCTTTAACACTATTAAAAAAAAATAAAGCCGCATACATCCATCCCTTTGACGACCCCAATATTTGGGAAGGACATTCTTCCATTATTGATGAAATATCCCACGCCGGCCTAACACCGGATGCTGTTGTTTTGTCCGTTGGAGGTGGAGGACTATTGTGCGGAGTTGTTCAAGGAATGAAACGAAATCATTTAGAAGATGTTCCAATACTTGCCGTTGAAACAAAGGGGGCAGATTCGTTGCACGCAGCATCCATGGCAAAAAAACATATAGGTATTGATGGCATTGACAGCATAGCAACATCCCTGGGTGCCAAGAAAATCGCTAAAAAAGCCTTTGAGCTATTGGCTGAAAATCAGATTGTCAGTCATGTTGTAACGGATAAAGATGCTGTAAACGGATGTTATCATTTTCTTGAAAGCAACAGAATAATGGTTGAACCGGCCTGTGGAGCGAGTTTGTCGGCTGTTTACAATGGATGCGATTTTTTAAAGGATAAGAAAAATATTCTTGTGATTGTTTGCGGTGGTGTTGGTGTCACGATGAGGCAATTGGAAGAATGGAAAAAGCAGGTGAGTGTTTGAACGAAAATTATTTTTATTCCATTGAAAGTCAGCGGACTGCAAGCATAAAAATAAAACGATCTGTTTTTATTTGTACCCTGGAATATGTTACGACCATTGAACAAGCAAAAAAATTTATTACCAGGATTACTAAGGAAAATAAAACAGCCACCCATAATTGCTGGGCATATATTATAGGTGAAAAAGGAGATTATTTTCATTGTTCCGATGCAGGTGAGCCTTCGGGAACAGCAGGCAAACCAATGCTGAATACGATGCTCAGCCAAAGCATGACCCAAATTGCAGTCGTTGTAACCCGGCATTTCGGTGGAGTTAAACTGGGTGTCAGAGGATTGATAGACGCCTATGGCTCTTGTGTGAAGCATACTCTGGACTTAAAACCACTTAAAAAATTGATTCAGTCCATGGATATTTATATTGAGGTATCCTATGAATTTAACGATATCCTGATGGCCCAGATAAAAAATGATCTGGTCAGTATTAATGAAACAACCTATACTGATATAGTTGCTCACCGGGTTGAAATTGAGCTCAAAGATCATGTCAAAGTGTGCGGACTGCTTTCCCAATACCAATCCCAAAAAAGATTAAAGTTCAAGGTGAACCCTCAACTATAAGTTTAAGACCGCCTGAAAAATAATATTGACAATATAATTATTATTAAGTATTCTTAAATTAAGATTAATTATACTTAAGAATGGCGGATTTATGAAAACAAAACTTGGTGCACTTCTCAGGCCCATACGAAATTCAAGACATTTTACGATTAAAGAAGTTGCAGCAAAGGCAGGTATAAGCTCCAGTTTGTTGTCCCAGATAGAAAGGAACCGGATATCACCTTCCCTGGACACCTTGTTACATATTTTAGAAGTGTATGGAGTTCCGCCAAATAAGTTTTTTAAGGATTATGAAACCCACTCCAGGGTTGAGATTGTCAGGAAAGATGACCGAAAGATATATCAGCGCAAAGGCTTTAAATATGAAACCCTTTGCGGAGAAAGCCAGGCAAAAGGCAATCATTCCTTTAATGCATTTTTTTTGGAGCTTGAACCGGGTCAGAAAAGAGGAAATACAATTGAAGGGCATCTTGGGCGTGAGCTGGGAATCATTGTTAAAGGATCAGCACAACTGCTTTACGGGCAGGAAACATATGAAATTAATAAAGGCGATTCTGTGTCTTTCTTTTCACAAACACCACATGTGATTCAAAATTTGTCGGATCAGATATTTCAGGCATACTGGGTGGTTACACCTGCAGAAGGGGAAGATTATTTTGGAGATAAAACGATATAGTATTTGGAGAGGATAATGGGAAAAACAATTGCAGAAAAAATTTTTGAGACCCATTTAGTGGATGAACCTTTTGGGGATGTCAGTGTGTTAAAACTGGACAGGGTTTTTTGTCATGAAATCACAACACCCATGGCTATCCAGGATCTAATGGCAAGGGGAAAGGACCGGGTCTTTGATCCGGATAAAATAAAAGCAGTTATTGATCATGTAAGTCCTGCCAAGGACTCTAAAACGGCACAGCAGGGAAAAATTCTTCGTGAATGGGCGATTCGGCACAAGATTAAAGATTTTTTTGATATCGGGTATAACGGTGTTTGTCATGCCCTGTTTCCGGAAAAAGGTTTTGTAAGACCTGGGTTTGTAATTATTATGGGAGACTCCCATACCTGTACTCATGGTGCTTTTGGTGCTTTTGCCGCAGGAGTGGGAACAACTGATCTTGAGGTGGGTATCTTAAAAGGGGTCTGCACCTTTAAAACCCCTCAAACCTATAAGATTGAGATTGTTGGAGAGCTTTCCTGCGGAGTATATGCCAAAGATATCATCCTTAAAGTAATCAAAGATCTGGGTGTAAACGGGGCCACTAATATGGTCATTGAATTCACAGGAAATATTGTGGATGAAATGAACATGGATCAGCGGATGACTTTGTCCAATATGGCAGTTGAAGCTGGTGCCACAAGCGGCATATGCCTTCCCGATATGACAACGGTGGATTATCTTTGGGAGTTTATAAAAGATCAATATAAAACCCCGCAGGATGCTTTAAAAGCATTTTCTAAATTTAGACCGGACCCTGATGCAGAATATGCAAAAGTAAAAACAATAGATGTAAGTGATCTTGAGCCTTTAACCACATTTGGATATAGACCGGACAATGTAAAGCCCGTATCCCAGATGTTGGGGACAAAGATAAATCAGGTCTATATTGGATCATGTACCAACGGGCGGCTTGAAGATTTGAGAATTGCGGCAAAGGTTCTTAAAGGTCATACCATAAGCCCCCATATCAGGGGAATTGTATCTCCTGCAACACCAAAAATATTTTCCCAGGCCCTGGAAGAAGGGATAATCAAAACCTTTATGGATTCAGGTTTTTGTGTGACAAATCCCACCTGTGGTGCCTGTCTTGGCATGAGCAACGGTGTTTTGGCCCAGGGCGAGGTGGCAGCTTCCACAACCAATCGAAATTTTGCAGGCCGCATGGGCAAGGGCGGTATGGTTCATTTAATGAGTCCTGCAACAGCCGCTGCCAGTGCCATTAAAGGAGAAATTTCAAATTCCAATCTTTTTTGTGAACAGGGAAAATAATCATGAAAGAATTTAAAGGAAATATTTTATTTCTTGATCGTTCAGATATCAATACTGATGAAATCATTCCAGCCAAATACCTGACGGAAATCGAGAAAACCGCTTTGAAACAGCATTTATTTGAAGATTTAAAATTAGACGGCTTTAATCCTGAAATGGATATTAAAGAAAAAGCTGTGATTGTGACAAGGGAGAATTTTGGCTGTGGATCTTCAAGAGAACATGCTCCATGGGCACTTGAAGTAAACAATATAAATCTTGTAATTGGCCAAAGCTTTGCAAGAATTTTCAGACAAAATATGTTTAATTGCGGAATGCCGGCCATTGAACTGTCTAAAGATCAGATCGATTCTATTTTTAAAGGGTTTAAAAACAGCAGTGCTAATGTTTCAGTGGATATGGAAGCCTGTCAGATTACGATTCAATCAAAAGATCAGACAAAAAAAATGGATTTCCAAATTTCAGAGTTTGATAAGGCACTTATTAAAATCGGTGGATGGGTCGAGTATGCGGATATGCACTATTAAATCAGCTTCTGCCGCCGCTCCATTTAAGACGGGTTTTTAAAATTTTAAAATAGGAATGGTTTTCAAAGGATATCATTTTGATGTCATTTCGACTTTTTTTAATAAATATTTTATCTCCAGGATCCATTTCAAATCCTTCCTGGCCGTCAAGGGTGAGAATGATATCTTCAGGGCTACCTTCCAGCCGGATTTCAATTTTGGTTGAATCGGGTATGATCAATGGTCTGTTCGTCAGTGTAAACGGGCAGATCGGGGTCAGGATAATGGAAGGAACAGCAGGGTGAACCACGGGCCCGCCGGCTGCCAGGGAATAAGCGGTTGAACCTGTGGGTGTCCCGACAATCAAGCCATCCGCCCTGTAAGTTGTCAAATAGGTTGAATCAAGGAATACTTCACAGGAAGCCAGTCTTGACAGGGCTGATTTGTTAATCACGGCATCATTCAGCACATCCACATCAATAATTTGTTTATTGTTCCGCATAACCTTGATATCAAGGCGGGATCTTTTTTGAATGGAGTATTTCCCCTCAAGAACTGAGGTAACAGCATATGAAAGCTTATCTTCCGTTGTTTCCGCCAGAAAGCCGACTTCTCCAAATTTAACACCCATCAAGGGAATGTCCCTGTTGCCGATGAACCGTGCAACACTTAAAAAAGTCCCGTCACCGCCCAAAACAACCATGCACAACAGATCATCAGGAATATCGGTATTTGTAGACTGCCGGGCATCGATTACAACACATTGGTTGCCCAGCCATTTTTCGAGTTCCCTGGCCTTTTTTTCAGCCTGGATATCGTTTTTAACAACAATTCCGATCCGCTTTGCACTCATTTTATTTCATTGTCTCCATATAATGCTTTGCATCGTTTATTGCCGCAAATAGGTTATAAAGTCAAGTTTAAAGGTCAATGCACCAAAACAGTTAAAAATGGATTTGAATTATATCAAAAGCAGAATTTACGATTATTCTTACTGAATTTCACGAAAAAATATATTGATTTTTTATGTGAAAAAATTAGGATATTATTTTGGAACCGTTCAGTATCGAAAATAAACCCTAATGTTGCAAAAGCCGACAAGGCAATGTATCAGAATAAAATAGGAAATCTGTTTATGAAAAAATTTAATACAGATCGCAAGGCGGTTACTTATAATGATCTGATAATGGGGTTTAATTTTTTTTAAAATTCATATGGATAATAAGGGGGAGGTTATGAAAGGCTTAAAAAACAAAAGAGTTTTAATCACGGGAGGTGCAAGCGGAATTGGCGCTGCCACAGCCAAACGGTTTATAGAAGAGGGCAGCAGTGTTTGTGTTCTGGACCAAAACAAGGATGCATGCAAAGAAATAAAATTAAAATTCCCAGAAATAAAAAGAGCATTAATTGTGGATGTCTCAGATGTTAAGCAGGTGACAAAAGTATTTGAGGACATTGATGATTTCTGGGGTGGATTAGATGTTTTGATTAATAACGCCGGTATCAGTCTTCGACATAAATTTTTAGATATCACCCCTGAAGAATGGATAAAAATTCAAAACGTCAATCTTAATGGTTGTTTTTATATGGCCCAGGCGGCAGCCAGACGAATGCTTGATAAAGGAGGAGTTATACTGAATATGGGCTCCACCAATGCTTTGGCAGGCAATCCATACTATGCGGATTATAATGCTTCTAAAGCAGGTATCATTGAAATGACCAAAACAATAGCCCTTGAACTGGCCCCAAAAATCCGGGTAAATGTCATCTGCCCGGGCTATGTTATGACGCCGATGCAGAGAGCTGAATATACGGATGAAATGTTTGCTGCTTTAAATGAAAAAATTCCTTTAAAACGTCATGCTGACCCCAGCGAAGTTGCAGCACTTTTTGCTTTTTTAGCTTCTGAAGACGCAGCCTATTTAACAGGCGGTGTTTTTGTTATTGATGGTGGAGAAACAGCAGGGGCGTTAGCAAGCAGGTAAGTGAATTTATCTTCGAGTTTACCATGGGGGATAAAGCCCAATTTCTTGAGATTGGATGAAACATCCACTGGCAACTCGCAATTATCCATTTTCTGGTTGAGGACACCGCCCATAATAACAGGGATCCGGCATTCATGATGATCAAGCTGGATCCTGAGATCTTTGGCATATTCAAGTGCCATCCCATTATGTGTTGAAAGAAGTATTCCATCTGCTTTTTGGCTTACTGCAAAAGCAGCCAGCTCATCGGGATTTTTTTCAGCACCCAGATAAAATATTTGGGCGCCTGCTTCCTTGCATAATTGGGACAGGATCATTATGGCATGTTCATGTACATCAGTTGATGCTATCACAAGCCTGCGGTCTTTCAGATGAATACGATTCTCTTTGCTTTGAAAGAGCTTTCGATGTTTTTCAATACTTTTTTCAGATTGTTTGAATATATCAGTTTTTACAACAGGTTCTCTGTTTCTAATAAAATTTTCATTAAAAATTCCTGCACCAAACATTTCTTCAAAAACAGAAGGGCCAAGCTTTTTAAGTATAAAAAGAAGTTCAACAGGGTCTTTAATATCCACACCAGCCTGCATAAATCCATCAAGGGCATTATGAAATACTATTTTCCCTTTGGATACTATATTTTTTGCAAATATTTGAGCTTCGGTAAAATCAAAATAAGGGTAGAGCCTTTGGGCTGTTTTTTCTATTCTTTTTCCTAAAATCTGTGCCTGGATAATTTCTTCAACACTAGGTATACGAACACCTTCGGTAAGAGGTAATGGAAGAACTGCATGGCCTGTGGGGCATTTCATCTGGGCCAGGATGTCCCACATTAAGTATTCACTGACAAGCCCGGAGTTAAAGGCAAGATCCCTTGTAAAAGATATCGTATCTCCATAGAACATGCTTCCTATGCATTTGTGATCATGAATTTCATCCATGGCAAAAACCCAGCCTGCTCTTTTAACAGGATCTATTGTTAATCCACCGATACAATGGGATAGCTTTGCCCCAAGAAGGGTTTCAACAATATATTTTTCCAAAAAAGCCCATCCTGCAATGGTTGCACAATCATAGAACAGAGCCCCGAACCCATCCTCAAGATATGAATGAACAAGGGCTCCTCTTTCACGCAGACCCCCCATAAGAGAGATGGCTTTTACCGTCTGATTTGTTGTAAATACATGATCTTTGAACCCAGGGGCTTCATGGGAAAAATATTGGGAAAGATTCCCTATTGTTGTTACTCCGGCTTCAAGGGCATGGATAGTATTTTCAAAGGATGCCGGAAACCCTATCATAAAATCCCCCATATGGGGTTGGATGGGTATGGTCTTTCCTATTGCCATCCAGTCTTCAGCGCAATTCAACATGGGTCCTGTTTCTGCAATTGCTTTTTGCCTTTTGGAATCAGGCAGTCCCATTCGTCTGTCCAGACAAATACCTACTCTGGCCACATCAAAACCCTCAGATAATCCTGATTGATAAAGTTTTGTTAATGCATTTGCCGTTGCATCCCATGAATTTAATCCGATATGTCCATGAAAGGTAATTTGCTTTTTTTTGATACATTGCAGCTTGTATTCGGCTTCAGATGAAACTCCCATTTTATCCATAAAAGCAGTCCGGCCGATCTTAACCTGTCCGGCAGCTGATTTTCCAAACTCTGCTGCAATTTTCCCATTTGGAATTTGTGTTTTTAAAATGTTTTGTATTATGGATTTAAAATTGTGGAATTCCATTTTATTTTTTATTTTCCCTGCATTTTGTGAGTAACAGCATCCAAAGCTTTTGACCACGCACTTATACAGCCTTTCTCAGATAAAACCCGGGCTCCATATTCTGAGATTCCCCCCGGTGTGGCAAGGGTTTCCCAGATATCTTCCAGGCTCATATTTTCCTGGTTTAAAGCCATACCACATGCGCCTTCAATTGTCTGGATCACCAATTGCCTTGCCATCTTTGGCTCAATACCCTCATTTGTTGTCCAGGAAGCGGCTTCTTTCATAAGAAGAAACATCCAGGCATAAAATGCCCCAACAAGGGCGGTTCCAGGAGAAAATGTATCTTCATCCGGCATTAGATGGACAAAACCCAAAAGGGAAAAAAGGTCCTGCACTGATTTGTTATCAGGATAAATGAGAACCGGGCTTTTATTGATGGCAACACATGAAATGGGAAGCGCCCTGATTGCCTTTGCTGGAGAAACCAATGGCTCTAATCTTTTTAGCTCAACCCCGGCAGCAACAGACACTACTATTTGTTCGGGTAAAAACTTAATATCGGCAAGGGCTTTTTCAACATCATCCGGCCGGGTTGCCACAATAATAATTTGTGCTTTATCAACAACTTCCTGATTCCGGGTAGTGACAAAAGCGCCAGATTTGGAAAAAAGATCCCGGGCCTTTTGGGGATAAGGATCTGCAAGAAAAAATTGGAGATCTTTATCAGCCTTTGCAAAGCCTTTAACAAGATATTGGCCAAGATGTCCAACACCGATTAATCCGATTTTTTTTATCATGCAAGCCCGCCTCCATCTATAACAAGACTGGTTCCTGTTGCCCATTTACACAGGTCGCTTAAAAAAAAGAATACGGCATGTGCCACATCTTCAGGTGTTCCAGGACCTTTTAAAGGCCTGACATCATTCTGGGAATCATAAAATGCCTCAACATCAAGCCCTAATTGAGCGCCCTGAATTTTTAGCAAAGGAGTATCAATATCACCCGGGCATACGCAATTTATACTTATATTATCTTTGCCATGATCAATGGCCATGGCCCTTGTCATGTTAAGCACACCCGCTTTTGCCGCACAATATGAAACTGCTTTATCCCCGCCTTTTATACTCCAGCCCGATCCAATATTGACAATTTTCCCTCCATGATTTGTTTTCATATGAGCGACAACATGTTTGGACATAAGAAAAACACCTTTTAGTGCAACATTCATCGTCAAATCCCAGTCTTTTTCTTCAAGGTCAATGACATCTGCACGCCTGATAATCCCGGCACAATTCACAAGGAAGTCTATATTTTTAAAATCTTTAACAACAGAGTCAACACATTGTTTTACATTAAGCGAATCTGCTACGTCACAAAAATAAAATTTAACATTGCCTCCGTTTTTATTGAGGCTTTCTGCTTTTAATTTGCCAAGGGCCTCATCAATATCAAAAATTGCAACGGATACACCCACCTTTGATAAAAAGTCGGCAATCCCAAAACCTATCCCTGATGCACCACCAGTTACTATTGCGGTTTTTCCATCCATTCTCAGCATGGAATTTAAATCCAACATAAAAAAAGGCCTCCAATAAAATAAATTTTGTTAAACCATCAAGGGCGTATAATCGTTGAAAAATTGCTAATATGGTATGTTTCAGCCGTTTAATTATAATAAAAAAAACTGTACCAGAGAAGCAGTTTTGTGGGAAAAATTATCACAGATTTGGTTGGAAGTACAAGTGATTCTTTCTACTTTTATTGAAAAAGATTCAGGAGTTGTTTACTAAAGAATTGGATATATTGGTCGACCTTTACAAGGAAGGGATGATCAGGGTTGTGGTAATCCATGAAATGAATTTTTCTTGTAAAACGGGCCAATTCCTTTTATAACTTATTAAAAGGTATGCAAAAACTAAATCCGTAAGGGGGCATAACCTTGTACAAGTTATTAATATGTTTGTTGGTCTTTTCCGGTATTGTTTTCATGGTGCTGGGTATATTAAAATTTCGAAGTAATATTAGATTAATGCGCGAATTTTATGGCAGTGATGATTTAAGCATATCTCATTCATTGGCCTTTCATCAATCTTTGCTTTTTCTATTCTTATTTGGTTACATAATTATATTGTTTGCTTATATGTTCAATATAAGCTTGGGGTCTGAGATGATCACAGGATTAATTTTCTTTTTTGGAGCAGTGTTTGTTTTTATTGAAAATAACCTTCACAAAAAAATAGTATCCTCCCTAAAAAAGAATTTTGACAAAACTTTACAGATTAGCGTTGAACTTAAAGAGGAACGAGAAAAATTGCTGTTATTGAACAAAATCCTCAAAACCAAAGTTTATGACCTTCATAAAAGTGAATCAAAAAGACATAAACTTGAAGCTCAACTCCAGCAGGTTCAAAAAATGGAGGCCATAGGAACCCTGGCCGGTGGAATTGCTCATGATTTTAATAACACGCTTGCACCGATTATGGGTCATTGTGAACTGCTTTTAATGGATATCCCTAAAGACAGCCCTTTTAGAGGTAACTTAGAGAAAATTTTTACCAGTGCATCAAGAGCCAGAGATCTGGTAAAACAGATCCTTACATTTTCTCGTCAAGAGAATAAAGAATTAAAATTGATGAAAATGCAGCCAATTGTTAAGGAAGTATTAAAACTTATCAGATCGACAATACCCGCAACGATCGAAATTAAGCATGACATCGATGTTGATTGCGGTGCAATCAAAGCTGATCTAACCCAAATTCATCAACTGGTAATGAATCTGACAACCAATGCCTATCATGCAATGGAGGATACTGGAGGAGAACTGAGAGTAAGCCTTAAAGAAATCGAATCAGCAAAGATAGATTTATTGACTCCGGATATGGAATCAGGAATTTATGTTTGTTTAACCATAGCTGACACGGGCATAGGCATGGATCAAGAGTTAACCAAAAAAATCTTTGACCCGTTTTTTACCACCAAAGACCATGGAAAAGGCACGGGAATGGGACTTTCAATAGTGTATGGCATTGTTAATAGTCTTGGGGGAACCATCAGGTTAAATAGTGAGCCTGGCCATGGCAGCGAATTCAAGGTATATTTTCCTGTGGATAAGACTATTTCTAAAGAGCAGATTATCCAGCAGAATGATTTAATTCAGGGTGGTAAGGAACATGTTTTTTTTGTTGATGATGAAGACGCTATTCTTAATCTGGCAAGACTTGTTTTGGAACCTCTGGGGTATCAGGTTACCACTCATTCCAGCAGTATTGAAGCACTTGAAGATTTCCGCGTAAATTCCGGCATATTTGATATTGTCATCACGGATCTGGCTATGCCCAAAATGACAGGTGATAAACTTGTTGTTGAATTGATTAAAATACGTCCTGACATTCCAATAATGCTTTGTACTGGTTTTAGTGAATCAATGTCTGAAGAAAAGGCTTTATCTATAGGCATTAAGTCATTTTTATTAAAGCCCATTGCATTGAAAGATCTTACTCAAAAAATACGTTCATTGCTGGATGAGAATATTAAACTGCCGAAAGAAAGATAAAAAAGCGAATTTTATTTTTTCTATATTTTTTCGAATACATATTTTTTGTTTTTTACCATCACATTGGGAGGCCTTTTTTCATCTTCAAATATATCGTATCCTTTTTTAAGATTTTTCCAAAAGCCGTGCCATTTTGAATTTTTATGCTGCTCCATATTTTTTTTTGTCATTCGGAATGGAAAGATATGTATTCTGAAAAAAGATTGACCACCCCTGAAAGCTGCGTCTGCTATGGTATATATTTCTTCAATTTTTTCATTCGTTATGGCATAGCAGCCGATTGACACACAATTACCATGTACCATGAGAGCACTTCCCGTTCTCCCGTGAGCTCTGTCGTAGGAATTTGGATATCCAATATTGAAAGACATATGATATTGACTTGATGGATTTAACTGACCCGGTTTGACAAAATAGAAGCCTTCAGGGCTCTGGCGGTCATCACGTCTTAATTTGGGCCCTAAACTACCGGAAAATCGACACAACTTGTATGTTTTGAACAATTTGAATTTTGTTAAATTTTCAACCCAGACCTCTAACTCGCCCGACTTTTTGAATATTCTTATGAATATGGGTGAACTTAAAGATAATCCCCGGTTTAAAAGTTCATTTGCCAGAATGGGTCTAACCTTGCCGAGAACCCGTCTTGATTTTCTAGTTGAAGGCAGGGCGGTTGCTATGGATATATCGACTATAAACAATCCGATAAAAAGGATTACAATCGCAATGATACCTGGTTTCATGTCTGTCTTAGTCAAAATTCAATGCTTTTGTCTATTTTCCTGCCGATTCTATAAGAATCAATAACACTAATTATCCAGCAAACGACTAAGAGTGCTGTGGCATTATTTAGTAGTTGAGATTCGTTTCCGCCTGATCGTTCTAATAACAATTGGCTAATGGCTGAGATATCCGGTTGAATATCTCCATTTTGTATTTTTCCGACTATTTGTAGAGCGGTTTCTATTATTGTTAGAACCAGATAATAGATTGCAGCGAATGAAGAGACAGCTAAAAGGACACCACGGATATATTTTCTTAAGTGAAGGTGTCCAGCACCGGGAAATATAAAAGCTGATAACAGAGCTGCTTTTGTTGCTATTTTCATTTATGCGTTACCTTATAAAATAGTGTTGATCAAAATTAAAGCAAACAATTTATTGCTATGTCTGGTTGCCCTGTTAATGGGCCTTGGCCCAGTTTTCTCCGGAGCCGAAATTGACTTCCAAAGGCACTTTCAGCGGGTGGACATGTTCCATAACGCTTTTTGCCAGATCAATCAATTGGTCTTTCTCTTCAAGCGGGGTTTCAAATATGATTTCATCATGGACGGACAAAAGCATTTTTGAGGCCAGCTTGTTTTTTCGCAGGGCAGCATCCATTTTGATCATGGCAAGTTTAATTAAATCAGCAGCACTGCCCTGGATTGGTGTGTTCACAGCAGCTCTCTGGGCGAAATTTCGAATATTGACATTGGATGAATTGATATCATCCAGACGCCTTTTCCGGCCAAAGATTGTTTGGACCTCACAGGTTTCTCGTGTATCCTCTATGGTGGTATCAATAAATTTTTTCACACCACAATAGCGTTTAAAATAATTATCAATATAGGCTTGTGCCATCTTTCTGGAGATGGAAAGATCATTGGCCAGTCTGAATGCGCTCATGCCGTAAACAATGCCGAAATTAATTGTTTTTGCCTGGCTTCTTAAATCATCCGTAACAAATTGCGGCAAAACCTGGAAAATTTCCAGGGCTGTTCTGGTATGAATATCCTCCCCATTATTAAAGGCTTCAATGAGAATTTTATCTTTGGCGCAATGGGCCAAAACTCGTAATTCTATCTGGGAATAATCTGCTGAAATAAGAGTATGGCCGTCTTTGGGGATAAAGGCTTCTCTTATTTTTTTACCTTCTTTTTTCCGGATGGGAATGTTTTGAAGATTTGGTTTGGAACTGCTTAACCTGCCCGTGACGGTTATGGTCTGGTTAAATGAGGTATGGATTCTTCCACTCTCTTTATTGATGAGCTTTTGCAAAGAGTCCACATAGGTAGATTTGAGCTTGCCAAGGGTTCTGTACCTTAAAAGTTTTTCCGGCAGTTCATGGGTTGGTGCAAGCTTGGTAAGGACTTCCACATCCGTTGAATAACCGGTTTTCTTTTTTGTTTTCTTTTGGGTTTTCAGTTTTAATTTTTCAAACAGGATGACTCCCAGCTGTTGTGAAGAATTAATATTAAATTCTTCACCGGCAAGTAAATAAATTTCTTTTTCCAGGTTTTTTAATTCTATATCAAAGGTAATGGAAAGTTTTTTCAAGGCATCTTTATCCACTTTGATTCCTTGAATTTCCATATCAGCCAATACTCTGATAAGGGGGACCTCAATGGTTTCCATCAGGTTTAAAAAGCCTTTGTCCTTTATTTGCTTTTTAAACTCCAGATAGGCCATAAAGGTTATGTCGGCATCTTCACAGGCATAATCCTTTGCCTGGGATATGGGAACGTCCTGGAAATTGATCTGGTTTTTGCCTTTACCTGTTATTTCTTCATAGGAAATTGTTTTATAGCCAAATAAATCCATGGCAATTTTGTCAAGGCTGTGGCCCCTTACGGAAGGGTTTAAAAGGTAAGATGCAATCATGGTATCAAAGGCAATCCCCTCCATGGTTATGCCAAATCTTGAAAGGACAATATAGTCATATTTGATGTTTTGCCCCACCTTTTTTACATCAGGGTTTTCAAGGACAGGTTTGAAAATTCTTAAGATTTCTTCTTTTGAGGGCTGTTCATATTCGTCAAAGTTTTTGTGGGAAATGGGGATGTAAAATCCCTGATTTTCCCTGAAAGAAAAAGATATGCCGACAAGGTCTGCCTTGGTGGGGTGTTTGGAGGTTGTTTCCGTATCAATGGCAAAAATTTGTTTGTTTTCAAGTACATGGGCTAACTTTTCAAGTTCTTTGGGTGTGGTGATGAGTTTGTATATTTTTTCGGTCTTATCTGCTTTTTGTGCAAATTCTGCAGCAAGGGTTTTGAATTCAAATTCCTGGAATAACTCAAATGCTTTTTTCCTGTTAAATGGTTCAAGTTTGAAATCCTTGATGGGCTTTTTTACAGGAACTAAAAGATCAATGGTGGCAAGGTCCCGACTTAAGAGTACTTTATCTTTGCCAGTTAAAAGATTTTCATATAATTTTTTTCTAGACTTAATGTCGTCAAGATTTTCATATAGATTTTTAATGGAACCAAACTCGGCAATGAGCTTTATAGCTGTTTTGGGGCCGACTCCTTTTGCTCCCGGGATATTGTCTGCCGTGTCTCCGGCAAGTCCGAGGACATCAATAAACTGAACAGGGTCAATTCCCATATCCTCTTTTATTTTGTTCATATCCGATAGGGTATCTTTCATGGGGTCCCACAGGGTGCATTTTTCTGTAATGAGCTGGATAAAGTCTTTGTCTCCCGTTACCATGACCACGTCAAAGTCTTTTTCCTGTGCCAGTTTTGAATAGGTTCCCACAAGATCGTCAGCTTCAAATCCCAATTTTTCGACAATGGGAATATTCAATGCCCCAATGACCCGTTTAATATCAGGAATCTGAACGGCCAGCTCTTCCGGCATGGGCGGACGGTTGGCCTTGTATTCATCATAGAGTTTATGTCTGAAGGTTGGACCTTTAACATCAAACATGACAACAGCATATTCAGGGGAGTTGTCTTTTAGCAATTTTAATAAAATTCTGGTAAAACCAAAGGTGGCATTGGTTGGATGACCTTTTGATGTGGAAAGACTTCTGATGGCATGAAACGCACGATAAAGAAAAGCGCTGCCATCGATGAGGAATATTTTTTTGGAATCTTCCATGTTAATAACCTTTTTTTTGAATATTGAATAATTATCCAATCACGGGTATATATACTATCTTTTTGAATAAAGGAGAAGTATATATTTAAATGGACAAAACAGCCAGAACCAGAAAAGAAATAAGACGCGGTAAAAAGTCAAAACAATGTCATTGCTGCGGTAAAACCTTTAGGTTTTGCTGGAATTGCAGATGCGGTTTTTCCATGTGCCAGGAATGCATGTATGAAAACCAATGGGGTATGACCTGCAACGGTATTACATGGGAATGTCCTGATTGTGGCGACCAGAACGGATATGGTAATCAATAAATAATTTTAAAGGAGGAGAACATGGCAAAGAAAATCAATGTGGGAACTTTGATATCAGGCGGTGGGACAAACCTCCAGGCAATTATTGATGCATGCCTGAACGACTCAATTGATGCTGATATCGTTTTTACTGGCTCTGATACCCCTGGTGTAAAAGGGTTACAAAGGGCACAAAAGGCAAATATTTCTACATTTGTGGTGGATTATGCCCAAATTATCAGATCCTGCAAAAAAGGAATAAACGATGCAGATCTTCCCCTGGACTTTGATTTGGATGAGATCGTATCAAAGCAGCAATTGGTTGACAAAAGTGCATTAAATGATCAAATGATATTCTTTTTAAAAACCCGGGCCATAGCAGAAAGAAAACTTTTGGATATCATGCTTGCCTATGACATGGATCTTCTTGTTCTGGCAGGATTTATGCGGGTGCTGACGCCTTATTTTATAGACAGAATCAATACTGAACCGGGAGTTTATAAGATAATGAATATCCATCCTGCACTTTTGCCTTCATTCCCAGGCACGGACGGTTATGGAGATACATTTGCCTACGGCTGCAAAATCGGCGGGTGCACTGTTCATTATATTGACTACGGGGAAGATACCGGCCCTATTATCGGTCAAAAAGCATTTGAAATTGAAGATAATGACACACTTGATGATATAAAGAAAAAAGGCTTAATAAAAGAGTGGGAGCTTTACCCCCAATGTATTCAGAAATTCGCTGATGCCCTGAACAGATAATCAAGATGTTTATTTTTAAATCTATATATTTGCTATAAGAAAATTGCAATTTTGCTACACCCGCCAGTGCAAGGCTGTTTGCCTTACGGGAGCATTGTGGCCATGTCCATCCAGCGGACGTAAGGTAATCAGTCTGTAACGGGTTATGGATAATTTCTGATGGTAAATTTTCAGTTTTAGATCAATTGAGCAGTTTAAGCATCAGGGGTACGGCAGTCCAGGTCCCAATGGCAGATCCCAGATTAGTAAAAACAACCACCAGAAGAATCCGGGTCACATTATTGCGCCAGAAACCTTTTATGGATACGATGTCTTCAGGGATTGCTTCAAAATCTTTTACTTTGGGCTTTCTGGCAAATGCTTCCACAAGTCCGGATACCCAGCCCGCAGCAATCATGGGGTTTAAAGAAGTCAAAGGGGCTGCAATAATCGATGAGATAATGGTAAAGGGATGAGCAAGCGCAAGAAGGGCACCAAGCCCTGCAAAAATACCATTTGCCGCAATCCAGATCCAGATCATGTCTGCTCCGGCATTTTTCCCTTCCATTAAAAATCCTGTTGCAAACAATACCATAATGGCTGCTGGAATAGCCCATTTTAAAATTTTTCCGGTCCTGCCGGCAGGGGGAATAGTATTTAGTGCATCAAGGTCTATTTTTTCATTGCTGCTAAGATATCTTTTAATCCCCGGAGCATGGGCAGCACCGACAACAGCAATTATTTTTTCACCCGGTGCAGATCTGATTTTTTCTGCAAGGTATTGGTCTCTTTCATTGATCAGGGCTTTTCCAATAATGGGATGTGTCTTTTTTACATCGGCCAAAAGGGTTTGAAGAATATCTTCCTGTTTCATCTGTTCAATGTCTTCTTCACTGATATCATCAGAGGCGCCAAAAGAGAATATAATGGAGAACATAAGTTTTAACTTTTCCCACAGGCCCATTCCTCTCCAGACCCGGGTTAGAGTGATTTGGATTTCACGGTCAGAAGGAACGATTGTCGCATTGATTTCTTCTGCAGCCTTTATGGCATTAATCATTTCCTGGCCGGGTTTGATATTGAATTTATCAGCCATTTTTTTCTGGAAAGAGGCCAAAAGAAGGTTCATGAATAAGAGCAAAGCCTTTTTTTCTTTGATAACTTTGACAATATCCATGTTGCGCCATCTGTCTGCATCCTTGAGTGATGCAAGCCTTGTTGCGCAAAGTTCAACACAGACTGTGTCCGGCGTCTGTTCAAGGATGGTATCTTCCACAAGCTTTGCGCTCTGTCTTGACACGTGGGCAGTTCCGATCAGCAGAATATCTTTTCCATTGCAGGATATTTGATCTATCATGCTGTCTTTTTTTTCTTCTTTCTCGAGTGTATCCATTTTGTCCGATGCGTCAGGGTTGTCTGGGGATTTTTCCATGAACCTTATAAAACCTCTCAAATCAATTAAATATTGTTTCGTAGTATAACCATTATATTTTTCATGGCAACACAAAATAATCCAAATTCTTGACCTTGTTCAACAGTTTTGATATTCATGATTTTATGAAATCAATAGATGAACAGATATTAAGAGCCACAAAAGAGATTATTGTAAAATTCATTGAAATGGGAAGACTATCTCCATCAAATTTACATGAATCCTTTAAAGATATTTATGCAGTCGTAAATGAAACAGTCAAAAAAAACGTTCACGAAGCAGTCCCTTCAAATGACAAAAAAGACTGAAGATATCTTTCAAAAAATAAAATCCGGAACAAGGCAAGGCCTGATAAAAGGCTGGAAAGGGCTGTTGTGGCTTTTAAAGATTATAATTCCCATATCTTTTGTCACAAGTCTTCTGGTTCACTTCGGGTTTATTTATAAACTGGATTTTCTGCTGACCCCGGTAATGACCTGGATGTCTTTGCCGCCGTCTGCAGCCCTTGTCTTAATCATCGGCCTTTTCACAGGTCCTTACGGCGCTGTGGCAGCTCTCTGGGCTATGCCTTTTTCCATGGAGCATATGACACTGATCGCCATTTTTATTTTGATCGCCCATAATTTAATTCAGGAAAGTATTGTACAGGGAAAGTCCGGTATTAATGTCTTTGTTGCAGCTTTTTTCAGACTGTTTATGGCTTTGGCTGTGACCTTTGTGTGCGCAAAGATTATGGGTGTAACCTCTGATACAGGCGTGGCAACGGGTATGGCAAATTTTTCCCGGGAAACACAACCCTTTTTAACCATGGTGAAATCCTGGGGGTGGGGAATCTTTAAACTGATAATTCAGATTTTTTGTATTATCATGCCGTTGATGGTGGCTCTTGAATTGGCTAAGACATTTAATCTTATAACCTATATAACTAAAATGATATCTCCTTTTCTGTCGGTCATGGGACTGGACAGATCAACGGGAATGTTGTGGTTGACGGCTACTATTTTCGGGCTGGCGTACGGTTCGGCAGTCATTGTTGAAGAAACCCAGTCAAATGAGTATAAAAAAGAGGATTTAACCAAACTTCATCTTTCCATTGGAATCAACCATAGTGTTATTGAAGATCCGGTATTGTTTATACCATTGGGGCTGCCTTTACTCTGGTTATGGGTTCCAAGGCTTATTGCTGCCATAATCGCGGCCTGGATGTTTCATGTTTTCTTATCTGCAAGGAGGTTTTATGCTAAGCGAGCTGACCATAAAAAACTTTGCAATTATTGATGATATCCACATTTCATTTGAGGATGAATTTACAGTATTAACGGGTGAAACGGGTGCTGGAAAGTCAATTATTATTGAAGCAGTTAACCTTTTACTCGGTTCAAGAGCATCGTCGGACCTGGTGAGAGCAGGTTGTGACACTGCTGAATTAGAAGCCTTATTTGATATTGACGAAAAATCAAGAACGGTAAGAATTTTAAAAGAGCAGGACATTGAATGCTCTGACGGCCTGATTGTCAGAAGGACTATCTCATCTTCGGGCAAAAGTCGTGTATTTATCAACTCAAGGTTGTCAACCCTGGACCTTTTAAAACAGGTGACCTTTAATCTTGCAGGTATCTCAAGCCAGCATGCTCATCAGGGGCTTTTAAAACAGGAAAATCATCTGGATATTTTAGATGAGTTTGCAGGGACACAAGACTTAAAGAATGAAGTCAAAAACCTGTATCATACCATTATCCCTTTGAAGAGAAAGATAGGAGAACTTCAAAAAAGCCTGGATCTAAAAAGAAAAGAGCAGGATTTTTTAGAGTTTCAGATAAACGAAATCTATGATGCTGCTATTTTGCCCAATGAAGATGAAGATCTTGAAAAAAAGCGTGAAATTCTTTTGAATTCGTCAAAAATATTTGAAGTTGTCAATCGTTCCATCCATGAAATTCATGACAAAGAAGGCTCTTTGTCTGAAAGATTGTCTTTTTTGAGAAATGATATGGACAAAGTAAGTTCGGCTGATGAATATCTTGAAAAATTTAGTGGTCGGCTTTCTTCAATTGTGTTTGACCTCCAGGATATTGCTAGTGAATTAAGGGATTTTTCTTCTAATATTGATCTTGATCCATCCTCCCTTGAAATAACTGATCAAAGACTGGACCTGATTTCAAAATTGAAAAGAAAATATGGCGGAAGCCTGGATGCCCTGTTTGAAGAGTATGAAGCCATGCAACTTAATCTTTCCCAAACCACCCAAATTGAAAAACAAATAAAAACCTTTGAAAATGATGTTCAAGGGCTTCTTAAAGGCATTGGTCAAAAAGCAAAAACATTATCAGCCTTAAGAAAAACAGCAGGCAAAAAATTATCTGAATTTGCCAGGAATGAACTGGATGCCCTTGAAATGGGTAAAGCAAAATTTGAGGTTGCTTTTTCTATCCAGACCACAAATGATCCAGAAGATATTGCAACGACAGATCTTGAAAAAATTGGTCCTGATGGAATCGATAAATCAAGCTTTCTTTTAAGTCCAAATCCTGGTGAAGCTTTAAAGCCTTTGGTTAAAATTGCTTCAGGGGGCGAGCTGTCAAGAATTGTACTGGCATTAAAAGCGGTTCTGTCAAAAACCAAATCTCTGGAAACATTGATTTTTGATGAAGTGGATGCCGGGATTGGAGGAGCAACCTCTGAAAAAGTGGGCCAAAAATTAAAACAATTGTCCAAAAAGCATCAAGTGATATGTATTACGCACCTGGCCCAGATTGCGAAATATGCAGAAAACCAGTTCAGAATTTCCAAGGATGTGATCAAAGGCCGGACTTTTACGACCATTGTTCCACTGGCCAAAGAGAATGATAGAATAAAAGAAATCGCCAGAATGATTGGTGGAACAAATATCACAGATGCAACCCTGACCCATGCAAGAGAACTTCTTGAACAGGCGTCATCTTGACAAATAATCAAATATAATTAATTTTAAAGTTATCTAAATATAGATTTAAGGAGCTATAATGCCGATATATGAATTTAAATGTACAAAATGTGAAGAATTTTTTGAAGTCATTGTAATGGCCTCAACTGAAAATGATACAGTGGCTTGTCCTAAATGCGAATCAAATGAATATGAGAGAGTTGTTTCAAAGACCAATTTTGCAATGGGAAGTTCATCTTCAGGGCAAACTGCGGGAGTTCAGACCCAGGAAAGAGAATGTTCAGGTGGATCATGTAAAACCTATACAGTTCCGGGTGAGACAAGATAAAGGCGTAAAATTTGTATATTATCCTAAGTTTTTGCCAATTCTAAATTTTTACTAATTCAGCAGTTCAGGCTAAAGGAGTTTTTAATGAGTGAGTTTGCCAGACTTGTGATCGATGGTAAAGAGCTGATACTTCCAGTGATAGAAGGTTCACAAGGAGAAAAGGCAATTGATATCCGAAGCCTGCGCCAGGAAACAGGATACATTACATTTGATCCTGGATTCGGGAATACGGGAACCTGCAGGAGCTCTATTACCTATATGGATGGCGAAAAAGGGATACTAAGGTATAGAGGGTTCCCTATAGAGCAGCTTGCAGAACAGTCGACTTTTGTAGAGACAGCATTCCTTTTGATTACAGGAGAGCTTCCCACCCGGGATGAATTGACACGTACAAGTGTGTATTTGAATGATTTTTCTCCTTTGCATGAAAATATGAAGGCGTTTTACCAGAATTATCCTTCAAAAGCCCACCCCATGGGAATTTTGTCCGGAATGGTCAATGCAATGAGAAGTTTTTATCCTGAACTGACTGATATAGAAGAGGAGATGAATAAAACATATCTTCGCATTATCTCAAAAATCAGGACAATGGCAGCAATGGCATATAGAATTTCATTGGGAGAAAGGGTTGTCTATCCAAGGCCTGACCTTTGTTATTGCGGTAATTTTTTGAATATGATGTTTGACAGTGCCGTTGTTCCCTATAGATTAGATGATGACCTGATCAGGGCTTTGAATGTGTTCTGGATTCTTCATGCCGATCATGAGCAAAATTGTTCAACCACGGCAGTAAGGGTTGTGGGTAGTGGTAAAGTCAATATTTATTCTACTATCTCCGCTGGAATTTCAGCGCTTTGGGGACCCCTGCACGGGGGAGCAAACCAGGCTGTGGTGAATATGCTGGAAAAAATTCATAATAAGGGTTTCACCGTCAAAGAGTGCCTTTCAAAAGCAAAAGATAAAAATGACCCTTTCAGGCTTTATGGGTTTGGACACAGGGTCTACAAAACATTTGATCCCAGGGCGATGATAATGAAAGAAGTCTGTGATGTTGTTCTTTCAAAATTAAAAAGAAAAGATCCGCTCCTGGAAATTGTCCAAAGGCTTGAGGAAGCCGCATTAAATGATTCCTATTTTAAAGAAAAAAATCTTTACCCAAATGTGGATTTTTATTCCGGCATATTATTGAGGGCCATGGGGATACCTACCAATATGTTTACCGTCATGTTTGCCATCGGCCGCCTGCCGGGATGGATTTCCCAGTGGAAAGAGGATGTGGCAGACAAAGAGATGAAAATATCAAGGCCGCGTCAGATATATTCCGGCAAACAGAAACAAGATTATGTTCCCATTGATAATCGAGGATAGGCAGTAAAATAATGCCACAGCTTTTTGTCACGGGACCCTAAGCAAAGAACGCTTTAAACGCCTTGATGGTATAATCAATATCCTCTCCTGAAATATCCAGGTGTGTGACAATCCTTAATTTATTGCTATTATCGATTATAATTCCCTTATCCTTTAAAAAATCACAAAGAGATCCCATATCCGCCTTGATATCTGCAAAGATGATATTGGTTTGCACCATTTTTACATCAATGTTTATACCATTAATCCCGGCTAATCCACTGGCCAGTGTCAGTGCATTTTCATGATCTTTGTAAAGACGTTGAACATTATTTGAAAGGGCAAAAATGCCTCCAGCAGCTAAAATACCCGCCTGTCTCATACCACCCCCCAGAACCTTGCGCCAGCGCCTTGCTTTTTTAATCAGATTCTTTGGGCCGCACAGAACAGACCCCACAGGAGCGCCCAGACCCTTGGAAAGACAGCAGGAAATGGTGTCAAAATATTGTGTAATCTCTTTGACGTCAACCTTAAGTTTAGTCGCAGCATTGAAGATTCTTGCCCCGTCAAGGTGCAGCATCAGGCCCTTGTCTATTGTAAGTTTTCTTGCATTGCCAAGATATTCCAGGGGCAGTACTTTTCCGGCCTGGGTATTCTCAAGGCAGAGAAGGGATGTATTGGCAAAATGGATATCATTGGGTTTGATAAATTGAGAAACTTTTTCAAGACTCAAAGAACCGTCTGCTTCAAAATCCAGGGGCTGGGGTTGAATGCTGCCAAAAACTGCAGCTCCTCCTCCTTCATACCGATAGGTGTGGGCCTGTTGTCCTACAATATATTCATCGCCCCTTTCGCAATGAGCCAAAAGCGCCAGAAGATTGCTCTGGGTGCCGCTGGTGCAAAAAATTGCCTCCCGGGTTCCCAGCATTTTAGCAGCAAGGGCCTCAAGCTTATTTATGGTTGGATCTTCCCCATAAACATCATCTCCCACATCTGCCCTCATCATTGCCTCCAGCATGGCAGCACAAGGTTTTGTAACCGTATCGCTTCTCAAATCAATTTGTTTCATTATTTTTTCAACCTTCTAAAAATTTTAATTTATCTGTCATTATCATATTTTTCTCAGAAGTTCTATAAGATATGGCGATAGCAGCCTTTCTCAATTAACCCGTCAATACTGGAAAAGTGATTGGCTTTCGCGAAACAGCCAGCCAGTTCTGCATTGCCACAGCTGCAATCCAGATATCATTTTTAAATTATCCCACTTTTTCAGAATCTTATACAATTATTCAAGGCTTAAAAACATTAAAAAATAGGGGTTTTTACCTATTGTTTTTTCGCCAGCCTTTATATAAGTAGTAAAGAGTTCGTAAACTTGTTTTGCTTAAGCGATCTCTATCTGCGAAAAAAGTAACCGACAGTGCGGAGCTGTACCCTTCGATCCCATCAAAATCCAGCGAACTTTTTGAGTCTTTCCCATCTTTATTACAAAAATCAAAAAAAACAATATAGTATCGTAGCCATTTTCTCCATCATGATATCCGAATGTTAATATCACCCTGAAGTGAATGATATACGATTAGAAAACATAGAATAAGCGCTGTAAGTTGTCAATTGTCTTTTTTGTAATGATATCCGCCGACGGATATCACAACTATATGGAAACCGTTCAATCACTTGTTAAAAAAATGGTAAAAGGAGATGTATTATGGGTTATGTATTGACGAATCTTGGACTATACAAACAGTATAGCGATGATCCTCGAATCAGAAATGGGGTTGTCGTTGCAGCCAGAGACAGATCAAGTATTAGATTTTCTACACAAGCAGCATATTGGGATGGGAATTGGCATCTGCTGCCTGACCCTCTACCCGATACTGAACGTTCAGTAGCACGAAATATCAATTCAAATTTAACGCAAATAGTTGGACACTATAGCCTCAAAGGTAGTTCTACAAAATCGCGAGCTGCAATCTGGTCAAAAATTAGTGAAGCTTGGCAAGTAACAACGTTGCCTTTACCGCAGGAATACAGCATTTCTATTGCCATAGGAAATTCAGATTCCGGTTCTATTATCTGTGGTTCTGGGCATCCTAACAACAAAGCAGAAGAACCACTAATTTGGTCGGTTGACAAAAATAGTCAGTGGACGCCGGATCTTCTTCCATTCCCCAATACTCGAGGATATGCAATTGGTGAAGACAATTTAACAGGAGATGTGGTTGGCAATATTATCGAACTTTCTGTCTGGCGTGCTGTGCGATGGATCAAATCGGGTACCGACTGGCACTATGAATTGCTCGATACTTCATCAATGGGAGAAGGTGGACCGGAAAAGATTAGCAGCGATGTAAACTGTGTTTGTGAGGGTGTCTGCGCAGGTGCTATCCGAGTTGGAGATGGAAATAGCAAGGCTGTGATATGGAATATAAATGGATCCATCCAAGACTTGAGGGTGGGAGATCACACAGAGGCGCATGGTTATCGAAACGGAACTGTTACTGGAACCGATAGCTCATCAGGAGTTTGGAAGGGATTTGCCTGGGATGAAACCAAGCAAATTCAAGATATTCATCCTCCTGGTTGGGATTGGTCGTTTCCTAATGATGTTGATCATGATGGAACCATTGTTGGAGTTATGGGTATGGGAATTCCGCGCGACGCAAATGCAGAAAAGCAAATCTACATTCTAACACCTGACCAATCATTTGATGGAATTCGGTAATGATCTTTCTTCGAAAAAAGGGGTCGAGTCTACGTTGACCCTTGCTTGAAAATTATCAACAAAAACGAACTGGGTAGTACCAGTTATTTTCAAAGTTAGGGAGAATAACAATAAATGTCAGATAGCAAATTTAATTCAGTCGTTGTCCTTGACGCTATACCTGAGGGAGAACTTAATACGGCCCGTCGCTTGAAAGGAGATTTACAAGATATTGCTTGTTATGATGCAAACGGTTTACAAGTTCGTTACTGGCGTTTAAAGGAAAGGAATGACCTTAAGTCGTGTATTACGTCAATTCTTGTTGAGATTGAACAAAACCACCTAATTCCTTGGTTTCATTTAGATGGGCATGGTTTAGCAGATGAAAATGGATTTGTCTTTGCTGGAGGATCTTCGTGCTCCTGGCAACAATTTAAAGATATTATCACCCCTATTAACGTAGCAACGAATATGAATTTGATCGTTATCCTTTCAACATGTTTCGGCGGTAGTTTTACACGCGCCTTAGAAACGACAGACCGTGCACCAGTATTAGGCTTAATTGGCCCAACTAAAGAAGTCACTGCCGGTGAAGTCGACAAAGCTTTCCCCTCATTCTACAAAACTCTATTTGATTCTTTATCATTAAAAAAGGCATTAAATGCTTTAGATAAGGAAACCCATTCTGGTTTGTATTATAGAACAACAGCACAGAATTTTTTTTACGATGTTTGGGCAAACTACAAAACAAATCTCTGCACCCAAAAGGCACTTGAAAATAGAGCAAAACAGATGCGCAAAAAATTAGAAGAGCAGAAAATATTACCTCTTCCAAGTGTTGATCAAATAATAGGAGGCTTGCGAAGTGAAGAAAGCCATCTTTTTGAGAAATATAGAGATTTTTATTTTATGTATGATCTTGATGGAAATAATAAAAAAAGATTTCCCGTGACCTACGAAGTAGCTGAATCATACGCCACCAATCGCTAACAAATCACACTTGACTGGAAGAAACTCAGATTTATGCAGAGGAAATATAATGGCAAGTTTAGATGATGTTTATCGACTTAATGCATATAAATTAAATATTTAATTGAGGAGTGATTATGGCTCTACCAAACAATGCTGTAATTTGTTACGGACAGATTAATCAATTACTTGAAAAAATTAAGCAAGGGCAAGCTCCAGAGAAATTTACTCTGCAACATTTGAAAGACATTGGGTTCAAATCATCCAACAATCGTTCCTTTCTTCCCATGCTGAAAATGTTAGGTTTTTTATCAGAAGACGGTGCACCAACAAAAAGATATCATGACTATAGAAATAATGCTCTATCTGAAAAATTACTTGGGCAAGCGCTTAAAGAGGCCTATTCTGAAATATTCATGATTAATGAAAAACCTTCAGAAAATGATAAAGAACTAATTAAAGGCAAATTTAAAAGTACTCACAATACAAGCGAACTCAACGCGGAAAGAATGATGAAAACTTTTTTTGCACTCCTTGAGTTAGCAAACATTGATGATGAGCTCATAAAAAAGAAGAAAGAAGAAATCAAAACCAAGGTTCCAGTCAAACCAAAAACTCAAGCACCAATTAATGAAAAGAATGTTACGCCTCCTAAAATCATTACTTCTCCTAGCCTAAATTACAATATCCAAATACATTTGCCTGCCACCAAAGATGTTGAAGTTTATAACTCAATATTTAAATCTTTAAAGGAGCATTTGATTGATTAATAAAAAAACAGTTATCCGAGATTTTTTATTCCGAGGCCTAATGTTTGAATCAGAAGCAAAAGGATTTCAGTCGGCTGGTATTCAAATCGGTGCCAATCCTGCTGTTACTGAAGAACAACTAATAAAAGAAGCATTATCTCCTTTTAGTGTTCGACGTAGAACCGATGCTCTAGAAATGGGGCGATTGTATGCTGTACTACACTGCTTTGAAAACGAAATTCGCAGTCTAATTCGTGAAACATTAGAGGAAGAACTTGGTACTAATTGGTGGGAAAATCTATCATCAAAAATCAAAAGGCATGCTGAGTCACGACAGAGAACTGCAATGAATGATTCTTGGTTAGAAGGAGAAAAGCAAGACTTACTGGGATTTATAGATTTTGGAATGTTAGCTTCCATTATGTGTGAGAAATGGAAATATTTTGAAAATATAATTCCATCACAACAATGGCTAAAACAGAGAATGGATGAACTTGAAAAATCAAGACATTTCATTGCTCATAACAGAATGCTTCTACCGAGTGAATTCCAAAGAATCTATATGTATATAGCTGACTGGAATAGAGTGATAGGCTTGTAAAGGCTACCGGTTTGAAAAAATATGTATAACCTGTCGTTGCAGCAGACCGCAAGGGGCTGCGCACCTTTGTTCCCTCCTTGCCATCGGCGGTCCCTGAACTCAACAGTTAATGATCCAGCAATTAACATATCAATTTAACAGGAGAAAACTATGAAAAAAATTAGCCGACAAAATTTCATATCATTGGGATAGGCTTCTCCAAATCACTTGCCAAAATACTCTTGACGGCACAATTGGTGGGGCTTCCCCGCTGGGAGGGCGCAGTGCCATTCATGAAATGGCAAAAGAACCTCGTTTTCACCGTCGAGCACTATCTGAAAGGATGATTCAGTCAATTCATAATTTTCCAGAGATACAGAATCGGATGATGAGAAACTTGTCATTTATACCCACATTTTACAAGGACAAAGGATATGTGTTTTTACAGCTCAAGGTAGAAGGGATTAAAGACTATGAAAATGAATACCGTCCAAAAAGACAAGCGATGCTTGAAATAGCTTGTGGTGGTGCTAAAAATAAGTTTGACCATTTGAAAACTGTTGTCGGGATTGCAATGGATGCTCCAAAGTATGCAAAAACAAACTCCGAAGATTTTATTTTGATGGATTGCTCAAATTGGACAAATGAAGAAAGAAAGCATTATGAAAAAGCAAATGACAGGCTTGGGTTTTTTAAGACTGGTGCTGTTGAAAAAAGAACTGTGACGGAGTTTCCTGTTGTCAAAAAAGACAAAATTAAAAAACAAGTGAAAGTTGGTCGAAAAAACACACGATGTCCATGTGGATCTGGGAAGAAATATAAGAAATGCTGCCTTGGGAAAAAATAACAGGTGAAAGAAAAGGGATCAGATCTACGTTTGACAATTTTTGTAAAAAGTCCCAACCACGAAAATGAACCGGGCTTCGCCGCAGATTTTTAGTGTTATACGCATGAGAGAAACACCAATTGATTTAAATGAATAAATTAGTAAGGATACCAAATGGACATTATTTCAACTGCCAAATCACTTATTGCTGCCCTCGGAATAAAAACTGACTCCCCACTATTTGGAAAAGAAAACTGGATTGCTGTAGCTGTCGCAATAATTGCTGCAACAACAGGGATATTTTATTCGAACACTCTTGAGCCCTTTCTCTCTATTCCAGCATTTGTGATCTTACTGATCATAGGCATGATAGGATTGTCCGTTATGTCTGCATTTGTTTATCCTCTAAAGGATTCACCAGATGCAGAGATTACCCCAACTCTGGCAGGAATTTGGTTAAGCAAAAATGCAGCGGCGCTAAAGTCCACCGGCAAGTCTATGTTCGATATCATGGAGAGCTACAGGCATCTTGCCTATGATATTTGGCCAGCTTCATCGCTAGCAGTAACACGATCTATCTCTTTGCTCTCTTTCTTTGTCTTCGTTTTTTCTGCCTCAAGTTTAGTCGGCTTGTCGTCCAGAGATTCGCTGAAAACTGCTTTGGATAAATGGATGACGATATTAGAGGTAGAAGAAAATAGAAAATTCATTTATCGATCTGATCCTTTTCCCGCCAACATAGTCATTAGCAGGGTAAAGCTGGAAGATGCATGGCTGAAAACATCCCTGAACCAGCGGCAAACATATGATCAAAAGTCATTGCATAAAGCAATGCATGAAGTTGTTGAATCGTACCGATCCCAAGAAGAATTTAGTTTACGGAAGAAGCTCTCACTTTACTGGTCAAATCAAATGATTGACTACTTTAGAAGTGCCGGATTACCAAATTACTACGGTCTTTCTTTATTACAACAAGGCGCTATTTACCTCGATATTGCGCAGGACCATCATACCGACTATGAGAAATTTATAAGCTATTCCAAAGATGGGGAAAAAGTGATTACTGCAGCAAGCATCGTTGTCACAGGTGCTAGCCAATCTAAAGCTTACCGCATGCTTGGCAGGATCTATTACGACAGATCACGACCTAAATCTCTTTCTGAAAACTGGAACGATGCCTATCTCGATGTTTCTTACGATAGGCTTATTCAGGCTATTGAAGTTAGTGCTCCTGATCCATCGAACAAGAATTTATTGCAGCTTGCCAGAACTGTTCAAAAGGCTGCTGCTAACACATCAAATAGCGGCTCAAAATGGCAAGAACGAGGGAAAGATACACTAGCCAAACTATATGATAAGAAATCAGAAAGTCTGGATAACAGGAGTGATCTCATTGGTAAGGTCGCTTACCTTAATATACTCGGCGTCCTGGGTCATGACGTTATCTTGAATGCTTTTCTGACGAATAATGGAGAAATAGATCTGAAAGACTTAGCGCATGATATCGAAGATATTGCTATCGCTGCGCAAAACGAAGCCTTTGTCCTCGCATCTCAAACACCTCGGTTATATTCCCATAGATTCGATTTGAGTTATGACTTGGCGAGAATGCATGCAGTAAATAGTCAGATACTTGCAGAGACTGATGAAGCAGCGGCTAAAAATGCTTTCCAAAAATGCAAGAGTGCGCTCATCCAGGGAATTTCTCATGCAAAGTCACAGCAGATACGCGATGTCAAAAAGGACTTGGAGCGGCACCCTTCATGGTATGGTTTACCCGCTCCTTGGATTGCAGAGTTAGCCTCTTTACTCCCTTAGTGATGCAGTTATTGAGAGGGAGAAGGTGATTTTCTTGGCAGCATTAATCAAGCATAGAAAAATGATAGCGGTTCTGAGTCGGTTGCCGTAACGAAAGAGAAATTTACTGTTCCCTTTGGTACTTCTGCCTAACGAAAACTAATAGGGAAGAAAAGGGGTCAAATCTATAGTTGACTCTTGATGGATGAAACTCAACAATGAACATCCTGACGGGCAAGCCGCAGATGTTCATGTTCACGGCGCTGGTCAGCAACGTGGTTAACTTTAGACACAAGAATGTGTGAATTGTAAAGATTTCTTTAAGTGACCTGACAAAAGAAACCAAAAATATAAAAAAAGGAGATAAAAATGAAAAGTTTTATCGACTGTCATTGCCATGCATTTAATTTCGTGGATATCCCAATGTATTTAACCCTGGCAGATAAGGTCAATTTTGGAACGGTAGGAAGGCTAAAGGCCGCTGCTGGTGCAATTTTATTTCTACCCAAATTGCTGTTGGATAAAAATGCTATAAAAAATAAAGTGGGAGAATATAAAGATTTTATTCTATTCTTTGAAAGAGCGCTACAGCGAAACGTTGAGATGATATTAAATGAGATAAACGGTCAGCTTGACGAACCCGATAACACAGAGATTCTTATCACACCACTTGTTATGGATTTTGATATATTGTTGGAACAGGAAATGCCTGCACAAAAGGGAAAGGAACCCTCTGTGAGAGAACAGTTCAAAAGGCTTTCAGGCGCCATAAATCAGATCGATTTTCAAAATTTTCCCCATATGAAAGTCTGTCCATTCCTTGGGTTTGATTTAAGGAAACTTAAAAAAACGGATAAAGACAGGCTGGATGGATTTAAAAGCTTTTTCAACAATAACAACACCCTTGGTCAGTCTACTATTGGGAATCTTGACCAGGGAAAACTTTTAGGGATAAAGCTTTACCCACCCATTGGATTCAATCCTAATCCCAGCACATTACCCCCTAAATACAAAGAATTTTATACATGGTGCTGCGATGAAGATATTCCGTTGACTGTTCATTGTCAGACAGGATCTTATTCTGCGGGTAAAGAAAAGAAAAATCTTGATGGAAACACCTCTCCGGAAAACTGGAAACGACTTCTTAATAGGCCTGGATTTAATAATCTCAGGATAAATTTTGCCCACTTTGGAGGAGAAACTGGTACTGATGACATGTTTGAACCGTTCAGAATTGATAAAAAAAGTTGGACATATATCATCATTGAGCTACTTAAAAAATACCCCAATACCTATGCTGATTTTTCTGCCTATGACTATGACAAAGCAGAGCATCGAAGAAACCTGATGAAAATATTTGAAAAAGATGCTGAAGGTGACTTTGATATTGATGGTGAAAAGAATTACAAATTAAAGGACAAGCTGATATGGGGATCTGATGTGCCCATGGTTATCTCTGCGAATTCTTATAAAAAAGGTCATTCCCAAAAAGGAAAATCAGATTACAGATATTATTTTAATGGGTTCACATCTTCAATCAATGCATCTAAAAAGTTATCCCAGCAGCAAAAGGATACAATTATTCTAAACATTACTGATAAAAATCCAAAGGCCTTTTTAAGAATTGTGGGGACATTGGGGGCGCCCTAAACTTATTAACTTGAGGATTCGACACCCGTTGTTGGATTAACCTTAAGATATGATAGAATTGACAATTTTTGGTTTTGCCTTCTTCATGAATTAGCTCATGTTTTATTGCACCTTGGTAAAGAAAATCAAAATTAAAACCGACAAAAAAGAATGTGCTTGAATTAGCAGAATATCTGAAATCACCAGAAACCTATTCCTTGAAATTAATCGAATGGGAAGTAAATGGGATTCAAAAAATGCTGGAAGGCGCAGGTCAAATAAGAATACAATTGATGTAAACAAAGCCATGACTCAACAAGCAACAAAAATTGCCGTTTCTTCCATTATCCTTGATGAAGATATTTATCCGAGAAAGGGAATTGATCACAGACGTGTGGCTATATTTTCCGAAAATATAAGGGATGGCTTTACCTTTGATCCCATTGAAGTAGAGTCGGTTCCTGACAGGGTCGATATATACCGCCTGCTTGATGGGGCGCACCGGTGGAACGCTTATAAGTCAACTGGCGCGACAGAGGTAGAAGCAGTTATAAAGAATCTGGATGGGCATGATCCCCTGCTGTATGCAGCAAAAAAGGCCATTGGTCCCAGACAGTTAACGGAAGATGAGGCAAGGGATACTGCCCGGAGGGCATATATAGGAAACTCAAGTCTTAGCTCTGTGGATATCGGAAAAGCCATTGGCCGGGCAAGGCGAACGGTGGACGAATACATAGCCGACCTTCGGGCTTCAAAACAAATGGACAGAGACATCAAAATTTTTTGCATGCACCGACTTGGCATCCCTCAGGACAGGATGGCAAAGAGATTGGGGATGGATCAGAAAACGATTCATTACCATTTAGGGAAAATGGCGACACCGCCAAATTCCCTAAATAGCGATTTGTCCAAAGGTTTCACAGTTGCCCAGGTAGCGCAAAAGCACGGCTGGACTGATCCAATGGTCTGGTCACTGGCCCTGGAAGGTAAAAGCGATCGTGACAGATTTAAGGAACTTGGCTGGGGCCTTCGGACCTGGGATCAATGGGCATGGAATGATTGTGATAAAAGATTTGGGGATGACTGGCCCGGACGTATCCCGGCACAATTGATCGGGCATATCCTTTGTTATTTCTCAAAGCCAAACGACCTGATTCTTGATCCCATGGCCGGAGGGGGTGTGACCGCTGATACCTGTCTTACCATGGGCCGCAGATGCTGGTCCTTTGATTTGATGGACCGGCCGGAAACGCGTCCTGAGATCGAACCCTTCACATGGGGTTTTCCGTCTGATCAACAGCTTTCCTGGCCTGTCAGCGCAAAGGAAAAACCTGATCTGATCATCTTTGATCCGCCTTACTTTGACAAAAAAGCGGCTGAGTATGGTAAAAAAAGCATTTCAGATCTGCCCAAAAAAGAATACCTTGAATTTCTTGAAGCCTTTTTTGTTTTGCTGAAACGCAATGTCAAAAAGAAGACGCGACTGGCTTTCATAAATGCAGACTGGCGGGATTTTCAGAATACACGGGCAGCAGAAGAAAAATATAAGGGTGGCATTCTCATCGACGACTACCTTGATATCTTAAAAAAGACGGGGTGGTATCATACGCATATCATCCAGGCCCCCATGTCAACCCAGCGATTCAGCGCCGGAGTTGTTTCCGCCATGCAGAAAAAAAGCATACTGGGTGTTGTCAGTCGATATGTGATTGTTCTGGGCCAGGAGGGATTGAATATTTCGAAGGCTTAAGCCGCATTCAAGTAAAGTAGATCATCAGAGCACATGAAAAAATACATTCTCATAGTCCTCATCCCGACGGCTTTCATTTTATTTCTTATCCATTGGATTGTCCCCGAGCCTAATGAAACTGACATAGATGATTACATTGCCAAAGCGTTTGCAACGGCAAATTATAAAATTGCCAGGAAGGCATGTTGGCGACGTATCAAAACGGATTTTTCCAATATTGAATATCATCGGGACTATATCTATGCCAGTCATAAATCCGGGTACAAGCGGAATCCCCCCCTTTATTACAACTCTTATCTGCAGAGTCCGGATTCCGAAACCGTCGACCTGGCAACTTACGCCCTGGGATATATCAAAATGCAGGAGGAAGATGAGGCAGGAGCCTTGAGGTTATATTTAAAGGTAAAAAACAACAAACTGACATACCTGAACAACTCTATCGGATATTGCTATTTAGCCTTGAAAGATTATGAAAAAGCCAAATACTATCTCCGACGGGAAATCAAGCTTAAGGGCTATGTGGAAGGAGCCCTTGAGAATTACGCGAAGGTTTTGATCCAGGAAAAGAACATTCTGGAAATCAATCGCCTGCTGGCGCATCCGGAACTTGGTAAGCAACTCAACCTTAAAAATAAAAGGCAGTTCTATTACCTGACCGGGAACTTCTTCTCTTATTGTACCACGATCTTAAGATCCCATCGGCAATACATCATTTTGGAAGGAATCATCGGTGCACTCCTGATCACAGTCATTTGGTTTACTTTTTTTCAACGATTGGCTGTGGTTAAACCGGTAAAAACAAAATATCTTCTACAGGTGTTAATCCTTTCCGTGGTGATTTCCCAGTTTACTTACCTGTTGCATGATTTCGCAGAAATGACACTACAATTGCGTTTTGAAGGATCGCCAGCCGAAAAATTTTTCTATTGCGTAGCGGTTATTGGTTTGATGGAAGAAACCATAAAAACTATTCCGTTCTTGCTCATTTTCTTCTTTACCAAAGAAAGAGTTGAGCCGGTAGAGTTGATCATCTATGCTGCTGTAGCCGCGCTGGGTTTTGCTTTTGTCGAAAATCTGGCCTATTTCGATAATTCCGGGCTGAGTCGGATCACCGGCCGTGCCATGACCGCGACAATGATGCATATTATACTTAGCGCGATTGCGGTCTACGGTCTTGTATTATATCGTTTTAAGAAATCCTTCCGCATCTGGATATTGGTCTTTTTTCTATCCGCTTGTTTTCTTCACGGTAGTTACGATTTTTGCTTGTTGGTTACACGTCAGATGAATGGACCGTTCTTTATTGTTTGGGTTTGCTTGTTTATCTTGTCACAGATTATCTTTAGCGGAATCATCCGTAAAACCCTTGCCAACAGCAAATCTTTTCACACGGGTAATGCTGCGGAGCGCCTGCGGAAAAATGGGCAGCTATTGCTACACAACCTATCTTATGTCCTTTTGATTCAATACATAATAATATCTGTCAAGTACGGTGTGGTGTTTGCGGATAACCATCTGGACTCTGGGATGATAACCACCTATGTATGCATATTTGTACTTTCAATTTGTTTGACTCGGTATAAGATTAAGCAGGGTGATTGGGAATGCTGCCATTAGATTCAAGGAAATTGAGATTGGGCCACGACCAAAAAAATTTATATCGAAATAACCATTTATGACTGGAGTAAAAAATGGCATATAATTGGCAGAGCTGTTGATTTTCACAATCCAAATGCACAGGGTCAAGCCGGTGATTTTGGTAGTTATAGGATCAAAATGAAAATTATAAGATTCATTAGTGTTTTGCTTCTTTGGTGTTGCGTTTTAAATACCCATGCTTTCGCAAAATCACCGGTCTGGAAAATCAGTAAAGATGGGAGCCACCTTTTCCTTGGCGGCACAATACATCTCTTAAGCAAATCTGATTATCCTTTACCCGGAGCCTTTGAGAAAGCCTATAATAATTCAATGGTATTGGTTTTAGAAACCGATTTACAGAAGTTTGGAGCTCCTGAGTTTCTACAAACAATATTTCAAAACACTATGTACTCAGGTGATCAGGACATTACACAGTTTTTGCAGCCTAATACTACGCAGGCCCTAATAAAATATCTTGCCGACAGAGGGTTTCCAATAGAGCCCATGGTGAAATTTAAACCCGGGTTGTTATCAGTTACACTTACTGTGATTGAATTACAGAGGCTTGGTTTGGTAGGTACAGGGGTCGATGAATTTTTTAGTTTAAAAGCTCTAAATGATATGAAAAAAATCAAATATTTAGAAACAGTGTATGAACAATTGGAATTTCTCTCAACAATGGGGGAAGGCAATGAAAATGAGATTATTGAATACACTTTAAATGAAATGAAAAATTTACCAAGTTTCATGAGATCAATAAAGAAAGCTTGGAAGAATGGAGATAATGTCCAATTGCAAAAAATTGCCTTGGATCCCTGGGCAGATCGGTTCCCCAAATTATATAATTCACTTTTAGTTGAACGAAATAATAATTGGGTACCACAAATCGAAAAAATGTTAAAAACAAAAGAAATTGAATTTGTCTTATTTGGGGCTCTTCATCTGATTGGAAAAGAGGGTCTTCTCGCACAGTTAAAGGCACTTGGTTATAAAATAGAAAACTTATAAAGAAATATAACATATTGCTAAAATTTAAAGAGCAAACATATTATGAAAGTAAAAAAATCCTTCCATAGGCTCACTATTTTTATTCAACCAGTTTTAACACTTTTACTCATACTCCTGATTTCTGGTTGCCTGGGAAGTCCCAAATTTAGTGCTACTGCAATCGATCACAATAAAAGAGGTGAAAATCATCTTGAAAAAGGTGATTTTGATCAAGCTGTTTCTGAATATAGTAAAGCGATCGAAGCAGATCCCAATTATCCCGTCCCATACAATAATCGAGGTGTTACTTATTCGAATCAAGGTGGTTATAAAAAGGCAATCAAGGACTACAGCAAAGCTATTCAGTTAAAACCAGATTATCAAAAAGCATATTACAATCGCGGGGGAGCATATTCTAATAAAGGTTATTATGATTTAGCGATACAAGATTATAACAAAGTAATCGAATTAAAACCCGATGATTCAGCTGCTTATAACAATAGGGGAACTGTTTATGCAAAAAAAGGTAAATATATGTTGGCTATTTCAGATTTCTCCAAGGCAATAGAATTGGATTCGAATGCTTACCGAGCTTATGGGAATCGTGGTCAGGCCTACTTTACCTTAGATGATTATATGAAGGCTATCGAAAATTTCAATAGAGCTATCGAACTCAATCCAAACGAAATGTGGTTCTATTATTATAGGGGGTTATCTTATCGTGGGATTGGAAAAGAAGAGAAAACTAAAAAAGATTTTGAAAAATTCAATGAATTAAAACAGTAAATTCCCTCTATGAATATCCATAAAACTTGAAATGGTACCAACTGATCCTTCCCTTAAAAATTGAAGGTGTATTAACTATCAGAATCTTTTAAATCATGAAAAGCAGGGAAGTTTTTTTGTTTTTAACCTTTTGGAAATTGGCGGCAGTACTCATACAAAGCCATGTTGGTAGCTGAAGCAGCATTGTAACTGTGAGGCAACCCCCACACAGGAATTTCGATAATGTCATCAAGCTGAGTCAGTATCTCGTTGCTAATTCCAAGGCGCTCGTTTCCAATAACCAGCACGGTGCGACGTTCAAAAGTGAAGTGATGAAGATTTTGGGATCTATATGTCTGCTCTATTCCAACGATACGATACCCATTTTTTTTAAGTTTTTTTAGTACAGGACTCAAAGATCGGTGGGTGGAAACTAAAAGTTCTGAGGTTGCATTCCGGGCAATTTTTGGAATTAATGATGCGTTTCCACAAATAATCATTTTTTCCACTGCACAAGCACTTGCTGTACGGGCAATCTGGGAAATATTGACGTTGCTCCGCATGGGAACACAGGCAACAATCAATTCACGAGGCTGGTCTAGATTAGTTGGTAATTTATGCCGTTGGTGGGCAAAATCGTTCATGATTAATCCTTGTTGCCGCTATCTTTTTTGATAGCAGTATCCATGCTTTTTTTATCGTAAAAGACCGTATCAAGGTAAAGTCCCGATGCAGGGGCAGTACCAGGTGCAACCTTACGATCTTTTGCTTCTATAATACGGGGAAGATTTTTAATTTTTGTTCTTCCCTCTCCTACCTTGACAAGCACACGAACGATATTCCTCACCATTTTATATAAAAACCCGTCTGCTATAATTAAAAAAGATAAAAAAGATTCATCTTGTTTCAGCTCAAGAGAATGCACTGTTTTTACAGTGCTAGCCCGTTTATAGTTGGGAACTTTGGCAAAAGACGCATAATCCATTGTGCCTACGAAAAAAGGGCACGCATCCCGCATCATTTCCGCATTCAATTTTTGGGGGATGTACCAGACTTTTCCTTCCATTTCATGTGGCAAATCAAAATGATTCCAGATTTTATAGCAATATCGCTTGCCTATGGCCGATGTTCGCGCATGAAAATCTGCTGAAACCTTTTCAAGGTTCGTAATCTCAAGGGTTTTGTCAAGAGCATGATTAAGGGCCTTTAGGGCTTTTTTATCATTAATCTCTTTTGGAAGACGAATCGTCGCAACCTGTCCCAATGCATGTGCCCCACGATCGGTTCGTCCTGAACCTTCCACATTACATCGTACCCCAAAGCACTCTGTTACAGCATCTTCCAATGCCCCTTGAATTGTCGGCTTGTTTTTATGTCGCTGCCATCCGTAGTAGTTTTGTCCATCGTATCGGATGTCCATTCTATAGTTGGTAAAGGCAATTTCTTGTGCAGTAGAAAGTTGTGAATCTGTCATAAAATGATACTCAAAAGTTAAGGCGCTCACGTTCAAAAAAAAGATAAAATACCAACATAATGCAATTGGCCATCTTCAAAAGAAGATATGTACGTTAACACAAAAATTGAGTTCAAGACAAGTAGATGCAAATAAATTCCAAAAGGGCCACAAGATATCAACAAAAGAATGAACCGAGTGTTACCGGTTATTTTTGTGTTCATTTTGAAAAAAAAAGGGATATGTGCAATAGTTCATCCAAAATAAACAAAACGAATTGGATATCACGTTGATTGCATTTCTAAAAGATCTTATTATAGAGGCGGGCGAAATATGTTAGATCGCAAACCATTTATGAAAGTTGGATTTTTAGGGCTGATAGTGATCGGGATGAGCCTTTTACTGATCATGGTATTTCCTCCCAAAGCACCTTGGATGATGGATGGTTTTTTCACTCCCATAATGGCATTTGAGTTTGTACATTCCCAAGATGAAGTTAAGCTGCTTTTTGGTCCGGCCAATTCCCCTGGTCAACAATCTATGATCAAAGCCATGGATTTTGGAAACAGGCTGGACTATATTTATATGGTTTTGTACACTTCATTCTTATTTTTGTTTTCATTGATTTGCGTAAAAGGCACCGGGCAAAAATTATATTATGCAGCCAGTTTAGCAGCAGTTGTTATCCTATTGGGGGACGGTTTTGAAAACATACAATTGTTAGGTATTACATCGAAAATCAACCAGCTGGATTTTGCGAAAGAACTTAATCTTTTATGCGGGTTCACATGGGTGAAGTGGGGGGGGATCTCCATTTTTTTTCTGATTATGACACCTTATTTTTTCAAGGGGCGCATCTACTCAAAATTTATTGCTGTCGCTGGAATTTTAAGTATTATTATATCGGGACTCGCATATTTTAACAGATCTGTTTTGAACGAATTAATGGGCTTATCTGTAGCCCTCATGTTTATCATGATGATTGTTTATTGTTTTACACATCAAACCAGCCGCTTAGAGGGTGAGCAACTCTATTCTTTCCCAGACCGATAGAAGCGAATACTGGAGCCAGCGTTTCAGCGCCGGGGTTGTTTCCGCCATGCAGAAAAAAAATATACTGGGTGTTGTCAGCCGGTATGTGATCGTCTTGCTAAATTAGCTGTGGAGTGCTTAGATCTATATACTTCTGGTTTGAAACAACGGGAAGATTATCTCTTATGCTGTCGCTTGACACAAAAACCTAAAAATAGTAAAGCTTAATAACCTGGAAATAGGTCATATATATACATATAATATATAGGTCAAAAAATGCCAACACCACAAGATAAGCTTGCAGAATCTCTCGCTGTTCTGAAAAAACTTCAGGATGAAGGCATTGTTGCAATTCATACAAAAAACATGACACGAACTCACCGGGAACGTCTTATCAAAAGCGGATTCATCAAAGAAGTGATGAAAGGATGGTATATTTCAGCCAGCCCTGAAGAGCCAGCTGGTGAGAGTACGGCTTGGTATGCCTCATTTTGGAGTTTTTGTGGTGATTATCTTAAATCAAGGTTTGATAATCAATGGTGTCTTTCCCCTGAACAATCATTGAGCATTCATAGCGGAAATTGGAACGTACCAGAACAACTTCTTGTCCGCACTCCAAAAGGGGGGAATAAGCCAATATC
>Ga0307988_1000098_pt1 | contig 69970 bp, 50 predicted proteins | sample EllFjometagen183_FD_203166 | JGI IMG/M metagenome (GOLD analysis project Ga0307988, IMG submission 203166) | Marine microbial communities from Ellis Fjord, Antarctic Ocean - #183 | ecosystem: Environmental > Aquatic > Marine > Unclassified | place: Southern Ocean | collected 2014-10-08 | reverse complement strand
TTTTCTCGGTTTCGCCAAGGGTCTCATACAGACGCCCCAGGTTAAACAACGCCGCGTCTTTCATGGTGTACCGATCATCGGATGCCAGGCGCTCAAACCAGGTGGCGGCGGTCCGGTACTCCTTTTTTTCGCTTCAAAGGCATAGGCGATGGCGTTTTGAGCGGCGTTTGCAACAACGGGGGCGTCTTTAAATTTGTCCAGAACCTGTGTGTACAGGTCAATGGCTTTGTCTATTTTACCGGCGTCCATGCATATGCCAGCGTATGTCATCAAGGCCAGCTTCCCGCCGTTTTTGTTTGGATACCGATCCAAAATGGCGTCAAAATCCCCGGCCACATTCAGATACGCCTTTTCGGCGTCGTTTTCAGCCAGGGACTTTTTGTATTTTGTCGTGGCCTGGCTAAGGAGGGTAAAGGAGGCCAGCTCAGACTTTTTAAGCATGTATTGCACCCCCAAAACGCTTGCGATAATGAGAAAAAAGGCGCAGACCCCGCCTATGGTTTGGGTTCTGTGCTGGTTGATGTACTCCGCCAGTTTGCTGGAAACGGTCAGGAATTCATCGGGTTCTTTTAACAATTCTTTGCGGGTGAGTTTTTTTTCAGTCGCCATTTTTTCTCCATTTGATATATGATGGGCCAGACGTCGATGAATGGGCCTTCAAACATGTAACGTTATTTTTAAGCGAACCCTAAGCGTAATAAGGCTCGTAAAAAGCGATTTTTTCGCAAAAGCAACATTTGCAAAAGCAAAAAAGGGGCGATCCGAATCCGGATGGCCCCTTTTGTATTTGGCCAGATGGCCCCTTATATTTAGCCAGATGGCCCTATATTTAAATGGTGCCGGAGGTCGGAATTGAACCGACACGGACGTGAGTCCGGAGGATTTTGAGTCCTCTGCGTCTACCAGTTTCACCACTCCGGCGTAAAGTAGTTTTTTATACGCGACTATCGGGGCGTTGTCAATAAAAAGCCAGCAAAAAAAGTCGGCAAAAAAAAAGTTGGTAAAAAAGTTGGCAAAAAAAAGAGTCGTCGAAAACCAACGCCATCCAGCCAGCGGCATCCAGCCAACGCCATCCATATGGCGGCCTCTTTTTTTGCAAGCGTGTTATCCGCGTGAAAAATCAAAAATCACAGGCGCGAAAAAATATCCTTTTTTAAAACGACCCCCTCCCGGATGACGGCGGGCCGCGATCCCGTGACATCAACCACGGTGGAGCCAACGCCCCCTTCCAGAACCCCCGCATCCAAAACAATGTCGGCGGCCAGTCGAATTTGCGCCGGAATATCCGAAATCCGGCGGCATCCGGGCGCCCCTGAAATATTGGCGCTGGTTCCGGTGAGAGGGCAATCCAGGGCCTTGACCAGGGCGGCGGTCAAGGGGTGGCCGGGAATCCGAACGCCGATTTTTCCCGTACCTGCGGTGAGATTTTCCGGCAGCCCCTTTTTGGCGTCAAACACCAGGGTCACATCCCCAGGCCAAAAATGCCGGGCCAGGGTTTTGGCGTCTTGGGGGATATGGGCCGCCAGTCGTTGGACGGCGTCCATGTCCTTGGCCAGAACCAGAAGCGGTTTGCCCCGGTCCCGTTGTTTGATGACGAAGATTTTTTCCACGGCCGCCTCATTCAGAGCGTCGGCGCCCAGCCCGTACATGCACCGGGCCGGAAAAAGAATGACGCCGCCGTTTTGGGCCACGCGCCGCGCCGTTTCGATCAGGCGATGGTCGATGGCGTCAAAGGCGGTGTTTGTCATGCCGGTGTCCTGGATTCTTTTTTTAATAATGGTTGGGTCCGTTTTTTTAGCTATCTTTAGGCGACCAGTTTTTTGGCGTTCTCCGTTTTTTTATCTATTTTTTTATCTATTTTTAGACGGCCAGTTTTTTGGCTTTCGCCTCTTTTTTATCTATTTTTGTATCTATCGGTAGGCGGTCAGTTTTTTGGCTTTTTCCTCAACGCCTCTGGCCATCTTTTCTTTGAAGCGCTGAAGTTTTTGCCCCACCGTCGGGTCCGACAGCGCCACGATCTGGGCCGCCAGTATTCCGGCGTTTCTCGCCCCTGATTTTCCCAGCGCCATGGTGGCCACCGGCATTCCAGGGGGCATCTGGACCGTTGAAAGCAGAGCGTCCAGACCGTTTAAACAGGAGGAGTCGATGGGGACTCCGATGACCGGAAGCCACGTGTGGGCCGCCATAGCGCCCGCCAGATGAGCCGCATGACCGGCTCCGGCGATGATGACCTGGATGCCCCGGTCGGCGGCGCCAGCGGCAAAGGCCTGGGCCCGGGCCGGGCTTCGGTGCGCCGAGGCGATGGTCATCTCCAGGGGAATGCCAAACTCTTTCAGCGCGGCCGCGGCCTCTTTCATGACCGAAAGATCCGAGTCGCTGCCCATGACAATGCCGACTTTGGGGGGAATGTTTAGCCGGGCCACGGCTTTTTTTCCGATGTCTTTTCGGTATTGAACGCCTTTCCAGTCGATTTTGGCCACGGCGCCATACGCTTTTTCAATGGCGTTTTCAATGGTGTCGCCCAATGCCGAGACGCCCAGAACCCGTCCCCCGGAGGCGACAATCGTCTCGTTTTCAAGGGCCGTGCCCGAGTGAAACACAAAAATATCTTTCATGCGTCGGACCGCGTCCAGACCGGTGATGGGCGCCCCTTTTTTATAAGAGCCGGGATATCCCCCGGAGGCCATGACCACGCAGATGGAGGCCCGTTCGTCTATTTCCAGCGAGCAGGCGTCAAGGCGCCCCTCAATCACCGCCTCCATCAAGGGAACGATGTCGTTTTTGACCCGCATCAAAAGGGGCTGGGCTTCGGGGTCGCCAAACCGCCCGTTGAATTCCAACACCTTGACGTCGTTGTCTTTGATCATTAAGCCCGCGTATAAAACGCCCTTGTACGGGCATCCTTCGGCGGCCATGGCGTTAACCGCCGGGAGGATGACGGTCTTCATGATCTTTTCTTCCATGATCGGGTCCACCACCGGCGCCGGGGAGTAGGCCCCCATGCCCCCGGTGTTGGGGCCTTTGTCATCATCAAAAATCGGTTTGTGGTCCTGGGACGTGGGAAGGGGCAACGCGGTTTTGCCATCGACAAAGGCCAAAAACGAGGCCTCTTCCCCCTCCAGTTTCTCCTCAATGACCACCTTTCGGCCCGCCTCTCCAAACGCCTTTTTTTCCATGATTTCATTTAAGGCGTCTGTGGCCTCTTGGACCGTTGAGCAGACCATCACCCCTTTTCCGGCGGCCAGCCCGTCGGCCTTGACCACCACGGAGCCTCCGGTTTTTTGGAGATAGTCCCCGGCCTTTTTCAGGCTGGTGAAGGCCTGGCCTTTGGAGGTGGGAATGCCGTATTTGTTCATCAGGGATTTGGCGAAAAATTTGCTGGACTCAATGCGCGCCGCGGCTTTGGACGCCCCGAATATTTTCAGGCCGTTTTCTTCAAACAGATCCACAATGCCCATGGACAATGGGTCTTCAGGGCCGACAACGGTCAGGTCGATCTTTTTTTCACGGGCAAAATTTAGCAGCGCGTCGATGTCGTTGGCTGAAATCGGAACGCGCGTGGCCAGAGGGTCCATTCCCGGATTGCCGGGCGCGACGTATATTTTTTTCACCCTGGGGCTTTGCGATATTTTCCATGCCAGGGCATGCTCCCGGCCTCCGCCTCCGACGATCAAAATGTTCATGGCGTGGATCCTTCCATTCTTTTTTTTGGGGTTTTTTTACGAGGCTATTTTATTTCGACCTTATTTCGACCTTATTTCGACCTTATTTCCAGCTTATTTCGACCTTATTTCCAGTCTATTTTCAGTCTATTTTCAGTCTATTTCCAGTCTATTTCTATCTTATTTCCAGTTTATTTTCAGTCCATTTCCAGCGCCGTTGCGATGGCCGCCTTGAGCTGATCGTATGTTTCGGTCACGGGAAAATCGGGGTATTCGCTTTTCACGTTTTCCGGGGGCCGAAACAGGATGCCCGTGTCCGCCTCCTGGAGCATGGAGATGTCGTTGTAGGAATCCCCCACGGAAATGATCGTGTAATTCAGGCTTTTCAAGGCCAGCGCGGTGTGGCGTTTGCCGTCTTTTTGTCGCAGGCGGTAATCCGTGATCGAGCCGTCCGGGGCAATGGAAAGGGAGTTGCAAAACAGAGTGGGCCAGCCCAGCTTTTCGATGAGCGGGTCGGCGAACTGAGTGAATGTGTCCGACACAATGATGGTCTGGGCCTTTGAGTGAAGCCACTCCAAAAATTCACGGGCCCCTTCCATAGGTTGCATCCGGGCGATGACGTTTTTGATGTCGTCTATTTTAAGTCGGTTTTCTTTGAGTATGGCCAGACGTTTTTTCATCAAAACGTCATAATCGGAGATATCGCGGGTGGTGAGCCTCAACTCTTTGATTCCGGTCTCGTTGGCGACGTTGATCCAAATTTCAGGAACCAGAACCCCTTCCATGTCGGTGCAGATTATGTGCATGTTTTTCCTTTATTCATCATCATCCATCTCCCCTTCGATGCGGATTAAAACCGGGTCCGGGTCGATGATGTTCATCTGTTTGATCAGGGCCAGGGCGGTTTTCATGTTTGATTCCCTGGCCCGGTGTGTGAGCATCACCACCGGAACCTTGTTGTTGATTCGGCGGCTTTTTTGATGCACGGTCTTGATGCTGATCTGATGTTTTCCCAGAGCGCCGGAGATTTTTGAAAGAACCCCTGGCTGGTCGATGGCTGAAAATCGAATATAATAATGGGTCTGTATGTCATCTATGGGCATGATGGGAATGTTTTTCGATTTTCCGGAATTGAAAATCAGGGGGATTCGCCCGGCGGCGCCGGACATGATGTTTCGGGCGATGTCCACAATGTCTCCGACGACGGCGCTGGCCGTGGGCATCATTCCCGCGCCGTACCCGTACAGGAGAATGTCTCCGGTGGAATCCCCGGTCACCGTGACCGCGTTCAGATTCTCTTCCACGTTGGCCAGCAGGTTGTCGTTGGAGATCATGGCCGGATGAACCCGCGCTTCAATGGCGTTTCCCCTGGGTTTGTTTGTGGCGATCAGCTTGATTCTGTACCCGAATTCCTCGGCGAAGGCGATGTCTATTCTGTGAATATTTTCAATCCCTTCCAGATAAATGTCCGCCAAATTCACGTCCGTTCCATAGGCCAGGGAGGTTAACACCGCCAGTTTGTGAGCCGAGTCTTCGCCGCTGATGTCCAACGTGGGATCGGCCTCGGCAAAGCCTTTGTCCATGGCCTCTTTCAGCGCGTCTTTGAAACTGGTTTTGTCGCGATACATTTTGGAGAGAATGTAATTGCATGTCCCGTTCAAAATTCCGGTGATGCCTTTGATCTCATTTCCGATCATGGATTCCCGGAGGGTCTTTATGATGGGCATGCACCCTCCGACGCTGGCTTCAAAGGCGATATCCACCTTTTTTTCCATGGCTTTTTCGAACAACTCTTTTCCGCAATCGGCCAAAAGCGCTTTGTTGGCCGTCACGACATGCTTGCCATTTTCAATGGCGCGCAAAACGATCTCTTTGGCAAAACCGGTTCCGCCGATCATTTCCACGATGATGTCGATGTCGGGATCATCCAGCGCCAAAAAAGCGTCTGTGGTCAGCACACCGTCTTGAAACGAAAGCCCCCGGTCGGTCACAATGTCCAGATCGGCCACGCGGACCATATCCAGACAGGCTCCCAACCGCGATGTCAGAAGCTCTTTTTTTTCGGCTATAATTTTTGCGACCCCTGTGCCGACAGTTCCGAGTCCGATCAGACCTATTTTTATTTTTTTCATAAAGACGGAAACCTTTTTTTTAAATGAAGATGGAATCTGGCGGGCATGGGGGCGTTCTCAAAATTGATAAACTCATAAAAAAGCACGATGGTGAATTTATTTTTGAGAAGCCCATGGGACGTCATCACATTACTTTTCGGATGCCCCTGACCGCCTGGTTGATTCTCATGTTGTTTTCAATCAGAGCAAAACGGACGTAATCGTCGCCGTACTCTCCGAATCCAAGTCCCGGAGAGACCGCCACTTTGGCCTCTTTGATGAGAAATTTGGAAAATTCCACCGATCCCATATGCGAAAACTGGTCGGGAATTTTCCCCCACACAAACATGGTTCCCTTTGGCGAGGGAATGTCCCATCCCACGCGGCTTAGACCGGAGATCAGGGCGTCCCGTCGATCCATGTACGTGTTCCGAATGTCGGCCACGCATTCCTGGGGGCCGTTTAAGGCGATGATGGAGGCGATCTGTATGGGCTGAAAAATTCCGTAATCCAGATAACTTTTGATCCGTTTCAGCGCGGCGATGGTCGCCGGATTTCCCACGCAGAACCCGACGCGCCACCCGGCCATGCTGTAGCTTTTTGACAGTGAAAAAAATTCGACCCCCACATCCTTGGCGCCTTTGGCCTGAAGAAAACTGGGCGCCTTGTAATCGTCAAACACCAGGTCGGCGTAAGCAAAATCATGGATCACCAGGATATTATGCTCTTTGGCGTAATCGACTATTTTTTCAAAAAACGCAATGTCCACCACCTCTGTGGTGGGGTTGTGGGGATAGGACAGTATGAGTATTTTTGGCTTGGGCCAGGTCTGACGCGTGGCCGCCATGAGATTTTCAAAGAAATCCGATTCGGGGCCCACCGGTATGCCCCGGACATCCCCCCCGGAGATGATGGCGGAATAGGGATGGATCGGGTACGTCGGATTCGGCGTGAAGACCACGTCTCCGGGCCGGATGGCCACCAGAACCAGATGAGACATGCCCTCCTTGACCCCGATGGTGACGATGGCCTCTGAATCGGGATCAATCTGAACGTCAAAGCGTCTTTGGTACCAGTCGGAGATGGCCGAGCGCAGTTTGGTGATGCCCATGGAGGCTGAATACCGATGGTTATGCGGCTTGCCCGCCGCCTCTGTGAGTTTGTCCACAATGTGTTGAGGGGTCCCCAAATCCGGGTTTCCCATTCCCAAATCAACGATGTCTTCTCCGGCATGTCTCGCATCCATCTTGATTTTATTGACAGTGGCGAAAACATACGGGGGCAACCGATCCAGCCTGGCAAATTGTTTCATGATTAATCTTCCTTAATTATTTGAAAAAAATATGTCCGTTATTACACCACAACGCCCCTGATGTCAAAAAAAATGTTTTGAAAAATGCGTTGACTTTTTTTGATGATTTCTCCTATAGATGGGTTGTTTTTAATTTAATAGGTGGGGTTTCAAACGAGCCACTGTTTTTTTAAAGGTGTTGAAAAAATGAAAAAATCGATCACATACGCGGACGCGGGCGTCGATATTGAAAAAGCGGACCAGATGGTGGGGACGATCAAAAAAATCGCCGCCCAAACCCATATTCCCGGCGTTATTGGCGGAATCGGAGGGTTTGGGGGGTTGTTCTCCCCGAATCTTGCGGGGATCAAAGAGCCGGTTCTGGTCAGCTCCACAGACGGCGTCGGCACCAAGCTGAAAATCGCGTTCATGATGAATGCGCATGACACCCTGGGCATTGATCTGGTGGCCATGTGCGTCAATGACATCGCGGTGTCCGGGGCGAAACCGCTTTTTTTTCTGGATTACATCTCCATGGGAATCCTGGATTCGGCGGTGGCCGCAGATATTATTGTGGGCGTGGCCGAGGGATGCAAAATGGCCGGATGCGCCCTTTTGGGCGGGGAGACCGCTGAGATGCCGGGGTTGTACAGCGCCGGGGAATACGATTTGGCCGGATTTTCCGTTGGCCTGGCGGATCGGAAAAAAATCATCGACGGGTCGAAAATAGGCGCCGGGGACCAGATCATCGGGATCGCCTCCAGCGGTCTGCACAGCAATGGCTACTCACTGGCGCGAAAGATATGCTTTGAGGCGTTGAGCCTGAACGTGGACGATCCGGGGCCTTCGTCCGAAAAAACCATCGGCGAAGAGTTGCTGACCCCCACGCGAATATACGTGGAAACCATTGGAAATCTCATCTCTGATTTTCCGGTTCACGGACTGGCCCACATCACCGGGGGAGGGTTGTCCGACAACATCATCCGGGTGGTTCCTGAAAAATACAGAGTGGTGATCCAACGAAAAAGCTGGGAGATCCCCGCCATTTTCACTTTTTTAAAAGAGGGCGGGAATGTGTCGGAAACTGAGATGATGCGGACGTTCAACAATGGCGTCGGGTTGACGGCCATTGTTCCCAAAGAGGCGGTGGATCCTGTGATGGCCCGTCTTAAAGAGCGAAACGAAACCGGGTTTTTAATCGGCGAGATCGCGCCGCTGGCGAAAACAGGGCGGCGGGTGGAATGGACGGGGCAATAACCATGCGTCAATCGGCGTTTAAACATCGGATGGCATTGTGATCATACTGGGCATTGAATCATCTTGTGACGACACGGCGGCGGCGGTGGTGTCTCAGGGGGTCGATATTTTATCATCGGTGGTCTCCTCACAGTTGGAAGCCCACCATCCCTTTGGCGGCGTGGTCCCGGAGATCGCGTCCAGGGAGCATATGGCGGCCATTGCGCCTGTGGTGGAAGAGGCGCTTCAGACGGCGGGGGTCGCCTTCAACGAGATCGACGCCATCGCCGCCACCATGGGGCCGGGTCTCATCGGCTCCCTTCTGGTGGGATTCTCCTTCGCCAAAGCCTGCGCCTTTGCCCTGGATATTCCCTGGGTGGGGGTGAACCATTTGGAGGGCCATGTCAATTCCGTCTTTCTGGAGCCGGACTCCCCGTCGTTTCCTTTTGTGGCGCTGTTGGCTTCCGGGGGGCACACCAGCATTTATCACGTCGTCTCCCACACCCGGATGGAGTTGATGGGTCAAACCCGCGACGACGCGGCCGGGGAGGCCTATGACAAAGTGTCGGCCATGCTGGGAAGCGGTTATCCCGGCGGAAAGATCATCGACGATCTGGCCCATGCCGGAACGCCTGGGAAAGTCTCTTTTCCCCGGTCTTATCTCGACAAAGAGGCCTTTGATTTTAGTTTCAGCGGGATAAAAACAGCCGTGAACCGGTATATCCAGATGGAGACCGGCCAGATGGAGACTGATGAGGGGCGGCTTTCCAAGCAGGACATCGCCGCAGAGTTTCAGGAGGCGGTCACCGAGGTTCTGGTCTGGAAATTGATTCAGGCGGCGTTGAAAAAAGAGTGCCGCCAGATTGCGGTGGTGGGCGGTGTGGCCGCCAACAGACGCCTTAGGGAAAGGGTCGCAGCGGACGCGGCGGAGCATGGAATCCAAGCCTTTCTTCCGTCCCCGAGCCTGTGCGGAGACAATGCCGCCATGATTGCCGCCACCGGTTATTATCATCTTTTGGAACAAGACCCCGCCCGCCGGAAAAGCGGGTTTGACGCGGATGTGTTTTCCAAAATTCCCCGGCCTCCGATTTCCAAAAAAAGGCCTAAAACGTCTTAGGGCGGGCTGAAAAATGATGCGCTCGTAAAAAATCGGATTCGCAAGCCGACGCCCAAAACTGACAAACCAAAACTGACAAATCAAAACTATAGCCCCATTCGCCCAAGCCCCCAAAATTCCCCCTTGAGCCTTTGTATCCGCTCCGCCGATTTCAGATGCATGGCCCGGGCCAAAGGGTCTTTGGCCCGCCGGATCATTTCATGACGCGCCGCTTTTATATCCGGTCCTTTGTGGCATATCAGGGCGATGTCGATGTCCGCGGCCATGACCCGCTCAATGACGGTTTGGATCGGGAGTCGTTTTTTGATGGCCCCCATGTCCAGATCATCGGTGATGGTCACCCCGTCGTACCCCATTTTTTTTCGAAGAAGCGTGTGGGAGATTTTTCGGGAGAGGCTGGCGGGCCAAATCGGGTCAATGTCCGGGTAAAGCACATGGGAGATCATGATGCAGGGAACCCCATTTTTGACGCCGGGGTTTTTGACGGCGGCCTCGAAAGGGATCAGATGAAACGATTCCAGCTCGCGTTGATCCCCGGCAAATGTCGGCATCTCCAGGTGCGAGTCCAGAGTGGTTCCACCGATGCCCGGAAAATGTTTGGCCACGGGAACGACCCTGTTTTTCCACAAGCCGTTGATGACGGCGATCCCCATTTTCGACACCCATTTCGGGTCGTTTCCAAATGATCTTCCCCGGATGGGGCTGTCCGGGGAATTCGGCGCCGTGTCCATGACCGGGGCCATGTTCATGTTTATCCCGATGCGCGTCAAATCCGACGCGGTTCTTTGGGCGAAATAGACGGCGTCCGCCTCCTGGGTCATGGCGGCGGCGCCTGGAAACTGTTCAAAGGGCTCTTTGAGCCGGGCCACGACGCCGCCTTCCTGGTCAATGGAAATAAACAGGGGGGGCTGGCCGCATTCGGCCGCGTATTCCTGAGCCGCCAGGCACATCTGTCCCACCCCTTTAGGATCGGACAGGTTGCGGGAAAAAAGGATGATTCCCCCGACCTGGATTTCGCCGATGAGATATTTCAGGTCGTCGTTGAATGTCTGTCCGTCAAACCCGGCCATGATCCGTTGTCCGGCGATCTGTCCGTCTGAAAGGGCGTCTGTTTCCATGACTGTTCCTATCTTAAATAAAAAGGGTTAAAAGAGTTGGAAAAATGGGGTCGCGTTGTCCCCGCATCCGTATCACACGGGGGAGGCCGAGATCAATTTTATAATTTGGTTTAATTGGGTTAAATGTGGTTAAATGTGTGCGAACGCAACGTCTTTGTTTTCAACGGCGCGCGCGTTAAAAGAGGCGGGCATTGACTTTGAAAAGAGCCTGTAATACTATTTCGGCCATTCTATACTTGGCCCATACCCAAAAAAAAAATGGGTCATTTATTTTTAAGCGAAGCCATGGGTCAAGGACACATGAAAACCAAACATGAAAACCAAACATGGAAACAGATATGGAAAAACGACGATTCAAATTTGAAATAACCGCCCAATCCGGGACATCCCGAGCCCGGGCCGGCGTCATCACCACCCCAAGGGGGACGATTGAAACCCCGATCTTTATGCCGGTGGGAACCCTGGCTTCGGTCAAATCCATCTCCCCGGATGAACTGAAGGCCGCTGGCGCCCGCATCATATTGGGAAACGCGTACCATCTTTACTTGAAACCCGGTTGCGAAATCATTGATCTTTTTTCCGGCCTTCACCGGTTTATGAACTGGGACCGGCCGATTTTGACCGACAGCGGCGGCTTCCAGATATTTTCTCTTGCAAAATTGGCGAAAATAACTGAAAATGGCGTCCGGTTTCAGTCCCACATCGACGGGTCCGCGCATGAGCTGACCCCGGAAAGCGTCGTGGAAATTCAACAACGCCTCGACTCCGACATCATGATGTGCCTGGATCAATGCGTCAAATACCCGGCGGACCGTGAAGAGACCGAAGCGGCCATGGAGCTGACCCATCGGTGGGCCGCGCGATGCAGGGACAAATGGAAAGAGACGGGCCGCGACTCCGGGGGCCGATTGTTTGGCATTGTTCAGGGGGGGATGTTCACGGATTTGCGGCGACGCTCCGTTTCGGCCATCACCGCGCTTGATTTTCCCGGCCACGCCATTGGGGGCTTGTCCGTGGGGGAGCCCAAGGAGATGATGCTTAAAATCGCGGATTTTACCCTTCCGATTCTCCCGGATGACAAACCCAAATACATCATGGGCGTGGGAACCCCGGAAGACCTTGTGGATCTGGTCGGCATGGGAGCGGACATGTTCGATTGCGTGATGCCGTCGCGAAACGCGCGAAACGGAAAGCTGTTTACGCAATGGGGAGACATCAATATTCGAAACGCGGCGCATTCCCACGACACAAATCCTGTGGATGATCAGTGCGAATGCCAGAGTTGCCAGAACTATTCACGGGCCTACATTCGCCACCTGTTTATCTCCAGAGAGCTTTTGGGGTATCGGCTGGCCACCATTCATAATATTCACTATTATATTTCTTTGATGAAACAGATGAGGGCCGCCATCATCGACGATTCGTTTGACGAGTTTAAAAAAACGTTTTACCAGCGCCGGAAAAAAGAGCCGATTGACTTTTGACAAATGGGTGAATACGTTATCTTTGTATGCGATTGCAAATAAACGAAACGCCGGAGGGCGATCAAGAAAGAAAAAGTCCGGGTGTCCCATGTCTCAGATGACCTTAAAAAACGGAATTGAGGCGGCTTTGAAAAAACAGATTCCTGAAATTAAATCCGTTGAAGAGGCGCCAAACGACAAAACATAAAAACCGGCCGGACATAAAAACAGGAAAGACAACACTCACACTATTTTAAGAACTGTTTTTTTTAAAAAAAAAAGCCTAAGAAAACACGATGGAGACGCGTCAATGACCATAGCGAAAAAAGTGGATGCGATGATCGAAAAATCATCCTGGATACGAAAAATGTTTGAAGATGGGGCTCGGTTAAAAGCGGAAAACGGGGCCGGGAATGTGTTTGATTTTAGCCTGGGAAATCCCAACGTAAAACCGCCGGCGATATTCAGAGAGACGCTCAAAGAATTTGTCTGCTCAGACGAGATATCGGATCGGGAAATGTATCACGGGTATATGCCAAACACCGGGTATCCCCATGTTCGGGAGGCGGTGGCCAAATTTATTTCACGCGAGCAAAACGTCTCTCTTTCCGGAGACGACGTCATCATGACCTCCGGGGCTTCGGGCGCCTTGAACGCCATTTTCAAAGCCATTCTTGATCCAGGGGACGAGGTTTTGACCCCCCGGCCTTATTTTGTGGAATACGGCTCATATGTGGACAATCACGGCGGGGTTTTGAAAATCGCCCCCACGGCATCCGACTTTCATCTGGACATTGACGCCATGGAAGCGGCGATCACCGAAAAGACAAAGGCCGTTTTGATCAACTCTCCCCATAATCCCACGGGCCAGATTTACCGGGAAGAGGATTTGAAACAGTTGGGCCGTCTTTTGGCTGAAAAAGGAAAAAAATGGAATAAAACCATTTACCTGGTGTCTGACGAGCCTTACCGGAAAATCGTTTACAAGGGGGCATCTGTTCCGAGTATATTTTTATGCTATGATGAAACCATCATGGCGACCTCCTATTCAAAGGATATTTCCATCCCAGGGGAGCGCATCGGCTTTATGGCGGTGAACCCCAAAAGCCGCCACAGGGAAAAATTGCTGGCCGGCCTGGCTTTGACCAACCGGGTGTTGGGATTTGTCAACGCCCCGGCTTTGATGCAACGAGTGGTGGGCGCCATACAGGGGGCGAGCGTGGATATTTCAGTCTACGCGAAAAAAATGGATATGCTCTGCGACGGTCTGTCCGATTGCGGCTATGAGTTTACCAAACCGGCCGGGGCCTTTTATCTTTTCCCGAAATCCCCCATCCCCGATGACGTGGAATTTGTGGCGCGACTTCAGGAAGAATTGATTTTAACGGTTCCGGGAACAGGCTTTGGCGGGCCGGGGTATTTCAGGATCGCCTTTTGCGTGGATGACGCTGTGATCGCAAACGCCATGCCCGGTTTCAAGAGGGCGCTGGAATCTTATAAGAAATGATGGCGCCAAAATTGATGGCGTCGTAAAAAATCGGATTCGCAACCAGACGCCACATTACATAATTTGGATGCTGATTAATTACGGTGACTTGTAGGTTGGGTTGAGGAACGAAACCCAACACATCTTTACTTTTTACGAGTGTATCAAAATTCGAGCCGCCGCTTTTTTGATCGGACCCTAAGATCAAGATATAACGGGTTGAAATTCTATTTTATTCACCTCCCCCTCCCATATTTCAGCAAGGGGGGAGCCACATTGGTTTTATTAAAAAAAAAATGAAGGAGCATGTTCAATGATATCGGCCTGTTTTTTACGAAATAAACGAATCGGTTTTGTCCGCCCTCGATTTTCGGCCCTTATTTTCGTGGCGTCCATCGCTTTGTGGGCTCTGATATCCATCGGGTTTCTCGGCGTTTGTCATGCGGAGGTTTCCCATTGGGGAGACGCCCAGATCCATTCGGCCCCATGGCCCCATGAGGGAAGCGATCTAAAGCCTTCCCCGAATCTGCGGCACGGGCGTCTGGAAAATGGATTCAGATACGTGCTGATGAGAAACAGCGAACCCAAAAAACGGGTGAGCGTCCATCTGGATGTTCAGGTGGGCTCTTTGAATGAGAGGGACGGGGAGGAGGGGCTGGCGCATTTTTTGGAGCACATGCTTTTTCGCGGCTCAAATTATTTTGCGCCTGGGGAGCTGATTAAATATTTCCAGTCTCTGGGGATGCAGTTTGGGCCGGATGTCAACGCCCACACCGGATTCACAGAGACGGTGTACGATATTTTGTTGCCGGATGGCTCCAGAAATCACATCGGAAAAGCCATCATCGCGGCCAAAGATTTTGCCAGGGGGGCGTTGCTGCTCGATTCTGAGATCGACAAGGAGCGGAACGTGGTTTTGGCTGAAAAACAGAGACGGGACTCCGTGGAATACCGGACCCTGATTTCCACTTTGGGTTTTGAGTTTCCCGGCTCCCTCATCGCAAAACGGTTGCCCATCGGCCGCGAGGCGGTCATCCAGACGGCGGGTCGGGGCGCGTTGAAAAAATTTTATGACGCCTGGTACAGACCCGATCGCATGATTCTGGTGATGGTGGGCGAGTTTGACCTTGAAGTGGCCGAGACGCTGATTAAAAACGAATTTTCATCGCTGCCCTCTGGCCAGGGTCCGGCGTTTTCCTCCGATTTTGGACCCATTGATCACCGGGGAATCAAAACGTTTTATCACTATGAAAAAGAGGCGGGCGCCACCACCGTCAGCATTGAGACCGTTGAAAAAATAAAACCGGCCAAAGATTCCATCTCCGTAAGGAAAACCCTGTTTATCAAAGACGTCGCCGACGCCATGGTCCGCAATCGTCTGGACGCGTTGACCGGGGAACCGGAAAACCCCTTTACCGGGGCCTTTATCAATTCGGGAATCTATCTTGACACGGTCAAATATTCTGAAATATACGCGGAATGCGACCCTGAAAATTGGAAGCCGTCTTTGGCTCTGATTGAAAAGACGTTGCGGGACGCGTTGACATACGGCTTTACGGAATATGAGCTGGAACGGATCAAAAAAACGTTTTTGAACATGCTGGACAACGCTGAAAAAAAAGCGTCCACGCGAAACAGCTCCGGGCTTTCCCGGCAAATCATTTTCGCCTTAAACAACAAAAAGGTCTTTTTGTCTCCGGCTCAAAAAAAAGAGCTGTTTGTCCCGATCCTGAATCAATTGACCCTGGCGGACGCCCACGAGGCGTTCAAGAACACATGGTCTTCCAATCATCGTCTGGTTTTGGCCATTGGAAATCTTGACCTGACAAAAACCGGGGCGGCCCCCGAGGGGATCGTGCGAAAGGTATTTGAGCAGAGCGTCGCGGTCCGGGCCCAAAGACCGAGACGGGTGAAAAATCCTGAATTCCCGTATTTGCCGATTCCTGAAAATCCGGGCGCCATCGTGTCAAAAAAGGTCATACCCGATCTTGGAATCACCCGGGTGGAGTTTGCCAACCGTGTGGTTTTGAATGTCAAACGAACCGATTTCCAAGCCAACTCCTTTCATGTGAACCTGATCTTTGGAGATGGAAAACGGATTCAGCCCGATGGACAGCCCGGTATGAGCCTTCTGGCCGCTGGCGTGGTCAATGAAAGCGCTCTGGGCGGGCTGGACAAAGATGAGCTTGAGCGGGCGTTGTCCGGAAAAAACACACGGGTTCATTTTTATGCGGTGGATGATTTTTTCGGTTTCAAAGGGGCGGCGGCGTCCGGGGAGGTCTCCCTCATGTTTCAGCTTCTTTACGCCCATCTGAAAGATCCCGGGTTCCGGGAAAAGGCCCTCCGGCTTTCCCTTGAGCGTTTTGATCAGGAATACAAGCGGTTAAAAGCCACTGTGGATGGCGTCATGAGAATCGACGGGGAGCGGTTTTTATACGGCGGAGATTCGCGGTTTGGGCTTCCGGGAAAATTTCAAGATTTTTCCATGTTGAGCTTAAATGATGTGGCGAACTGGATTCGCGGCCCCCTGGCCCATGATCGGATTGAAATATCCGTGGTCGGCGACGTGGATGTCAACGAGGTCATTTCAGAGGCGGCAAAATATCTGGGAAGCCTTCCTGAAAGAACCGGGTCGAAAATGAAAAAAAGCGCGGCGCTTCCCTTTTTTCCAGAGGGACAGACCCGAAAAATCATGGCCCCCTCCAACATAACCAAGGGACTGACCACAGTGGCCTGGCCCACGGAAGATATTTGGAACATCAAACGGAGCCGGGCGTTGACCGTGTTGGGCTCGTTGTTTTCCGAACGCCTCCGCGTCAGAATCCGGGAAACTCTGGGCGTCTCTTATTCCCCGGTCGCCTTTAATCAATCCAGCAAGGTTTATCCGGAATACGGGGTGTTGAAAACTCTGATTTACGCCGATCCCGAAAAGATGGGGTTGATCGAACAGGAAGTCAAAAAGATCGCGCTTGATCTGGCTGAAAACGGCGTGACCGACGACGAGCTTCAGCGAGCCCTTGAGCCTGTTTTGGTGCGGATAAAAGATTTGCGACGGCAAAACGCCTACTGGCTGGATATGGTGATGACCGGATCGGAACGGTATCCCCAGCAACTGGAATGGAGCCGGAGCATCATCACCGATTACGAGGCCATCACACGGGAGTATCTGTCGTCTCTGGCAAAGAAATATTTCGACCCGTCAAAGGCCGCTGTTCTGATTATTGTCAATTCGCCGGATGACGATTCCTCAAAAGAGGACTCGCCGGATGTCGATTCGCCGGGGGCAAACTCCTTTGGCGGCGGGGGCCAGAGATTGGCTCCGGTCAACCCCATGGGAACGCCTCGGGTTTCTATAGCGAAATAGATCGGGCGTTGCGCCCGGCGCGAAAAAATCATATGCCATATGAATGAACCGATTTTTTCAAGGATGATTTTTTCAAGGAAAAGAGCCAGAAAAATCTTTACACAAAAGGTCGTATGATATAGTGATTCACATTTTATAATTTTTGGTTTCACACATCCACAAAAAATAACCATTGAGCGGGGGGGTAAAAAATGTCAAATGAATCGATCATCACAGCCATGGCCAAGGCCGCGCGGGCGGCTTCCCGGGAGATGGCGGCATGCCCGTCGCGTAAAAAAAACGACGTTTTATTGAAAATAGCCGAGCGGCTTGAAGCTGACGCGGCCCACATCAAAGACGAGAACCAGAAAGATTTGGCCTTTGCCCGTGAAAAGGGTCTTTCCGAGGCCATGATTGACCGCCTCGTCGTATCGGATCAGACCATTGCCTCCATGACCCAGGGTCTTCGGGAAGTGGCGGCGCTGGAAGACCCCGTGGGCGCCATCGCCAAAACATGGAACCGGCCCAATGGCCTTGAAGTGTCCAAAATGCGCATTCCCTTAGGAGTGATCGGAATCATTTATGAATCCAGGCCCAATGTCACCATCGACGCGGCGGCCCTTTGCCTGAAAGCCGGGAACGCCGTGATATTGCGCGGCGGCTCCGAGGCGCTTCATTCCAATCAGGCTCTGGCTGGCGTTATTACGCGGGTTCTGTCTGAAAACGGGCTCTGCCCGGAGGCGGTTTGCATCGTTCCGGTTCGGGATCGCTCCGCCATCAATGAGCTGTTGATTCAGGATGAATACGTTGATTTGATTATTCCGCGCGGGGGAGAGGGACTCATCCGTTTTGTGGCGGAAAATTCCCGGATACCGGTTTTAAAACATTACAAAGGCGTCTGTCATGTCTATGTGGATGACGGCGCGGATATGGATATGGCCCGACAGATATGTTTGAACTCAAAGGCCCATCGTCCGGGGGTCTGCAACGCCATGGAGACCATGTTGGTCCACGAAGCGGCGGCGGCCGAATTTTTGCCCGCCATGGCCCGGCAGTTTGAAAAAGCCGGGGTCGTGATCAAGGGATGCGAAAAAACCCGCGCTCTGGCGCCGGGCGCCGAAGTCGCCACAGAGGAGGACTGGCCCGCGGAATACCTGGATTTGGTCCTTGCCGTTAAAGTGGTCGCGGACATGGATGACGCCATGGCGCACATGGCCCGATACAGCTCCAGCCATACCGAGGCCATTGTCACCTCCGATTACGCCCGCGCCCGGCGATTTGTCAAAGAGGTCGATTCTTCGGTGGTCCTGGTCAACGCCTCCACCCGGTTCAACGACGGAGGCCAACTCGGTCTGGGCGCGGAAATGGGCATCAGCACCTCCAAACTTCACGCCTTTGGACCCATGGGAGTCGAAGAGTTGACCACCACAAAATTCGTGGTGTTTGGCCAGGGGCAGGTTAGAGACTGATTTTTTTTTACCGCCTGAAAAAAGCGCCGAATCCTTTATATGCCATGCCTTGCGTTTTTATGCCCACGTCTATCGAATGGGTCAGGTCGAATCAGTCAGGTCGAATGGGGCCAGATCGAATGGGTGAGGCAGGCGACTTAACCCTCAAAATTGATGCACTCGTAAAAAATCGGATTCGCAAGCAGACACATCATTGCATAATTCAAATGCTGATTAATGACGGTCACTTGTAGGTTGGGTTGAGGAACGAAACCCAACATATCTTTACTTTTTACGAGCTTATCAAATTTGATAAACTCGTAAAAAAGCACGGATGGCTAAGTCAAAAAATTCGATATACAAGGCGTAGTGGTTTTTCGGGAGTGAGGCCATACATGTAGTATGCCGAACGAGTGAAAAACCACTACAACGCAGTAGATCGGATTTTTTACGACGCCATCAAATTTATTTTTAAGCGAACCTTAAGGAGAAAATAATATGCCGTTTGATCCGGAAAAAGACAAAATTTTAAAAGACTGGGAATGCGAAGAGACCGGTCTGGTCATTTCAATCAACCAATACGGGGAGGGAGAGGCAAAGGTTCAGATCGGCCCCCGTATGTTCACCAAAAAAGACGGCGGGAAATCCCAGCGAAAGGCCGGGCGTCTGACCATGGAGGATCTACTCTGGCTTTATGAGGTCATTGATGAGGTGAAAGATGAAATGGCGAGTCTGGCCAGCCCTGAATGACCCAAATTTTTTAACGGGGGAACGGTGTCCATGGGAAAAGAGATAGACTCCGGGGGAGCGCCAGGCGGCTTTCGGGAAAAACAGGCCGACCCCGGAGTGATCCAGAGGGTGGCCGAGTTAAGGAAAATCCTTCATGAGCAGGGCCGCCGGTATTACGCGTTGGATGATCCCGAAATATCCGACGCCAAATACGATTCCCTGATGGCTGAATTGATCAAGCTGGAGACGGATTTTCCGTCTATCGCCTCTTTGAATTCGCCGTCGGCCAGGGTGGGCGCCCCCCCTTTGACCAAATTCAAAACAGTCGCGCACCTGTCTCCCATGCTGAGTCTGGAGAATCGGTTTTCCGAAGAGGATGTCCTTGATTTTGACCGCCGGGTCAAAAAAATTCTGGAGACCGACGCCCGCATCGCCTACACCATCGAACCGAAACTGGATGGTTTGGCCGTCAACCTGCTGTATGAAAACGGCGTCTTGAAAACCGCCGCCACCCGGGGAGACGGAATTCATGGAGAGATGATCGCCCCCAATGTGAAAACCATCCCCTCCATCCCCCTTTTGCTCCACGAGACCGACGCCGGGCCGGTTCCCCGGTTGATGGAGGTTCGGGGAGAGGTCTTCATCAGTCGCCAGGGTTTTGAGCGTCTGAATCGACGGCGACTCCAAGACGATTTGCCCCCTTTTGCCAACCCGAGAAACGCCGCGGCCGGATCATTGCGGCAACTGGATTCCAAAGTCACCGCCAAACGCCCTCTGGACATGTTTTGTTACGGGGTCGGGTTTGTGGATGGCGCGCATCCGGGCTCCCAATGGGAGATACTGGAGGCGCTTTTTTCGTGGGGGCTTAAAATCAACGATCTGTCCAGGCGGATTTTTGGCATTGGCGAGGCGCTGGATTTTTTTCGCGAATTAAACGACATGCGGCATTCGCTCCCCTATGAAATCGACGGGCTGGTCATCAAAGTGGATGATCTGTCATGGCGCGAGATTTTGGGGCGGACCGCAAAAACCCCCAGATGGGCCGCGGCGTATAAATTCAAAAACATTCGCGAGACCACCCAAATTTTGAATATTGACGCCCAGGTGGGCCGCACCGGGGTTTTGACTCCGGTGGCCTGGCTTGAGCCGGTGAATATCGGCGGCGCCATGGTGAGCCGGGCCACCCTCCACAATGAAGATGAAATCAGGCGAAAAGGCATCAAAAAAGGGGATCATGTCTTTGTTCAAAGAGCCGGGGATGTGATACCCGAGGTCGTCAAGGTCATCGTCTCGAAGCGGACCGGGGATGAAACGGATTTTGTCATGCCCACCGCCTGCCCCGCATGCGGGGAGAGTGTGGTTCGCATGCCCGATGAAGCCGCCGTGAGATGTTTGAATCACCAGTGCCCGGCCCAGGTCCGGGAGAGGATCAAACATTTCGCCTCCAAAGGCGCCTTTGACATCAAGGGGCTGGGGGGCAAACTCATCGGCCGCCTTGTGGATCATGGCATGGTCTCATCCTGCGCCGATCTTTTCGCGCTGGACGCCTCCGCCCTTGAGAAGATGGAGGGGCTGGGGAAAAAATCGGCTGAAAATCTGATGGAAGCCATCCGGGAACAAAAGGAGATTCGGTTTTCATCCTTTTTGTACGCCATGGGCATCCGGCATGTGGGGGAGAGCGCCGCAAAAATTTTATCCCGACGGTTCAAAAATCTGGACGGCCTCATGGCGGCTTCCCATCCAGAGTTTCAAGAGATCGACGGCATTGGCCCGTCGGTCGCGGCGAGCATCGTCGCTTTTTTTGCGGGCAAAGAAAACAGAAATATCATAGACCGGCTGGCCCGGCGCGGGGTGGTGATCCGTTTGGAGCCTTCGGCCGCCAAAGGGTCTGGCCAGGCGCCCAATGAGACATTTTCAGGGAAACGGTTTGTCATCACCGGAAGGTTTCAAAGCATGACCCGGTCCCAGGCCAAGCAGAAGATTGAGGAGCGGGGAGGCGCGGTGTCGGCCTCCGTAAGCAAAAAGACAGACGGTGTGGTGGTCGGGAAAGACCCGGGGTCCAAACGTGACAAAGCGCTCGCCCTGGGCGTTAAAATAATGGATGAACAGGCATTTTTGGAAAGCCTTTAAATGGTTTGATTTAAAAAATCAAGATGGTTTGGTTTTAAAAATCAAGAAGGAGACTGGCGCATGGACAAAAAAATAAGGGCCCGCGCCATGATACGCGGCCGGGTGCAAGGCGTTTTTTTCAGAGCCGAGACCAAACGAGCGGCCGATGAATTGAAGGTGGCTGGATGGGTGAGAAACAGACCGGATCGGACATCGGTGGAGGCCGAGTTTGAAGGGGATAAAGAGAAGGTCGATTCGTTGATCCAGTGGCTTTACCAAGGATCGCCCCTTTCCGATGTGACGGGGGTGGATATTGTATGGGACGATTTCAAGGGAGATTTTCAGACGTTTGATATCCGCCATTAAAAAATAAAAACAGGCGCGTAAAAAACAGGCGCGTAAAAAACAGTTCCAGAGCCATAGTTCCAAAGGCATAGTTCCAGAGGAGAATGGACGGCGTAGACCGGCATGTGGCGTGGGGTCTTGGGTGTGTTGGCATAACGGAAATAACAGAGGCCGCGCAACGGGTTGGCGCAATGAAACAGCCCCGCTGTTTCATTGCGCCAATTGGGCAAAAGATCGTTTCGAAAAAATCGGATTCCAAAGATTCAGGGCGCCAAAGATTCAGAGCGTGGCACAGCTTGGCTTTGGCCATCCGGCAGGTCGAGACCCGGCTGAGCTACTTTATGGGCTTGATGGTGTCTGTGAGATTTTTCCCAGCTCTGAAAACAACCGCATTGTGCGCGGGTATTTCCATCTTTTCCGATGTCTGGGGATTTTGGCCCATTCGTTTTTCACGTCTTACCTTTTTAAATGTTCCAAAGCCGACCAGTGTGATCTTGGCCGAGTCCCCTTCATTGTTCTCAAGCGTTGAAGTGACATTGCTGATAAAAGATTTCAGAGCCAATTCAGCTTGTGATTTGGTGATTCCGGAATCTGATGCGATATTGTCCACCAATTCTTTTTTGTTCATATTTCCCCCTTTTCTATTTTTGTTACAAAACATTATTCAATTACAGTAGCTCGATTTTAATGTCAACTGAAAACATCCCCTAATTAAAGGTTTTTCAGTGAAAAATATAAAAAGCCGTTGTTCTTTTAGGCTGATTTAGGCGCTGTTTTTTTTTGCGCTTGTTTAAACTTGATAAACTCGTAAGAAATCGAAAATCAGGTTTTTGAACTTTGTAACCAACTGAAATTGTTGAGTCTGAATTTTTAAAATAGGCCCAAATTGGACTTTTTACGAGTGTATCAAACTTGATGGCGTCGTAAAAAATCCGATCTGCTGCATTGTCGTGGTTATCGAATTTTTTGACCCATTAGCTATGGATTGGGCCATCTATGCTTTTTTACGAGTTCATCAAACTTAAAACTTAAATTAAAATTAAATTAAAATAGCGCGTCCACAAATTTTGGCGCGTCGAATTCTTCAAGATCGTCGATCTTCTCTCCCATTCCCAGATATTTAAGAGGGATGTTTAATTCGGCGTATATGCTCACCACGATTCCCCCCTTTGCCGTGCCGTCCAGCTTTGAGAGTATAATCCCGGTGACGCCTCCCAGCTGGCTGTCAAACATCTTGGCTTGGGTCAACGCGTTCTGGCCTGTTGTGGCGTCCAGAGTCAAGAGTATCTCATGGGGGGCGCCCGGTGATTTTTTGTCGATGGCGCGTTTGATTTTTTTCAACTCTTCCATAAGATTCGTCTTGGTGTGAAGGCGCCCGGCCGTATCCACGATCACGATGTCCACATCACGGGCCATGGCCGCCTCCAGGGCGTCATAGGCCACGGCCGCCGGGTCCGATCCCGACTTTGACTTGATGATGTCGGCTCCGGCTTTTTGGGCCCATATTTCAAGCTGCTCCACAGCCGCGGCCCGGAAGGTGTCCGCCGCCGCGATGAGAACCGTTTTCCCCATGCCCGTGTATTTGGCGGCCAGTTTTCCGATGCTGGTGGTCTTGCCGACGCCATTGACACCCGCCACCATTATCACATACGGTTTTTTCCCGCAAACAAAAGATTGAGTATCTTTGGTTTTTGTGGGGTCGATGTGTGTGGGGTCATGGCCCAGGATTTTTTTGATTTCGTCTTTAAGCGCCTGTTTCAAGGGATCGGGTCCAGACAGGCCAGAGGAGGTCGCGGATATTTTTTCAATGAGCGCCATGCTGGTTTTCACCCCCATATCCAGGCCGATGAGGAGCTCTTCGATGTCTTCCAGAAGGTCGTCTTCCCTTCGGTTTTTTTCAGAAAAAAGATCGTCGATTTTTTTGGACGCCGCTTCTCTTGTTTTTAAAAGACCGTTTTTAAACCGGGCGGCAAAAGTTAGGGGCGCGGCCTCTTTTGTTTCTGGTTTCTTTTTTTCTGGTTTTTTTGTTTCTGGCTCTTTTGTTTCCGGCTGTTTCTTTTTTTCTTTTTTCCCGTCTTTTTTTATGACCGGGGCAAAGACCTCGGTTTCAGGGGCGCCGCGCCCGGTTTCGCGGCCGGTTTCGCGCTCAGGGTCTGTCTGGGGCGGTTTTTCTTCCGGGGGGCCGGTTTTTTTTCGAGGCTTTTTGGGCGGAGCGGGTTTCGCCGGAATTTTTTTGGGCGCCGCTTTTTTTTGAGCCGCCTTTTTTTTAGCCGCTTTTTTGGGAGGGACTTTTTTAGGCTTGGGGAGTTTTTCGCCCTCCTTTTTCATATCGGCGATTTTTTTTCTGGAATAAAAGATGTAAACGCCGATGAAAAATCCGATCACGCCACAGGCGATGACGATGACATAAGGCAGAAACGGGGCGACCCATTCGAGAAAATCCATGCCCGCCTGTTTGGCCAGGCCCATCCATTCTAAAAGCAACGACTCCATTTTATTATTGCGCCTCCATCCATTCTCCCTTTTGATTTCAAGGGGTTGGGTTCATATGTTTATTGTTTTATCATAACGTGATGGCGTCGTAAAAAGTAAAGACATGTTGGGTTTCGTCCCTCAACCCAACCGACAAGTGACCGTCATTAATCAGCATCTAAATGATACAATGCGGTGTCTGCTTGCGAATTCGATTTTTTACGAGCGTATCATAATGTGATGGACAAAATTTTTGAAACGCCCTTGTTTTCCATGGTGACGCCAAACAGGGATTCGGCGAATTCCATGCTGCGTTTGCTGTGAGTGATCATGACAATTTGAGATTTTTCCCCGATGACCTTTAAAAGCTCATTGAAACGGTTTGTGTTGGCGTCGTCAAGGGGCGCGTCGATTTCATCCATCAGACAAAAAGAGGCCGGTTTGATTAAAAAGACCGAAAAAACAAACGCGATGCCGGCCAACGCTTTTTCTCCTCCTGAAAGAAGGCTCATTCGGGTCAGTTTTTTTCCTGGGGGATGGACCATAAACTCAACGCCGGTCTCTATGGGATCGTTTGGATCGGTGAGGGAAAGAGCGGCGGAGCCTCCTTGAAACAGGCGCGGAAAGACATCCCTTAATTTGTCGTTCACCGCGTTAAACGCCTCCATAAAACGGGTTTTTGTCGTCTGGTTGATTCGGTCGATGACCGTTTGAAGATTTTCCAGCGCCGCCAGCAGGTCGTCGCGATGGCCCGTTAAAAACTCATGCCGGGCTTTGTGAATCTCATGTTCTTTGATGGCCCCCAAATGGATATCTTCCATGTCGGGCATCTTTTTTTTCAGCTCGGCGAACTCGGATTTCATTCGATCCATGGGCATTGAGCCGTTGGCCGCAGGGTCGTTGGCGTCCGTCGGAGGAGGCGGCGCGTCGTCGGCCGGGTCCGCGCTGGCGCCATCGACATGGTCCCGGCGTAATTCAGACAGGGTCTGATCATAGGCGTCTGTCATCCGCGTCTGGATGGCGTCCGCCGCGATCTGCCGCCGGGATTGCTCCAGCTCCAGAATTTTGATTTTTTCCAGTTGGGCGTCTCTTTTTTTTTGAATGCCGGAGATCAGTCCGTCATGCTCTTTTTGAGTTTCCTGGATCCCATGAAACTCGACCTCATGCTCTTCTAAAGTTCGGGCCAGTCTCTTTATCTCTTCATATTTCAGCGCCAGCGTCCGTTCATCCGCCGCGTATCGTTGGTCCAGGGCGCTTTTTTTTTCGGTCTGCCGCTCAATGTCCAGCTCAAGCTGCATGAGCCTTTTTCTCTGTTCATTTTTAAAGCCGACGAGCCGGGCCAGAGTCTTTTCGTTGTTTTCGATGGTCGCGTTTAAAGCGGTCTGCTCAAGTTTTAAATCCATGATGATCTGTTCATGCTCGCTGATCTCAGACTCCATCAGGGTCGCTTTTTCAGACGATTTGGCCACGGATTCCCGGGCCGTTTTCACCTGGGCGGATATTTCTTCAGCGGCCTCAAGATGCGCGACCATCTCGTTTTTCAGATCGCTTTCCTCCCCCATGAGTCGTTCATGCTCCAGACAGACAATCTGATAATGGCGCTTTTCATGCCGGGATTCCGAAGAGATGTCCATCGCCTGTTTTTCAGCCGTTAGTCGGGTCTGTTCCAGGTCGATTTTTTTTGCGATCATTTTTTGGAGCGTCCGCTCAGCGGTCACGACTTCGGATTCCGCCTCTTTTTGAGACTGAAAAGAGGCCGCGAGACTCTGGTTGATTTTTTCAGTTTCAGCGGAGATCTGTTTTAATTCTTTTTTTTTGGCGAGTATGCCGGACAGTTTTTCCCCTCCGCCTCCGATCATCACTCCAGACCGGGAGATAAAGTCTCCGTTTTGGGTGACGGCGGCCCGACAGGCCCCGTGGCGTTTGTGGAGATGGATGGCGTGATTCATGTCTTTGGCCACCAGCACATGGCCGAGCAGGGCGTGGGCGATTTTTTCAAACCCCGGTTTGATGGAGACATGATCCAAAAGCCGGGTGTCATTCACCGGGTCATGGGGGTTTTTGTCCATAGGGGCCGTGTCGGCAAAGACGGATGACAGGGGGATGAACCCGCTTCGGCCCGCGCGGTTTGACTGAAGGTAATCCATGGCCAACACCCCGGACGCTTGATTTTTCACAATGACATATTGCAACGAATCCCCCAAAGCCGCTTCACAGGCGGCGTCAAACAGGGGGTCCGGCTCAATGACATCGGCCGTCAGTCCAAGGATTTCAATAGGGGGATGGGCGTCTTTTCCGCCCTTTTTTTCGGAGGAAGACGTTGGGCCGCAGGCCTTCATGATCGCTTTGACGCCGTCTCTGCACCAGTCAAAATTTTCAGTCACTTTTTTTAAGGCGGCGTATTTTGAATGGTTTCGCTGCTTGTCCAGCTCCAGTTTTTGAGTGGCCTTGACCCGGTTGGCCAGATCCCGGTTTTTACTTTCCAAAAACGCGGAGAGCGCATCGGCCTCTTGGGTCAGCCCCGCCATCTCCAGCGCCTGGGCCGCCGCGATTTCGTTGGCCGCCGCCGCTTTTTTTTCAATGCGCGCGATATTGGTTTCGGTCTCTTTTTTTTCCAGGGACGTTTGTCCGATTCGCCGGGCCATCGCCTCTTTATTCTTTCCCGCATTTTGGCAAATATTGCTGTGCCGGGCCTCCAAGGCCACCCGGTCCATCAACTCGGATTTTTGCCTCTCGACATCCCGCTTGAACGACGATATCCGGTCCCGGGCGCTCCGCACGTCCCGGAGCGCGGCGTCGAGTTCGGAGGCGGCGCGTTTTTGGGTTTCCGACGCCTGGCGCTTTTCGTCTTGGAGTCGGGCGATGTCCGATGAGATGTCGTCATCGTTTTCTCCCAGCTCGGCCAGAGTCCCTTCAAATTGGGCGATCTGTCTGGAAATTCGCTCCAGATCGCCGCGAAAATGGCTCAGATCGTTCTCTATTTTATCAATGGCGCGCTGTTTTTCAAAGGTTTCGGATTTTAACTCTGAAATCCCTTGGCTCTTTTCAGAGCGCAACCGCTTGATCTCCTCCACCTCCGCGTCCAGCTTTCCCAGCTCGGCGTCGTAACCGATTTCCGAGTCATTCAAGCCATTTAGCAGCGATCCGGTTTTGGATATGTCGTCGCAAAGCGCGCCATGCTCGCCCAGCGCGATCAGGATATCGAGGGTCTTGAGGCGTTCCCGCTGTATTTTGTATCGCCGGGCCTTTCGGGCCTGACGATTCAAGCTGTTCATTTGCCGCTGAATTTCGGCCACGATGTCGTTGATGCGCAACAGATTCTGCCGGGTCGATTCGACTTTGGCCAGCGCCTCTTTCCGGCGTTGCTTGTAAAGGCTGACTCCGGCGATCTCCTCAATGAAAAGACGCCGCTTGTCCGGCCCGGCCTCGGTGATCTCCCCGATGCTTCCCTGCTGGATGATGGCGTATGACCGGGCGCTCAATCCGCCGCTCAAAAAAATGTTTTGCATGTCTTTTAATCGGCACGGTTGCCGGTTGATGAAATAGGAGCTTCCCCCTTCCCGGTAGAGGCGTCGGGTCAACATGATTTCACTGAATTCTTTCAACTCCGGGGGGCCGGACCCACTGTCGTTGACCAGGGTCAGGGAGACTTCGGCCATATTGACAGGGGGCTTTCCATTGGCGCCGGCAAAGATCACGTCGTCCATGGCTTTGCCGCGCAACGTTTTGGCGCTCTGCTCCCCCATCACCCACCTCAGGGCGTCCAAGATGTTGCTTTTTCCGCAACCGTTGGGCCCCACCACGGCGGATACGCCCGGAGGAAATTTAATAAACGACCGGTCCACAAACGATTTAAAGCCGGTCATTTCAAGTTTTTTCAGTTTCATGGTTTGGACTCCAAAAAGACGACATCACAAAAATCTCGTCATTATTACCAGCCGCGCAAGACATTGTAAAGGGAAAACAAACGCCTTGGCAAACATTGACTTTTGCCTGTTTTGCGACTATGTTTCATGGCGTCGTAAAAAAAATGCCTATTGAAATCAAGGGTAAAATAAAGGGGTAAACAAAGGGGGATTTTATGGCCGAGGGAGTATTTGATCGGGATATTCTTTTTGTAAAAAACGCCGCCGCCCAAACAGCGGATGATCAAATCAGGCGTCGCAAAAAGGAGGGGGAGAACGCCCCGGGTGAACGGCTTTATGGGAACGTCTCTGAAAACTGGTCCATAAACGGGAACCCCAACGGCGGCTACCTGATGGGCATATTGGCCAAGGCCATATTGGATCAGAGCGAAAAGGGACTGATTTCCATATTCACGGCAAACTTTATTTCCCGTTGTCAGGCGGGCAAAGCCGCTCTCTCCATCCGACCCATTGGCGCCACCCGAAGTTTTCAGAGATGGCGGGGGGCGCTTTTTTCAAACGGAGAACAGCGGATGCAAGTCATGGCGACGCTTTCAGACGTGGGGACCGGGGAAAACCGATATGAGGAATCCCCCCCGGATCTGGCGCCTTTGGACGATTGCTTGATGATTCCCGAAATTCCGGGCTACACTATTTTTACCCATATGGACACCCGTTTGGACCCGGATTGCTCGGGGTGGATCGTGGGCGATCTGTCGGAGGTCTCGGAGCAGAAGGGATGGATTCGATTCCGGGACGACCGCCCCTTTGATCAGGCGTCGTTGATGATGATCGCCGACGCGTTTCCTCCGGCGACCCTGGCCAGTCATGGCATGGCCGCATGGGTTCCCACCCTTGAGCTGTCGGTGAATATTCGGAATATCCCCAAAACAAAATGGCTGAAATGTCGGTTTCGATCCCGTTTCAACACCTCCGGCATTGTGGAGGAGGACGGCGAAATATGGGATGAAGACGGAGAGCTCATCGCCATTTCCAGACAAATATCGAACTTTATCAAGGATGAAAAATTCGCGCATGAAATGGAAAGAAATAAAAATAGAGTTTGAGGCTGAGAATATCGACATGGCGCAAGAGCTGGTCTCCAGCCTGCTGTACGATTTTGGCGCAAAGGGTCTGGTCATTGAAGGCCCCGATGATTTTTTATGCGAGGCGCAGGAGGAAAAGCTGAAAGAAAACCCCCACGCCGTCATTGGCCATCTTTCCGATTTATGGGAAGGGGGGGATGTCGCGGCCCTTGAATCCGGTCTGGCGGGTCTTAAAGAGCGGGAAGGGATCCAGTCGAGGCTCTTTGTTCAAGAGATGGACGAGGAGGATTGGGCCCATTCGTGGAAAGATTATTTCTGGCCTGAAAACATCGGCGGCCCCTTTGTGGTCAAGCCGACCTGGCGCGATTATCAGGCCGCGCCCCATGAAAAGATCATTGAGATTGACCCTGGAATGGCCTTTGGCACAGGAACCCATCCCACCACATCGCTGTGCGTCGATCTGATGTCCCGGCATTTCAGAGCCAGGGATCGGTTTATGGATGTGGGGACCGGCTCGGGCATTTTGATGGTTGTCGCGGCCAAGCTGGGCGCCGTCCAGGGCGCGGGTCTGGACAACGACGACATCGCTGTGGAGACGGCCCAAAAAAACATCCGCCTCAATGGTCTGGACGAAAATCTGTTTTCAGTGAAAAACGGGGATTTGACCGGCGGGGTTGACGCCCGGTTTGATTTTGTGACGGCCAATATTCTGGGTCCGGTGGTCATGGTTTTGATGGATGACATTCGTCGGGTTCTGGCCAAAAAGGGCCGGTTCGTCTGTTCGGGATTTGTGGAGCGGGACCAAGGGATGATTTTGGAAAAAATGATTGGGACCGGGTTTCGGATCGTCGAGACAAAAATCAAGGAATCCTGGGTCGCCATTTGCGGGGAAATGGTCTGATGATCGTTTAAAAAAAGCGGAGGGTCTGGCCGGCGTTTCTCCCTGACAGGGCTGTGGGAGTCATGCCGGATCATGACAAATAACACTTTTATGAGGTCAAGCACCGGTCAGGGGCTTGACTTTTTTTAATTTGACCCCATTATTTTAAGATGGTTTTGTAAAAAAAAATATCGTCCATGCGTCTGGCGCTCCCGGAAAAAAGCGTCGGAGCCGCATTGACTTTACGCGAGACCTAACCGATCGGCGCTTTTTTGACGACGGCGCATCACCCAATCAAACAAATCGAACACGTTCATATACAGGAGGAAAAATGGCGCCAAAGAAAGAAACCAGGGAATTTAAAACCGAAGTGCAGCAGATGCTGAACCTGATCATCAATTCCCTTTACTCCAACCAGGAAATTTTTTTAAGAGAATTGATCTCCAACGCCTCGGACGCCATTGATAAAATCAAATTCAAATCCCATCTGGAGGCCGGCCTGCTTGGCGACCAGACGGAGTTTAAGATTCAAATCATTTCAGACAAAGAAAATGGAACCCTTGAAATTCGGGACAACGGCATCGGCATGACCTATGACGAAGTCGCCGAAAACATCGGCGTCATCGCCAAAAGCGGCGGGGTCGATTTTCTTGAGGCCATGAAAAAGTTAAACAACAAGGAGCTGATATCCCCGGAGTTGATCGGCCAGTTTGGGGTGGGATTTTACAGCGCCTTTATCGTGGCGGACACCGTGACCCTGCTCACCCGGTCGCCGGGTTGCAAAACCGGCGTCAAATGGGAATCCGCGGGCGACGGCTCCTACACCATTGAGGAGGCCGACAAAGAGTCTCACGGCACCCGTGTGATCCTGAAATTAAAAGAGGCGGAGACCGACGGACAGGATTTCACTGATGAATGGGTCATTCGAAACATCGTCAAAACCCATTCGGATTTTGTCGCCTATCCCGTGGTCATGGATGTGGAGCGAGACGAGCCGATCCCTGAAAATGAGCGGCTCAAAGACGCGGATGGCAAAGACATCGGAGAGACCTCCAAAAAGGTGATTAAAGAAGAGACCTTAAATTCCATGAAGGCCATATGGGCCAGGGACAAAAAAGAGGTGTCGGACGATGAATACACGGAATTTTACACCCATTTGAGCCATGATTGGAACAAACCCCTCAAATGGCTGCATATGAAATTCGAGGGAACCACGGAATACACCGCGTTGTTGTACATCCCGTCCAAGGCCCCGTTTGATCTTTTCAACCGTGATGCGTCCCACGGACTCCATTTGTACTGCAAACGGGTCTTTGTCATGGAAGACTGCAAGGAGTTGTTCCCCACGCATTTGCGGTTTATCAAAGGCGTTGTGGACGCCCCGGACCTGAATTTGAACGTCAGCCGCGAGATTTTGCAGCAGGATAAAATCGTTCGAAACATAAAGGTCAATCTTGAAAAAAAGATTCTCGATCTTCTGGCCGACATGGACAAGGAGATGTATGACGAGTTTTACGAAGAGTTTGGCCAGGTGTTAAAAGAGGGCGTTCATCTGGATTCCGCCAATCGTGACAAACACGCGGGCCTGCTCAGGTATAAAACCACAAAATCAGAGGGAAAACGGATCTCTCTGGCCGATTACGTCGCCAATATGAAAGGCGATCAAAAAGAGATTTATTACATCACCGGGGAGAATCTTTCGGCCCTTGAAAACAGCCCCCATCTGGAGGCGCTCAAGGAAAAAGGGTTTGAAATTATTTTGATGAGCGATCCCGTGGATGAGTGGGTGGTTCAGTCATTGACCGAATACGACGGCAAGGCGTTGAAAAGCGCTGAGAAGGGAAACCTGGATATCGACGGCGTGGCGCCGGACAAGGAAAAAACCGACGACTACTCCGCGCTGTTTGAGTTTATAAAATCCCAGATGGAAAAGACCATCAAAGAGGTCAAGGCCTCCACCCATCTGAAAGACTCGGTCTCATGCCTTTCCGGGGACTCGTATGAAATGAGCGGGTACATGGAAAAAATCATGAAATCCTCGGGCCAGGCCATGCCGGATCAGAAAAAAATACTGGAATTAAACCTTGATCATCCGGTGATGGGGAAAATAAAGAATATCTTTGACACGGACAAAGAGAGCCCGGTTTTAAAGGATTACAGCCAGATTCTGCTGGATATGGCCATCATCGGGCAGGGCGGGAAGATTGAAAACCCGTCGTCATTTTCAAAGCGGGTTGGAGCCTTGATGGCTGACGCATTGAATTAATATCGCCACAGGCCGCGTCTCTTTATTTTGGGACTCTATTTTTGTTTTTTTTGTTGGCCGCCGATGCTTCTTGTGATTCATGTCTCTGTTGATTTATTCTTTTGTGATTCATGATTTTGTTGACTATGGCGCGGCCTGTGGGCGGTTTTTTTCAGGGAGACCTTCTGTTATCAATAGTTTTAAAGGCTCCTTGTTTATGCAGGGGCGTCCGGCTTATGCTGGGCGCCCCTGTTCTTGATTTTGGGGTTTGGTTTGGTGGGCGCGCCTTTCTATCTTTGCCTTTCTGGTTCTATTTTTTCCGGTTTTATTCCGCCTCAGACAGGTAAGTGTTCTCCAAAATAACCAATATAGATTTTCTTAGATTTAAAGTCTGGAAGAAAATAAAGTCGTTGACCACCTGGAAAATTTTTTACATGTAAATCAAATGTTTCAACGTTGTCATTTGGCAACTTAAATTTACGGTGTCTAATCAATTTTCTATTGTTTTTTGTTGTTTGACTTTCACCTGAAATAGTCAAACCCGAATTCTCAATAATACAGGACTCACTTTTTGTGATTTGAATAACGTGATTCAGTTTTCCGAGCACATCTTCGATCCTTTTCAATAAAGATTTATGGATGCCAAGACGCTGAAAATTCTGAAGAACGTTATGACAAAAAATGAGATTTTTATAATCATCGTTCCCGGAGACTTCAAGCTTTTTTAAATAATCTTGACTTGCCTGCCGTTCTTCTTTTATCTTTTCCAAGAAGGGAAGAAGATGATGATGATACTGAGATATATTTTCCACACAGCAATCTTCTTTTATAACTTCATCTGCGTGTTCATCTAAATAATGATGAACAACGGCAATCCGATTCTCTCTCCAATGTGGCGCGGAACAAAAGCTTACAACCGGTGTCTCCATCAGAAATGCAACGCCGAGAGACGGGACAGACTGATGGTTGTTGTTGGCAAGGATGAATTCTGAACGAGTAAAAGCATCAAGAAGTTCATTTTCATCACCGCTGATAAGCGGGCATTGGGTTCTATCCATTATCCTTCTGATATATCGGCGGTAGTCTCGATCTGAGTGTTGCTCAATCCATTGAGATAATGAGAAACCATCGGCATAATGAATTTTATACCAATTACTGCCGATATTATCGGGTGTACGAATAATCTGCACTTCGTTTTGCGTTGCTTTTCTTAAAATTGAAAAGAAGACAGGAAGATTTTGCTGACAAGTTTGTAAAGATTTAAATGGGAGAGAGGCGTCATTGAAAACAAGGTTCACGCTCATGGTCTACACCTCGTCTAACAATTCATCAAGGCTCTTGTCCCATTCATCAAAAAAGCCCGCTGGCCAGATGTCAATTTTTCCGAAACGGTCTATGCGAGGTTGATCCACTTGCACCGTGTGCTCAGAGGCGTTAATATCCCTTGAAAGATAGTAGAGACCCACGTTATCTGGGGAGACGACCCCCTTTTTAACCGATGTGCGCACCCCATTCAAAAAATGATCGCTATGAGTTTCAATAAGAACCTGCACGCCATTTTCGGCCGCAATCGAAATCAAGCGAGCCACAGCAGATTGACCCGCTGGATGCAGGTGCGCTTCGGGATTTTCAATCAACAAGAAGTCTCCGGGCTTGGCGCTTAAAACAGCCGTGACCACAGGTAAAACAAAGGTCAATCCAAAACCGGTATTTTCTGGTCGAAACGCTTTGGTGAAATGATCAGAGGTCGCAAATTGATAGTGCAAACTTGCTTGATTGATTTCAGGAATTACCTTTGCCACAACTTTTGTTCCGGGGGTTATTTCAGACATCCACGCATTGATAGAATCAATGAGGTTTCCACTTGTGGATGAAGGATGACGCAGCGCGGCTATTGGAATAGCATTGAGCCCTTTTTCAGCAATAAAATGAGCGGTATATTCCCCAGTAACCCCAAGAGAATTAAGGTCATTCACATCATAATCAGAAAGCTCAAAAGAGCTTTTCGGGCTAATTCGTTCAGCAGATAAATACTGGAAAGATGGCGTAAATAGTGATTCAGCATAACAGTCGCCATTTTGTTTTTCTTGTTCTATTGCTTGAAGGTTTGATTGTGGCGCATATTTAAATGAAAGATAGAGCTTGGTTGAGTCACTCCAGGACACATCATATTCAATATGTTCATCTTCAGCATCAACAGAAAGGATGTCCGCTCCATTGCCAATTTTCACATAGTCGCCAACAAGGGATAACCCTTTACCAGGGAGCATATTCTTTTCAAAGGACTGCCGAAGGAGCAGCAAACATTGTATGACAGATGACTTGCCCATGCCATTAAGACCAGAGAAGACGGTTAAGTTATTAAGGTGAAAAATTTCGTCTTTGAGTGATTTAAAGTTTTTTATAATTAGGGTTTCCAACATATTTATTCCTCACAAAATTTACGAACCAATTCATTGATTTTTTTAAACCTGGCATCTACTTGATCTTTGTTGGCAGTGGAAATGGAAATAGAGCGATAAAATGAATCGTTTTGCATCAATTCTTTGAATTCTTTTAAAAATATTTCCTTGTTTTTCAGTAATATTTCTTTCTCCAACGGATCTAATTGAGCCAATGGAACCGACAGAGCTTCAAATAAGGGTTTGTTTACAACTTTGATTCGGCCTGATTCAACGGATGATTTTTTAAAAGCATGTTCTCTAAATAAAGTCCAAGCCAGATCCATTGCCTGTAGAAAGCCTTTTTTGTATTCTTGGAGCTCAGAGTCTCTACATTTTCCCAGTTTTTCCATTGCCGCATCAAGAAATTTCACCATTGACGATTTGTATGAATCGACACCTTCCATTGCAAACGCTATATGCCTAAGTACTAATTCACGGTTAGACATACGATCGCTACTAATCTTGACAACCTTGCGGAAAGACGGCTCTTCAGAAAGTTCTTTTAAAAATCTGGCCGCTTGACCTTTATTTATACCGTGAGATATTGCATGTCGTATTTCTTGTGGTTTTAATATTAAGCCGCCGGTGTTAATTCTATGAAACAGCGAGTATTTCATCTTCACTGGTGTGCCAGGCTTAATTAAATAGAGTGTAACGGGGAATTCTTCAATACGACGTTGTAAAGTCCTCGGTAAATCATCAAAGGTAGAATTATCATATTTTTTAAGGAATTCCAGCCCGGTTAATTTTAACTTTTTATCAATAACAAAATGTTTGATTGTTGAAAGTCTCTGGAGCCCATCCACAATTTGCCAGGAATCTTCATTGGTCGCGTCAAAATAAAAAGCGGGAATAGGCAAGTTTATCAGTAAGGACTCAATAAGACGAGATTGTGTCTTTTTTTCCCATAAATCTGTTGAACGTTGAAATTCAGGTGACAAGTCAATCTCATTATTCCTTAATCGTTTGATGATGGCATCCATAATGGATTGAGTGACCTGAATATCGACTTTTTTGGGATCAAACGGTTCCGTTTGCTCTTCTTCCATATCCCCAAAGTTTTCTTTTTCTGAGCCATCTTCATCACGCTCCTCACAGTACGGTGAGTCTTTTTCCAGCGCCTGATGATAAGTATTCATGCCGTATCCTTTTCTTGTCTTAAATGGGAAAATCAAAAATCCTGTTTTGAGCGAGCCCTTAATAATTGCATTATTATTTATTTAGCGAATAACAGATGATTGTATAGTTCCGAATGTCATACAAAACTTCATGATTTCCAATTATTATTGAGTTTTACATCTATCACATCCCCGGCTAATTTTGCAAAAAAAATTTTGGGCCGCAAAAATTTTCAACTATCCAGACAAAACCATCCACTAAAACAGTCTTAAACACCCCATTTGGGGGTCAAAATGAGCGTTTTAAGATCGTGGTTGTATTTACGGAAAAGCGTTGGTTTTATATCTCCCAAAAGTATGGATTGTTTGTATTATATTGTTTATAGCTCGTCGCCCTTTAAAGGATTGCGATCAGCTATTTTATTTAATACAGCTTCCATATCCTTGATGTTGGCCCGGTCAGCTCTTTTTTTGGCGTCGGTTTTTGGGGCTTGGTTTTTTTGGGTCGCTGTTTTTTCTTCTCTGTTTTTTCTTGCGTTGCGTTTTCTGCGTTTGTGGTATCCGATAAATCCCCGGATGCTGTTTTTTATAAAGAACGCCTCCCGTTTTTGAATATCCGGCGTCAGATCCCCCCAGGCCGACAGGCAGGGGTCGCCATCTAAAAGGGCCTTTAAACATCGGGACTCCAAAATCTCAGGGTCCCCCTCGCCTGATTTCATCTCTTCGTCAATGGTGTCCGACCAGAAAAGAAGCTGGCGTTTGTGTTGATCCAGAAGCCGGGCCCCGTTTTTTGTCCATCCAAAATGACCGTAGCAGAGCCGTTCATGGTCAACGCTTTTCAGCGTCTCAATGCTTTGAAATGTGGTCTCTAAAAAAAACCGATGGGGCGTTGCCGGGCGAAGCCACTGGGCGTGGCCCCTATCCATGAAAACGCCCCCGGCCTCCCCGGCAAAAAGGCAACCCTCGGCCAGAAACGCGATATGGTGGGGGGAATGTCCGGGGGTCGGGATGACGTTGATCCCTTTTTCATCAAACTCCTGGGCGCTGATCAGCCGCTGTTCGGGAACCGGCGTTGGCGGGCCGTATGCCTGGGCGATGGGGCCCAGGGCGCTGACGCTCCCTTCCCAGAGCGCATCGGGCGAGGCCAGATGGGCCCGCGCCGATTCATGGCACACCATGGGAGCGTCCGGGAAATGCCGGGCCAGTTCTCCGGCGCCCCCGGCATGGTCCAGATGAATGTGGGTCAAAAGAATCGCGTCCAGTTTTTTGATCCCCAGCTCCCGCAGGGCGCCTGTCAATTGGGGAATGGCGGCGGCCGGGCCGGTGTCGATCAGGAAGGTCTTGTCCCCCTGGAAAAGCCAGGCGCTGATAAAAGAGGAGAATCCCGTCTGTTTTAAATTCAGGGGAATCAGCCACAACCCCTTTGCGACTTTTTGGATGGCCGCGCGGGCCGGGGAGGTCTGGGTGGCTGGCGCGTCGGGCCGTGGCATTTGGTTTTGGGTGGGTCTGGTTTCGGTCATGATTGTTTTTTTATGAAACGTCTTTTGGATGGATCATCCACGGTTTTTATCCGTCTTTCAGGCATGGCCATATTGATGGCGTCGCAAACGTAAAAAGTAAAGATATGTTGGGTTTCGTTCCTCAACCCAACCTACAAGTACCCGTCATTAAACAGCATTTAAGTTATGCCATGTCATGTCTGCTTGCGGGATGGTTTTTTTACGACGCCGTCAATATCGATCCATTTGGATTTCAGCGAGAGTTTGCCGATATCTATGTCAACCCATGCCCAAATACCATCTTTAAAGTCGGAATTATTTTTATGCGCCTCAATGGAGGATGGCGCGGGAATGGTTTTAGAGTCAATTAACAAACCCTCGATATGGCATTCACCGGCTTCTTGAGCCATATTCAAGGCGTCTTCGATGGTCGTTCCAGCGGAAAAACAACCCGGAAGGTCGGGAATCGCGACGCCATAGTCAGAGTCTGGGTCTTTATGAATGATAACGGGGTAGTTCATGGTCTGCCTCCAATTCCATCCGGCTTTCCGGAAGATATGGCGCCATCCCAGGCTTTTTTACGAGCGCCGTTATGTTCCCACAGTGATATTTTTTTTTGGATGCGGGATGAAATTAAAACATATAAGAAAGGCCCGCGCCAAAAGTGAATTGACCCTCATTTTTTACCAATGGGCTGTCGGCCGCGTCGCCAATCAAGAGGGTGTAACCGCCCATGACCTGGACGCCCCAGCGCTGGCCCGCCCGGCGGATGGCCATCATCTGGAAACCGACGGATTTCAAGCCCGCTCCAGCCTCATACACCGGTTGGCCCGATCCGGCGGATTGGGCCGGGGAGACGCTGAAATGGCGTTCCATATACTCGGAGCTTGAAAAGGTGGTCCGCACAGACGGCCGCAGCGTGGTTTTTTTTCCCAGGCGGAAACGATATCCCAGGCGGGTGTGAACCTGGAAGCCGGTCTCCTCCCCGGTGATCTGTCTTTGATAACGCGCGTTAATGATCAGATCTTTAGATTTCCATTCAAACAACGCGTTGGCCGTGGCGCCCGGGTCGATATCGCCCAGGCCAGTCAGGTCGTTGGAGTCACTCTCGTCCCGGCCAAAGGCCCATCCGATGGAGGCGCCGAGTCGCGCACGGCCGGAATCCAAAAAATAAGCTCCCAACCCTTTGAACGAATTTAAAAAAATTGTGTCGCGCCAGGAGATGTCGATCATGGGGAGGGCGTACCCCTTATAATCGTCGGAACCCTGGTAAACCGGTCTGTGCATGGCCAGGGCGCCGAGTCTCACCGTCCAGTCTTTGGCCGCGCCGGGATAGCCGGTCTGTTTTTCCGGGGGCGGTCCGGCCGCATGCCCGTCTGTGCTAAAAAATATCAGTCCCATAAAAATCGTTGCCAGAATGGTTCTTTTCATCATTGTCGCCTCTCTTTTTTTTAATGGGTTTTTTGTTTCGTTTCGTCCATTTTTCTGTTTCGTCTGTTTTTCTTTTTCTTTTTCTTTTTCTTTTTCTTTTTCTTTTTCTTTTTCGTCCGGTTCGTCCATTTTACATGTTTTACCCGTTTTGTCCATTTTGCTCGTTTTTTTTTTGGGGGGCGGGGGAGGGGCCGTATGAGCCCTTGCCTTGCCGTGTGTGTCGGAACGGGTTAACGTTTTTTCAAAACGCCCGCCGTCCCACCGCCCGGATGGCGTCCGCCGCCGAGCTGGTGATGCCCCCGGTATGGCCCGCGCCTTCGCCGATGGGGATCAAATTTTTTATATTCACGGATTCAAAGTCTTTGCCCCGTTTGATTCGCAGGGGGGATGACGTTCGGGTTTCCGCGCCCAGCAATATGGCCTCGTGGGAAACAAACAGTGGAACCTCTTTTTTCCATTTGTCAAATGCGGCCAGCAATTCCCGGATCACAAATGGAGGAAAAATGTCCCTGAAATTTCCGGGAACGGCGCCCATTTTGTACGAGTGTTCATTTAATTGAGCCGAGGGCCTGTCGTTTAAAAAATCCATCAGGTTTTGCGCGGGAATCGACCAGTCCCCCCCTCCCGCGTCAAAGGATTTTCGTTCAATTTTTTTCTGGAACTCCAGTCCCGCCAAGGGGTCGGCCGAGCCATAGTCGTTTGTGTGGCAGGGGACCACCAGCGCCGCGTTTGAAAACCGGGAGGACCGTCTGGAGTCGCTCATCCCGTTGACCACGCTCATGCTCTGATCCGACGAGGCATTGACGACTTCGCCGCCGGGACACATGCAAAAGGTGTACACCCCCCTCCCGAGTTTTCGGCGGGTGTGATTCAACGAATACGTGGCCGCCCCCAGGCCGGGGTAATCGCCATATTTTTTTCCGTGCCGCATGAGGTTGATGGTTTTGGCCGGATGCTCGATCCTCACCCCCACGGAGATGGGGCGTTGCTCAATGGCCACGCCTTTTTCGCGCAGCATTTCAAAGGTGTCACGGGCCGAATGCCCCAGCGCGATGAAGATGTCCGAAGAAACATACTCGGTCTGGCCATTGATGACGATCCCGGAGGCGACGCCGTCGGATATCAGGATGTCGGTCATTTTTGAGCCGTAGTGTATTTCGCCGCCTTTTTCAAGGATGTGGCGGCGGATGTTGGCAACGATTTTGCGGATCACATCGGTTCCCAGATGGGGCTTGCCGATGTACTCGATCTGTTTTGGCGCGCCGAATTTCACAAAGGTCGCCAGCACGCGGTTGATCACGCTGGAATTGTGGTTTCTCCTGGAAAACAGTTTTCCGTCCGAAAAGGAGCCGGCGCCCCCTTCGCCAAACTGGATGTTGGACTCCGGGTCGATTTTTCTTTGGCGGATGAATCGGCGGACATCTTCGGAACGTTCCTCTATTTTTTTTCCCCTTTCAAAGACGATGGGTGTCATTCCGCGATTTATCATTTCCAGAGCCGCGAACATGCCGGCTGGCCCGAAACCGACGATGATGGGGCTGGGTTTTTTGGGGGGGGCTTGGGTTTTTTGGGTTTGGGCGGGGCTGGTTTTGTCTGGATGGGCTTTAATCGGGCGGGTTTCCGGCGCGGCGGGGGGGGTGTATTCCGGGAGGTTTTGGCTATTTTTAAATGGGGAGGCGATGCGGGCCACCAAGGAGATGTTGTAAACGAATTGGTCTTTGTCGCGGATGTCCAGGGTTTTGCTGAGCATTTTTTGGATGGACACGCGCTCTTTTCCGATGCCCAGCTTTTGAGAAACAGCGGCGATGGTTTCATCCGTCCCGTCTTTTTCAATGGGGATGGTCAAATGGCTGATGATTAAATCCAACAAAGGCTCCGATGGCATGGGTTGATGTGTGTGGCATGTGGCCGGCGCGGGCGACTTTCGTGCGTTGGGCCGCCCATTGATTTTTTTATTTATATGGGCGGGGTCGGGTCGGGTCGCGATGGGTCGGCGCCTGATGGTATGAGTATCGAAAAATGGGGCTTATGTCAATGACGGATGGCTGGCCGGGCCATTCCTGCGAGCGTGGGCCTATGATATGAATAGGATATGACAGGATGCGTTGAACGGAAACCGGGCATTGTCGGGGACTCGGGGTGGTGCGGTTTCTGTTTTTGTTGTTGGAACGGGCCGTAGCGCCATTGACATCGACGGAGCGCCGCGTTGTGTTTGGGCGGATGATCTGTAGTGTTTTTGGGAAAAGGCGGTTTTTTTTTAAATTTCCCTCCCGGCTTTTCCGGAGAACGTAAAAAAATAAAAGAGTAAAAGAAAAAAGGGTTACGTCCTGAGGCAACGAAACCCAACGTTGAAGTCCCTGCCGAACGGGTGGATGATGTAGCGGCGGGCGCAGAGGCAGGAATCAGAACCAAACAACCAGGAACCCCCGTGCAGAACTTTGGAGTCCTTGTCCTCATCATACCAACTGTCGGTCCATTCCAACACATTCCCGCTCAAATCAAACACCCCTTCCGGAGTTTGGCCCTCTTTAAAGATGCCCACCGGTGTGGTTTTTCCGATGTCGATCTCTTTATTGTTGCATCTGTTTTTGTCCCACTCGTCTCCCCAGGGGTATCTTCTTTGTTGATGACCTGTAGCCGCCGCCTGCCACTCCCATTCCGTCAAAAGTCGGTAGGTATGTCCATCGCCACGAGAAAGGGTCAGCCATTGGGCAAAAGTAAACGCTTCATGCCAAAAGACCCCCACCACTGGGGAATTGGGGCATCGCCATTTCCGGTCGTCCCAATAGTCCGGTTTTGTAACCTTTTGAGAATTCCGCCATTTCCAGCCTTCGGGACTCCACACCTCCTTTTTTCCATATCCGCCATCATTAACAAATTCCTCAAACCACGAATTCACCACCGGGTATTTCCCGATTTCAAAATATTTAATTTCATGTGTTTTTGAACCTCCATACGTATCTTCAAAATCATACACCCCGCCGTCGATTTTTACAAACGCCTTTAAATCCCGAGTATCCCCCAGCCACCCCAGAGTCTCCCCGGCCTCGGCCCGATTGTGGTGACCAGGCTCCCTGTCGATGATCTCAATCAAGCGACCCTGGGTTTTTTCAAGCACATTTTCATACCGTTTGGATTCTGGAATGTCCTGAAACGATTTGGCGGCGAGCCGCCAGCGTTTATACGGGGAGGCATCGCGCGCGGTCATGGCCGCCTCCACAATCATATTGGCCACTTCTTTGTTCTCAATGCTCAAATAACCGATGTACAGCTCAATGACCTCATTGTGCCAGTTGTCGCCCCAAAAGGTTTCAATGGCGCCCGCAAAATCAGCGGCGCTGTTGTTCACGATGTAATGGGCCGCCAGAAACTCCTGGAACGTCAGGTGCCGGAACATGTACTCCCCGTTTTCCAGTTTCAGCAGGCCGCACTTTGGCTCCAGGTCATCAAACCGCGCCTCCATTCGTTTTTGATACTCTTTGGGCGTCTCTTCGGATCTGATTTTGTAAATCCCTTTTAATGTTTCAGTGGCGACCGATCGGGGGACGCCCCGGACCCGCTTCATCTGCATTTTATACGCCAGGGTTTTTAGATAGTCATGAACCTTTTCCGATTCGCTGAACCGCCGGTGCAGCAGATTGTCAATGAACTTTTTGTACAGCTCGGCCCGCTGATCCGGGAGTTCCTTTCCGTCATGATACAGAATGCAGATGGCCGTGAGCATCAGCGGGTTTTCGCTTAGCTCGGCAATGGCGTTGTGCGCCTGGACCTCGGCGATCATGGCCTGGGCGTTGCGGGCGCCGATCCCCATGTTTCCGGGGTATAAATAGGTAAACCATTTGTTGATATAGGTTTCGATCTGATCCATTTCAAACGGCAGTACTTTGACGCGCCGATCCCCAAACCGTTTGATGGCGGCGCCCTCCATGCTGTGGGGCCTCCCGCTGACCACCACCCGGACGCCGGGATGTTTTAATCTTAAATCGGCGAAGGCGTCGACGGTCTTGTTTCGATGTTTGGGGAGAAGCTCATCCAGACCATCCAGAAGGATGGCGGCCTTTTTGGCGTCTATGAACCGGCGGGCCGTTTGAATGTCGATGACGCTGGACGCTTTTGAGCGAAAATACCAGTCCATGATGTCTTCGGCGGTGGCTTCGCGGTTTTTGTCCAGGGCGTCTCTGAAATAGTCGTTGATGTCTTTTAAATAGATCAATATGGGAAGAACGCCATCCATTGTCTTCATGGAAATGCCATCGGCCGGTGTGGATTTATTTTTCCGTTTGTCAGCCGTTTCATTGCCCCAGTTTTCTTTTTGGGCTAGGCGCCAGGTGAAATGTTTCAGAAGGGTGGTCTTGCCTGAACCGGCGCTCCCTTCCATGAGAATAAAACCGTTTTTGACGATCAATTCCTCCACATCCACAGATCCCTGTTTTTCATCTATTCTGATCTTTTGGTCAAGCCTTGCCCTAATCTTTCTTTGAGACGTGATCACTGGATCATGGGCGCGCAACGGCACGAATATTTCCGGGAGACTGAGGGGAATGGATTGACCCTTGCCGTATAATTTGTCCGCGTCCATGTTGGCGTGGTTTTCATTGATCCATTCGAAGTAGGTCGCTGGGGGCGTTAATGGGAGGGTCGGCTTTTGGGTCGGGGCGCGTTTGGTCGAGCCGGTTTTTGTTGTTTGGGACATGGGGAAACTGGCTTTTCCATCGAGGCCTGTGTCGGCGTCTAAACTCCATTTGTGTTTCTCTTTGTCGAACTTGCGGAAATTCAGGAAGATCATACCCTCATCCCAGTCCAGGGCGACGTGCTGAAACCGGTTTGGAAATTCGCTGCCGCCATAGGCGGCCCCGGCCTGGAATTGATGTATTTTTCCGTCATAATCGTATGTTAAACCGCCGCGCGCCTTATGAAGGTGGCCCGAAAGCAAAATGGAGTCATTGAGACGGCTTCGGCATATTTTTATGTCTTTTTCCCAGAGGAAATCAAGGGGATGATGGAAGACGCCTATCCTGCAATCATGGGGGCCGGATTGATTCAGCGTGTCCAGACCTTTTTTGATTTGGAACTCCCCGATGGCGATTCGGCCTTGATCCGAATCGCTGTCTCTGGACATCCACGCGGAATTCAGACCCAAAAGTCCGATATTTTTCCCGCATTCGGTTTTGTATGAACAGGCAAACGGGACCAGATCGTCATAAAGGCTTTTCATGTGGGGGTAATGGTCGCGTATAAAATTGAAATAATGGCGATGGCCTTTGAGCAGGTCGTTCCGGTAATCCGGGTGGCCCAAATCCTCATTCAAATCGGGCATGATGTCATATTTCGGCGCAAAGGCTCTGGGGTAGGCTTTTCGATCAAGATCATGGTTTCCCGGCACAATGAAAATTTTGTCGTTGCCAAGCTCAAGGCGTTCCATCAAATCCGCAAAGAATGATGCGGCCAGATCGTATTCCTCTTTAATTCCCTGATGGGCGACATCCCCGGTGACAACGACGATTTCTGGTCTTAAATCCGGGTCGCATCTGTCTTCTTTGACCCGCTCAATCAAAGGGTCCAGAACCACGGATTGGTCAAAGTTATTTTCTGCGTTGATGTGGAGGTCTGAAATATGAAGGATTTGGAATCGTTGTTTTTTGGCCATGATCGTTGTTTTCCTCGTTTTTCCTTTGGGTATTTCAGATTTTGATTTTAGGCGTTGTTTTTTTGGGATTCGGATTCAGGCGTTTGGCATGGCGCCGCGCCAAAACATAGACGCAAAATCTTGCGTCCTGCACAGGTATGCCATACCGTTCCGCGCCAGGACAAAAAAATAATAACGGGCGCCGCGCCAGAACTTAGACGCACGCCGTGCGTCTCTACCGCATGTATTTCCCGCCGTGGTTTATTCTATGTGATGGTCTTCGATTAACGCAAACACCAAACCATCCCATTTATCATTCTGTTTTTTAAATCGTGCAAAATGGTTCGCCGAGGATTGACACCGCCTGTCCTCGTCCTGCCACTCCGTGAATTTCCGTGCGTAGAGACGCACGGCGTGCGTCTAAGCCCTTGCGCAACAGGTTTTTTATGCCTGACTATGGGCGCGGTGACACTATGAATAGACGCCTGTTTTTTTTGCATATTTCCATGTTTGCATATTCCCGTGCCGCCATGTCGATGACATCCGTTTTTGGAATCGGTTTGGAATAACGGGCGCCGCGCAAATCGAAGATGCGCTACGGTCGCCGCATGATGGTATGAGTACCGAACAATGGGGTTTATGTCAATGACGGATGGTCGGGCCGGGCGCGATTGGCATAAACCGAGACCGGGGTCATCCGATTTTTTGAATTTATTTTTTTTGTGTTTTATCCGGCGGGCGCAGGCGCGAAGCCCTTCAAATCCAAGACGAACGCCGCGCCAAAGCGAAGACGCAAAATCTTGCGTCTCTACGGTTGGCGGTTTGGGTATGGTGTGGGCGCGCGGGGGTGGCGCGGTTTTTATTTTCGTTGTTTGGGGCGGGGCCGCAACGCCATTCGAATTTCCCCCGGTGTTGTTTTATGGCAGGACGCGCCCCTGTGTGGGCATCTTTTTATTCGTTTTGCAATACATTGATTGTTGGACGGAAAGAATCATGCGGGGTCGGCGGCCGGATCTGTAATTAAAAAGTCGATTTAAAAATGGCTCTCAAATAATATGCCTCGTTTTTAAGGTTATATTATGTTATTTTAGATGTTGATTTTATGTTATTATATGTTATAATTTTTCAATGAATGAGATTGTTTGGCATAACCGAGCGCGTAAGCAAATAAAAAGGATTTCAAAACATTATGCGGAAGCCATTTATGATGCCGTGGATCGGTTAGCGACTTTCCCTGAATGTCAGCAACCCAATATTTCTGGACTCAAAAATCATCGATATGATTACCGCCTGCGGGTCGGGCGTTATCGAGTTTTATTCAACTATGCCAATGTCATCAAAATTATTGAAATTCAAGAGGTGAAAAAAAGAGATGAACGCACATATTGATCCTCAAATCATTACCCAAAATGGCAAACCTGCATTTGCCGTTATCCCGTGGAATAAATACCAAGAGTTGGTTCATAACCAAATTGAGCCTGACGAATCCGACGTCTGGTTTCCCAATGACGTGGTCAAAGCCAATACCCGAGGGGATAGTCTGATCAAAGCCTGGCGGGAATATTTTAAACTGACCCAGGCCGAATTGGCCGCCAGAGCGGGAATGAAACAATCTGCGCTGGCCAGGCTGGAAACCCGCGGCGCCCGTCCGAGAAAAACAACCTTGGCCACATTGGCTGGCGCCATGAAAATCAGCATTGAACAGCTTGTGGATTAAAAAACAGCCGATACACATACGCTGGTTTTTTTAAAAAACAAAAAAGGGGGGGAGACGCGCATGATGAAAAAAGAAGAAGCCAGAGAGTTCGCATCCAGGTGGCTGCCGGCATGGACGGGAAACCAGCCCGAAAAACTGGCCGCGTATTATTCGGATGATTGTGTTTATCTTGATCCGGGAATCCCGGACGGCGTCAACGGAAAAAAGGAGCTGACGGCCTATTTCAAGACATTGCTGTCGGCAAATCCCCATTGGGTATGGACCCAAATTGAACCGATTCCAATGGAAGGCGGGTTTTTGAATAAATGGCTGGCGGAAATACCCGTTGGCGACAAGGTCATAAAATCCATCGGCGTCTGCTTTGTCCAGTTTGATGGTCAGGGAAAAATAAAGAGGAACGAAGTCTATTTTGATCGGACCGAATTGATTTCAGAGATTTACAAGTTTAAAAAAAAATAAGACACCGAAGAAAAGCGAATAAGGGTTCGCTGAAATCTTGATAAACTCGTAAAAAATAAAGATATGTTGGGTTGCTTCGCTTAACCCAACCTACAAGTGATTGTCATTAATCAGCATTTAAACGACGCATGGTGTGTCGGGTTGCGAATCCGAATAAAAAAAACAAGGCCCTTCTTTCGTGTCCGTTGGTTTTCTTTCGTGACTTTTCGTGATTTTCGTGGCTGAAAAATTTGATAAACTCGTAAAAAAGTACGGATGGCTAAGTCAAAAATTCGATATACAAGGCGTAGTGGTTTTTCGGGAGTGAGGCCATACATGTAGTATGCCGAACGAGTGAAAAACCACTACAACGCAGTAGATCGGATTTTTTACGACGCCATCAAATTTAAACCCCTCGCGTTCGCCGTCACGTCTAAAATTGAAAAAGAATCAGATAAAGCAAGGCCACGATCCATCCATAGACGAAAAACGTGGCGGCCAGGGAGTCGGATCTCAGTTTCATGGCCGTGCCGGTGGATCGCCGCAGCACGGGAATAAATCCAAATTTCAATGTGAAGGAGTTTAGCTCGTCCATGAGCAGGTGGATCATGCATCCGGCAAAGATGGCGCCCCCGCACAGGATGGCCATGGGTTGGCCCGAAGGCAGAAAAAACAGATACCCCAGCTCGGCGCACAGGACCGCAAAAGGGACGCTGTGCATGATCCCCCGGTGGATGGTCAGCTTTTTCACCAGGGCGCATCCCACGTACCGGATCAGGATGTAGGCGATGGAAAACCAGGAGACCACAAATTCCGGGGAGGTTCCCCAAAGGCGCGAGGCATAGGGAAAAAGCAGGCTGGGAATCAAGACGGATATAAAGTGGAACATAAACGCCAGGGGTTTTCCGGTGTCGCTGTCCAGATCGGGCAACAGGCCCCCGACCCCGCCCGCGATGACCACCGACGTCATCTGGAACGGGGCCAATCCAGAGCCATAAAATCCAGAATCGTAAAATCCGCCAGAATAAAACCCAATGGCGGCGCATCCCGCCCCGGCCATGAGACCTCCGGCCAGATGCGCCTTGAAGCCAGCCATATCCGCCTAAACCGACAGGTGTGAAAAATCGGCGAAAATGGTGAACATCTCCCCCAGTTTTTTCAAAAGCGACAGCCGGTTGGCCCGGACATCGGCATCGTCGGCCATCACCATGACGCCCTCAAAATAATCATCCACCTCTTTTTTCAAGGAGGCCGCGTCCAAAAGCGCCTCGTAATAAAGGTTTTGGCCGGTTTTCTCAGTGATTTTTGCAAAGACCGTTTGATACGCCGCAAAAAGAGCGGATTCGCAGTCATGCTCAAACAGCGACTCATCGACGTTTCCGCTTTTAAAGGCGGCGGGATCGGCTTTTTTGATGATGTTGACGATGCGCTTCACCGCGGCGGCCAACGGTTGAAAATCGGGTTCCAGCTTGATTTTTTCAAGGGCCGCGGCCCGTTGCCACACCTCCGGGACCCGTTGGGCCGAGACACGGGTCACCGCCTTGATCACGTCCTTTGAAATCCCTTGATCGGCGAGAATATGATCCATCCTGTTTTTAAAAAACAGGTAAATCTCCTGGGCGATCCGGTCTGGATTTTTTCCCGGAAAAAAAGAGAGGCTCTTTTGGATCAGATCGCTTAAATCAAAGGCAAAGCCCTCTTTTTTTATGATGCGGATGACGCCGATGCCCTGGCGCCGCAGCGCGTAGGGGTCCGAGGCGCCGGTGGGGGCGAATCCAATGGCAAAGCATCCGCATATGGAGTCGATTTTGTCCGCCACGCTTAAAATCGCGCCCGCCGCAGACTCCGGCAGATCGCCGCCGGAATGGGTGGGGAGGTAGTGTTCTTTCACGGCGTCGCAGACCGGGGGGGGCTCTTGTTCCACGGCCGCGTAAATGCCCCCCATGATCCCTTGCAGTTTTGGAAATTCAATGACCAGTCGGCTCACCAGATCCGATTTGCAGAGCCGGGCCGCGCGCCGGACATGGGTTTTTAGCTCCGGTCCGGATTCAATGGCGTCGCAGATAAATTCCCCTATTTTTTCCACCCGCAGGATTTTTTCATGCACCGAACCCAAATCCGCCTGAAACAAAACGTTTTTAAGCTTTTCCACCCGGGCGTCGCAAGACTCCTCCAGATCGCTTTCATAAAAAAATCGGGCGTCGGCCAGCCGGGCCCGAAGCACCCGCTCATGCCCTTTGGCCACCAGATCCATGTCCCGGGTCCGGGTGTTGTTTACCGCGATGAAAACGGGCAGGAGTTCCCCGGCGTCGTCCGCCACGGCGAAATATTTTTGGTGCTCCCGCATGGCGGTGATCAGAACCTCTCGGGGAACCTTTAAGAAATCCGCGTCAAAGCGTCCGGCGGTGACGGCGGGATATTCCACCAGATTTTTCACAATGTCCAAAAGCGCGTCGTCCTTGATCGGACGGCCCCCTTTTTCAAGGGCCGCTTCCAACGCTTTTTCTTCTATCAGGTCCCGGCGGGTCTGGAAATCGACGATGACATGGGCCTTTTCAAGCCATGCCGCATAATTTTCGGCCTGGTCGATCTCAATGGGTCCCGGACTCATGAAACAGTGGCCCTGGGACAGGCGTCCGCTTTGGATGTTTTCCAGTTGAAAGGAGACGACCTGATCCCCAAAAAGCGCCAGAACGCCATGAATCGGCCGGGCGAAACGGATGGAGAAATCCGCCCATTTCATGGTTTTTGGAAAGGGAATCCCCAGAATGGCGTCCGGCAGAATCTTTTGTAACACATCGGTTGTGTTTTGGCCGGACTCCTTTTTTAACCCCATGAGGCGTCGCCCTTTGGGCGTTTCAGACAGTGTCAGTTCCTGGACCGGAACCCCGGCCTTTTCAGCGAATTTTTTGGCCGCGATGGTCGGTTTTCCGTTTTCGTCAAAGGCGACATGTTCTGGCGGTCCCAACAGCTCCAGCGCCAGGGGCGCCTGTTTTTCTTCGACGTCTTTTATTTCCACGCAAAGCTTTCTGGGGGTTCCAAAAATCCGGCCTGGACCCGCGTTGATCCGGGCGTTTTTCAGTTTTTCTTTAAGGCTGGAAACCAGCGCGTCCAACGCCGGCTCAATGTATCCGGCTGGAATCTCTTCGGTTCCTATTTCAAGAAGTAGTGTTTTCATCTTTATCCTGTTGTTTTTTTTACAATGTCATCCCTTTTTGATCAGCGGGAATTCCATGGACTCTCTTTGTTCCAGATATTTTTTCGCGCAGGCCCGGGCGATGTTTCGGATGCGCGTGATGTATCCCGTTCTTTCGGTGACGCTGATGGCGCCCCGGGCGTCTAAGAGATTGAAGGTGTGGGAGCATTTCAGGCCATATTCATAGGCCGGAAGAATCAGAGACTCTTCGATGATTCGTTTGGCCTCGGCCTCGTATGTGTCAAACATCGTTAGCAGCATGGCGGCGTCGGCTTTTTCAAAATTGTATGTTGATTGCTCCACCTCGTCCTGGTGATGCATGTCGCCGTAGGTGATGGACCCGTTCCACTTTAGATCGTACACATTGTCGATTCCCTGAAGATACATGGCGATGCGCTCAAGGCCGTAGGTCAGCTCCACGGATATGGGGCTCAGCTCCACGCTTCCGGCCTGTTGAAAGTAGGTGAACTGGGTCACTTCCATGCCGTCCAGCCAGACCTCCCATCCCAGGCCCGAGGCGCCCAATGTGGGGGATTCCCAATCGTCTTCCACAAATCGGATGTCGTGATCCAAGGGATCGACGCCGAGTGTTTCCAGGCTTTTTAAATAAAGGGCCTGAACGTCGGTGGGGGAGGGTTTTAAAATGACCTGAAACTGGTAATAGTGTTGCAACCGGTTGGGGTTTTCTCCATAACGGCCGTCGGTGGGGCGTCGGGATGGCTGAACGTAGGCCACATTCCACGGCTCCGGACCCAGGGCTTTTAAAAGCGTGGTCGGATGAAATGTTCCGGCCCCCATTTCCATGTCATAGGGTTGGGCCAGCGCGCATCCCTGTTTCGCCCAGAATGTTTGCAAAGATAAAATAATTTCCTGAAAATACATGTGTGTCATCCTTTTTTATGGCTGATTTAATTTGAGCGAGCCATAGGTTCGCTTAGGACTCGCTTAATAATAAATTGGCGTGGTCAACGCCGCAAAACGTCCATCCGTGTGACCGTTAGGAAACGGTCCGTTGTCATGCGTCGTGGTATTCCAAGCCTCGGGAATCAATCCCGACATCCAGAATCCGGGCGTTTCCCGCGAGCGCATTATTCCATTTTTTTTTCAGCCTGTCAATATCTCCAGGCTCCCCCAACGCCCAGACGCATCCCCCGGCGCCCGCGCCGGTGAATTTGGCGCCGCATCCCGCGCTTTTGGCCAGCTCCGTCAGGTTTCGCCCGGTCTGATCCAGAACATGGGGGGTCATCTGAAGTCTCAAATCGGTCTCCCGGTTCATGGCCAGGGCCGCGGTTTCAATCCGGCCATTTTCAATGGCGTCGGCGAATCGTCTGGCGCCGTGGGCGATCTCAATCCAGGCGTCGCGATGGTTTCCGTCCAAAAACTGCTGGATCCATTGGCCATTGACATCCTTTGACTCATGGGGAATTCCGCAATAGGCGGTGAGGATATGTTTTTCAAATGCGGGCAACGCGTCATTCTCCAGAAGGGTCCGCCTTTGAAAAAAAACATTTCCCGGCATTTTTTTCCATACCCACGCGTTCACTCCTCCGTATGCCGCGGCCAAATGATCCTGGCATCCGCAGGGCGTCCCGGCCACGCTCTCTTCTATGGCATGGGCCAGCAGGGCCATGTCGCTTCTGGAGGGCTCTGTTTTTTTGCCCGAAACAAGAGACGTTAGCTTTGAAAGGGCCGCCACAAGGGCCACCGCCGCACAGGACGATCCCCCCAGGGCGCTTCGGGGGGGCGAGGACGAATTGATTTCGATGTGAATTCCCCCGGCGTTGAAATAAGCGGCGATGGCAAACATCAGACCCAGGGGATGGGAAAAAGGGGCGCCGTTTTGGGGATATTCGGCGCTTTGAAAACCGGCGGAGGATACTTTGATCCGTCCGGGATCGTGGGGCGTGATTTTTACGGTGGTGCGCAGACCGATGGCCGCGTTGAAGGTCAGCGGCTCAAGATGCCGCAGGGGCAGATAAAACGTTTTGATATCCAGGGTTCCCCCCATGTCGATGCGGCACGGGGCCGAGGTGGAAATGGGGTTGGATTCCAAAATATGTGTCAATGAATCGGTCATGGGGTTCCTTTTGGGCGTTATTCCATTCGCCTGAGTTGGCGCAAAAAACGAAGGCTCTTGGGTTCTTTCCCCATATGGAATGGAACAAACGCCTCCAGCAAGCGGGTGGACTCCTCCAAAATGGTCGGGGAAAATCGGGTCCGTTGGGCCTGCGCCATGGTTTTTTCAGCGATCCATAACAGTTGTTTGACCGTCCCTTTGGATAGATGCAGATGAATGGCGGTTGTCCCGGCGCAGACCGGGCAGACCAGCCCCCCTTTTTCCAGATTAAAGCCGATCTCTTTTGATTTAATGGCGTCTATGCCGACGTGGCAGACCATGCATTGGGCCAGGTTTGGGGTCAAGCCGGACTCGGCCAGAAATTTCATTTGAAAAATCACTGAAGTCTCCCGCTCTGTTTTATCCCGCCGGGCGATGGCCGCCAAGGCGTCTAAAAAAAGAGTGTATATGGCGTTGTTTTTCACATCGGACTCCATCCATCCATTGATCAGCTCCGCCCAGTAGCTGGCGTAGGCCGTCTTGACCACATCCGCCCGTATTTCGCAGAACGGGTCCAGTATGGACGCCTCCTTGAGGATCGCCAAGCCCCCCGGCTTTCCCCGTTTGGACGAGGCGGCGCAAACGATTTGAAGACAGGAGAAAAGCTCCAGAACCCCGGCAAAGCGTTTGACGCTTTTTTTGGCGTGTTTGGCGATGGCGGAGATTTTTCCGTCGGCTTTGGTCAGGAAGGTGAGGATGAGATCATGGTCGCCGTACTCAACGCGTCGCAACATAATGGCGGGGGTGAAAAAATTGGACATGTCGTCACATGCCCATCAGTTTTGTGGCGATGGTGAAATAGAAAAAGACGCTGATGACGTCCACCGTGGTTGACATAAAGGGGCTGGTGGCCACGGCCGGGTCGATATTGAGCCGGGCAAAGACCATGGGAACCAAAGAGCCGATAAATCCGGCGATGGACATGGAGGCCAGCACCCCGAGGCCCACGGAAATGGCCAGCGATATGGCGCTGTATTGAAATTGCGCCACTATCCCGATGACCAGGCCGTAGACCACGCCCAGAATCAGGCCGATGAAAAGCTCCTTGAAAATAACGGACCATATGTCAACGATGTTTAGACTGCCGGTGGCCAGCCCCCGCACCACAATGGTGGAAGACTGGGCGCCGATGTTTCCGCCCATTCCCATGACCACGGGAATAAAGGGCGCCAGCAACGTAAAGCTGGCCAGGCTGGCCCCAAAAAAATTCAGGACATACGAAGAGGCGATCCCCCCCAGGCAACCGGCGAGCAACCAGGGGAGACGTCTTTTGGAGCTTCGCAACACCGATTGCGTTTCAATGAAGCCTTCCCCCACGCCCACCATTTTCAACATGTCTTCCGTGGCTTCCTTTTTAAAGATATCAATGACGTCATCCACGGTGACGATGCCCACCAGGGTGTTTGAATCATCCACCACAGGAACGGCGAGGATATCGTACCGGGCCACGATTTCGGCCACCTCCTCCTGGTCCGTGTGGGTTTGAACCGAAAAGACATCCGTGCTCATGAAATCCTTGAGCCGGGAGGACGGGGGCGTCACCACCAGTTGCCTAAGGGAGATGACGCCCACCAGCTTGCCGTATTCATCCACCACATAAAGATAAAAGGGCATTTCCACATCTTGATGCTCTTTTTGCAGCGACTCAATGGCCTCTTTGACGGTGGTGTCGTCTTTCAGCGCGATGAACTCGGGCACCATGATGCCGCCGGCGGTTTGATCCCCGTAACTGAGCAGGTCTTCGACCTCTTCGGAGTCTTCTTTTTCCATCTTTGAAAGGATGGATCTGGACATCTCATCCGGGAGGCGCCCCAGAAGATCCGCAATGTCGTCCGTGGGCATATGCTCGAATATTTTAACCAGCTCATCGACCGGGATGCCATCCACAAGGCCTAAGAAAGTCGATTCGTCCAGCTCGCTTAAAAGGGCGCCTTTCTGCTCGATATCCGCGATCATCTCAAACAGGTTCTGCTGATTGGGACGGGAAACAGAGAGGAACACGATGGATAAATCCGCCGCGTGGGAACGGTTGACTATTTTGCGAAGGTTGGGTGTGGCTCCGCGTCGCAACAGTCTTTTGATGGTTTCGATAAGAATTTTATTGGGGTCGTTTTGCATGGCGGCCATCGGTTGAGGGTTTGGGAAAAATTAATTTTTGATACACTCGTAAAAAAGCACGGATGGCCCAATTCATAGGTAATGGGTCAAAAAATTCGATAACCAAGGCGTAGTGTTTTTTCGGGAGCGGGGCCATACATAACATGCAGTATGCGTAAACGAGCGAAAAACCACTGCAACGCAGTAGATCGGATTTTTTACGACGCCATCAATTTTTATGCCCACGCATATTGATGGGGTCAGACAGGCGCCTTAACCCCCAAAATTGTAAATTTATTATTGAGCGAACCCGTAAAATCAAAACAACAAAGGACGCTTGGGCGTTGCTCCCCATGTAAAAACGCATGGCGCGGCTCCAAATATTTTATGGCGTCATCCGCGTGTTATGCGCGAGGGAAAAAAGAGGCGAATGGCGAATCTGTCAGGGGATCTGTATATTGACCACCTGGCCGATGCTTCCGGCTATTTTTACGGGCTTTTCGTTTAGGAACAGATGGACTCCCGCGGCGTTTCCCACCAGGAGATTAAACCCTTGGTCGGCTTCCAGCTCAAGGATGTCCCCAGGATAGAGGGAATATTCATTTGAGTTGTTGTTGTCGGCAATGACCTTGAGCCATGTCGTTTTCAGCGTCACCACTTTAAGTGAGAGCTTTTTTGGGATGGCCGGTCGGCTCTGTTTGTTTTCTTTTTTTAATTCCGAGGTTTTGGGGGTCGCCGGCCCGGACGGCTCGGCCGCCTTTTTGACGACGGGGGGCGGCTCTTTCACCACGAGGACGTCGGCCTTTTTCTCAAGGGCCGGGAGTTTTGGAGGAAGGGGCGGGGCCTCTTTTTCCGGCAGGGATATGATGAAAATGGACAGCCCCACAAGCAGAGCGAACAGACCGATGGAGAGCGCCAGCCGAAGCCAGAATTTTGAGTCTGAATTTTTCAGACTCGTGTCAATTTCCGCCACCTTCTGAACGTCGCAAATGCTTGAAAGATACCGTTTGATGGCCTCATCGCCGTCCGCCCCGACGGCTTTGGCGTATGCCCGCAGAAATCCTTTCAGAAAAACATCGGCGGGGAGTCGGTCATGATCTTCTTTTTCGATGGCCTCCAACATTTCAATGCCGATGCGCGTCTCCGCGGAGATATCGTCTAAGTTAATCCCTTTTTCAAGCCGGATGGCCTGAAGGTACCGGCCAAATGACAGCATTTTGTAATCTTTGCCCATGTGGTTGCCCTTTTAATGTTTTTAATTAAAACCCTTTTGATGTTTTTAATTAAAATAAAGAGCCTTTTTTTTTAAAAAATCTTTTGGGCCGGATGGTCGCCGGATTCATGATTTTTCAAAAGGCTCTGCGCGGCGCGCGGGTTTTTTTATATAATTATTTTGATGTGGGATTGGCTCCGCAGTTTTAAAAGCCATTCCTGATATTTTACCTCAACCTGATTTTCGTAGAGCTTTTCCCGAATCCAGTTCGACATATTTTCCAGGGTTTTGTCTTGAGGATCGTCTATTTTGTCCACCATAAAAAACTGATATCCCCGGGCGGTTTTCATAATGGGAGTCAGTTCCCCGGCTTTTAGATGTTCCACCGCCTCTTTCATTTGAGGCGAGAGTTCGTTTAGCGCAAAGACGCCCATGTCTCCGCCATCCTCGTTTTCTTCGGCATATTGGGACGCGATTTTTTCAAAGGCGTCTCCCTTTGCCAGCCGGCTCCAGGCCTCCTCGATTCGTTTGGAGGCGCCATTTTTTTCTTTTCCGGAATTTGCGTCGGCGGAAATCTTTGTGGATATTTTTTTCAGATGGTATTTTTTTTCATCGGAAAATTCGTTTTTATGAAGGGTGTAATAGTCCAAAACTTCCTGATCGGTGATGATGATCTTGGATCTTATTTCATAGTTCAAGAGTCTTTGGTGAAGGATCTGATCCCGTTTGGTCTCCCGATACTCTTCAAGGCTTCCGCCATCATTTTTCAAAGCGGTTCTTAATTCTTCGTCGGTCAGAAAATTCCGTTTCTTTAAATTTTCGATGGAGACGTCAATCTCTTGTTCTTCCACGGTGATTCGTTGTCTTTTAATCTCCTGATCGGTGAGTTTTTTATTGATCAGATCATTTAAAACATCCTCGCGGACAGAAAAAAACATTTTCTTTTCTTTTTCAGAGGTGTACCCCATGCTTTTGATTCTGTTGGAATAGGGCTCCAATTCCTCGTTGAGATCAAACAGAGAAATAATATCGTTGTTGACCACCGCCACCACGCGGTCAATGACCTTGGCGTTGGCCCATGGGGCGAAAAACAGAAGGCACACGCCGATCAAGCAGACCGAAATGGCCCGTCTGCTTAAACCATGCGCCGCATGATTAGTGTTTTTTATTTTCATCATTCTCACCTGACTTGCCGTTTATTTTTTTATGGTTTCGGGTTCGTTCCCGGACATTTTTTTCCACAATTTGAGGTTGACGTCCGTTTTATATCGTTTCCTCAAATCTTTGATCCAGGGAATGTACGCCCCTTCGATTTTTTTTCGGCGCAACTGATTGACAATGATGGCGCGGCTCTGTTCTTCGGAGGAGGCATCCGGCTTTGATTGAACCTTGGCTTTGGCCTTCATTTCGGCCTTCATCTCAAGCTCTTGTTTTTTTTCTTGCTTTTTCTCTTTTTCATACGACTCGCGGCGGCTCGATATCTCTTCGGGAGTTATGACGACGCCATCCTCCAGCTCGGCTTTCAAAAGTCGTTCAATCAGAAGGCGGCGTTTAAACTCTTTTTTCCATGACGCGTATGAAACGGCGCGCTCCACGAGCAGGTTTTCAAACACATCGTCGGCGTAGTCTTTTTTGATCGTTGAAATTTCTTGTTCAAGTTCGGCGTCTGAAATTTCAATGCCAATCTCTCGGGCTCTTTCCAGAAGAACGGCTTCCTCTATCTTCTGGTTCAGATGCCACATCATGGCGGTTTTGTATTCGTCCATATCCGTTTTCAGCTGATATGGATAGGCGTCTGTGGCGATTTCAAACGTCTCTTCAAAATCGGCCTGGGTGATGACCTGCTGGCCGACCCGAACCAAATAGTCGTCGGTCTCCCCGGATTTTGGCATCCCGCAGGAACAGAGAATGAGACACGCGCTGAGCGTCAGTATAATTCGTTTCAATTTTTTTAATATATCCCCTTAATAAAAACATCAAAGGCTAACACGATGCGCGATTTCTTTCAAGATGTTTTTAATCTCCATGATGTATCCCCGGTCGCTCTGTTTTTTAAATCGGGCTTTTAAAAATTTTCCGGGTATCCGTTCGATGATTTTTCCCCCCTGATTTTTCACGTTCATGATGCCCGAGGGGTTTTTTTGATGGGGCGCGGAAAAATAGAGGAGAAGGGTCTGGTGGTCGAAGGCCAGTTTTTTTACCCCGGCCCGGATGGAGATGGCCCGCAACATCATTTTCATCAAAAGATTCATGGCCGCCTCGGGCATGGCCCCAAACCGGTCGGTCAACTCCTCTTTGAATTCGCTGAGCTGTTTTGGCTCGGTCATGTCCGACATGCGACGGTACGCCCGGAGGCGCTGATCCACGTCGGGGATATACGATTCAGGGATAAACGCGGATATGGGAACGCTGATTTCAGGATCCAGAGCCATGGCCGCGGGGGTCCCTTTTAATTCGGATATGGACTGTTCCATGAGTTTTAAAAACATGTCGTATCCCACCGCCGCGATGTGGCCGGACTGGCTCGCCCCCAGAATGGTTCCTCCCCCCCTGATCCTCAAATCGCTGATGGCGATCTGGAACCCGGAGCCCAAATCGCTGTGTTCCATCAAGACCTTGAGTCGTTTTTGCGCGTTTTTGCCCAGAAGGCTTTCATCCGGAATAAACAAAAAGGCGTAGGCCTGTTCCCCGGAGCGCCCCACCCGTCCCCTGAGCTGATACATCTGGGACAGGCCGAACCGGTCGGCCCGGTTTATAATAATGGTGTTGGCCGAAGGAATGTCAAGCCCGGCCTCGACAATGGTCGTGCAGAGCAACATATCCAGTTTTTTGTCTAAAAAATTCATCATGACCTGTTCAAGTTTGTCTGTTTCCAGACGGCCGTGGGCCACATCCAGGCGGAGTTCGGGAACCAGCTTTCGCAAATAGTCGGCCATGTTCCATATGGTTTTGATGTTGTTGTGCAAAAAAAAGATCTGCCCGTTTCGCGCCATCTCTTTTTTGATGGCTTCGGCGATGACCGCGTCTTGAAATTCGCACACATATGTGATGATGGGCCGCCGCAGTTCCGGAGGGGTGGAGATCACGCTGATGTCCCGGATTCCCATCATGGACAGGTGAAGGGTTCTGGGGATGGGGGTGGCGGTCAACGCCAAAACATCCACGGATGTGCGCAGGGTTTTCAGCCGTTCTTTGTGTTTGACCCCAAAGCGTTGCTCCTCATCCAGAATCACCAGACCCAGGTCTTTGAACGCCACGTCTTTGGACAACAGGCGATGGGTTCCGATGACGATGTCAACGGTTCCGGTCTGGATTCCCTCAATGATTTCTTTTGTCTGGCGCAACGGAATAAATCGGCTGAGGCATTGGATATTGATGGGAAAATCTTTGAATCGCTCTTTGAATGTCTGGAAATGCTGATGCGCCAAAACCGTGGTGGGAACCATCAGCGCGGTCTGGGCGCCGTTCCAGCATGCCATGAACGCCGCTCTTAAGGCCACTTCGGTCTTGCCGTATCCCACATCCCCGCAGACCAGGCGATCCATGGGCGCGGGTCGGGTCATGTCGTTGAGCACGTCGTCGATGGCGCGAAGCTGGTCCGGGGTCTCCTCATAGGGGAAACCGGCCTCAAAGCGCTCCATCTCCTGGTCGGCGTCCTTGAAAGCGCGCCCCTCCCGGACATTTCGTTCCGCGTAGAGTTTTAACAGTTCTCCGGCTATTTTACGGGTGGCTTTTTTGACTTTTTTCCGGACCCGTTCCCATGAGACGCCCCCCAGTTTGTCGAGCTTTGGCTCGGCGCCATCCACCCCCATGTATTTTTCAACCACGCCGATGCGGTCCACGGGAAGATAAAGCTTGTCGCCGTCGCTGTAGAGGATCAAGAGGCAGTCGTTTTCCACGGCCTCAATTTTTAATTTGACCAGATTTTCATATCGGCCGACGCCATGATCCCCGTGAACCACCAGGTCTCCTTTTTTAAGATCCCCGGATTTCAAAAGGCTCGAGCCTGTTTTGGGGGGCGGCGCCGTTCTTTTTCTTTTTTTTGAGCCGAATATCTCGGCGCCGGTGATCAAAGCGATGGACTCTTCCCGCCAGATGAAGCCCGCGGACAGACCCTGAGCCAGCGCCGATATATCCCCCAGCTCGCGGATGTCTTGGGGAAAATCGTTTAGCCAGTGGACGTCCAATCCGTGGAGGCCCAGAATGGATCTCAGGGTGTCGGCCTGGCGCCTGGAGTCCAGCGCGATGACGGTTTTTAAACGGTGTTCACGGTTTTTCGACAGCCACGTTAACAAGGGGGCAAACAGATTTTCACGCGTTTTGGAGAAGACCAGGGCGTCTTGGACCGGGGTGTTTCTTTCAATGGGAAATACCACGGTTGAAGGCGGCGGTTCGGTCATGGGCGGTTTGGCGATTGTGTCGGCTGTCAGGTTGGAGGGCAGGTCGGAGGGCAGGTCGGAGGGCAGGTCCGGATTTTCTGCGGTTCGGGTCAGGGGAAAGGAGCGGATGGAAACAGGATGCGTCGGCTTTAAAATATCCAGGGCCTGATCCCATTCCAAAAACAGTTCCCCAGGCTCCACGCATGGACGCTGGCTTTCTCTGGCCGTGAAATACTCCTTTTTTACTTTTTCAGACAAGAGATTCGCCTGTTCTTCTATTTTTTCCCGATCCATCAGGATGAAGCGCGCCGTCTCGGGAACGTAGTCGAAAAAAAGACCCGGCGTCTGATAAATCAAGGGAAGAAAACTTTCAATGCCTGGGAAAAAAATGTCCGGGTCGCATTTTTCCAGGATGGACCGGGTCTGTTTTGGCGATATGCCCTGGGACCGGGCCAGCCGTTTCAACCGCTGTATAAAATGGTCGCGGGAGTCCGCCTCAAAAAGCGTTTCTTTGGCCGGAAGAATAACGGCTTCCCCGGCCTCTTTTTTCTTTTTCTGGCTTGAGGCGGAGAAAAATCGCATGGAATCGATGACGTCGCCATAAAATTCAACCCGGAGGGGATCGTCGTACAATGGCGAATAGATGTCCAGAATGCCCCCCCGTGCGCTGAAATCCCCAGGTTCTTCAACGATGGCGCCATGGGAATACCCCCCTGAAATCAGTTTTTCAATCAGAGCCTCCCGGTCGATGGTCTCCCCGGATATGAGCAACTCGGCGAAACCGGTCAGGGAGGTTTTGGGAATGACCTTTTGCAAAAGGCCCTCCACCGTTGTGACGATCAGGGAATTTTTTTCGTTTTCCATCATGTCATACAGGGTCTTGACGCGTCTGGCGGCGGTTTCATTGTGATAGGCCGTGAATTTATACGGCAGGATATTGTAAGACGGGAAAAAAACCGCCGTCTTGACCCTGAAAAATTCCAGATCGTCGATCAGCGTCTCCGCCTCTTTGGATGACGGGACCACGATGACCATGGGCCGTTGATCCATCTCCACCCATTTTGAAATCAGATAGGCGCGTTCCGAGCCGTCGAGTCCCAGACATGCGACCGGTGAGTTTGGGTTGGAAATGATATCCGTGAAATATTTTATTGAAATTTTCTCTTGATTTTGATTCATAAACAATTTATGTATATTCTTCGCGCGTTTATCGTGGCCGGCGTAGCTCACTTGGCAGAGCGACTGATTCGTAATCAGTAGGTAGGCGGTTCGACTCCGCCCGTCGGCTCCAGATTCCGTGGGTTAATATCCCGTGGGTGAATATCCCATGGTTGTTTAATGTTTTTCGGATTGACAAAACGACCGCCTAAAAACAAGCGACCGTCTAAAACGTTTGGTTTGCATTATGCGAAACTTTAGGGCTCGCTCAGTTTAATCATCCGAGTAAAAAGCCGACTTTGAAAAAAGATCGGCGCTCTATGTAATGCATTATCGTAATACATTATCCATATGATGACAAGCATAACCAGAAAAATCAGAGCGAACCCCAAGGCGACGGGGGCATGAAAAATATGGATGACGCCCGTTTGAAAGACGAGCTGGATGAAATTATCAAACAGATCGACGAGATCGTAAAAAAAGTCGAGGCCTCTCCTGAATTTTCAGGGGAAAAGACGCCCGACGACGAATCGGAGTCCGAGACAAAATCGGAGAAAAAACCCGACATAAAACCTGACATACAACCCGACATACAACCCGACATACAATTGGAGAAAAACGATTAAATGGGTTTGCTCAGGCCATCGGTCAATTAAACCATCGGTTGATTAAAATAGCCCGCATGGGCGACATGTTCTACAGGAGGCGATTTGTGGCGTTAACTAAAAATGATATTGTTTTAAATGTCAACAGACTTGGTTTTACGAAAAAAAAATCAGTGGAGATCGTTGAGGCTCTTCTTGAAATTATTAAAAGCAGGCTTGAAAACGGAGACGATGTTCTGGTTTCAGGGTTTGGAAAGTTTTGCGTCAAAGAAAAAAAGAAACGCCGGGGTCGAAATCCAGCCACAGGCAAGGATCTGGATCTTCCGCCGAGACGAGTCGTCACGTTTAAATGCTCGGGAAAATTAAGAAAAAAAATAAACGAGGCCGCGTGATTTAAAAAAATATCCGGCGTTGGGATCCGAGCGTCGGCTTTGGATGTCGGTCATTTGGATGTTGATCGGCTTTGGATGTCTATCGTTGACGGCGGCGCCCAATGGCCGGTTTCATTTGTTTTGTTTTCATTGGGAGGCGGTTTTTTTTTGCGCGCCGGACAAAACAGACCCCGTTTGTTTGATTTGGCTGTTTGATTTATTTGATTCGGCTGTTTGGTCTATTTGATCCATTTGTTTGAACCGTCTGTTTGATCTACGTAAACCAGCCCCCCGCCCAAAGCCGTGAACCCCCGAGGGCCGATGGTGGGCCTTTGTTTCCACGATTGATTTTTGCCAGGGCGCCAATGACCGGGTTTTTTTGACTGGATTTTTTGAAAAATCCGCCGCCGCCCTGTCTGAGCCGACCCCCGACAAAGTGAACGACCCACTCTCCCACCCATCCCCCAAACGCGTCGCGCGGAACAGAAAATCAAACGGATCGGCCGGTTTGCGTCTATGATAAAAATACAAAAACATGCCGTAAAAAAAATAAAAAAATAAAAGGATTTGCCAATGCGAGCCATTATCACCGGAGTGGGGCATTACGCGCCGGAAACCAGACTGACAAATAAAGATCTTGAAAAAATGGTGGATACCAGCGATGAGTGGATCACCACCCGAACCGGGATAAAGGAAAGAAGAATTCTGGGCAAAGGAAAGGGAATTTCTTATATGGCCGTCCGGGCCGCGCAATCTCTTTTGAAACGGCGAAATATTTCAGCCGACGAACTGGATCTGATCATCGTGGGAACCGTGACCCCGGACATGATCTCTCCATCGGCCGCGGCCATCGTTCAAAGGGAATTAAAGGCCTCAAACTGCTGGGGGTTCGATGTGAACGGCGGTTGCTCGGGATTCATCTTCGCCTTTGCCACCGGATCCCAATTTATTGAAACCGGGAAATGCAAAAAAGTCCTGGTGATCGGCGGGGACAAAATGAGCGGCCTTTTAGACTATGAGGATCGAAACACCTGCGCCATTTTTGGCGACGGGGCGGGCGCGGTTCTGCTGGAGCCCTCCGATGAAACGGACGACGGGGTCAAGGATTTCGTGCTTGGCCTCGATGGATCGGGCGCCGATTACCTGCATGTCAAAGCCGGGGGAAGCCTTCATCCGGCCAGCCATGAGACGGTGGACAAAAAAATGCATTATGTGTTTCAGGACGGAAAAGCCGTCTTTAAAAAAGCGGTGAAAGGAATGGCGGATGTCTCGCTTCAGGTTCTTAAACAAAACGGGCTGACCCCCGATGACTTGAAGGTTCTGATTCCTCACCAGGCCAATATACGGATCATCGACTCGGTTTCAAAAAAGCTGGGTCTTCCCGCTGACAAGGTGGTCATCAACATCGAAAACTATGGAAACACCACCTCCGGGACCATACCCATCGCCCTGTCCGAGGCCTATGAACAGGGGCGGCTGGAAAAAGGGGACTGGATTCTTTTTTCGGCTTTTGGGGCCGGTTTCACATGGGGAAGCGTCCTGTTCAAGTGGGCCATGGACAAGCCGTAACTATCCAAGCCGCAAACCCCCAAAGCCAGAAATCCCAAAGTTAAAAATCCCAAAGCCAAAAATCAAGAGACGACATGCCCTCATCCCTCAGAATAAAAAAACAGATGGAGCGCCGCCTCCAAAGCCCTTCGGACAACGCCCAAAGCAAAGCCAGACGATTTTGCAAAACCCTTCCCCCGGCGTTTTTGGAGCATATCCCAAAGAATCTTGAAGATCGACTGGAGGCGCTTTTTTCCATCGCCCCAAAAACCGGCGGCGCCTCTTTCGCCAGACCCGAATTTAAGGACGAGGCCCGTCGGGTCTTTGCCTTTAGCGAGTTTGTCGCGGGATTTTGCGTCAGAAATCCAGAGGCCTTTTTCGATCTGCTCAGCAGTGGGGATCTGTTGGCCCGCCGCCCGCCGCCAAAACCCGAAGAAAACCCCGGAGAAAAATTTAAAGAAAAACTCGAAGAAAAATCCGGAGTCCCCGGCCTTGATCCATCCGGCCTCAATTCATCCGGCCTCAATCCATCCATTGGAGATCCATCCATTGGCGATTCATCCGGTTTGAAAAAATCGGATTCCAAAAAACCCATCCTTGAAAAACTCGACATTCAAGCCATCCTCCCTGAAAAAACATCGGCCCCTTTAAGTCTGGCGGAGATTCAAAAGACGCTTAGGCTCTTTAGAAATCGGGAGATGGTTCGAATCGCATGGCGGGATATTTCCGGCCGGGCGGATCTGTTTGAAACCATGGAAGATTTGTCGTCTTTGGCCGACGCCTGCCTGGATTGGGCGATTTTTGCTTTGGTTGACGACCTGTCCGTTAAATGGGGAATCCCGCATTCCGAGTCTGGGGCGCGCCAGAATCTGGTGGCGCTGGGCATGGGAAAACTCGGGGGGCGCGAGCTTAATTTTTCGTCGGATATTGACCTTATTTTAACCTACCCGGAAAAAGGCCAAACCCAGGGGGGCCAAAAAACATGTTCCAATGAAGAATTTTTCGTCCGTCTATCGGCCCTTCTTGCCAAGGCCATCGGTGAAAAAACCGTGGACGGGTTTGTGTTTCGGGTCGATCTTCGCCTTCGGCCCAACGGGGATGGCGGGCCGTTGGCCATGAGTTTCCAAGCCATGGAGGATTACTATGAACGGCATGGCCGGGAGTGGGAGCGCTATGCCATGATCAAAGCCAGGGTGGTGGCCGGAGACAAAGTCCAAGGCGCCCGACTGATGAGCCGCCTCATCCCGTTTGTGTTTCGCCGGTATCTGGATTTTGGGGTGTTCGAGTCTTTGAGAGAGATGAAGCGGATGATCACGCTGGACATGAAGCGGAAAAAAATGGCGGGCCACATCAAGCTGGGTCCCGGCGGAATCCGGGAAGTGGAGTTTTTTGGCCAGGTGTTTCAGCTGATACGGGGGGGCATCTCCATGGGTCTGCGGGGGCGCGGAATACTCAGCGCGCTGGGGCGAATTGAAGAGGAGAATCTCATCCCCGGACGCGTGAGAAAAGAGCTGTCCGACGCCTATATTTTTTTGAGGATCGTGGAAAACCGGCTTCAGGAGTTTTCCGACTTAAAGGCGCACTCGCTCCCGACCGATGTATTGGGACGACTTCGTCTGGCCGCCTCTACGGGTTTTTCCGATTGGGAATCGTTTCAGTCGGTTCTTGACGAACAGATGAGACATGTTCATGAGCATTTCAACGGCCTGTTGAAACTGGACGATGAATCGAGCGACCCGAGCGGGATTTTGGACGCCATGAAAAGCGTCTGGCGCCATTTTGGGGATGACGGGGCCGCGACAAAGGCCCTGTCTGCCGCAGGGTATGAGCGCCCGGACGATGTGATCCGGCGGATGAAAATATTGAAGGGATCGCCCGCCACCAAATCCCTGGGGGCCGGGGCGGAAAAACTTTTGGACCGGCTGGTTCCCCTGGCGATTCAAGAGACCGCAAAGTCGCCGGATCCCTCGGTTTCCATTATTCGAATTTTGGATTTTATCAACGCCATTGAGCGCCGCGCCTGCTATCTCTCCCTTCTTTTGGAAAACAGGGTGGCGCTGGAGCATCTGATCCAGCTTTCCGCGGCAAGCTCGTGGATACTCTCTTTTTTGTCCCGGCATCCCGCGCTTCTGGATGAATTGCTGGACCCCAGAACCCTCTATTTCCCGCCGGGCCGGGCCGACATTGAAACGGCTCTGGCGCGCCGTTTGGACCTGGCGGACCCGGACGACCTTGAGTTTCAGATGGAGGCGTTGTCCATATTCCGGCAGGTTCATGTGTTGCGGGTGGCGGCGGCGGACATCACCGGCTCCCTTCCCCTGATGAAGGTCAGCGACCACCTGTCTATCATCGCCGAGGTGGTTTTGAATGATGCGGCGAGGTTGTGCCGGGAGCGTCTGGTCAAAAAATATGGGGAGCCGTCATGGTCCGACGGAAACAACGACCCGGAAAGGGGATTCGCCGTGATCGCTTATGGCAAACTCGGGGGGGTTGAGCTGGGGTATGGATCGGACATGGATTTGGTGTTTGTTCATGGCGCCGAGCCTGGAAGAACCGGCGATCCGGATCATGGCATTGATAACGCCCAGTTTTTTGTCCGCCTGGGGCAACGGATGATCAGCATGTTGACCTCCCCCACATCCGCCGGAATCGTCTATAAAATCGACATGCGGCTTCGCCCTGGCGGGTCTTCCGGAACCCTGGTCAGCGATATCGAGGCGTTGCGGCAATATCAGCTCAACGACGCCTGGACCTGGGAAACCCAGGCCTTGACCCGAGCCCGGGCCATCTGCGGGGACACGCGCCTCGTGGACAGATTCGGACAGATTCGAAGAGAGGTTCTTTGCTGCCCCCGAAATGGCGACGAATTGCGTCTTGAGGTGTCGGATATGCGGCGCCGGATGCGGGACGCCCACATCAAGATTGAGCCGGGCCAGTTTGATTTGAAGCATGGCGACGGCGGCCTCATTGACATTGAGTTCATCGTGCAGTTTCTGACCCTTTTGCATGCCCATAAAAAACCCGATTTGATCGAATTCACAGACAACATCAGGATCACCAGCGCCCTGATGGAGACCGGCGTCATCAGCGAGAATTCGGCCCATTTTCTCAAACAGACCTATTTGTCGTTTCGGGCCATGATCCACCGCCTCAACCTTCGGGAAGCGCCTGGGCTTGTGTCGGACCGCCGCTTTCCTATTCTTCGCGCTGGCGTCCGCCGGGTTTGGGCCGAGGTGTTTGGGGAGACGTTTGAGGAGTGAGAGAAATTGGCGGAGTGGGAGTTTGGGGGAGTGAAAGTTTGGTGGGGGAGTGAGGGTTTGGGGGAGTGAAAGTTTGGTGGGGGAGTGAGGGTTTGGGGGAGTGAGAGTTTTGCAAAAAAGACAAAGAATCGCGGCACAGTGAAACGAATTTGACTGTATCTAAAGATGATTTATATTACATAACAGAAGGTTATCATAAATATGATAGATTAAAATTTGTAAACTTACTAAATTTTCAATAATAAACCGATATGGGAGAATAATAAAATGAGAATTAATTTACCAAACCCACAATATCTCATTGATAATGCAGGAGAAAAAACATTTGTTGTTTTAAGAATAAAAGAATATGAAGAATTAATTGAAGACTTACATGATCTTGCTATAATAGCCGAAAGAAGAGATGATAAAAGGTTCAGTCTTGAAGACTTTGAGAAAGGATTAAAGAGTGATGGCCTTTTATAAGCTTGAAATTCTGAGATCAGCGAATAAGATGTGCGAAAAATTGATAGAAGATATATTGAGCCTATCTTCAATACCATAAAATCATTATCTGAGAATCCGTTTCCTTCATAGTGTAAAAAACTTAAAGGTTCAGAATCAAGCTATCGTGTTAGAATTGGTGATTATCGAATTATTTAGGAAGTTGAAACCAAAGAAAAAATAGTGACAATTTTTCATATTCGCCATAGACAAGATGCATATAAAATATAACACATACGAATATAACCCGGCGCTGAACTCGGCAAAAAAACAAAGGGCCAATGACCGAAAATCGGAAGACCGATCCAGTAAAGAATGTCGCGGCGCCTGTAGAGACAAGGCATGCCTTGTCTTTGGGATGCAAGGGTTTTTTGCCAGGGCGGGGCTATTTATCCAACGGGGCTGGCGAACCGACTGAACCTGCCACGGACCACGGACAGCAAAACAACGCGTTTATTCCTTTTCGCGGAGGAGTTCCGTTTCAAATTTCATTTCTGTAATACGATATTGGCGCGTCAATCCCGCGCTCAATTTATTGTCAGCGAATATTACATAATTATTGCCGTCCGCCACCGAGCTTTTATAAATAATTCCATGATACCCAATCTGTTTTATCATTTCGCATAAATACTGAGATGATAAATATTCGAGATTCGCTTTGCTGGGAATAATCGGTTTGGATAATTCATTCCCCAATAACGCCAAATATGGCATATGCGTGTAAATAAATCCTATTTCATCTATCCACTCAAATGGGCTAATGGTATTTTTTGGTTCTCTCAGGTCAAATAATTCCAGATTTCTCTTGGCGCTAAATTCCAATACAGTGACAGACTCGCCTTTATGACCACGGATTTCCGCAATTGAAGTCTCCGTTGTGGATGCGACATAAAGGTATGGAACGCCCAAGGGATTTGCCCTGCCATTTAGAGCTTTTGCCGGGGGCGGTTTTTTCATTTCTCTTAATTTGAACGGTTTCCCTTCTTCATTTACTCGCGCTCGATAGAATTTTTGCGCCCCTTTTTTTATTATCACACCTAAAAGCGGGCCAAATTCTATAAAAAGTTCTTTCTCGGGAGCTCCTTTAGGGAGAAACCTGTTTTTATGTTTTAATTCCTCGGTAAATAGCCGCCATTTTTCAATGTTTACATTATCCTGGGGATATTTAGAAATAAAATTTTCTTCTGAAAGATTGGAATTTTGAGTTATGGCATTAAGAAGTTTTTGTTGCCGGTTCATTTTTGACAACCCAAATATCGCCCAATCATTTTGCATTAGTTCATTAAGCGGCCGACCATTAACATCCCTTTTGTAAATTTCAAGCAAGGGGTTGAAATGGTCCGTTAATGCCTCCGGGGGAATTAAGGCTACATTTTCAGATTCGCAAAAGGGGCAGCGCCCTTTTTTATTGCTCATTGCCGCAATACGGGAGTTTAAGAATGCATCAGAGAAACAATTTGGGCAACAATTCATGTTAGCTCGTCCGTTTAATATAATTTGCCATTAATTCAAAATGATGCCACATGGACAATTTTTTTACGTATCCAAGACCAGGGTAGTGTTTTTTTTCAAAGAGTTGGAGAAATTCGGAGCAGGCGTTGGATTTGTATATGAGAGTTTTTGGATTTTTTATTTCTTTTGCTAATTTGGAGAGGGCCTCTATGAATTTGCCTCCAGGGTCGGTGGGAGAGTCTGTTTGGTAAGAAATAAAGTGATAGATAAACATATCATCATCAGTGTCGAGATAGGTCATGTGAATGGCGACGGCCCCCTGTGTCAGGATAGTTGTCACATGAATTAAAATCAGTTATAAGAGGGGGCAAGGAGAAAAATTCATGCGATATTCACCAGAGAGAAAAGAATCCGTATTAAAAAAAATGATGCCCCCTTCCAACCGGTCGATCAGTCAATTGGCCCAGGAAGAAGGGATATCCGTGGCGACGCTTTACAACTGGCGTTCAGATGCCCGATCCAAAGGGATATTGATGCCCGATGGAGACAGTAGCCCTTCCGGATGGAATGCCCGAGACAAGTTTGCGGCCGTGGTGGAAAGCGCCCCGCTCAACGAACACGAGATAGGGGAATACTGCCGTAAAAAAGGCATCTATTCAGAACAACTGGAACAATGGCGCGGCGCCTGTGAAGATGCCAATGATTGGGATCGCAAGGCCAACGACAAATTGAAATCGGAACAAAGGGCCAATCAAAAACGAATCAGAGAGCTTGAAAAAGAACTGAACCGCAAAGAAAAAGCCCTCGCTGAAACAGCGGCCCTGCTGGTTTTGCGAAAAAAATTGGAGGCGCTCAGGACGGACCGAGAGGTCGAATGATCAGCATTCCTGATCGCCGCGAAACAATAACGCTGATTAAAAAAGCCAGACAATCTGGAGCGCGTCTTGAAAAAGCATGCGCTGAAACCGGGATATCGTCCCGAACCTGCCAGCGATGGACAGGTGGCGAAGACATAAAATCCGATGGCCGCCCCACTGCGGATCGTCCTGCGCCAGCGAACAAGCTGACAAAAAAAGAAAAAAAACATGTTTTGGATATTTGCCATAAACCCGAATACGCAAGCATGCCCCCTGGGCAAATCGTCCCCCGCCTTGCCGACCGGGGTGAATATGTTGCATCGGAATCGACATTTTACAGAATTTTAAGGGACGCCGAAGAGCAACATCATCGGGGACGTAGCAAGAAACCTAAAAAAGTCGCTCCTCCCAAAGGTCACCTGGCCACGGGACCCAATCAGGTTTGGAGTTGGGACATCACATGGTTGCCCGCTCCCATACGCGGCATGTTTTTTTATTTGTATATGATCATGGACATTTACAGCCGAAAAATTGTCGGTTGGGAGATTCACTCCATTGAAAGTTCGGACCTGTCCGCAGTATTGATTCAAAAAGCGGTGTGGGCAGAGGGTTGCGTATTTGACCTCCTTGTGCTCCATGCGGATAACGGGGCGCCCCAAAAAGGGTTCACCATGAAGGCCAAGCTTGAATCACTTGGCATTATGGCATCTTACAGCCGTCCAAGGGTCAGCAATGACAACCCTTATTCTGAAGCCTTGTTTCGTACCGCCAAATACAGGCCCGGATACCCGGAAAAGGGATTTAACGATATTAGCGACGCCCGTAACTGGTGTGCCGATTTTGTCAACTGGTATAATAACGTTCATTTTCATAGCGCGATTCGATATGTTTCTCCAGCGCAACGTCATAAACATCAAGATAAAGTACTACTTGAAAATCGAAAAAAAGTTTATGAG
>Ga0307988_1000097_pt1 | contig 72958 bp, 77 predicted proteins | sample EllFjometagen183_FD_203166 | JGI IMG/M metagenome (GOLD analysis project Ga0307988, IMG submission 203166) | Marine microbial communities from Ellis Fjord, Antarctic Ocean - #183 | ecosystem: Environmental > Aquatic > Marine > Unclassified | place: Southern Ocean | collected 2014-10-08 | reverse complement strand
TGGGATTTATATTAATCTTACAGTGAAAAAATAGCTCGACAGTATTTGAGAACAGGATCGCAGAGAGATTAGAGTTAGGTCAAAAGATAACCCAAAACCATTTAGGAGAATAAATCATATGAATCAGGTGATTGATCTGTTGAAAAACCATCGGTCAATTCGAAAGTTTAAACTGAAATCGGTCAGCATTGAAAAAGTGCATGCAATCATTGAGGCTGCCGGCTGGGCAGCCACATCAAATTTTATTCAGGCCTATACTGTAATCCATGTGAAAAATAAAGAAACACGAAAACAGATTGCCGCCCTTGCAGGCCCCCAGCCCTGGGTAGAAATAAGTCCGGTGTTCCTTGTTTTCTGTGCTGATTTAAAGAGAGCACAAACTGCCTGTAATTATGAAAATAAAGAGATGGTATCAGGGTATACCGAACAATTCATCATCTCCACAGTGGATGTAGCCCTTGCAGCTCAAAATGCTATGATTGCTGCGGAATCACTGGGCCTTGGTGGTGTTTATATTGGCGGTATTCGGAATGATCCTGAAACCGTTTGTAAACTTTTGAAAATCCCTGATCATGTTTACCCGGTTTTCGGTATGTGTCTTGGATACCCGGATGAAAACCAGGAACAAAAGCCAAGACTGCCGGTCAGGATGATCCTTAATGATGAGTACTACCAGGAGGATAATACAGACCTGGAAAAGTACAATGAAATCTGCAAAGACTATTACCAAACGCGTACCAATTCCTCCAGAGAAGACACATGGACACGTCAGATATCGATCATGATGAGCAATCCTGCACGTCCTCATATGAAAGCATTTTTGAAGAAAAGAGGATTTGAATTTAAATAACAAGGATAGTATTTGTAAAAAAACACAAAATATTAATATATATAAATAATATTATTTTGGCGGAAACCATGAAAATTAATACTCACGACAAGAACAAGATTCAGTTAAAAAAAGGGGGAGAGGCAGGGAGAAAATGAAGTATGTAGGAGCCCATGTCAGTATCAGTGGAGGCGTAGAAAATGCCCCTCAAAACGCGGAAAGTTTTAGAGCAAAATCCTTTGCCATGTTCACCAGAAATCAGAGGCAATGGTTATCAAAACCCCTGAATGCCAAAAATATCAACCAATTCAAGGAGAACTGCCGCAATAAAGGTTACAATTTTGAACACATCCTCCCCCATGACAGCTATCTGATTAATCTTGGACACCCGGAAGAAGAAGGCCTCCAAAAATCAAGGACCGCATTCCTTGACGAGATGCAGCGTTGTGAGCAATTGGGCCTTAAATATTTGAACTTCCACCCGGGAAGTCACCTGAATAAAATCGATCCTGACCATTGCCTGGAACGAATCGCCGAATCTATCAACCTGACTCTGAGCCGGACAGCGGGCATCACTGCGGTCATAGAAAACACGGCTGGTCAGGGAACCAACGCCGGGTATCGATTCGAACACCTGGCCCGAATAATTGGGAATGTCCAGGATAAGACCCGCATAGGGGTCTGCCTGGATACCTGTCATACTTATTCTGCCGGGTATGATATCAAAACTTTCAAGGCTTTTGAGAACACACTCCAGGAGTTTGACAATATAGTAGGCCTTAACTACCTGAAAGCCATGCACCTGAACGATTCCAAAAAATCCTTTGGAAGCCGTGTTGATAGACACGAGAGTATTGGAAAAGGTTCCCTGGGGATTGAGCCTTTCAAATTCATCATGAACGACCCGCGCTTTGACCATATTCCTATGGTTCTTGAGACACCTGATCAATCCATATGGAAAAAGGAAATCAGACTTCTTTATAGTCTTATGGATTGAAAACACAAAACAAAATTCACTGATCTTAGGAAGAAGCATGGTATACTCTTTTACAATATGAAAATACAAATACTAAATACGTCTCATCTCATGCTAAGAAGATTGGCAGCTTTGGTCTGGTATATCGGTATTTTAGTTCTGGCTTTTAAAAGTAGCCGTTTGATGCTTGAAGTCGATAAGGCAGGAATTCCTCGACTTTGGATTATACTGGCCTTTGGAATTGGCATTCTGATAGGGTGGGTTAAAGCAAGATATATGTTTGAAAAGCTGTGTCTGAAAAATTTAAAACGAATTTATGCATTAAAAGAACCCAGGATCTGGCAATTTTACCGACCCCGGTTCTTTGTCTTTTTATTCCTTATGGTTTCACTTGGCAAATATCTGCCCAGACTTATTCAAGGAAACAACTTGATGCTCATCCTTTTAGCCATTCTTGAACTCTCCATTGCAGTGGCTTTGTTAATTAGCAGTCATTGTTTCTGGAAAAGGGTGATGCAGAACAAGGACCTCAAATAATAACAAACAAATGCACCAAAGAAAGAAGATACGCAAATAAAAGAGAGGGGATATTTTATGAAATACAGAGGCATCAACCACCTTGCAATGGTGACAGGGGACATGGACGCGACCATCCGTTTCTGGCGTGACCTTATTGGTATGCGGTTAATAAACGGCTTTGGGGAAAATGGATTTCGACATTATTTCTTTGAAATTGATGAGAAAAACACCCTGGCTTTTTTTGAGTGGGACGGAGCTCAGCCTGTGGAACGAAAGCATCATGGGGTGCCGTTTAAAGGACCGATTGTTTTTGATCATATCGCTTTTGGCGTGGATTCAAGCGAAGAAGCATGGCAGATAAAAGATAAACTTGAAGCAGCCGGGTTTGAGTGTTCAGATATGATTGACCATGAGTTCATCCATTCAATTTATTCCTTTGACCCGAATGGAATTCCTATTGAATTCTGCTACGCGGTTGCAGGCCATGATATCCATAAAAATCCTGTTTTACGTGATGATGACCCGCCTCCTGCAGCCACGGAAGGTTCAGAACCCCAGCCTGGGAAATGGCCCCAGGTCACCCATCCTACTCCAAAGGAGGAGAGGTTTATCTCAAGCTGAACCGGTATAACCTTACATTTTAATATAATCGGGAGAGTAGTAAATGAGACAACATAACGGCACTCAGCTTTATGGGATTAAAAGACTTGTAACAGATCTTAAAATGGGTATGAACAAAGAACTCTCATCTCTTAGCATAAAGCAGAAGCTTGCCATGAAATACGTTTCTAAGGAAAGTAAGCTAACCAAAATTGGGAATAAAATTTACTCCAATACTTTTACGCCGTACTTCCCATCCATTGCCTATGATCGTTTTCTTAAAGGTGCTGTTGTTACAACAGCCGGAAAACCTTACCCTGTTGTAACAAATTTCGCTGTTACCCCACAATGTCCTTGCAACTGCTGGCACTGTTCTTTTTCAGACAGATCAAAAAAAGACATTCTTACACTGGATCAAATAAAAAAAGCCATATCAGAAGTCCAGGACTTAGGTGCAAGCGTTATCGGGTTTACCGGAGGTGAGCCTCTTTTACGCAACGATCTTGAAAAAATTATTGCATCAGTTGATGAAAGATCCATGCCAATAATATTTACAACAGGCTACAAACTGACTAAAGAGCGTGTGAAACGATTAAAACAAGCAGGGTTGGAAATACCTGTGATCAGCCTGGATCATTACAGTGCAGAAGTTCATGACAAAGGAAGACAGACAGAAGGCATTTATGATTATGCGTTGAATGCAATTAGACTTTTTCAGGATGAAGGGTTTTATGTGGCGATTTCCTTTGTCCCGGACAAAGCACTTGTCAGCAACCGGTCGGAAATTTTTAAGGTGATTGAATTTTTTAAGGACCTTGGGATCAATGATATGCGGCTCACTTCCCCAATCTTAAGCGGAAAGCTCACAGCAAAGCCTGAAGAGCAACTAACACGGGAAAATGTAAAAACCATTTTTGAAATTCAGAAACAATGCTCAAAGACAAAAGGGTATCCGGGTGTTTTTGCCTATGACTTTTTTGAAAGCGAGCAATATTATGGCTGCGGGGCTGGTTATAATTATATGTTTATTGATTCACAGGGAAATGTTTGTCCTTGTGATTTTACCATGCTTTCCTTTGGAAATATCCATGAACGACCCATCACCAAAATCTGGGAGGAAACAAGTAAAAACTTCAGCAAACCGGGCTGTTCATGTTATGCCAACCTGAGTAATGATTATATTTTTGCGAAGAAATCAGAAGAGTGGCCGCTTAAAAAAAAAGCAACCATTGAAATCCTTGCAGAATGTCCTTCTTATGATGAAAATAAATCCCCAGAATTTTATAAGCGCATGGGATGTTCAACAAATAAAGTTCCGTAATGATGAACATTAAAGATCAATACTTCGAATATAAAAAAAGGAAGGCCGAATGAGCAGACAACACATTGAAATACGACAATCATTTAATGCACCAGTTGAAACAATATTCAATATTTTAACGGATCATGAATCCTTTGGGAAAGTGATAGCAACGAAAGTCCGGCGGGTGGTCGATAGTAAGGAAGAAAATAAGAATGGGGTGGGTTCCGTCAGACGGATCTCCTCTTTTCCTGTGCCTGCTTTTGAAGAAACAGTCATTACATTCAAACCAAATTCCCTGATGGAATATATAGTCAGTAAGGGCAGCCCAATCAAAAATCATAACGGCCGAATGGAATTCTCAGAAGAGGGAGGAAAAACCAAACTCTGTTATTTTATCGACTTTGATCCAAGACTACCCTTCATACTTCTCGGCACTGTTTTAAAATCAGCTATTGAAAAGCCCATACGTCAAAGCCTGGAAAAACTTTCTAAACGCTATGCTTCCTGAAATATACAAGAAATGATAACTTCTGAATATCACTCCACCGTTGTTCTGCCAAAGATCGAAAAACCCTATCCTTCGATCCTGGAGTTTTTAAAAACACGGTTTCCCGGCATTGAAACAAAGACCTGGGAAACCAGGATTAATTCAGGAAAGGTGATAACTGAAAAAGGGGAGCCCATTTCCCTTGCCATGGCTTATGAACCCTTGAAAAAACTGCATTATTTCCGGGAGGTGGAAAAGGAATCAATCATTCCTTTTACCGAAAAGATTGTCTTTTGTAATGATGAACTTTTAGTGGCCTGTAAGCCCCATTTTCTTCCAGTAACCCCTGGAGGACCCTATGTGAACGAATGCCTGCTTCACCGCCTGAAAAAAAGAACAGGCAACAATGAGCTTTCACCCATCAACAGAATCGACCGGGAGACTGCGGGGCTTGTTCTATTCTCAATGAACAAAAAGACCCGAGGGCGCTACCAGGAAATGTTTATGAAAGGGGAGGTGAAAAAAACCTATGATGCAGTTACAAAGTATCCTTGCCGCCAGGAAAAAAAATCATGGACCGTAGAAAACAGGATTGTCAAAGGAGAGCCATGGTTCAGGATGAAAACAGCTCCGGGCAGGCCGAATGCCATCACAAAAATATCTTTTGTAAAGTCAAAGGGAAATAAAGCGCTGTTTCAATTAAGCCCTGTAACCGGCAAAAAGCATCAGCTGCGGCTACACCTTAGCGGGCTGGGATTTTCCATCCTCAATGACCGGTATTATCCAGTACTTTTGCCAAAGGAAAACAGGAGGTTTAATACCCCGCTTCAACTTCTTGCCAGAAAAATTCAATTTCGGGACCCAGTGTCAGCAATACGTGCCACCTATGAATCTGAACGTCGATTGCTTTTTGATTAAACTGCTGCAAGAATTCATTATCATTTCAATGTTACGATTGGAGATATAATGATTTTGCCGGTTGCTTGAAATGAAACCGGCAGATTTAAAAACAGCTATTTATTCTTTTTTTCTTTTTTGGCCAGCTTCTTTTCCTTGGCTGATTTCAATGGTTTTTTCTTTAAAGCTTTTTTTGTATCTTGTGATTTGGACATTTGGCACCTCTTCTTTATCTGGTTCAATATGTTAACATACTATCATCTATCACGACCAAATACAAACAATAAGCCCGGCCTTAAATCTATTAAAATTGGAGACAACAAATGGATATAAAATCAGTTTCATGCTTAAGTTTTTCGCCAACAGGAACAACCAGGGCAATTATAGAAAACATTGCGCAGGGTATGCAGGCAGAACAAATTAAGATGATGGATTGTACCAACCGTTCTCAGCGGGAAGGAGATTCTTTTGTTTTTAATAATGATATGGTCATTCTTGCTACCCCTGTTTATTATGGCCGTGTTCCCGAAGAGGTGGTCCCTTTTTTGAAAACATTAAATGGTCAAAATACACCTGTGGTGCTTGCCGTGGTTTATGGAAATCGGGAATACGAGGATGCGCTCATTGAACTTCATGATATTTCAGTGGCACAAGGATTCATCCCTGTTGCAGGGGGAGCTTTCATTGCTGAACACTCCTATTCTATAGCTTCCCGGCCAATTGCCCATGGCAGACCTGATTTTGATGATATTAAAAAAGCGCAGACCTTTGGCTCCAAAATAAAGGAAAAACTCAAAACCCTTGATTCCCTGGAGAATATAGAGAAAATTAGTGTTCCTGGAAATATTCCTTATATAGAACCTAAAAACCTGCATATGATCAAACAAGTTCGTAACACATTATCCTTTACGCCTGAGACTGACGCAGACAAGTGTACCCAGTGTAACCTGTGTGTAGAGGTGTGCCCCACAAAAGCGATTGATCCGGAAAATGTTTCTAAAATTGACAAATGGCAATGCATGATTTGCTTTGCATGCATTAAAAATTGTCCATCAGAGGCCAAACAAATGACAGATCCACATTTTAACGAGGCGATTCAACAATTACAAATGTCATGTCAGGAAAGAAAAGAACCTGAGATATATATTTAAAAAAGCCGTCTTGAAACGCTCAGTTGTAATCGGCAAAAATCTTTATCCGAAAGCCGCATCCGGCATTGCCATAATCGAAGGAATCGTGTTGATTAAGGCATCCATTTTACCCATTGTCGAAGGCAGTATCCAATCTATGAAATATTCGGCTGTTTTAAACTGCCCCTGATAGAAAACTTTATCCTTCTTTTTTGCTTTTTCTATCTTTTCTGCGGCTGTGACAGAACGCCAAAGTTCAAACCAGCCAAGGCACACATCTCCTGTGACATCTAAAAAGGGCTGGGCAGTTGCAAAGGCATCCAATACTTTTTCAGACATGGCCGCCATTCCCATATGCATGGCCACCTCTCCGAGTTTAATAACGGCCAGTTCAACTTTTACTGCTGATTTCTCGAGGTGTTCAATTTTTTTAGCCGCTGCTATGGTTTTATTCATTTCACCCAGAAGATCCATAAACGGTTTTCCTTTTTTAAATCCAAGCTTCCTGCCCAACAGGTCCATGGATTGAATGCCGTTGGTACCTTCATAAATACTGGTAATCTTGCAGTCCCTTAGCAATTGTTCCTGGGGAAATTCCCGAATAAAGCCGTAACCGCCGAAAACCTGTACCCCCTGAGTACAGATTTCAAAGGCGCGGTCTGTGCAATAGGCTTTCACGATTGGAGTTAAAAGTTCGATCAGACCTGAGTATTTTTCTTTTTCTTCTGTGTTTGTGGCAGTTTTATGTTTGTCAAAACAAAGGGCAGTATAATAAATAAGGGCCCGCATGCCATCCACATAAGCTTTCATGGATAAAAGCTGACGTTTGACATCCGGGTGGTTAATGATCGAAACTTTTTTTGGATTGTGGTCAAATATTTTTAGAAGGTCTATTCCCTGAACCCGCTGCCTGGCATAGTTAACTGCATTGAGATAGGAAGCAGATGCAAAGGCGAATCCCTGCATCCCGACACCCAGGCGGGCCTCATTCATCATGACGAACATGGCCTTCATCCCTTTGTTCTCTTCTCCAAGTAATTCTCCAATACACTTTCCTTTAGAGCCAAATGATAAAGAAGCAGTGGAATTACCATGAATGCCCATTTTTTTCTCAAGCCCTGTGCAGACCACGTCGTTTTGATCTCCCGGGCTTCCATCTTCATTGATCCTGTATTTGGGAACCAGGAATAAGGAAATACCTTTTGTCCCTTCAGGTGCACCTTCAATTCTCGCCAGAACCGGGTGGATGATATTCTCTGTAAGATCATGGTCGCCGCCTGAGATGAAAATTTTATTGCCGGTTATAGTGTAAGTTCCGTCTGTGTTTGGTACGGCAGTCGTTGAAAGGTTGCCAACGTCTGAACCGGCTTCCGGCTCTGTCAGGCACATGGTGCCTGCCCATTTGCCCGTATACAAATTTGTAAGGTATCGTTCTTTTTGTTCTTTTGTTCCAAATTCCTCTACCAGTTTGCCGGCTCCATGGGTCAGCCCCATGTACATCACAAATGCACTGTTTGCACCGGTAAACCATTCTCCGGCAACCGTTGCGATTATCTGAGGCATCCCCTGCCCCCCGTATTTGGGATCATCGCACATGGCAAGCCACTCGCCCTCACAAATAAGCTGATATGGTTTGTGAAAGGATGCGGGAATACGGACGTTACCATTTTCAAGGTGGCATCCTTGTTCATCACCATCCTTGTTTGTGGGTAAAATCTCCTTTATTGCCAGGTTTCTGGCTTCGGAAATGATCATGTCCATGGTTTTTTTATTAAATTCCGAAAATGTGTCATGTCCGGCCAAGTCGGCGGCATTAAACATTTCGTGAAGAACAAATTCCTGGTCACGCTTGTCTGCGATAAATTGCATTTTTTTCTCCAATTATTATTTTTTTAAGATTCCAGTGGTGAACATTTTAAAAATCAATGAAAGCCGTTTGCTCATTTCATCATCGGATTCATCTTTAAATAGGCATGCCCATGCAGCGGAATGAACAATATCACTGAACAGTTCGGCCAGGTCTCGGCTGGAATATGGTTTGAAATCACCTTGTGATATCCCCTGCACGAAAATATCTTCAAACAATGTTACCATTTTTTCATGGAGTTTATTGACCTTCTGGTTTAGCTTGGGCATAGCAACTGCATCGATGTTGCTCCGTTCCGAGATATATATACGGGCGACGTGTCTATTGGCTTTGTAGAATTTTGCCTGGGCCAGTAAAATCGAGTCGAGTCTTTTGGATACGCTGACTGTGGTGTCCTGACTGATCTCAAACAGGATCTGTCCTAAATCATGTACCCTGTGGATAACCATTTCATGGTACATCTGTTTTTTACCTGAAAAATATTTATAGATGGTTCCAAGCGGGTACTGTGACGCGCTGCTGATCTGGGCCATTGTTGTGCTGTGAAACCCTTTTTCTGAAAATATTTCAAGAGCAGTTCCAAGTATTTGTGCCCTTTTCCTTTTATCATCCATTTCTTTTCGGGTTAACTTTTCCATAAATTACCTATGCTTTCATTAAAGTAGAATGAGCATTCTATATATAGAATATTGGTTCCGGTCAAGAGATTTTGTCGATTGCTTGGACAACAGGAAATAGCATTAATTGGTGTTTGATCGAAAACTCACTCATCTGCTTCGTTGCTACAAAATTTTGCCAAATTATAAAACTGGCCTCATGTACTACAGTACACTCCGGGTTCAAAATTTCTTGCGCCTTGCATATGAACAACTTTGTGAGCATGCGCTCCTCTACGAGCCATCCAAACACGGGTTTCCGGTCAAGCACTAATTAAGAAAGCTGCACAATCTCCAAAATAACTCAGAATTTTTATAACGTGATTCTCACTGATATAAAAATGCCTGGTATTTTCGGTGACCAAATTCTTGATTATCTGCGGAATAAAATTAAGAAATCAACGCCAAGAACTGGGTAGACTCCACTCTTTTGCTATGGATGATATATTGGTTCGATGGCAAGACGCCTGCCATCAGCATCGTTAAGCATGCCTTTCTTACGAAAATGAATAAGTTATATAGGACATTTCACATCCATTACCAAAGGCGATATGCATACAGTTTTCTGCAGGGTTAAACACCATACTGGCGAGAGTTTTTGAAAAAGGTGCTTTGCGGTGCGGATGGGCGCATATTGACAGGGGGTAATATGTGTGATCCGACAACATCTTCTGGGCTGTCTGAATATTAATGCGGCCTGCATAATCTTTAATCAAGTGATCCATTGCCCGATGGCGGGTAAATGTCGAATTATCGGGATTTTTCAATTTTATATCACTCTTTGCCATGGCTTTGTCGAGTATATGGTTAGCATGTATCAGGTGGCTGTCACTGTAGGTTTCACGGAAATATGACGATGAACATTCCACATTACAAATACCCTCCGTTGAGTGGGCCAGCAAAAAATTGTTCGGAACAGCCCTGGGAACCTCCTTTAAATAAGTGACTGCCGATTCCAAGGTCTCTTTGCGAAGAATCTCACGAATCAATATGTTTGTTGGTAGTCCCGGAGCTCGCTCACCATTGTCGATTCCCATCCAGAGCAGACACAATCCGCTGGAATTCATTCCCATATATGCCGGTATTCCCGGATGAGTGTAAATCAAGGTTTCCAGACCGGATTCATTTTTATGATGGACGACTAAATCCTTTTGTCCCGCAGCCCAGTGGTCAAAACGTTCGTCATTATTCTGTCCGCAAAGCAGCCGGCCGTCTTTTGTAGAGCCTGCCATGGCGGCAAATCCAGTGCAGTGATCCGGGGCATGGTAATTGAACCATTTTTCATATGCACAGGAAAGAAGCAGTATATCCTCGAACTGCACTCCCGATCCTGCCGCCATCCCCTTCATCTCTTCCAGTGTCCGAGGGGCATGTTCCTGGACATATGGCAGCAGAGTGCGGGCATTGGGCAGCCAGTCGTGCAGGGTCAGGCCATCTTGTTCCCGTGCCGCATGCTCATTTGATTCCAGCATGGTGAAGATACCTTCCCGGCATTCCCGCCCGATGGCAAATCCACGCTGATAAGCGCTCCCTATAACTTCAATATACCTGCAGTGCATTTGTTGCTCTCCTATTATAATTCTTTGCTATCTTGCTCGACATTTTTCAGTATTTAGTCGATGAGATACTCTATTGAATTGATGTTGAACCGATATTTGTCACCCCTGTAAAGATAGTAACCAACTTCAATGGGAACATTGCTGGCATCATAGGCAATGAATTCCAATTCGATGCATGCCTCAGGTTGAGTCCATCCGAATATCTTCATCTCATTTTTTTTTGGTAAAACTGCAGTAAAAGTCTGGTTGGAGTGATGCGGGACGATATTGTATTCCTCTTTGAGCATAGGATAACGGAGGCCGGAGAGACCAGTATTTAATAAATTCTTAAATTCCGAATAAGGCATATAATTCTTCTCGATTACGATTGGTGCTCCATCGGAATAAAATACCCGCAGACTGTAAATAGCACGCGTGTCTCCGTTTAAATCCAGCAGTTGAACAATGCGATCATCTGCTTCAACAACTTCCATCGCCACTGTTTTTGAACTCGGTTTCATGCCGTAACGTTCCATGTCCTTGAAAAAACCGGTCGTGATGTCAAGACTGTATATGAACTCCTTGGGCATTTTAGCGATAAGGAAAGTTCCCTGTCCTCTCCGCCTGACAACCATCTCTTCAACCACCAGTTTGTCGAAGGCCTTCCTCACAGTCATGCGGTTTACGCCAAACTTTTCTGCAATCGACATTTCCGTAGGTATTTTTTCACCCATCTTAAATTTATTTCGTTTTATCATGCCGTGGAGGTAGTCGTAAATTTGCAGATATTTTGGAACTCTTTCTTGTAAAGGGCGATACATGAAAAAATTGTTCTCCTTAAATATTTGGTGCCGTCAATAAAAGAGCTGTTTCTATTTTTCAATAGGCCTGCATGGGAATAAGCGTTCCAACTCGATAATTGTTTATGAATCCCACACTTCAAAGAAAATATCAATGAAGAGCAAAAAATGGGGTTCATTAAAAAAATTCAATTGACATGAATGAAAATGCATTATACATACAATTAAATGTAACTTTGTATATACATTTAAATTGATTTTTGCAACTCTAATTTCAATACCAGCAAGAATAATACGAGACCCGCAGGTTTTTTTGTCAACCAGATAACTATACAATTAAAGGGAGGACAAAATGAAAGAGCACAACATGGATAATCAACTGACCCGTCTGATGGACCGCTTATCTTCAGGAGCAATCACCCGCAGAAAATTCATTGTGAAATTAACTGCCCTGGGTGTGATGGCCACCCTGCCATTAGGCATTGTGAACAAAGCAGCATTTGCGGCAGCCCCTGTAAAAGGGGGAACCTTAAGGCTTGCCATTGGGCATGGCTCCACAACCGAAAGCTATGATCCGGCCACATTGGCAAGCGGATTTCAGACCGTTATGAGCCGGGCGATGAATAACACCCTTACCGAAATAGATCCCAACAACAAGTTGATCCCGTGTCTGGCTGAATCCTGGGAATCAACACCTGATGCTGCAAAATGGGTATTTAAGCTCAGGAAAGGAGTGGAATTTCAGAACGGCCGTTCCCTAACTTCCGATGATGTGATTGCCACCATAAATTACCACCGGGGAAAAAACACCAAATCGTCCGTGAAACCCATCGTAAAGCCAATCAAATCCATAAAGGCTGACGGCAAATATGCCGTAGTTATAGAATTGAACGAAGGCAATGCCGATTTCCCATACAATCTTGACCGGCCCGGCCTGGGGGTATACCCGGCTGCTGCTGACGGCAGTCTCGATTGGAAGTCAGGCAACGGGACCGGTGGTTATATTCTTAAAAAATTCGAACCCGGCGTGCACGCTTACTTTGAACGAAACCCCAACTACTGGAATGGAAAACGCGCCCATGTGGATGCTGCCGAGCTACTATCAATAAAAGATGCGACCGCACGGATCAATGCACTGGCTACCGGAGAAGTCCATGTAATCGACCAGGTAGACCCCAAAACTGCCCATCTTCTTGCGAAAAAAGAGGGTGTGCATGTGGAGGAATCAACCGGACCACTGCACTACACCTTTCCCATGCTGACAGATACGGAACCGTTCAATGACATTAACGTTCGACTCGCCCTCAAACATGCCCTCGATCGAGAGGAGCTGGTCAGGGTGATTTTAAAAGGTCACGGTACCATTGGTAATGATAATCCCATCGGCCCTTCGTATCGGTATTTCAGCAAAGATCTTAAACCCCATCCCTACGACCCGGACAAAGCAAAATTTTATTTTAAAAAGGCTGGAGTCAGCAACCTTTCCATAAATTTGAGTGCAGCTGACGCCGCCTTTGCAGGGGCTGTTGATGCTGCGATTCTGTATAAGGAACACGCCGCCAAAGCCGGCATTAATATTAAAGTGGTCCGTGAATCCAATGATGGTTACTGGTCCGCAGTCTGGTTAAAAAAACCTTGGTGCGCCTGCTATTGGGGCGGTTATGCTACGGAGGATCTAATGTTTTCCACCGGATATTCAGATGGTGCCGCCTGGAATGACACCCATTTCAAACATAAGCGCTTCAATCAACTGCTTACAATCGCACGATCCGAACTTGACGATACCAAACGTAGGGATATGTATGTAGAGATGCAACGTATTGTAAGAGATGATGGTGGCACAGTGGTGCCCATGTTTGCCAACAACATTGATGCCCGCACCAACAAGGTTGCCCATGGCAAAGTATCTGGCATTACCGCGTTAGATGGCCGTCGAATCATCGAAAGATGGTGGAGAGTGTAGGCATGGCCATGCATCAGGCGAATCCAAGGGATGTCTTCAAATTTCAGAAATGATATTTTATTTTGTGTCTTTTGAAAAGTTTAGCTGATATCCGCAATATTATTTTTTTTTTAACATACTGCAACCCTTCTGGGAAATATACCCCGCCCGCATGCGGGTGGGGTATTTAAAATGTAATTGGTGTAATTGATATTAGGGATACTAACTATCTCTTCATCAAGGTCAGTTTTCTTGTAATCCCTTATGGCAATCTTGGCCTGGTAGTGGTTATCAAAACGCACGGTTGAGAAATGAAATGTTGAGCCTTGAGAATTTTGATATTTGTTGCAGATCACAGGCGTGATAGATATTTCGGTATGAGAATAATACAACTATGATAATGATGCGATATGAAACTTGAGATATTTTGCCAATACTACAAATCAAATCATTCAAATGGTTGCGGTTTGGTGAAAGCTTTCTCAGATTAGATACGCGCTATGTCCGCTGATGTGTGATGAGGACTGGTGGATATTCTCAGTCGCTATTCGCAGGCCTTTCTTTGGTTACAACAGTATGATAAGTGATTGATTGAAGAACCGGAAGGACAATCCAATGGCAGGCCTGGATCATTATGTATTTGATAGGAACAACAATGGAAATTTTGTTAGCTGATATTGAAGATTTGGAACAGATTTTGTATTTACAGAAATTGGCCTATAAAAGCGAGGCAAAAATCTATGAGGATTACGGTATCCCACCCATGACACAGAGCATTGAAGAGATACGAGATGAATTCACAAGTCATGTCTTTTTAAAAACCGTTTATGAAAATAGTATAATCGGCTCGGTAAGAGCATACTTTGATGATAACTCCTGCTTTATCGGCCGACTGATTGTTCACCCTGAATTTCAGGAAAAAGGCATTGGGACTAAGCTTATGAATGCTATGGAAGCCCATTTTAGTGAAGTTCAAAGATATGAATTATTTACAGGGACAAAGAGCACAAAAAATATTTGTCTTTATAAAAGAATGGGATACAAACCTTTCAAGGAGCAAGTAGTAAATGAATCCCTTTCATTGATTTATATGGAAAAACGATACTAACAGTCTGAATGCTGCCTTAAAATGGTTGGCTTTGACCGCTCTTCATGGCGTAAACAGCAATGCAAATAAGATTTCCATAAGGTCCATGGTATTTAAAAAGGCAATAAAATCACAACAGAAGAATTGATCGGTTATCAAATCCTGTTTTCTCTATTGCCATGCCTGAATTTGTTATTAATCATTTTTTATTATGCCATTTTTATTATGCAATGATACGTTCGGGAAATGTATAAACTGCAAAATTGCTGCCCCTGACGAATCCCACAATGGTGATCCCCATCTGACGTGCCAGAAGTATGGTCTGATGCGTGGGAGCCCCTCTTGAAACAATGATGGGAATGCCAAATTGTTTTGCTTTGTAAAGAATCTCGGATGAAATCCTGCCCGTAACCATCAGGAGCAGGTCTGTTGCTTTTGTCTTGTCTAAAAGCAGTTTGCCGATAACCTTATCTACTGCATTATGCCTTCCGATATCGTCAATGGAAAAGTCTGGTAACGCACCGCTAAAGCTTACAGTCGCAGTATGAACACCACCCGTCGTCCTGTGTAAGTCAGAAGAGGACTGCAGCCATTTCATAGACTTGATCAGGTTTTGTGACCTGACCTTTAGATTTGTTGTCAGAGGATATCGGCTGGAAAGTTCAATAATGGACGTATACATAACTCCTTTGCCACATCCGGAAGTATATACTCTTTTCCCCAAATCTGCAGGATCAATAAAATGATCGGTTTTAACATCAATACGCCATTTGATCTCATTACATTCATAAATGGTAATATCACCCGCAGACTGAATCAATCCGGAAGTATACAAAAACCCATATGTGAATTCTTTCAAATGTGATGGAGTACACATCATGGTAGCGATCTCCTCATCATTCACAACAAAGGTGCATGGAACCTCGGAGGCAACAGGTACCTTTTCCCCAAATGCCCTTCCATTATCATGACGGGTTATGTTATAAATAATTGAAGTCCCGAACTCAATGGTATCACTCATAACTATTTTCCTTTTTGAAAGGTGTTTTCAAAGACAAATCAGTTACATTAACATAATACGGATTTTCTTTAGCGCAAAGGATGAAATGTCAGGGTACAAGATGAAAGTTAAAGATATTTTGAACAAGTAACAACTGATCCTTTCCAACGAACTGTAATCAAAGACAAAACTAAAGGAGACAAAAAATGAAATATATTATAGTTAGTCAAAAAACGATCGATCAGGCTGCCAAAGATCTTGAGGCTGCTGTCATTCGTAACAAGTTTGGTGTTCTTCATATACATGACCTTAAAGCAACAATGAAGAAGAAGGGAGTAGATTTTTCAAATGAATGCAGGATTTTTGAGGTTTGCAATCCGCAAAAGGCCCATGCAGTTTTAACTAACGACATGAGCCTGAATATGGTTTTGCCTTGCAGAATTTCTGTTTGGCAAGAAAATGGTGAAGTAAAAATAGGGACCCTGGAGCCCACAAAGCTGTTGTCTGTATTGAACGATAATGAAGATTTAAAACAGATTGCCAAGGAAGTTGAAACAACAATTAAAACTATAATCCAAGAAGCAAAATAGCATGCATCACCGTCTTCTCTTTTCTCTTTTTATCTCTCATTATGCCCTGTCTGACAAAATATTTTTTTCTTGTGTGTTTTTTCAAAACCAATTACAAGTGATCGTATAAAAGGTGTTTTATTTAATGGAATATTAAAAAAAGGACTAAAAGATGAAGAGACCTGTCAAATCAGGCAAACTGCAAAGCGGCGGCTTCAGTCTCAATGTTCTCACCGATGATGAGCTATACGAGATTCATCTGGGAACCCTTGAGATACTGAAAACCACCGGCGTTTACGTGGAAAGCCAAGAAGCAAGGGAAATTTTCAGAATCGGCGGTGCAAATGTTAATGAAAAAAACAAGGTAGTAACATTTCCAAATTATCTGGTGGAAGACTGCATCCGTTCGACCCCGGACACCTTTCACGCCTACGGACGAATCCCGGAAAGCGATGTAGCTCTGGAGGCAAACCGGGTAACCTTTACCAACTTTGGTGAAGGAATTATGTTTGTGGATCCCTACACGGGTGAACACAGGGAAACCACCAAAAATGATGTGGAGATGGCTTCCCGGCTCATCGATTACCTGGAACATATTGAAACCTATGAACGGTGTATGCTCTCCCATGACAAACACCACTCCGTCCAGGCACTGCATAATGCTGAAGCCTCTTTGACCAATACAACCAAACACCACTGGCTGGGGCCGGTGGATCGGTATCAATGTGGTAAAATAGTAGAAATGTGCTGGGCCATAGCCGGGGGCGAAGAAAAATTCAGGGAAAGACCTTTCCTTACCTTTGTCACCTGTCCCATAAGTCCCTTGAAGCTGTCCTCCCACCATTGTGAGATCATCATCGAGGCGGCCATGAACGGTATGGGAGTCAACTGTATCGGCATGGCCATGTCGGGCGGTTCATCTCCCATCCACATTGCAGGCACATTGGTACAACAGAACGCTGAAGTGCTTTCCAGCCTGGTATTAAGCCAGCTGGTCAAAAAAGGGGCTTCCTTTATTTACGGCAGTTCCACCTGTCCTCTGGATCTAAAGCAGGCCACGGCAACGGTTGGATCACCGGAAACGGCTTTGATTAATGCCGCAGTGTCAAGGCTTGCCAGGTATTACAGCCTGCCGGTTTTTGCCGCCGGTGGCTAGGGCGACAGTAAAGTTACCGATTACCAGTCGGGTCACGAAAAAACCATCACCGGTCTCTTACCAGCGTTGTCAGGGTGCAACGTAATTTACGGTTCGGGAATGCTGGAAATGGGAATTACTTTCGACTTGGCACAACTGGTATTGGACAATGAGGTTGCCGGATTAATAAAAAGAACTGTAAGTGGTATTGAGGTCAATGATGAAACCCTTTCTCTGGATACGATCAAGGAGGTCGGACCCTTTAAGGATTATCTTGCCCATGAAACCACATATAAACACATGCGGTTGACCACAAGTCCTAAATTGATGGATAGAAAAATGAGACCCAGATGGGAAAAAGCAGGTTCCAAGGACGCCTATGAGAGAGCTTGTGATGAGGTAAAACATATACTGGAAACCTATAAACCCCCTCAACTTTCAGATGAGGTACTCAAAAAGGTACGCTCCATTATTGAAGGTGCTGAGGCTGAACTGGGAATCAAGGACTAATCTATAACACGGGCAAAGGTAAATCCCTTTGCCCGTGGACACACATAGAATTGAAAGGAAGATTCGGCATGAGAACGCCGTGGGATACAAATCCAAAACTGGACCGATTTGATCCTGAGGATTTAAGAAAAACCATGAAAGCTGTAATCACCGTGGGCAATGGTGGATATGACAAACTCCAGTGCCGCGTGGTAAGACGTCCAACCCTTGAGTCAGGCGAAGTCCTGCTGCAGGTTCTTGCAGCTGGGATCAACAACACTGAAATAAATACCCGCATCGGCTGGTACTCTTCCTCGGTTACAACAGGGACAGAAGATGCAGCAGTTGCTGAAGAAGAGCAAGCAACTGCTAAGAAAGACGGGGGTTGGAATGAGACAACACCATTCCCATTCATCCAGGGCACAGATTGTTGTGGCCATATTGTTGCAGTTGCACCTGATGGGGATAAAAGCACCATTGGGTCCCGCGTTATCGTGAGAGCATGCATTCGGAAGTCTGATTTTGACTCCATTGGAAACATCTGGATGGGCTCTGATTTTGACGGGGCATTTGCTCAATTTGTTAAAGTTCCAGCTTCTGATGTGTTCCCCGTGAAATGCGATTGGAGCGATGCCGAGCTTGCTACGATCCCCTGCGCATACGGGACTGCTGAAAATATGGTCCATCGCGGGAAAGTAAGCAAGACAGATAATGTTCTGATCCCTGGAGCATCCGGCGGTGTCGGTTCAGCAGTCATGCAGCTGGTAAAGCGAAGGGGTGCCAACGTGACGGCAATTGCGGCAAAAGCAAAGATGGAAAAGGTTCTTTCCCTTGGGGCGGATCATGTTATTGATCGTGATGAAGACTTTGTTGCAAGCCTTGGAGAGAACTCTATGGATGTCATTATCGACAACGTTGCGGGGCAGGCTTTTGGAGACTTATTAAAGGTGCTTAAGCCAGGGGGAAGATATGTGTCATCCGGGGCGATCGGAGGACCATTAGTAACCCTGGACATGCGCACATTTTATCTGAAGGATCTTAAACTGATAGGCTGTACTGCATGGGATGAGCCCGTTTTCCAAAATCTTATTTCATACATCCAACGAGGAGAACTGCGGCCGCTTGTAGCAAAGATTTTTCCGCTGGAACGGATTGCAGATGCACAGCGAGAGTTTATTAAAAAAAAACATGTGGGCAATTTCGTCCTGATTCCCCCCCCAGTAGACGATTGATAGATTTTGTCTATTTTGACATAGTCACCTCATCCACCAAAAAAAGAATGGAGCGATAGGGAATTCCTGAATGAAGAGACAGACCGACTTCACAGGTTTTACTGGTGGAATACCCTGCGTCACAGGTACAAACATGTTCATCCAGGCCCTCTACTGCTGATTTATTTAATTCCGGAAACGTAAACCCCCGGTCCCCTGCAAAACCGCAGCAATAAATTTCTTCGGGCCATACCACTTGAGTGGCGCACATGTGAGCCAGTTTAAGCAATTGAGTCTCCAAACCCATTTTCCTTGTGCTGCAGGTGGGGTGGATGGCAATGGTGGTCTTTTTCGGTGTAAAATTAAGGCGTTCTATTAAAAACTTTAGAACAAACTCAATGGGCTCATACAGGGACAGGCGATTGTCCATGGTGGTTTTCATGCGTTGAAGACAGGGGCTCGTATCGCAGAGCACTGGATATTTGCCATTTTGTGTTGCCGCAAGCAATGCCCTGGACAAACCATTGGATTTTTTGTCTGCTTCGTCCATAAACCCCTTGCTTTCAAAGGCCTGACCACAGCACAGACCGTCTAAGTTTTCCGGGTAAATAATACCATACCCGGCTTTTTTAAGGATGGAAGCCGTCTTTTCCGGCAAAGTATCCTGGAATGAGTCATTTCGGGATGGCCCCCCCATTGCCCGGCCGGCGCAACTTGGAAAATAAACAACTTTGTCTGTGGCTGATTCATTCCCGGGTGCAGGTTTAATTTTTCCTCCACCGGAAGGCATCTCTCTATTCCACAAAGGCAGTTTCTTAAAGCTTGCATTCCTGGCAATGAGTGATGCTTTTTCCATTACCTGGGTTCCAGTGATGCTGTGGACAAGATCCACGGCATTCAAACCATGTCTGATGATTTGGGTTGTTGCCCCAAATCGGTTTCCAACCCCTCCGGCAATTTTTTGGGCCAAACTTCCCCGGGCTTCCTGCCTCAGGGCCTTGACCATTTTTCCCGTGTCAATCCCCACAGGACAGCGGGTGGCGCACAGGCCATCTGCAGCACAGGTATCCACTCCCGGATATTGGTACCCCCTGGCAAATTTTTTAAGACCCGGATGTTTTCCTTTTTCAGAAAGGCGCCTGCTGATCTCCCGCCTGCCAACGATCCGTTGCCGCGGGGTGAAACTCAAGTTTCTGGAGGGGCAGACCGGTTCACAGAAACCGCATTCAATGCATTTATCCGCGATTTCATGGGTGGCAGGCATGGATTTAAGATTGTGAATATGGGCCTGGGCGTCCTGATTAAATATTACACCGGGATTGAGAAGATTTTGTGGGTCAAAAATATGTTTAATTTCTTTCATCAGGACATAGGCGGTTTTGCCCCATTCTTTTTCAACAAAAGGAGCCATATTGCGGCCCGTGCCATGTTCTGCCTTAAGGGAGCCGTCATAGGTGGTCACTACCATATCGACAACTTCTTCCATAAAATCCCGGTAGCGGATAACTTCTGCTTCCTCTGAAAAATCCTGGGTAAATACAAAGTGCAGGTTTCCTTCAAAGGCATGACCGAAAATTATAGCCTCATCATAAAAATATTTTTTAAACAATTGCTGCAGAGCATGGGTGGCATCGGCAAGGTGTTCTATTGGAAAGGCAACATCCTCAATGATAACAGTGGTGCCCGTTTCTCGTACTGATCCCACTGCAGGAAATAACCCTTTGCGAATATTCCACAAGACCTGATTTTCTTCGGGAACATAGGTGAAGGAAATAGGCCGAACCGTCTGAAACCCGGCCAGACTTTCAACAACCTGGTTGACCTGAGCAGTTAACTTGTCAGGATCATTGGATCGGGTTTCCACAAGTAAAGCAGCTACATTTTGATCCAGGCCCTTTAAAAACCCCGGCATCCCTTCCTTGTCTTCTACTGATGCCAGGCTTGCCCGATCCATTAACTCTGCCGCTGCCACGGGCTGGGATCTGAGAATTGGAATGGCCTTGCAGGCATCTGACATGTTGAAAAAAAGAATCAGAGCCGATGCCTTGTGCCGGTGTTCAACAACTGTACGCAATACGGAGTTTGAAATAAAGGCCAGGGTGCCTTCTGATCCCACCATGAGGTGGATCATTATATCCAGAGGATCCTCATAGTCTACCAGGGCATTGAGGCTGTAACCCGTTGTGTTCTTAATTTTAAATTTATATTGGATACGATGGGCCAAGTCCGTATCTGCCATGACCTGTCGTCGCAGTTCTGCCAGGCGGTTCAAAAGGTCGGCCCGGGTTTTTCGAAAATTTGCAACACTTTTGTCATCACTGGTATCCACAACAGTACCATCCAGCAATACTAAACGGATACTTTCTATGGTCTGATATGAATTCTGCTCCACTCCGCAGCACATGCCACTGGAATTATTGGCAAGAATACCACCTATTTTAGCTGTGTCAATGGAGGCGGGATCAGGCCCTATTTTTCGGCCAAAAGATGCCAGATGGCGATTGGCGCTTCCGCCTATAATCCCGGGTTGAAGCTGGATAAAACGGGCCTTATCATAAATATGAAATCCATCCCACCCCTGCCCCATGCGAACTAAGATCGAATCGGAAATGGACTGACCGGACAGGCTGGTACCGGCTGCACGAAAGGTCATTGGCAGCTTTAGTTTCCTGGCCTCCCGCAAGACAATACCCACCTGTTTTTCACTTTGGACATCAACAATAATTTGGGGAACCAGCTTATAGAAACTGGCATCTGCGCCAATGGCGGTTTTTCGCAGCGGATCAATGATAATATTTTTTTTGGGTAATTCCCTTAAAATGGCGTGATAAAATTCCCGGTATTCCCCTTTGACCATTGTATCCTCCATTTCAAGCGTAACGATTTTTTGAGTTTATTTTAGTTTATTATTACCATGTTTTATTTCCCCCTCAAAGAGGTTTTAAAAAAGTCTTGAGTATTTAAGAATTTATGCCAAAATAGTTTCTCATGGGACAATATTTAAAAAAAGATAGCCTTGATAGTGATTTTTCATTCAGCAATTTACCTGTAATTGAGAAACGCGTTTTCAGGATGGGTATTGCCGGCAACTACGGAATAGATTCTTCAGATATCGAATGGGCAGCGGATCAGGGAGCTAATTACTGGGTTTGGGGTGCTAATTTTAAAAAGGTTACAGCAGGGATTAAGGAAATAATCAGAAAAGATAGAGAGAAGAACGTGGTGTCTTTTCTGGGCTGGGGATTTTTTGGCTGGCAGGTGCGCCAAAGTATTGAAAAAGCTTTGCGCAAATTAAATACTGATTACCTGGATGTTTTCAAGCTTGGCTGGCTGGGACGGACATCCAGTTATAGCCGGGGCGTTATTGATTCCCTGCTCAAACTGAAACAGGAAGGTAAAATCAAAGCCATTGGAACCAGTATTCATGATAGGAAAAGGGCGGGACAATTGGCCCTGGACTCAGAACTCGATCTGCTGATGATACGCTATAACGCAAAACATACTGGTGCGGAAGAGGATATTTTTCCGCACTTAAAACAACGCAATCCTTGTGTTATCAGCTATACAGCCCTGGCCTGGCAGCAGTTAATCAACCCTGTAAAAGGGATTGAAATGCCTCCATGGCCAGGTAACAATAACAAGATTGATATGCCTCCTTTGACACCTGAACTCTGCTATAGATTTGTTTTGTCAAATCCTAATGTTCACCTGGCTCTGACAGGACCGAAAAACAGGGAACAGCTAAAAATGAATTTTAGAGCCGTACAGCAGGGAGCTTTGGCTCAGGAAGAATTGGACTGGATTCGACAATATGGGCAATTAATCCGATCTAAGAGAAAATTTGATTACATAAAATAAAATGCAGCCATTACAAATTTTTCAAATAGACGCTTTTACAAAGAATGTCTTTGCTGGGAATCCAGCAGCGGTTTGTCCCCTTGAAAAATGGCTTGACGATGCCATGTTACAAGCCATTGCTCAAGAAAACAATCTTGCTGAAACAGCATTTTTTGTTCCTATCGATAAAGGGTTTCATATTCGGTGGTTCACACCCAGACACGAAGTTCCTTTATGCGGCCATGCCACCCTTGCTTCTGCATTTGTGATCTTCACCGAAATTGATAAAGAACTCAAATCTGTTCGATTTGAATCAAAAAGCGGGCCTTTGATAGTCACTCGCAAAGATTTACTTTTGGAAATGGATTTTCCGGCATATCAAATGATGCCCTGCCAAGACCCGCCAAAACTTTTATTGCAGGGGTTGAAACAACACCCCAAAAAAATATTTATTGTTGAAGAAGATCCCAATTATTACGCTGTTTTTGAAACGGAAGAGCAAGTGCGGGCCATTAAACCTGATTTACATTTAATCGAACAGCTTCATCCATACGCAGTGGTTGTTACAGCACCCGGAAAAAAGACAGATTGTGTTTCCCGGTATTTTGCACCCAGCTATGGGATTGATGAAGATCCTGTGACAGGATCCATTCACAGTGCTTTGGTGCCCTATTGGACGAATCAGCTTAAAAAAACAAAGATTCATGCTTACCAGGCCTCTCTAAGAGGTGGTGACCTTTTTTGTAAATACACGGGGAAACGGGTACTTATTGGCGGATATGCCGTTAAGGTTATGACGGGTATGTTCTGTATTTAGTGCCTGACCGAAAACCCCGTGTTTGGGCAAAAAGTTGCCCATATGCAAGGCGTAAAAAATTCTGAAACCGGAGTGTACTGTTGTACATGAGGCCCGATTTATAATTTGGCAGAATTTTGCAGCAACGCAGCAGATGGGTGAGTTTTCGTTCAAACACTATTTAGTGATGATCAAAATAGCCATGACGGCGGCTCATAAAAGCAGTCGTATATTAAAAATAAGGATTCTCCATGGAATATGATAAGAACAAATTAACTATTAAAATAATAAATAAGTTTGTTGATTTCAAAGACAAAGTCGTGCTTGAAGTCGGTTGCGGAGATGGAAAAACATCATCTCTTTTAGCCAATAATACAAAAAGATATATAGGGATTGACCCTGACAGTCAATCGATTAAAAAAGCAAAATCCGTATTTGAAAATGTGGATTTTCAAATGGGTAGTGGAGAGTCGTTGGACTTTGAAAATTCTTATTTTGATATTGTACTTTTCACACTTTCCCTGCATCATCAAAATAGTAAATTAGCATTAAAGGAGGCTAAAAGAGTCCTTACACCGAAAGGACAGTTAATAATCTTAGAACCCTCAATCTATGGTGAGTTACAACAATTTTTTCACCTTTTTAATGATGAAACAGAACAGATTCAAGAGACATTGAAAAATATTAAGCAAAGCGATTTTTGCCTTATTCAGCAGGATACTTTTAATGTTGCAATGACTTTCAAAGTCAGGGATGAATTATACAATTACCATTTTGCCCGGGAAAAAATTAAACCCCAAGATACAGATCTTATAATTGAAAAGCTGAATCAATACCAAAATATTTTGGCTGATGATCAACCGATTAAGTTAAATGATGAAATTAATATTTATTTTCTTAGTAAGTAAAGGTGGTCAAGTTTGTCCTTGACCCTCTCATTGATATCAACTATATCAAATCATCCGAGCTGAGAAGGCCTGCAGACTGTTTACACATTTAAAGAAACTATTAAAGGCAGACGGTATATTATAATCTTTTAATCCATGTACAAAAATATATGAAGACCACACCAAACCGACTTTCGTTAATTGCATTCTGTTTACTTGGAATAATCTGGGGAAGTAATTTCATATATATGAAAAAAGCGGCAGAGTTAATAAGCCCTACCCAAATAGTTTTTTTCCGAGTCCTTTTTGGCTTCATTCCTGTTATAATTTATTCCAGCTTTGCAGGCGTATTGAGCTTTAAACATCTAAGGCATATTGGTCATTTCTTCGTAATGGCATTATTGGCAACAACCATTTATTATTATGGATTTGCCAAAGGAACTTCTTTATTGCTCTCTGGGGTGGCAGGAGCTGTAAGCGGCTCTATTCCACTTTTTTCGTTTTTGCTGGCTGTAATATTTATTACCGAAGAAAAAATATCCAAACTCAGAATATCAGGGGTCTTAATTGGCTTTATTGGTGTTATTGTAATGGGTCGTCCGTCTGGACAGGATTTATTGGCGACAAACATGGAAGGTGTCCTTTATATGGTGGCCGGCTCATTAAGCGTGGGGGCATCATTTGTTTATGCCAAAAAATTCATTATTCCGCTAAAAATACCTGCTGCTGCACTGACCACTTATCAGTTAGGTGTTGGATTGTTACTTTTGGCAATCATAACAGACTACAATGGTATAAATAACATCTGGACTGAAACTCATACCTCCATTGGTTTAATTGTCGGGCTGGGTTTGCTTGGAACAGGATTGGCCTACATCATTTATTATTTCATTGTTAAAAATCTTGGAGCTGTTGCAGCATCTTCTGTGACCTATATACCACCTGTTGTTGCTCTTATAATTGGTTCCTTAATTGTAGGTGAACCCATTGAAGTTTTAGATTTTGGAGCCACATTTTTAATATTTACTGGTGTGTTTCTATTAAAATACGAATAATTACAGATATATAATTGGGATCTAAAGGATTGATTATTCTAAAAGAAAATACTTCCTATTCCGTAAATTTACTTCGCATACTGGTTAAATTCATGACTAAAAATGGGATTGACCTTTTGAATACCCTTGAAGAAGCAAATATTGATCCCTTAATTTTGAAAGACTCTGAAGCCAGGATTTCCACCCATCAGTTTAATCTGATCTGGAAAAAGGCTCTCCACACAAAAAATCTCCCAAACATGGGGCTTGATTTTGGCCGGGAAATTGCCAACGCTTATTTTAAGGGAAACATTCTTTTTGGTATGATGGCAAATGCTCCTACAGTAGGAAAAGCTTTAGAAATTTTTTGCCGGTATCATATTCTATCCGAGGATGCGATCCTGCCAAAAGTCAAAATTAAAGATGATCTGGCTTTTCTTTCATGGCAAACTGCTTCTCATCATTTTCATATCACAAGACAAGTCTCAGAAGCTTTGCTTTGCGCCTTATCGCAGATTCTTAAAAGTATTGCCGATAATAATTTAAAACTTCTGGAAGTCAGATTCCAACATGGCTCGCCCATTGATATTCAAAGATATGAGGATATTTTTCAGGCCCCTTTGCGCTTTAATCAGCAAAAAAATGAAATCGTCATCAGGAAGAGCGCTCTTAACCTGTCCGTTTTTCTTTCAGATCCAACCCTTTTTCAAACCCTTGAACAATTAGCGCAAAAGCTTTTGGGTCAATTATACGATCCAAACAAATGGACAAACTCTGTTTTAGGGTTGATCGGCAGCAAAACGACCCGAGGAGAAAAAACCAGTATAGATATGATTGCTTCAAATCTTGCTGTAAGCCCACGAAAACTCCAGAGCAGGTTAAAAAAAGAAAATACAACCTTTCAAAAAATTCTTGATCAGGCAAGAAAGGAAATCGCCTCAACTTATTTGCGTCAAAAAAAGATACCGATCTGTGATATTGCCCTGCTATTAGGCTTTTCTGAGCAAAGCGCCTTTAATCATGCGTTTCGGCGATGGACTGGCTTAACACCTGGTCAATACAGGAAAACCTTTATCTTTGGACAAAATAGCAAATGATCTTGATCTTGCCCCCAAGCATGTTTCAAACATTATTGAAGAACTTGAAAAGAACAAGTTTTTTCTTTTCCGCAACAAACAAGGAGATGTGGAATGGGCCTATCCTGTAACAACAGAAAAAACACCCCATAAAGCCTATTTACCCGGCAACAAAAAAATATATGCTGCCTGAGCGTTGGACACATTTGCGTTGCCCTTCGTGCAAGGGTGGTTAAGAAAAGAAACCTTGAAAGTCAGAATTGAAACCAAGTGTGCCTGTTGTTCAAAAGCCATGACACTTGATATTGACAGTAAATTGAATATTAAGGTGCATGAATCTTTGGCCAGGCCACTTGTTTTTATACCGCCCATAATTCAGGGTGCAATTTTTAAAATGGGAAATTCTTTATAGATTTTTTACAAAATTCAGAAGGACATTATACCCATTTTTAATCTCTAAAATACACGGATTGCGATTTGTTATAGCAAATGATAAGACCAATAGCATTAAACTTAAAGGAGTCAAAAATTAGGATAACTTTATAATAAAAAATGGACAAGAATAAGGTGTCTATGAAAGAGATTGCCACACAAAACCACCGTTTTCGATTAATAAAAGCCTATCGTACTTTTCTTCGTATTTTAATTAGTTTTGGATGGATCAAATTGGCGGGCCGCTTTTTGGGAAGCCAATGGCAGACTAAAAAAATGAATAGTGCTCAAATTCGAAATGCCCAACGCCTGAAAAAAACAATCCTGGAACTAAAGGGCCTATTCATTAAGGTGGGCCAGCTTATCAGCATCATGAGTAATTTTTTGCCGGAAAACTTCAGGGGTGAATTAGAAGGGATGCAGGATAAAATTCCGCCAAGGCTTTATGAAGAGATATCCAAAAGAATTCAAACTGAATTAGGTGATTTACCAGATATTCTTTTTAAATCATTTAACAAAACACCAATTGCCAGCGCGTCTTTAGCACAGGTGCATGAGGCGTATTTGCATGATGGTCGAAAAGTGGCCGTAAAAGTGCAGTATATAGATATTGAAAAAATGGCGTTGCTGGATTTGAAGGCCATTCAAAGAATGCTTAAAATTGTCGGATTTATTTTCCGGGTTAAAGGAATTAATACAAATTTTCAACAGATAAAAGATATGATCCTTGATGAGTTGGATTTCCTAAAAGAGGCGGAATATATCGAGACCATTGCTGCCAATTTAAAAGATATCCCTGATATAAAACTTCCCCGTGTTGTTCATGAGCATTCCACCCAGCGAATTTTGACCACAGACTTTATGGATGGAATTAAAGTCACAGATCTTTCATACTTGAAAAAAAATAGTCTTGATCCTGAGACCATTGCAAATCGTATCATAACAGCTTATTGCCATATGATTTTTATTGACGGAATTTATCATGCAGATCCTCATCCTGGAAACCTTTTGGTTCAGGAAGACGGCAGCATTGTATTTATCGACTTCGGTGCTGTGGCAAGGCTTTCCCCTGCTATGAAAGAAGGTATCCCGCAATTTCTTGATGGCGTTTTAAAGCGCAACAAAACTCAAATCACTGATTCCTTGCGGTTAATGGGTTTTATTGCCCTTGACGATGATGGATATGACACTGAAACTATTATTGATTATTTTTATGGGCGATTTTTACAGGAACTATCTTTTGATTCCTGGAATTTAAAAGATATCCAGATGGACATGGAGACCAAATTAGAGATGATGGGTGATTTTCGTAAATTAAACATCTCTCTTCGAGACTTGATGGCAAAGGTTCAAATACCAAAGGACTGGGTACTTTTAGAACGTACGATTATCCTGTTGCTGGGATTATGCACCCATCTAAAACCGGAAATGAACCCAATGAAAACCATTGGGCCCTATCTGGAAACCTTTGTTTTGGGGAAAGATCGGAACTGGAAAAAATATATCGGCACTATAATCAAAGAAATGGCTGTATCGGCATTCAAAATACCTGAAGAGTTGAACCGGCTTTTATCCAAAATAAATCAGGGAGAGCTGGAGTTTCGGGTCAAAGATGTCACTAAAAGTGCTGAATTGCTTTACACATTAGGGCATCAGATTTTATATGGCTTATTCAGCATGGTAACAGGATGTATGGCTTATTTTTCTTTTCTTCATAAAAACACACAAGTGGCTAACTGGCTAGGTTTTGCATCTGCTTTTTTTGCTTTGTGTTTATTTTCCAGCATGTGGCGTGTGCATAAAAAACGCAGAAAACAAAGATAGACAATAAAGTTGTTCCTTGAATCTCACATCAATATTCACTATATAACATAATCCGCGTAGAGTGGACTGAAATTGTTATGCAACTTTAAGGCAGTTATTGAGGATTTCCTATGGTAAAAAATAAATGGAATTTAAAAGGTAAAAGAGCGCTTGTAACAGGTGGAACAAAAGGTATTGGTTTTGCTATTGCTCAAGAGATATTGGAGAGAGGCGGAGAAGTATTTATAGTTGCGCGCAATAAGCAATTAATTGAGGATAGGCTTGTTTCCTGGCAGAAACAGGGATTTGAGGTTTTTGGGGCTTGTGCTGATATTTCAGTAGACACCGAACGGACACGCATTTTGGATGAAATCCTTGTTAAATGGAACAGACTGGATATTTTAATTAATAACGTTGGTACAAATATAAGAAAAAAAGCAATTGAATACTCATACAGTGAATATGATAATGTGATCAGTACAAATATGCATTCTACTTTTGCCATGTGCCAACTATTTTTTCAAATGTTAAAAAAATCAAAAGCCGGAGCAGTGGTTAATATTACATCCGTTGCCGGGCTGACGCATTTGAAAACCGGAGCACCATATGGAATGACTAAAGCTGCAGTCCATCAACTGACAAAAAATCTTTCTGTTGAATGGGCACATGATGGAATTCGTGTAAATGCTGTAGCACCCTGGTATACAAAAACGCCTTTAGTGGAAAATTTATTAAAAGATAAAAAATATCTGGAATCTATTCTTGATAGAACACCTTTGGGTAGAATTGCAGACCCGGAAGAGGTTGCCTGTGTGGTTGCATTTTTGTGCATGCCGGCAGCATCTTATGTTACGGGCCAATGCCTGGCCGTAGATGGCGGGTTCCTGGTTAATGGATTCTGATTGATTTTGCTATAATAAATGATTAACAATAGGATGAATTCAAATTTTTTAAAACAAAACTTCTGGAGGAAAAAATGAAAAGAATGGGATCTTGTCTAATCGTGGCTATTATTTTCTTGCTACTAGTTGCGGCACCCTTTATTCGAATATCAGATGCAACTCCGGGAGAGGCCACCTACAAAAGGCTAACAAATGCTGCAAATGGCACAACAGATCCTTCTTTATTGAAAATAACTTAATTTTGAATCCGGAAAACTTCAATGGAAAGATGCTCCTAAAGATGAATTTGTCGGCAATTTGAGAATTGTTAAAAAAAAAGGGGAGGATTCCTCGAAAACAGGATCATGGGTTTACCTTGTAAGAAAACTCTCCGGAGAGTTGCTAATCCTTTCCGTCCCGGAAAATATTGATCAATTGGATTCAAGTTCTCCCTACTTTAATCTGGATAGCGCTTTTGAAAGCAAGACATTATTTAAGCTAAAAACAATGGAAAAAACTATAGCAGGTGAGACATACACCTTTGCACAATTAGTAGAAATACCGGAGCAATTGCTCATGGACCGGTTGTTCAAAATCTGTATCATTCTAATGTTATTCTTTGTGATGGTGGGAATGGGCATGACTCTGACGTTTGCCGATTTTGCCCTTGTTTTTTCAAAACCACGGGGAATAATTATTGGTCAGATTTTAGTTTTTGGACTCATGCCTTTATTAGCAATGATTATTGGACGGTTTATGGGGTTTTATGAAAATTACCCCTTTATTTTTGTTGGGTTAATCCTGATTACTGCAACTCCGGGGGGAGTGACCTCGAATCTTATGACCTATTATGGTAAAGGGGATTTAGCGCTCTCTATTTCAATGACATCATTTTCCACGGTATTTTCCCTTATTTTTACACCCTTATTACTATCATTTTATTGTGCAAACATGCCTGAAATCATAATCCCGGTAAAAGTGGTTATTCAAACAATTATGATCCTGGTTATTATTCCTTTGATTGTGGGTATGTTATTTCGATGGAAGTGGTCATCTGCAGCTAAAAAGGCGACACCATTCTTTTCTGCCCTGGGTATCATTGCCCTGCTTGTCTTAATCATTGCGGGCATTTTAAGTAATCTAAACATTTTTATGGATACAGCCCGCTATGGATTTGCTTTCTACTCTACCATTTTCGCCCTCACCCTTGTGGGGATGATGCTTGGAATTGTTTTTTCAAAAATATTTGGAATCGATAACTTTCAGGCCCGTGCTATTTCAATTGAAACGGGATTGCGTAACAGTGCTCTTGCCATGACCCTGGCTCTATTGCTTCAGGATTCCATGGGTGATTTTTTCAGCTCCATGTTTGTTACCGCCGGTATGTTTGGATTAGTGATGTATGTGTCTGGAATAATTTCAATCTATCTGTATCGATATATTTTGCCGGTGGAGACAAAATCTTTGGATTAGGAGCAAATTATGGCCGGAGGCTGGTCCCGTGACGGGGCTGTGCAAGATCAAATAGACGCCAGCGTAGACGATGCAGTAGAACTGGCCAGAAGCCGTTTGCCAAATGGTGAAAGCCTAAAATATTGTCAGGCCTGCGACACCATAATTCCAGATGCCCGCCAAAAAGCAATCCCAGGCGTTCGTTTGTGTATCAACTGCCAGTCAGAGATAGAAGAACAGCAGACGATTTCCACTGGCTTCAATCGCCGCGGCAGTAAAGATAGCCAGTTGAAATAAGCTTTTGCTTTGCCGGGCAATGACCTATGTCAATTGATTTTTAAATCCGATTTGATCGTATCAAGCCCTATTCTTTCAACCATTCGGCCCATGCGTTGCCGTTTTGAATTTATTTTGTAGTAATCCATAACCCTGCTCACCATGGCTTGAGCATTTTCAAATGAAAAGTTTTCCACCAGAATCTCAGCCAGCCTTGGCCTTGCCGAACCATTCCCGCCAATCATAAGTGTCCAGCCATCCTGGGTTCCATAAAGGGAAATATCCTTAATACAGTTTTCAGCACATTGAATTTTACAGCCACTGACTCCCATTTTCATTTTACTTGGTAGAACCATCCCATGGTAAACCTTATCCAATTGCATTCCCATTTTAATGCTGTCCTGTTTAGCAAGGCGGCAATAGCTTATCCCAGGGCAGACCTTAATACTTCTGACACAAAGCCCGGTTGCATGACCGGCATCCATGCCAAGATCTTTCCATATTGCATCCACTTGTTCTTCTTTGATTCCTATAATGGCAATTCTTGCAGCACTTGTAATCTTTAAATCAGACACATTATATTTTTCCGCCACATGTGCAAGCTTTCTGAGTTGATCCGGGCTTACCATCCCGCAGGGGATATGCGGGGCAATGGCGTAAGTTAATTCTTCCTTACCCTTTTGACGAATGACCCCTTTTTCACCATCTTTAAGCATTTCTGACTCCTGTACTATCTTTTTTTTTGATATATTCAAAATTTACCTTGGGTCATAATTTATCCAATGTCATCAACCATAAAAAACCTGACCCATTTTTATTGGCCCCTCCCTTTATGTCAAAAAAATCATAGAATGAAAATAGGGAGAGATGCATTTTCTTTATAAATCCATGTAAATATAGATTTTGTGTGATAAACTGCAAAACAATTCTGATAAAAAATCAATATAGTGAATGGAGGATAATATGACAACAGCATCTTTGTTTGATCAATTAACTATAGGTGATCTAAAACTAAAAAATCGAATCGCCATGGCTCCAATGACACGAGGCAGGGCAGGAGACACCCGAATACCAAACGAAATCATGGCAGAACATTATTTTCAGCGCTCCTCTGCAGGGCTTATTATTACTGAAGCCACGGTGGTTTCATCCCAGGGTAATGGCTGGATCGGTTCACCCGGTATATATACTGAACAAATGGTTGAAGGATGGGAAAAAGTTACCCAGCGTGTGAACCCCACAGGGTCAATAATTTTTCTCCAGATGTGGCATTGCGGCAGAGCATCCCATAGCGATTTTCATAATGGGGAACTGCCCGTATCTGCGTCAGACGTTAAACTTGTGGGCGACAAAATCCACACACCGCTTGGAAAAAAAGATTACGAGACACCCAGACCAATGACCTTAGATGATATAAAGAGTACGGTAGACGATTATCGTAATGCCGCTTTGAATGCGAAAAAAGCCGGTTTCTCAGGCGTTGAGGTACACAGTGCTAATGGATATCTGCTCAACCAGTTTTTAGACTCCAAGACAAACCTGCGCAAGGATCAATATGGCGGCAGCCTTGAAAACAGATACCGGTTTCTCGGCGAGGTGTTGGCAGCTGTTCTTGAAATCTGGCCCTCGCAAAGGGTTGGTGTCCGTTTGTCCCCCAATGGTGTTTTTAATGACATGGGAAGCCGGGATTTTCGAGAAACCTATATCTACACTATTAAAGAGCTGGCAAAACTTAACCTTGCCTATATTCATATCATGGATGGCCTTGCCTTTGGATTCCATGAAAAAGGAGAGCCTGTAACCCTGGCAGATATCAGGGAGCATTATAAAGGTGTGATTGTGGGAAATTGTGGATACACCAAAGAAGATGCCCAGGATCGCATTGCTGCCGGTCATGCAGATATAGCAGCATTTGGCCGCCCCTTCATAAGTAATCCAGACTTGGTAGAACGTCTGCAAAATGGCTGGCCTTTAACCCCTTTTGATGACATGTCCCTGTGGTATACACCCGGCCCAAAAGGGTATACTGATTATACTCCCTACAAAGATTAAATTTTTTTAAGGAAAAGAAGATGACATGTGAAAAAATTGCTGTTGCAGGCATTCAGTTACCCCAGGTGATAGGGAACCGGCAAGCCAACATTGCTGCAGCGATCAAAGCAATCACTAAAGATCCGGGCCAAGATATTTATGTTCTTCCGGAACTTTCCAGTTCAGGGTATGGCATTAAAGTTTTTCAAGCACTTGAAGATCTGGCTGAGGATGTCAAGGGGCCAAGTTTTAAAGCCTTTTCTGATCTTGCCAAAAAGCAAAAGTGCTTCATCTGCTATAGCTTTCCAAAACGGATGGAGAATCATAAATTTAAGATCTCCACCTCTGTAGTGGATAAAAATGGAAGCCTTGTGGCAAACTACGACAAATGGCATGTATGCAGCACGGGTGTGTGCTGTGAGAAAGACTACTTCCTGGATGGTAACAACCCTCTTGCGGCTTTCGATGTTAATGGTATAAAGGTGGGATTAGCTATCTGCTATGATATTCGATTCCCGGAACTGGCCCGCAAACTTACAATGGAAAACCATATTTCCTTATTGCTGCATCCAGGTGGCTGGCCCAGGGACGAGGGCTTCCATACCTGGCATACATTTGTTCAAGTAAGAGCTATAGAAAATTCCATCTATATTATGAGTACAAACTGGGCAGGCCCGGATAATGGCTGCACAGCATTTTGCCCTCCATTTGTTGATGGTGACAAGCACAAATTGGAAAAACTCGGAAGCGCTCCGGGTCTGCTTAAAGGAATTGTTGACATAGACTTTCTCAAGGAAGTCAGACGCAAATGCCCCTATCTTGCGGATAGAAATGTTGATATGTACGGCAATTATGCATTTAAAAACCTTTGAAATAGTCTTTGATAATTATGTTCTCCAGGGAGATACATATGAACAAGGCTGTGATACCTTAGTACTGCATGGTGCCGGCAAATCGTCGCGCACACGTTTTTCACGAATGCGAGAGAGTTTGAATGACCAGGGCATAACTTCTGCAAGTTTTGATTTCATCGGGCACGGCAAGACCGGAGGTGAGATTTTAGGCACAAGCCTGCATGGAAGGACAAAACAAGCTGCGGCTGTTATACGACAGTCCTGTATAGAACCACTTACACTCATTGCTGCAAGTATGAGTGCTTATACTGCCATAAAGCTGACTAAAATATTTTCAGTGAATAATTTGATTCTACTCGTACCTGCCGTCTATACACCGTCTGCATACAATATAGATTTTGGGCCTGAGTTCTCAGCAGCCATTCGCACACCCAACAGCTGGCAGGATTCAGATGCTTTCAATATCCTGGAAGGCTTTAAAGGAAACCTTTTGGTCATAGCTGCTGAACATGATAATGTCATCCCAATAAAAGTGATAGAAAGGATTCACAAATCAGCAAGGCATGCTAAAACAAACCATCTCCATATTGTGCCTGATTCAGCTCATTTATCACTTTTCCCTAAATTACAGGATTTCCATATGGCTTTAAATATGATAATTAAAATTTGTCGTTGTGAACGGGACAATAGTAGACGGGACAACAAGAGTTAAAACAGCAAGGTTTATTAAAAAGTCAAATCTGATAATGGAGTTTTTTATGAATTCATTTCAACCTTTAGATAAAAATTATGAAAAAAAAGTAAAAGAAAGTTTCTCTCGTCAGCCATTTATGGATTTTATCAATGCCAAACTTGTTGAGGTTAAACCAGGCTATTGCGAAATACATCTTGCCTATAAAAAAGATCTTTGCCAGCAGCATGGGTATTTCCACGCCGGTATTATTGGTACTATTGCCGACAATTGCGGTGGTTATGCTGCTTTCAGTTTGATGCCCGCTAAAGCATCTGTATTAAGCGTTGAGTATAAAATAAATCTTGTTGCACCAGGAGATGGTGAACTATTGGTTGGCCGTGCAAATGTAATAAAACCCGGGCGCACATTAACTATTTGCGACACAAAAGTTAGTGTCATTAAAAATGGAGTAGAAAAATTATGCGCCACCTCCTTAATGACCATCATGACAATGCATGGCAAAGCAGATACACCTTCATTATCCCAGAAATAACAGATATTAAATCAGAAAAAATGGAAAAAAATAACACTTAAAAAGGATTTACAATATGTCTTTCAATTTGATAATGCTCTTTTTGCTTACTGTATTTGTTGCCTCAATTATTCCAGGACCCAGCATGCTTCTGGCTTTAACACATGGCATGCGGTATGGAGCTAAAAAAACCATTGCTTCAGCCATGGGAAATGTAACGGTTACATTAGTTCAAGCATCTATTTCTCTTGCCGGCCTGGGAACAATTTTATTTAGTTCTGAGATCATATTTCAGCTCATTAAATGGGCCGGAGCAGTATATCTAATCTATATGGGGATCAGCATGTTACGTTCATCTAATATGTCATTGTCACCCACCCAGTTAAATCAATCCACCAAATGGTATTCTTTAAGTGAAATGTACATGCAATCGGCTTTTGTGACGGCTGGAAACCCCAAGGCAATTATATTTTTCACTGCAGTATTTCCACAATTTATCAACCCTGATGCACCCTTTTTATCACAATTTTTCATACTTGTGAGCACTTGCATTTTAAGTGCATTTTGCTGTTTTATGATTTACGCAATAGGCGGTCAAAAGATTGCGTCTTTATTTTCCAACACCCGTGTTATGAAATACATTCAGAAAACTATTGGGGGCACGTTTATTGGAGCAGGTATTGGTCTTGCTGTCAGCAACAGATAAAAATTGAAAACACTTAATATATCAGATTTGGACAAACACTAATCGAGTCAACTCAATTTGCAGCGGCAATCTAAAATATGAATATACGAGAATACAAAGAAAAAGATCTTAAGGAAGTCATTTCACTATGGACTGAATGTGGCCTTGTTGTTCCGCAGAACGATCCTGCAAAGGACATAAAAAGAAAACTAAAAAAAGATCGCGATCTATTCCTTGTCGGCTTTAACGAAAAAGGAATTATTGCAACAGTTATGGGTGGCTACGATGGCCATCGGGGATGGATAAACTATTTAGCGGTTAAACCCTCAGAGCAGCGCAATGGTTTTGGGCAAAAGATCATGCAAGCGATTGAAGTTAGCATCAAAAATAAAGGTTGCCCCAAAATTAACTTACAAGTACGTAATTCTAATGCAGATGTTTTATCCTTCTATTCTGCGATTGGTTACTGTAATGATAATGTTATTGGGTTGGGGAAACGCCTTGAATATGATTGAAAGTAATGGGTTAGCAAGGAGCACAACCCTGCCGATCCGCCTGTGGTTAGCCTGGCGAAGCCATGAAAAAAAGGAGAAATTAAAATGTCGGAAATCCATGAAATAGTAAAAAGACAATTTGATAAACAGGCTTTAAATTTCAGTAATTGGTCTGTAACTAAAAATATTGAATACCAAAAAGCTTATTTTGATTTTTGTCAAATTTCTGCTCAGGATAATTTATTGGATTTTGCCTGTGGTTCAGGTGAATTTGCCATTTTTGCAGCACCCAGGGTCAAAAGTGTTAAAGGTGTTGATATCTCCAAAGGAATGATTGAGATAGCACAAAAGCAGGCTTTTAAAAACAATCTGAAAAATATTAGTTTTTTATGCAATCCTGTTGAAAAGACCCCTTTTAAAGACGGATCATACTCCATTGTTATCTGCCGGTCAGCGTTTCATCATTTTAATGATTATAATAAAATTTTTGACGAGATGGTTCGCTGCTGTCAACAAGGTTGCAGAATAAGCGTGCAGGATATTGCTGCCTATCAAAACGAAAGGATAGATAATTTTTTTGAAGAATTTGAAAAACTGGTTGATGTGAGTCATCATAAAACTTTGACCAAAGAATTCGTTGCAAGCTTGTATGAAAAAAGGAAATTAAAAATAAAAATGCAATTTGAAATTGAGATTGAATTGAATTTTCAAGAATACCTTAGTCATGCGAAACAATCAAAAGAGAGTGAAAAAAAGATTAGTGATTTGATCGAAATGGGATTAAAAGATCCTGAAATTTCAAAATTCTTTATTCTTAAAAAAGGGGTCCTGTTTTTTAAACGCAATGTTTTTTTAATCTTGGGTGAAAAATAAAAAAAAGATATTTCAAGGAAAGCAGCTTTCTTGAAGGCTGCAATCTCAAACAGCCCAAAAAATAAGTTCATGGATATGAAAAGAAAATTGGAGTTACTGGCACCGGGTGGAGATATTGATTCCATAAAAGCTGCAATTGCTGCAGGTGCAGATGCAGTTTACTGCGGTTTGAATAAGTTTAATGCCAGAAACCGGGCAACAAATATAAATCTTGAAAATTTAAATGGAATTTTAAATCTTGCTCATAAAAATAATTGCAAAGTTTTTCTAACGCTTAATATAATTATAGTGGGCAGTGAAATACCTTATCTTATAAGATTATTGAATAAATTAGTTAATACTAATATCGACGGTGTAATTGTTCAGGATTTAGGATTATTTTATATATTATCTAAATACTTCAAAGGCCTTAAAATACATGCATCTACTCAGCTTAATACGCATAATAAAGGTCAGATAAAATTTTTAAGCAAGCTTACTGCCACCCAGGTTAATCTATCAAGAGAATTAAATATAAATGAGATAAAAGATTTAATTTTAATTGGACATAAAAATAATATCCTAATAGAAATATTTGTCCATGGGTCCTATTGTATCTCTTTTTCAGGCATTTGTTATTTAAGTTCCGTCCATGGAGGGAACTCGGGAAATCGAGGCAGATGTAGTCAACCATGTAGAGATAGATATTTAACAACGCCTGCAGGTAAAAATTTCCCGCTTAATCTTAAAGATAATTGCGCATATTTTGATCTAAGAAAAATAACTGATGCAGGAGTTGATTCGATAAAGATTGAAGGAAGAATAAAAAAATTTAGCTACGTATATACGGTGGTAAATTGCTGGAAAAAGCAAATCCAAAGCCTTTACAGAAAAAACAGACTGCTTAATGACAACAGCGATCTTTATAAAGTATTTAACCGCGATTTTTCAAATTCCTATTTAAAGGGGGATATTCATAAAAATATGTTTATTGATAATCCCAGGGATCATTCAATTTTACATCTTTGTGAAATCAATAATTATTCTACGAACCAAAAAATGGAAGAAGGCAAATTAGAACTTTATGCAGAAAAAGAAGAAATTACAGCTATTGTTAAAAATAAAATCAAACAATTACATATAGAAAAAAGTCCTTTAATAATAGATATTTCAGGAAAAATTGATACACCTTTAAAAGTATCTGTTAAAACGGTAGACAATTGCTTTATTATATTTTCCAAAATCAATCTTGCCCAAAAAAACAAAAAAAGTACGGCTAAGTGCTTAAACTACAATATGTTATTAGAAAGACTCGGCGCCTTAAATGATACTGAATATTACATTAAGCATTTAGAATTAGAAAATCTTCAAAAAGATCTTTTTATTTCTTTTAAAGAGCTGTCTTCAATAAAGAAAAGAATTTTATACTTCTTAAATGGTTCAAAAACAATCATTGCCCCAATTGATGTTCCCTTCTTAAGAAAAAATACAATCAAGGAAAAGCCAGGTCTTGCAATATTAATATCCTCACAAAAGGATTTGTCCTTTTGTAATAAAACCCTTGCAACTATCTTTTTTCAGCTTCCCAATTATTTGAAAAAGCAATATCCTGAATTTATAGATTTTTTTTCAAAAAACAAAAAATTAATCCCCTGGTTCCCATCTGTTTTAATAGGAGAAAACTATACTGCGGCGGTAAAATTTCTTCAACAGGTACAACCAAAACTCATTGTTACCAATAATTCAGGGATAGCATATGAAGCTTATAAAAAAGAAATTCCCTGGATAGCAGGACCCTTTCTTAATATTGTTAATTCTTTCAGCCTTTTATGTTTAAAAGAAAACTTCAACGCAGTTGGCTCATTTATTTCAAATGAAATTAGTAAACACCAGATAAAAAGCATTATTAGCCCTGAAAATTTCAAATTATACTATAGTATCTATCATCCAATTTTGCTTCTAACCAGCAGACAATGCTTATTCCATAGGCTTGTAGGATGTGAAAAAAGCATAATTGATGAAAAATGTATTCAAACCTGCAATAAATTTTCGTCCATCACAAATTTAAAAAAAATTCCTCTTTTTATTAAAAAAACAAAAGGCAACTATCACTGTATCTATAATAATCATAATTTTTTGAACACAGACATTGTTAATGATTTGCCGGATTTTTTTTCCAGCTATTTAATAGATTTAAGGGATATAAAAACCGAAACAAAAATTAAGATTGATAAATCCAGAATAATAACGCTTTTTGAAAATCATCTAAATGGAAGTCTTGATTCAGAAAAACAACTCAAACAAATTATTTATCCCTCAACTTACACCCAGTATAAAAAAGGAATCTAAGGGCTTACTCAAAAACAATTCTCCTAATCCGCATTTGCCAATAGCTTGATCGGTTTTGAGTTCATGACCCTGCGTGAGGCAGTAAAAGCTGTGATCATACAGATACAGGTGGTAAAAAACAGGATAAGAAAGGAAATAGTCAGGTTTATCTGCCAAAGACTGTCAAAGAAATACCAGGAAACAGCCCATGAAAATGCATAACTCAAAAGAATGGCAAACAAAGCTGCAGTAAATCCGATAAACCCGAATTCCAAAAGGGTTATGGCCTGGATTTCCCTAAACTTTGACCCCAGTATTTTTAAAAGATTGATTTGATTTTCATTTTTCCAGGCTTCATGACGTGCAATGGAAAAAATGGAAATCAGTCCGGCAGCAATGGCCAGCCAGGCCATAAACCTGATAGATAAGGAAAGCTTGTCTGTTATGCCAAGCAGGGTTCCAGCCATCTGGGTTACATCAATGACCGAGACATTGGGAAATGTATCTACTATTTTATTCTTTAATTCTTGCCTTTTTGGCAAAGACACACCAGAGATAGCTGCCAGAAATGTTTTGGGGGCATCATTTAAGACTCCGTTCTGGAAGAGCAGGAAAAAATTTGGCTGGAAACTGTTCCACCTAATTTTTCTTAGGTTTTTCACCTTTCCTTCAAAGGGTAACCCCTGGATTTCAAAGCCGAGTAAATCCCCTATCTGAATACTATATTGTTCGGCAAAGGATTGTTCAACAGAGATTTCAAACGGAATTTGAGAATCAAAATCCCAGGCTGTTTTGGATAATGGGCTTCCCTGCACAATGGTTTCCGACACATCCAGATCCTGGCGATAGGAAAAATTAAATTCCAGTCTGCGCCCTCCCCGGCGCCCTCCACGGCGACTGGGTCTGGCGCCCGATTTAAGAATTTCACTTTGAAAGGGCTGTTGGTTCTTTGTTATAATTCGCCCCCTGACAATTGGGGACAGGTTGGCAAGCTCGCCGTCTTGGTTTTGCATAAATTCAATAAATGGGCTTTTTTGCTCATCCTGGATATCCACAAGAAAAAAAATGGGTATTTTCAAACCTTCCGGCCGGATGATTTCGTTTTGTAATCCATTTTGTACCTGGGGGATAAGGGATATTAAAAAAGCTCCCATTGCAATGGTGACAAAACAGGAAAGTGAGGCCCATTTATTTCGAAACAAATTTCTAAAGGCGATTTTTGCCACGGTGATCCTGGTATTGGAAAGCCTTTGGCAAAAAGAAAGAAGGAGCCAGCCGATAAAAGATAAAAATGCCAGGGCAATGGTAAAACCCGTAACAAACACTATCCCGTTTTTTATTGAACCTGCTGCAAAAATGGAGATCAGTAAAAACGCGATAAGACCTGGTATTATGCTTGCCACCTGCTTTATAAGCTGTCTGGAGTTGTTTTTACCAATTGAATAGGAACCCTGAAGCAGCATCAAAGGCTTTATTCCAAATATGCGGACAAAAACGGGCAAACAAAAAATCAGGCTACCCATCGTACCCAGACCCAAAGCCAGGATAATTGTCGCAGGATCGGTTTTAAGATTGATCTGATCCGGAATCAGTCCCTGAAATATGATGGGAAATGCCGGAACAAGTACCAGGGAAACAAATATGGCAAACACAGAAGCAAGGATGCCAAGGATCATGAGTTGAAAGCTGATATAAAACCATATTTCCCTGTGTCTTGCACCGATGCTCATCAAAACGGCTATTTCTTTTTGCTTTAAGTTCAAATACCCCCGGAATAAATATGCTGTGGCAATGCCTGCCAAAAACAGGGTCACAACACTGACAAGCCCCATATACCCAGTAAAATATCCGGTCAAGCGGCCCAGATTCCGGTTGACATCGCGGCTGTCGTAGATATTTACTCTTTGTTGCCCAGGGTAGGCCTGGGCAAATTCCTCACGAAGATTTTTAACTAACAAAGGGACATTTTCTCCCGCGTTAAAACTATAATACCGGGAATACCAGATCCGGCTGCCAAACTTAATCAATTCTGTGCCGGCCAGTTGGTCCAAACCCATATAAATCTTGGGTGCCAGTTCAACAGCAGTCAAAGATTTGTCAGGGTCTGCGATAAAAAAATCGTGCACTGTAAATGTTTTAGAACCCAGTTTCAAAGGGGTTTTTTTATCTTTTGTATCGCGGATACCCAACGCATAAGCCGTGTCCCTGGTGATGAAGACACCAGGGTCCTTTTGGATACTTTTTATTTGGGATCCTTTTTCCAGGGAGAATTTACCATACAAAGGATAGTGATCATCAACAGCCATTATCCGAATCAGTCGGACATTGTCTCCAGCCTTGACCATGGTATAAAAGCTGATAAGACGGGCATGAGCTTTTTTTATTCCAAGCACCCTGTCAACCATTGCCAGGTCCTTTGGCTCCAAAGCCCTGCTGGCAGATACAACCAGATCTGCTGTTAATATTTCCTTTAAATTGTCATCCAGGTGGTGATTCAAAGACCTGCCAAAGGAATAAATGGCAATAAATCCTGCAAGCCCTAAAGTCAGATTTAATATAAAAAAAAGAGTAAATCCCCTGTTTTTTATAAGTTCCTGAAATCCTAATCTAATCCAGAGCATCAGGCAAGGTTCCCCTGCTCAAGCTTCCTGATTTTCTGGCATTGATCAGCAAGATCCGGATTGTGGGTCACCAGGATCAGGGTTTTATTTTCTTTTTCAACCAGATCGAATAAGAGTCTTGCGATTTTTTCACCGGTTTTGATATCCAGATTGCCAGTGGGTTCGTCTGCTAAAAGTAGGGCCGGCTTTATAATCAAAGCTCTGGCAATGGCTACCCTCTGGCATTCTCCGCCACTCAGCTGCCCGGGCAAATGGTGTTGACGATCCTGTAAATCAATTTTGGCCAGCATGTCATCCACCCTATCTGTGATATACTGGTGTTTGAGAATTTCCAAAGGCAGGCTGATATTTTCACGGGCAGACAAATGGGGCATCAAGTGAAACTGCTGGAAAACAATTCCGATCTTTGTTGCCCTGTATCTGGAAAGCCTGTTTTCCTTCATGCTGCACAAATCCTCTCCTTGAAGGAGAATTTTACCTGAATCCGGGATATCCAATCCGGCGATAAGAGAGAGCAATGTTGTTTTTCCGCTGCCGGACTGGCCCGTTATGGCATTGGTCTCACCCATGTCGAGACTGAAACTGACCTTGTTTAACACCTTAATCATTCCGGATCGGGGTTGGTGAAAGGATTTACAAACATTATTGAGTTCAAGTATCATATCATAACTGCTCCAGAAGAATATCAAATACAGTGGCAGCGATAATTTTATGGCCTTTAGGGTTAGGGTGGATACCATCTGCCTGGTTCAAGAAAGCTTTTCCCGCAACATCCTTTAATAGAAATGGAATAAAAGACAGGCCATGTTTTTGGACAAGGGATACAAAGGATGATTCAAAGGCTTTAGCATATTCCACTCCATAATTGGGGGGAATTTTCATACCGGCCAGGATCACTCGTATACCATTATTTTTTGCAAGGATAATGGATTTTTCCAGATTTTGCGTCATTAAATCCGTTGAAAGCCCCCTAAGCCCGTCATTGGCCCCCAATGCCAGGATTAGGATATCAGGCTTTGTTCTCAGATACCACTTGAGCCGGGAAGCTGCTCCTGCAGTTGTTGAACCGCTGATACTACCGTTGATAATCTTGACGGTAAGAAAACCTTTTTGTTTGAGCATGTTTTGAACTAAGAAAGGAAATGTCTGTTCCGGCTCCACACCAAGGCCGGCGGAAATTGAATCCCCAATGATTACGACTTTCACACCAGTGTCCCTGGCAAATAATGAGGGAGTCGTTCCAGACAGGATTGAAAATAGGGTTGTCAGCAGGAAAGTTAACAAAAGAAAGATAAGATATTTTTTCACGGGTTTTAAGATCCTTGCAATTTTGTGTATCTAAATGTCTGTTGTTTAATATGGTTCTTTAAACATAGTCTGTAAACCCTCTTATTTATTCTAACAAAAAAATCCTTTGTATGAATCAATGATTTTATGTTATATTTAATAGCGAATAAAAAATTTCCTTTTGATAAATTATTTTTATTTTTCTTGATTCAGATCAATTCACTATATTTCTTTTTTTGCTAATGTTTATCTAAGATTAACAAAAAATGGAGGAAGACATCATGCATGACGCCTGTAGCGACGCTTTTCAATCTGGAAAACAAATTGTGGATAAAATCAGAATCATGGGGTTTAATACAAGCCCTCTGGGTTGCGAACTTAAAATTAAATGTACAAATTGTGACGCTGAATTTCAAATGGCACACATGGAGTCCCAATGCCCTTCCTGTAAGATGGTATATGGGGTAACACCATGTCATTCCCATAGTGCAGAGTTTGTAAAAGCCGCAGGAGTAAATTATTAATATGCCGGATACGATCGAGGATATAAAAAAACGCCTGGAAGAGCTGAACATACTTATTCGTGAGACAGAGGCACGTCTTCCTGCCCATTCCACAAAACCTCCCGTAATGGTGGACCTTTTAGAGTATGAAGATGAATACGATGTTCTGTTAAAAAAACTCAACGAGTTGAAAAACAGGTAATCAAATATGGATAATTCAAAAATATTTAATGAAGCATACCCAGAGCTTTTGTCCAGGGTGAAACCCATGGATTTATCCCAAAAACTTAATATTCTTGGGATTCAAAAACAGGGCCCTTTATTTATTTTTAATTTTTTTAATCAGCAGCTTGTATTTGATGGGGATGATTTTTTTGATGCAGCAGGAGATGATCTTAACCCTGCAGTTAAAGTGGTGCTTTGTACGTATATATTAATGAGTCCGGAAAACGTATTAAAAAGTGATGGAAAGCTTGTGACCTTTAGAGAATTTTCCGATGCAGGTCCATTGTTCTCAAGATTTACGGAAAATACAGCAAAAATTATTCAAACAAGTTTCTCCAACCAGGTTGAAGCCCTCAGGCACAAGTGTTTAAAATCTGGTGGAACAATACTTACCAATCAATCCTATGACATCAGTGTCCGCTTCAGGGCGCTTCCAAAAATTCCAATTATTTTAAATTTTAATGATGCTGATGAACTCATGCCTGCAAATGCAGGGTTTCTTTACCGCGACACGGCTGCCACCTATCTTGATCTTCAATGTCTGACAATTACATGTACATATCTCACCGGCCTTTTAATTCAAAACTAATAATGGTATCTGGATTGTAAGATATCTGTCAGGGAGGGTCAGCATTTAATGAAATGTTTTGCATGCCAATCCGACAATCGAGTGGGTGTCAAATTCTGTGAAGAATGTGGCACAAAGATTGCCATCGTATGCCCCAAGTGTAGCAGCAGTATACCCGTTGGTAAAAAATTTTGCGGTGAATGCGGCCAAAAACTTATTTTAAAGGATATGGCAAAGCCTGAGCCTATAATCGATTACAACCGACCTGACTCCTATACCCCGAAATTTATGGCGGAAAAAATATTGACCACCAGGGACAGCCTTGTGGGTGAAAGAAAACTTGTCACAGTATTTTTTTGTGACGTAACAGGATTTACCTCGTTTTCAGAAAAACTTGATCCGGAAGTCGTTCATCAAATCATGGATGGATGCTTTAAAATATTAATGGAAGAAATCCATAAATATGAAGGAACCATTAATCAGTTCACAGGCGACGGTGTGATGGCGCTATTCGGAGCTCCTATTGCCCATGAGGATCATGCCCAGAGAGCTTGTCATGCTGCCCTTGCCATCCAAAGATCCCTGAGCAAATACGGTGAAATGGTCAAAAAAAAATTCGGGCATGATTTTAAAATGCGAATCGGTCTTAATTCTGGACCTGTTGTGGTTGGTGCCATAGGCAATGATCTTCGAATGGATTATACTGCAGTGGGGGATACGACAAATCTTGCCGCGAGAATGGAAGGCCTTGCCGAACCAGGCGGCATTCTTGTTTCGGACAGTACTTATCGACTGGTTAAAAAGTATTTTCAATTTAAAAGCCTGGGTGAGGTCACAATTAAAGGAAAAAAGGACCTGCAGTCGGTTTACAAACTCACCAGGGTAAGTGATATACGAAGTCGTCTGGATGCTTCTAAAGCCCAGGGATTTACCGAATATATAGGCCGTAAAGATGAAATGCGTGATCTCCAAAAGGCCTTTAAAAAAGCCAAGGCAGGTCGCGGGCAGGTGGTGGGCGTTGTCGGAGAAGCCGGTATTGGAAAATCACGTTTCGTTTTTGAGATTTATCAAAGATCTGATGACCCGTGCAGGTATATTGAAAGTCGATGTCTTCAATATAGCAGCAGCATTCCATTTTTACCGATGCGCGAGAGTTTCAGATCCTATTTTGATATTGGGGAGGGAGAATCCGAGGAAAGGATCAATAGAAAGCTGAAAACCGGATTGGAGGAGCTTGATAAGGATTTGATCCCGTCTCTTGCTGCCTTTAGACATTTTTTATCACTGCCTGCAAGAGACAATCAATGGAAGAGCCTTGATCCTAAAGAAAAACAGATAAAAACATTTGAGGCCATCAGAAATTTTTTCATCCGGTTGAGCCAAAAGACCCCTCTATTTTTGGTACTTGATGATATTCAGTGGATTGATAGGACTTCTGAAGAATTTATCAGCTATTTTATCGAATGGATATCCAACTCACGAATTCTTCTATTGTTGATCTATCGCCAGGAATATAATCATCCATGGGCAAGCAGGTCATTTTATAAGCAGGTCGGAATATATCCGCTTTCCGAAAATGAAAGCAAGAAATTTATCAGTTGTCTCCTAAGTGATGGAGATATATCACCACAAGTTAAAAAGCTAATTCTCGAACGCACATCGGGAAATCCGCTTTTCATGGAAGAGCTTATAAAGACTCTGATTGAAAACAAGACGATTGTGAAAAAAAACGGCAGTTATCAATTGATTGAATCAGTTTCCGGGCACCAGGTGCCCGATACAATTCAGGGAATAATCGCAGGTCGAATGGACCGTCTTGAAGATAACATCAAGACGACACTGCAGATGGCCTCGGTGATTGGCCGCAAATTTGTCTTTAGGATACTTAAGACCCTTCCAGGATTGAGTGAAGAGATCAAAACCTATTTACTGCGACTCCAGAGTCTGGAATTCATATATGAAAAAAGGGTTTTCCCGGAATTGGAATATATCTTTAAGAATATTATTACTCAGGAGGTCGCCTACAACAGCCTTCTTTTAAATCGGCGCAGAGAGATCCATGGCAATATAGGCACAGCAATCGAAGAGATGTATTCGGATCGGTTGGAGGAATTTTATGAAATTCTCGCACACCATTTTAGTGAAAGTGATAATCATGCCACCGCATTAAAATACTTAAAACTTTCAGGGGATAAGGCCACCTATAACAACTCAGCCTGGGAGGCCTTTGAGTTTTATAAAAAAGCTTTTGCTCTTCTTGAGCAGCATTTGGAGGAGTTTGAACTAAAACAAAACAAATTGGAAATCATTCATGCCATGATGAGCCCGATCATACTCCTCAATTTTCCAGAAGAAAGTCTGGGACTCCTGGAAGAGGGTGCAAAAGTCTCAAGAGAACTCAACGATCAAAAGAGTTTAATCCGCTTTTATAGCAATATTGGCTTTTTCCACTCAGTCAATGGACGGCATCAGGAAGGGATCAAATTTTCAGGTAAAGCCTTTGAAGAAGCAGTAAAAATTAATGACCTCACCGCAATGGCGCAGGCTGCGCCTGATCTTTGTCAGTCCAATTTTGCAATAGGCAGGTACAGCAAGGTTATAGAGATATCATCAAAAATGATTCATGCTATTCAAAAGGCGGGAAAAGAAAAAGACAACTTTGGTGGCCCAGCTCTTGTTTATCCGGTATTCTTTTCTTTATCCGGATTCAGCCTGGCCTCCTTAGGAAAAATTGATGAGGGAATGTCCCGCTGTGTCTACGGATTAGAAGAGGCTATAGGATCAGATAACCTTTTCACCATAAGTTTGTGCCGTTACTTTCCCGGGATGATCCTATTATTGAGAGGTGCCTGGAAAGAAGCTAAAGCTTATTTTATGACTTGCCTCAAAGGGCTGGAACAGGTCAAATTTATTCAAATCGAAGCAATTGTCAAAGGTGGATTGGGAGTGACCGAGGCATATATTGGAGATCCAGCACATGGAAGAGCACTTGCCCAGGAAGGATTGAGTGCAGTTCAAGAGGCCGGTATAAAATCGCAGGTTTCTACCCTTCAATGCTACGCTGGCATATGTTGTCATGAATCCTGTGATTTTGACGATGCACTTTTGTTTATGAATAAATCACTTGCCACCGCGAAAAAAAATGATGAATCATATTTCAAAGGGAGAGCATTAATCTGGCAAGGACGAATTATTGGTAAGTTATCGGACAATTCTCCACAAAAAGCGAAACAGAGCATTGTTGAAGGGCTTGAAATACTAAAAGAGCTGGATGCAAAACCGGACATTTCCATGGCTAACCTTTTTTTAGGAGAGCTGTATGCCCGCCAAAATCAGAAAAAAGAGGCAGCAAATCATTTAAATAAGGCTGAAGTATTATTCAATGAAATGGGTATGGGATACTGGGTTAAAGAGACTAAAAAGATCATGAATCTTTTTAATGGGAAATAAGCTGTTTTATTTATAAATAATAATTGGCATATTTTTTTGATTTATTGGTCAATACTATTGAAAACATTGAATTATTGATTTATCTTTGACCCATAGGGGGAAAAAAAATGAAGAAACTTATAAAATGGATTCGGGAAGTTGAGCAGATGGCAGCACAGACGTATTTAGAGGCTGCTGCCGTTTTTTCCGATGACCCGCAATTCAAATCATTTTTTGAAAAAATTGCAAAAGAAGAAGTCTTGCATGACAAAATAATGGAAAGAGCTGAAGAATATTTCAGCTCAGCCGAGGCTCCTGTACCTGCTATTTCAATCGATAAAGAGACGATAGACAGAATTAAAAATTTATTCTCAGATATTAGAAAAAAATTAGAAAAAAATACACTTTTAAAAAAAGAACTTGCAGAGAAAATTGTTGAAATCGAATTTTCGGAATGGAACGATATTTTCATCTATGTTGTGGATATTCTAAAAGAAAAAAATAACGAATTCATTTATCCGGCTACAAGAATTCAAGCCCACTTAGATAGCATTGTTTCCTTTTTAGAAAAAACATTTAGCCATTCAGATGATTTGTTAAAAAAGTTAAGGGAATTACCCTCTGTTTGGACTGAAAACATCTTGATCGTAGACAATGAAGAGCAGATAACCACTCTTATAAAATCACTTCTAAATCGCGAGGGTAATATCGATGTTGCCAAGAATGGGGAAATAGCTCTAAATCATGTTGAGGGGAAATACTATAAATTAATAATTTCTGACATCAATATGCCAATTATGGATGGGATATCATTTTTCAATAAAGCCGTTGCAAAGTTTCCCTCTTTACAAAAAAGATTTCTTTTTATGTCCGGCAGCCTTTCCCAACAAGCAAAAGCATTTCTTGACGAAAACCATTTGCAGTATTTGCAAAAACCAATGGAAATAAAAGAATTAAGAGATGTTGCTTTAAAAATCATACTTTCAGAATAAAATAAAGAGCATGAAAAAAAACCTTTTGGTTTTTATTATATTTCTATTGCTGATATCCTTCCAGAGTTTGGAAGTTGAACCATTGCCGTTGACTTTTTTATCTAGGGTCATATTTTATGAACATAGTCGAAAAAAGAGCAGTCTACGTAAATATCAGCATTCTTTATCATCAATCTCTTTTGGCTATATTAAAATAGAATTTTGAAGAGGTGATCAAATGAAAAATTATTTTGGACCCATAGTAAGAAATTGCTGCACTTTGGAAAAAGGCCGGTTAATGGAAGCTTTGAGGGATTGTGACTACAGCACCCAAAGTATTGAGGAACGGCACATGTGTTATCTCAAAACAGCAAAGGAAAGCGGTAAGAGGGCCAGGGCCTGTATCGCACAGTATCGTTAAAAAAAAGGAAACCCATAAAGGGGAAATTTATCAAACCCTTAGCTTCTTAGGGAGGATACCATGGTTTTTACGAAAGATCCGATCAAAAAATATATTGTAGATCTTAATATTTTAAATACTCATAATGAAAAAGGCTGTGAAGCCTGTCACCAAAAATTTAATCTGGGAGATACCGTGGTGGTTGCCTGTGGCGGGTGGCCAGATGGTTGTGCCAAGATGATCCATGAGAATGAAGCGATTTATGACCAAGGTACAAATGCATATTATGAACGCAGTTTTTACCACTCTTTAAATGATTATTAAAGAATCGGGGGAAATCAGTGATGACCTCTATGTGATTGGCCCTCCGGCAATACCGGTTTATCTTTTAGATGGGCTAAATCCTGTCATTTTTGATGCAGGTTTCACTGCCCTTGCACACGAATATGAAACCTGTATCAAAGAAATTTTGGGAGACCGCAAGCCTGCTTATCTGTTCTTAACCCATTCCCACTTTGATCATATAGGGGCTGTTAGCCATTTTAAGAGTATCTGGCCCAAGCTTCAAATAGCCGGCTCTGTGCGTTGCCATGAAATCCTGTTAAAACAAAAAGCCATTAAATTGATAAGAGATCTCAACCTTGAAGGCACAAAGAATTTAAAAAAAATGGGCATCCACCCACTCAATGAGCAGCCCTTTGAGCCTTTTGATATAGATATCCTGATCACACCGGATCAGAAGATCGAGCTTTCCTCCGATATCATAGTAACTGCCTTTAATACACCAGGGCACACCTGGGATTTCATGAGCTATTGGATTCCGAAAAAAAAAATCCTGATAGCCTCAGAAGCTGTTGCCTGTTGCGAGAGTAATGGATATCTACAGCCGGAATTTTTAGTCGATTTTGATGCTTATCTTTTATCCTTGCGAAAAATTAAAAATCTGGATGCAAAAATTCTGTGCGCAGGTCACCATGCGGTTTTTACAGGCAAAGACGCCCCGGGGCATATCCAAGCCTCAGTTAAAGCTGCAAATGATTATCTAACCATGACACAAGATTTCCTTGTACAGGAAAAAGGTAATCTTGATTGCACTGTTTTAAGAATCAAGGCTGTGGAATGGGATAACAGGCCCTGGCCGAAACAACCTGAGTCTGCCTATCTTTTGAACACCAGTCAAAGGGTTAAAATAATATGGGAGCGGATGAATAAACATGGCGGCGATCATACAATGACAATAACCCGAATTAAAACAATTAATGAAATCAAACCAATATTTAGAGAGTATCTGGATTATATGAGTCAGTTTTTTTTAATTCATGATATTGAGTCCTGGTGTAAAGGTGCACTGAAAAATTTACAACGCGATTATATTGCCGACGACCGGTATATTTACATCCTAAAGAAATCAGACGCTATTATCGGCTTTGCCATGGTCAATAAGCACTTGCGGTTCAATTCAAAAGGATTTGCAGTGGCAGAATTCTACATTCAAAAAAACCATGAACAAAAGGGTTATGGTCGCAAATTGGCTGAACATGTATTTGAAAAGTTCCCTGGTAGTTGGGAAGTCGCTGTGAGTATAAAAAATAAATCTGCCCTGGTGTTCTGGAAACAGGTGGTATCATCTTATACAGAGGGTAAATTTAATAAAAAATGGAACGCTTCTTTTCGCGGGTATGGTTTTGTTTTTAACACTGGTTTTGAAAAATAAAAACACACATAATTTTGCTCAAAATTTTCAAACAAATTATCAGGCGGGAATATCCGGAATAATTGGGACTGCCGTCACGGGGACAGGAGAATTTTTCAAAATTTTTTCCGTTACAGATCCAAAACGAAATCTTCCCTTTTCTCCGCTGCTGGCCATAACAACTATATCTATTTGCTCTTTGTCAATCAATTTTAAAATTTCCTCTGCAGGATCTCCCACAGCAATGTGCCGAAAATATAAAGAGCATCCATCCATGTATTTGTCACAAATTTGATTCAGCCGTTTTTTTGCAGATTTTTGGGCCCATTCCATAAGGTCATTTATATGACTTTCTCCAAATTCACCATACCATGACCCATGATGTGCAATATCCTGAATAACGTAGATCACATGTATTTCGCAACCATCTTGTCTGGCTAAAGACTGAACATAGGGGAACGCTTTTTCAGCATTTGGTGAAAAATCAGTAGGCCAAAGTATCTTTGTCATTTTCATGATAACTCCCTGTTTGATGAAAATTATTATTCATGATGTCTTTGAACTATTAAAACAAATCAGGTGTTTGCTTTGTAACAAAGAATTAAATATTCTCATCTCTTCTTTAAATACTTGCTTTTAAAAATGCAGATCACCAGATTCCTGAAAAGCTGCCATGACGGGATAATGATCTGAGGGGTAGCGGCCGGAAAATGAATCTGTGATGATTTTTCTGCTAACAATCTTTATATTACCACAATAAAGAATCCAGTCAATATGATCCTTGGTTGCTTCCCCCGTAAAATTGTGGAATGTTGTGGAATGATTGTTTTCAAAGGCATCAAAAAAACCATGGGCCAGAAAAAAACCATGGGGTTTACTGCCCGGGTTTGAATTAAAATCTCCTGTAATGATTATGGGACAGTCCTGGGGAAATTCCGAAAGAAAACTGAGCACCAGTGCAGCACTTTTTTCCTGAACCGCTTGTGAAAAATCAAAGTGGGTATTTGCAACAATAAGCCGGTAACCTGCCTTTTGAAACAAACCAATGACACATTGCCGGGGCCATTTGCTGCCCGGAAGCCTGGATTCCACATCAGGAGAATTGCTTAAAAAATAATGCTTGGCTTTTAGGCATTCCCAGGTGTTGTGATAAAAAATCAAATTGCTTTGCCATTGTTCCCTGGAATGGTTGTGCCAGCCGATAAAGTCATGATCTTTCAAGTTTTGAATTAAAAATCTGGTCTGGAAATGGTTGGATTCTTGAACACCTATAAAAGTTGGGGGGTATAGTCTTAGAATTTCTGCACATAATAATTTCCGGTTTGGCCAGGAATTTGAGCCATCATCGGCAAGACCGAACCTGAGATTGAAACTCATTATTGTATAATCATTTTTTTTTAAAGCCATGATTTGCTTTTACTCGACCCCTCGGGTTTAATTCCCCGCGGCTTTCAGCGGGATTGTTCATTTTGAACAGTTTTTAAACAGCCCGGGTTCCATCAGACCCAGATAAACACAAAACTGCCGCACCATTTCAGGGTTACACTTTTCCCCTTGCTTTAGCTTTTCAAAATCATGCTTTGAAATATTGAGTTTATCAAGGATATCAGGAAGAGACTGCTTTTGTCCTTCAAGATTGGCAATCACCTTCATGGTGGTTGAACAAAGGTGGCATTCCTTTTCATAGAATTGTCTGAAACCAGTATCTTTAAATTTCCGGTCAATGATTTCTCTAAAAAATAACACGATAGATATCCTCCAGCTTTTTTTCAGATACTCGGTCCAAAAAATCATTTCTGTAAGATACGACCTTATTGATATGCTTTTTGGGAACCTTGTCGGTATTTTTAAAAAACACATAATAAAGTACAATAAATTTTTGATAACAAAAAAAATAAAGAACCCTGACCCTTTCTTGGGATAGGGTAAACCTGAGTTCATGAATACCGTCATACAGGATATCTGCGTAAGGTCTGGGAAGTATTGGCCCCTGTTCTTCAAGCAGGTTTAACAGTCTTAATACCTTGACCTGATGTCTGGGGGTACAGTTGTTTATAAAATCAGTCACAGGGCAGGCTTGTTCCATTTCATCACAAAACAGGATGTTCCACTTTTGACGCATGTCTTTCTCCAATGTTTGTAAGTTTGAAACCTTCTCCTTTAGGAAATATTCTAACAGAATTCCAAAGAGTTTTAAATCAATTATTCCAGCCATTAAGGTTATCTGTTCATTATATTCCAAACCGTGTCTGGCTCAAATAAAATATAAAACTGTTATTCAACTATTAATGGCACTTGGTTCAAAACCGCCAATTTTCGATTATAGTGTTGGGTTCAGTTGGCAAAGGAACTTTTGCTTCCGATATTTTCAGGTTTTCAGCCAGGCATTAAATATGCTAAATATATTTAGATACACAAAACATAAAAAAATATTAAGGGCTCACTAAAAAATGGATGATATTGTTAACCAAAAAGATATAAATAAACTGATAATTACAGATGACATATTCGCTTTCATAGATAATAAATATGGTTCCCCACCTAATTGGACAAGACCTCAAGGATTTATTTCACTTTCAAAAATAATATTGGAACAGCAGGTAAGCCTGGCTTCGGCAAATGCACATTTTTTAAAACTAAATCAATATTTGCCGGAATTTACCCCCACAAATATTTTAAACCTTTCAGATGAGGAAATGAGAAATTGCCAGATAAGCCGTCAAAAATCTAAATATCTTCGAGCGTTATCATCTGCAATAATAAAAAAAAGGCTAATGTTGGAAGAGTTACAAAATACAGATTATTTTGAAGTTAAAAAACAGCTTACAGAAATAAAAGGCATAGGCGACTGGACTGCTGATATATATTTAATGTTTTGCTTAAAGGCAAAAGATATTTTTCCATTTGGGGATATCGCAGTCATTAATGCTGTGAAAGAGCTATGTAATCCTCAATCTAAAGAAGATATAATTTTACTGGCACAAAAATGGAGACCATTACGCTCGCTTGCTTCGTATTATTTCTGGCATTATTACCTTAAAAAAAGAAATAGATCTTCAAGCTAATATTGCGCCTATCAGGCTAAAGGCGGTGGTGGTAAAGGTAATTCTCCACGCTGCAAAGCTTCCCGCGCCGCTTTGACAGGTATTTTGGCCTCGCAAGGAACACTCACCTGACACAGACCACATCCATACCCCTCAAACTTATAGGTTTTCTTTACATATTCTCTGGAAAGGGCCAGGTGCTCCCTGCACTTTTCCTTGTCATGGCCGGCTTGTGTAATTGCACGGGCCGGACAACGGTCTATGCATTTGCCACAAGTCCCTTTAGCGTAATAGAGACAATAGGCCCTGTGATTTGCATAGGGTCTTGGGGTTGGTTTAATGGATATTTTTGCCACCACGGATCCTGCCCGCATTGCTTTTCCTCTTTCAGTGATAAGACCGTCACACAGACCAAAAGTACCCAGACCGGCTGCATGGGCAGCATGGCGTTCAGACCAGGAAGACGCATAAGAAAACCGTTCTGATTTCACTATAGTCCAGTTAGGGACAAGCATGGGGGCAACGGCTGCATGTCCGGCATTTTCAAGACTTTTAACCACATGGTTCCTCAATGCCACGTTGAATTCCTCGCCAAAGACCCTGATCCGAGCCCATTCTTCAGAGGGATACCTTTTTGCCCGGCAATTGGTTTCGCGAACCTGTTTTCGTTGAGGTAAAATCCATGAAATGACCGTCAGTTGTTCTGCTGTTACAATTTCTTCAGGACTATGTTGATTGAATACCTCCCAGGGAGTCCAATGGAAAGCCCCAACATACTCTTTGTATTGCTGCCAGATCTGATCTGTACCCGAGGAAAAACCAACCAGTGCTGAATCCCAGGCCGGATCATTGTTTTCATTTCTCAAAGAATTAAGGGGTGAACTTGAAATAAAATCCTGAATTAAATTATTTACCCAATTTTTGGAAATATTTACATGTTTTTCCATTTGTATCTCCTATCCTATCAGATTGACTTTTCTTTATCCAAAAAAAGGGACCTAAGGCCAGGCCTTTTTTTTAAAAAGGAAACTTTTATCAATAAAATAGCAATCATAATATATGGATTGCAAGAATTAACCCTAACTTTGCATAAAATATTATTAAAAAGATGAAACAGTCTGAATTATTAACAAATAATCTCAATTTGAATCCTGACTCTGGAATTCACCATAAGTGGCTTTCTTTGTTCATCTTTCTTTGGTAAAAATTTTTCTTAAAGATTTATTCAAATCTATTCTATTAAGGCAAATTTTCAATAAATAGTGCTTGACCGAAAACCCATGTTTGGATGGCTCGTAGAGGAGCGCATGCTCACAAAGTTGCTCATATGCAAGGCGCAAGAAATTTTGAAACCGGAGTGTACTGTAGTACATGAGGCCAGTTTTATAATTTGGCAAAATTTTGCAGCAACGAAGCAGATGAGTGAGTTTTCGTTCAAACACAAAATATGCTATAAAGAAAACAATATATAAAAACTTAAATTAATGGATGCGCCAAAGGACTTTTAAAATGGTATCACCGGCAAAAAAATCCATGACCGAGCCATATAACTTGGCAAGAGAAGGGTTTTATGACAATAGTAAAATCATGAGAGGACGATAAGGAGAAAAAGCATATGACTTTAAAAAACAATGGTAAGCTGACTCTTTCAGAGGCTCTTAGCTCTCAAAAGGATCGTGAAAACACTTATCGGGAAAGGGCTCTAAAATTTTTCCCCTGGATCTGCGGCCATTGTGGGCGCGAGTTCAGCAGCAAACGTCTGCGCGAACTTACCGTTCACCATAAAGATCACAACCATAATAATAACCCCCCGGATGGCAGCAACTGGGAACTTCTGTGCATTTACTGCCATGACAATGAACACTCCCGGGACCAGGTTGCCGATGCCTATGATCAGGATGTGCCTGACAATTCCTCGGAAAATGATTTTGTAGACAACCCCTTTGCCGGATTGGGCGATTTATTAAAAAACCAACTGCCCAAATAGAATTGACTTAGGACATCTGTGTGTAATTATGGTATAAGTCCTGATATTGTTAATCCATATATTGTAAAATCATAAAAATTAATAAAACATTTAGGATATCATATGTCATTTGATGAACTTGGCCTTAGGGTCGAACTGCTAAAAGCTGTTAAATCCAAGGGATATACCAGTCCCACTCCCATTCAGACCCGGGTCATTCCAGCTATTCTCCAGGACCATGATATCCTTGCCAGGGCCCAGACAGGGACAGGAAAAACTGATGCTTTTGCACTTCCACTGGTCGATATCCTCAGTCGAAAGATTCACAAAATACGATACCCTCGGGCCCTTGTCCTGGCGCCAACTCGGGAACTTGCACTTCAGGTGGGAGAGAGCATCAAAGCCTATGCAAGGCGGGTGTCCATCCGATGCACAGTGGTTTATGGCGGGGTTAACATAAGTCCTCAGATCGAACGGCTGAAACGCGGCATTGATATTCTTGTGGCAACACCGGGTCGTCTTCTGGATCTTGCCAACCATAGAGACCTGGATCTTACCCGGATAGAATTTCTAGTTTTTGACGAGGCAGACAGAATGCTGGACCTGGGATTCAGTGAGGAAATCTCCGAGATCCTTGATCTGGTTCCAAATGAACGCAGGACCATGCTGTTTTCCGCCACCTACACCCAGCAGATCCGGAATCTTGCCAAAATAATGCTTCAGGAACCGGAATATATTGAGGTGACTCCCAGTAATACAGCTGCAGAATCTGTTGTACAGAAGCTGCACCTTGTGGACCAGGCAAATAAACGCGCACTTCTCATCCACCTTATTACCCAGGGACACTGGACCCAGATACTGGTCTTTGTCCGTACAAAATTCGGGGCAAACAAACTCACTGAAAAACTCGTTGCAAATGGTATAAGCGCCGCTGCCCTGCACGGCAACAAGAGCCAGTCTTTCAGGACTCGCACCTTAAAAGAATTTAAGAACGGTGAAATCCGCACCCTCGTAGCAACGGATGTGGCCGCAAGAGGGCTTGATATCAGCAATCTGCCCTATGTGATCAATTATGACATTCCGCGTACCCCTGAAGATTATATTCACCGCATCGGTCGCACCGGCCGTGCCGGCGTAAGCGGAATTGCCATCTCTCTGGTCAGTCCCCATGAAAAGGTTCATCTTAAGGCCATTGAAAAACTTTTAAAACAAAAAATTCCAACACAAGAAGTTGGCGACTATACCATGGGCGGCCCAGTTCCAGACTTTGTTTTATTACGTCCCAACAATCCGTCCAGCGAAAAAAAGGCAGACAAAAACACAAAAAAGATTGTTGATGAAAGAAAAACCAAAAAGCAGCGGGGAAAACCGCCTGTCGGAAAAACGGTCTTAAAACCCCGATCCCGTAAGAAAACTGAAAAAACCAAAGCCGGGGGAAAAACGTCCCGATCAAGAACACGCTTCCAACAATCTTCTAAAAGAGGCGGCGCAAGGGGTAAAAAGTAAAATCATTCGTGAATAGTGGTTCTATTCCGCCCTGCTTTTTTTGCCTTGTAAAGGGCTTTGTCTGCAAAATCAAGGAGCTTATCAAAGGCGAGAAATTTGTTCTCTGCTGTTCCAAAAACCCCTGTACTGACTGTCAAGTGTATTTGCTTGTCACCTATTTTCAAGGGATTCCTGCAAATATTTCCACGCACACGTTCGGCTACGGCAAAGGCTTTATCTGGGCTTGTTTCCGGCATAATGACTACAAACTCTTCACCACCATATCGTCCAAATATGTCTATATTACGTATACTCTCCTTCACTATCCGGGTAAATACCTTTAAAACCTTATCGCCAAGGAGATGACCAAAATGATCATTCACAACTTTAAAATCGTCCAGGTCAATCAACAATATGGATATCGATCTGCCCGACCTTTTTGTTTTTGCAATTTCGATTTCCGAAAGGGATATCAGATAACGGCGGTTATAGATATTGGTTAATTCATCTATAGATGCAATTTTTTCTAACTTTACCATCAGATTCTTTTGCAGGGAGATATCCTTAAAGATGATAATGGTTCCAATTTTTTTATTTTTCCCATTAAAAAGAGCAGATACTGATAAATGGAAATAAAGGACTTTATTTCCCTCCATAATTAAAACTTCATCTTGTGGCGATATGTTTGAGGATAGGATTTCATTAATTTTGTGGCTGTTTCCCAGGTTAGTACGAATATCACATCCTATATTTTGTTTTGAAATATCCGGGAAAATTTTTTTACATACCTGATTAAAATCAACCAGCCGGTTCTCCAGATTCAGAACAAGGATTCCATCTTTCAATTCCTCAAATATATTATCCCGTGCAACCGGAGCAAGATCGAAAAGCGAAAATTTGAATATACCAACGGCAAATACGGGAACACTGGCTGCAAATAAAAGCGGATTAATATCAAAGTTCCACGGTATATCCACAAAAAGATAAAAAATAAATCCGATCCATTGGATGAAAGTGGCCACCAGCATAACAATTGCCTGTTTTCGATAAAAAGGGGCCGCACGGATAACAAATTGGAGAAATAATATTGTGGTGATGATTAAAGCGATATTGGTATAAAAATCATGAAGCAGATAAAAAGGCCCTCTTTCAAACTCCAGCATGGGAAAAGGAGAGGCTGTGTTTATAGACACCGTTTTATAAAACAGATGATGAAAAACATTAAATTCTCTTGATACCAGAGTGATCAAGGGAATAATGAAAATTACCATCAAGTGGCCATGGGTCTGCCATTTTTCCTTACCCGTATAACAGATGGCAATCATCAGCACCAGTCCCGGTAGAACAGAAATCCCAATATACTGGATTTTCGACCAAAAAAGCAGATCGGAAAGGGTCGAGCTTGTAAGCTCAAACCCATAGCCAAAAGCATAAATGGCTACTGCAGCTCCTAAAATACGAAAGTATTTTATTAAAAGAGATGATCTGAAACTAAACGAGTAAAAAGACAGGAACAGACTGATAATCCCTGCAGTGAAAAGAAGAATAAGAAGAAGTGACCTGTATTCCATATGGAGCGTTTAATCCTGTAAAGCTCTTTCTTTTAAAATTATCAATATGTTATTTTTATTGCACCGGCGCTATTCATAGAATATGTCAAGAAGTATGTAAACACAATTCGCTATTTGAACAACTCAACCACCAAAATATCCAATTTTCAAAAAATTAATTGGCTTGGTGAATGGTACTTAAAATTGATAGTTAAGACATTTCCCGAAATTCATCCATGGATCGTCCTCTTAAAGCTTCTGCAATTTCAAATACATAATCATAAATATGAAGTCCTTTAGAGGATGCTATAATCTCACCGTTTTCAACTCCGATCTGCTCGGCACAATATTGTTTCATCATTTCAATGGCAGCAAGGTTTGCCGGGAATCCGCCAAATAAATCCCAGGACCTGAAATAAGGGAAAAAATGAAGTTTCCCATCCTGAATTCGGGTATCAATGTGTCTAAGGCAGGGCGGATCAAGCAGCACCATATCAGAAGGCTGGCCCACCTGCAAAATCATCTGATTGTTCCTGTGACCTTTATTTTTATAGGTCCAGATCATCATCTCCATCTGGTTTACATAGTGTTGCCCGTTTTCCTCAATTAAAATATTTCTATCTTCCCAGATTTCTTTTTCCTGTACCAGGATTTCTGTCAGGTTTTTATAATTATCGGGCAAATATTGAGAATCGCATTTGCAAATCCGCTGTCCATATGTATAGGACTCTCCTTTTTTTTCCTCACCAGTCATGAGATACGGCAGATAATCATTCAGGTAATCCTCTTCCACTGGGTCAGGAAATCCCAGTGCCGGATTTACCTTTGGCAACAAGGGAATGCTTGAAGGGTGTGTGATATGGATAGTTATAAAATCGAACTCAAGTCTTTTCTGACCTTCAAAAGATCCACGATTAATGGTAAAGGACCTGCCGGTTTCAACACACCTGTAAAGAGTTTGAAACCATGCATCTGAAAGGCTTGTGGCTTTTATGAACAATGGCTGTAGCATTAATTGCTCCTTGTTTGATTTGATCTATTGGTGAAGCTTAAATATATACTCAAATCCAGACTGTGACAACTATAATCTGATTTAACCGGTACTAAAAGGTTTTCAATATTATTTAAAATACTTCAAACCAGGTCAATTTCAAAAGGCTAACCTATATAATCATTTATCTGTTATTATTAGGTGTAATTAGTTAGTAATTTCCCATATTATATTTTTTATAAAATAATAATTGACAAATACTTACCATTTTTATAGTCAAACTAACATTACATGGAATATTGAACTGAATTGGATTTGGATTGATTGACCGTTAACGCTTAAAAATATGAGGACGCATAATGAAATTGAAACACCTATTTAAACATCTGCTCACGGGCATTTTGTTCCTTTTATTAACAAACTATTCCGCCATTGCTCAAGTCGACTGCAAAGCAACTTACGGAACCACAGAAAAGACCTTCAGACTAGCTACGGGAAGCCCGGGAGAACTGGGGCTGTTAAAAGAACTGGCCACAACTTTTAATAAGCAGCATGGTACAAGCATGTGCTGGGTAAAGGCTGGGTCCGGTAAATCTCTTAAGCTGCTGAAAGGAAAACAGGTAGATGTGATTATGGTACATGCACCGGCTTTAGAAAAAAAAGCGATTAAGGACGGATGGGCCATTAAAAGATCCTTGATCGGATCAAACGAATTTTATATTGTAGGTCCGAAAAACGACCCTGCCAAAATTTCATCTGCCACATCTGCCGCCGGCGCATATGCAAAAATTGCAAAAACAAAAACCCGGTTTCTGTCCAGAGGAGACAACTCAGGGACAAACAAAAAAGAATTAGGCATTTGGAAAACAGCGGACATCACACCAATGGGGGATTGGTACATCATAACAAAAGATTTTATGATGGCAACCCTGAAAAAGGCGAATGAAGTAAACGGATATTTCATGACGGACTCTTCTACCTGGGTAGCCGGGAAAAAGGGTCTTGATAACCTTAAGGTTCTCTTTAGGGGCGATCCTGTTTTAATAAATACATATCATGGCCTTTGCCAACCGGAAAGTGCTACAAAGGGCCAAAAATATGCATCGAAATTTATTGATTTTTTAAATTCCGATCCGGGTCAAAAAATTATCAAAGACTATGGGAAAAGTCGATATGGCCAAGGAATGTATAATGATGCAGCATATGCGAAAAAATATGATCACTAAAATTAAAATCTTCAATAATGGATAATGACAGGAATTTGTTTTTCTAAAAAACAAAACCCCATCTCCTTGGCAAGCATTATCCAGCAGCCTGTTCTTTCCCAACCCTGTCAGAACAGGCTGCACTTTTTTTAAAACTATTTAATTTTGATACTTTAAAAAAATACTCAAATCCGCACTTTGCGAAAATTTCTCTAAAAAATTCAATTTCTATTATTGACAAAGAATCAAATTTAAATTAATATATGAACAATTGTTCATATGAGGAGATATTAAATGGATCTATGTGATGAAAAATGCATTAACGAAAAAATGGTGAGAAAAACTGCAAAAACTATCCCCCAAAAGGAAGTTATAGATCAGATGGTTGATATATTTAAAGCCCTGGGGGATCCCACCAGGCTTAAAATAGTTCTTGCGCTCTTAAACCAGGAGCATTGTGTCTGTGACATTGCCGTACTTTGCAATCAGACGGATTCTGCTATATCCCACCAGCTTCGAATATTGAGAACAATGAAAATTTTAAAAAATCGCAGGGACGGCAAAATCATTTATTACTCCATTGATGATGAACACGTCGTCTCACTTATCAACATGAGTCTTGACCACGTAAAACATTAAACCCGAGGTATCATTCACAATGTCTATTATATATGAAATCTTAAAAGAATCTTGGTATATTTATCTTGATGTTGCCATCTATATGCTGTTTGGTTTTTTTGTTGCAGGCATCCTGTATGTTTTTTTCAAAGCCGATAAAATAAAACAATACCTTGGAACTGGCAAAATAAAACCTGTCATTTTAGCTGCACTCTTTGGTATCCCCATCCCTTTATGCTCCTGCGGCGTTGTCCCCGTTGCCACAGGCCTTAAAAAGCAGGGGGCCAATAGCGGGGCTGCCTTGTCTTTTATGATAGCCACGCCCGAATCCGGTGTAGATTCCATTGCCGTGTCCTGGGCCATGCTGGATCCGATCATGACTGTAATCAGGCCCGTGGCAGGATTTATTACTGCAGTTTCCACGGGAATTGCCCAAAATTTTTGGGGGAACGAAAATACCCCTGATACTGCAGGTATGAAAAAAAAACCCGGCGGCTGAGGTTGCCCGGAAAACAGCTGTGCAGTTGCACCAGCAAACAATGAAACACTGTCTGAAAAACTTATACGAGGTATTAAATATGCCTTTGGAGAATTACTCACTGATATTGCAAAGCCCTTTATCATTGGAATCTTAATTGCCGGTATCATTACTTTCTTTTTCCCGGACGATTTGACACTCTGGGCCAATGATCACAGCTTTCTATCAATGCTTGTCATGCTGGCAGCAGGAATCCCCATGTATGTCTGTGCAACATCATCCACACCCATTGCCGCAGCCTTGATACTAAAGGGCCTGAACCCTGGTGCAGCCCTGGTTTTTTTGCTGGCCGGTCCTGCAACCAATGCTGCAACCATAAACATTGTAAAAAATATATTCAATACAAGGGCACTTGTAATATATCTGTCCATGATTGCCCTTTGTTCCCTTGCCATGGGCTTTTTTGTTGACTTTGTTTATAAAGTATTGGATGTGCAGGCAAGTGCGGTTGTTGGGCAGGCTTCTGAACTTTTCCCCGAGAGTGTCCAGTTGATTTCTGCAGCCATTCTCACAGGTCTCATAGTTTGTAATATGGTATCAAAATTCAGGCAACAGGCAGGACAGGTTCTGTCCCACTAAACTCAATTTCTCCCTTTTTTTTATGACTCCTCAAGCTTGTGGCTGTCCTGCCAGGTCAGGTCAAGTTCATATATACTTTTCAAATCCTTAATTTTTTTAAGGTTTTTTTCGCTGAAAGGTGCTTTACCTTCAAAGGCATGCAGAACAATGCCTTCAATCAGGTTGCCAAGGGACATATCATGGTATTCAGCAAATCCCTTTAATACCTTTAGCAGCCTTTTTTCGACTCGAACGCCCGTCTGCACCCTTTCAATCTTACGTGATGGATTTTGAGAAGGTTTTTGTTGCCCGGCCATCTTTTTTCTCCTTATATAATATCAAAGAAATTATACTCAAGGCCATTAGTACCAGACCTGAAACCATTAGCAAAGCCTGGTACTCATATTTTTCCAATAAAACTCCATAGATAATCATAGCCCCCGGTATTGCGGCATTCCCCACTGATCCTGCCACTGCAAATACTCTTCCTGCAAATTTATTATCAATACTTTTTTGCAAAAGCGTCTTAAATGAAATACCTGCGCATATAATGCAGCAGCCAAATAAAAATATCATGCCAAGAAAAAGAGAAAATAAAACTATTTGGTTCCCGCTAAAAATAGATGCTGCAACATAGAGCAGCCCTATACAAAGAACACTTGTAAACAATGCTGTTTTTTCCTTTCCATAAATATTTTTCATACTCAACACAATAGCCATAGTAATGGTTCCAAGACCAAAGGCTGCCTGAAAAAACCCGAAAGTTCTTGCACCGTCCAGGCTGATCGCATCGGCAATCACCGGCATAAATACTTCTATGGAACCTACAAAAAAATGAATAATCATCACCATAAACAAAAGGATCACCAACACCCTTTTTGAAAAAATGTATTGATACCCCTGTTTCATATCATCGAGAATTCCCGACTGTTTTTCCTTTATTGCGTGTTCCTGTTTTTGGGGAATTTGAATAAAACATTCTAACCCGGCAGACAGAATAAACGAAACAGCATTAATAATAAAGACCCATAAATATCCAAAAGATGAAATAAAAATACCTGCTAAAAAAGCCCCGGCAATGGTGGAGAATCCATTGACAAACTGGTGCTTAGAATTTGCAGTGGCCAGGTCTTTCTCATTGACAATCTGTGGAATCACAGAAGGTATGGCCGGGTCAAAAAAGGCTGCATTAGCACTCAAGAGGGCCTGCATCAGTAAAATCACATAAAAATTCATCATTTCAAAATAAAAAAGAAGGGCAAACAAAGCAATAATCAAACCCCGCAAAAGATCTGTTCCTACAATAATAATTTTTCGGTTATACCGGTCGATAAAAGCGCCTGAAAAAAAACCTATGACCAAGGAAGGAATCAGGGAAGCTGCCAGCACAGCACCCATCTTTGCCGAAGACCCTGTTGTTTTCAGCACCCAGAAAGACAGGGCAATATAATGGAATTTATCTCCGATCTGTGAAACAAACTGTCCCGTCAGCAAATAAAAAAAATTCCGATTAATCATTATTAACACGACTCCTAAAATTAATTAAAACCGGAATATTGTTACCAATGTACCAAGATAATGTCAAGACATTTTTTTAATCGACAATAGTGTGCTTTACCTGAAAACGGTAATCGTGTATAGTAAGCAAAGAGGTTATAACCTGTTAACAAAACAAATGAACAACCCAACCGCGAGCAGCGGAATATCGAAAACACAATATCATTTGTAACGCCGCAAGCCGCGGGGAATTAACCCCAAAAGATTAAACAGGTTCACTCATAAGGAGGATATCATGATCAAAGCTGAAGATATAATGGAAACCAATGTCATCTGTGTATCCTTGGATACTGAAATACCAAAGGCAGTGAAAATCCTTTTAAAGAATCATATCAATGGAGTCCCTGTTATGAATGATCAAGAAGAACTCGTGGGTATCCTGTGCCAGAGTGACCTGATCTTTCAGCAAAAAGAAATGCCGATTCCACCTATTTTTACCATCCTTGACAGTATAATCCCTTTGTCATCATCCAAAAAATTAGAGGAAACTTTACAAAAAATTTCAGCTGCAACTGTTGCCCAGGCCATGATCAAAAACCCGGTTACAGTGGCTGCCGACACACCTGTATCGGAAATTGCAAGCCTTATGGTGGAAAAACATTTTCACACCATACCCGTTGTGGACGGTAAAAAACTTCTGGGCATCATTGGCAAAGAAGATGTCTTAAAAACCTTAATATCAAAAGAATAGCCGAACATTGATACCTACATTTTCTATTCCTAACATCCGTTTGTTTATTGCCTTTAAAGTTTTTTTTAATTCAAGATTTTATTACCCGGTTTTTACCATTCTGTTCCTGGATTTCGGCCTGACCGTGGCCCAGTTTTCCATTCTCAATGCTGTCTGGGCGGCCACCATTGTTCTTGCCGAAGTTCCTTCCGGTGCCCTGGCCGATATTATCGGAAGAAAACGGCTGCTTGTTTTTGCCACATCCATCATGATCATTGAAATCGGTATCATCAGTTTTATTCCCAAAACAAATCCTTCCCTTATTTTTTTTGTTTTTCTGATCAACCGTATCTTAAGCGGGCTTGCAGAGGCTGCTGCCAGTGGTGCTGACGAGGCCATAGCCTATGATTCCCTGGCCCAAAAAGGCGACGTTCGACAATGGGGCCGCGTGTTGGAAATCCTGATGCGGTTTCAATCATTTGGATTTATTATTGCCATGAGTGTGGGGGCTGCCGTTTATGATCCAAACCTGCTTGAAAAGATTTGTGGATTTTTCGGCTTTGTCATAACCTTTTCCCAGGAAACCACCATGCGATTTCCATTATACCTTACCTTGATCCTGGCAATCTGTGCATTTATCACGACCCTTAGAATGGAAGATCCAGTCAAAGATCCGCATTTGTCTGATACAAAAAAACCACAGGTACGGCAGGCTTTCAGCCTGACACTCAAGGCCGGCCTTTGGATTATAAAAACCCCTTTTGCCTTTTCCATCATACTTTTCGGCATGCTGTTTGACGGCATTATAAGAATTGTTGTCACTCTTTCCAGCCAGTATTACAGAGTGATAGAGCTGCCTGAATCAACCTTTGGTATTATTGGATCACTAGTTGCCATGTTCGGTCTTGTGATTCCCAAAATGGCTAAAAAAATTGCAGAAAACCATACCCCGGCCTATGCGCTTTGGATCACCACTGGGTTGAGCCTTACCGGGCTTACCCTCATGAGTTTTTTCTGGCCCTATGCTGGATTAATCCCTGCCCTTATCACTTTTGCCGCCATGTACTTTACAGGTTTTTTTGTCAGCTTTTATATCAACCAGGTTGCATCATCTGACCAGCGGGCAACTGTTTTAAGCTTTAAAGGACTGGCTTATAACATTTCTTATGGTATTTTAGGCGTCCTATATGCCCTTCTTTTAAAAATCAAAAAACCAGATGTTCATACGGATTCTGTTGAAAACACCCTTTTTATGGATACTTTTTCCGGATTCCCCATCACCTTTATTTTCTGGTTCCTTATTTTACTGGCAGTATATTATTTCGGCCTGAAAAAACCGTCCAAGCATTGATGCCAAACCTGATAAAATAATTCCTTTTTCCCTTTAAATCCGTCTGAAAAATTTTTTTCCCTATTTTTGTAAACTAGGTTGCAATTATTTAAGAATCTGATACCTTTGGGAAAATATTGAAAAAAAATCCATGATTTTACAAAAAAGATTGCTAAATAAGAAGACTGAACTAAAAAATTAATTAGAATATAAATATAATTTTTTAATGTGATTTTAGGAGGCATTATCTTAAAACCAGGTCAAAACCTCACGGCAAACAACCAGAGAGGATTTACCCTAATTGAAATTATTGCAGTTCTTGTAATCCTTGGTATTCTTTCAGCGGTTGCAGTACCAAAGTATATGGATCTGCAGAATCAGGCCAGAATAAAAGCCGGACAACGTGCCATTGCAGAAACAAAAACAAGACTTTCAAGCGCCTACAGTCAATATCTGCTTACGCATCAAGGGTCTGCTCCTGCAAATATAGCTGCAATTTGTAACATAGTAAATGACACCTCGATTTTACCGGCAGATGCGGACGGAAATATTCCCCTGGGAAATGATTTCACTGCAAATCTTAAAGATGGACTTATTACTGTAACAATAGTTGATGGTGTTTCGGTAAGCGGTCTAACAGGCACTTGGACAATGCCCGACTAGAGAACGTACATTTAAGACAACTTCTTTGTTTTTGATCTATTCCATGTTTTCTCACCACTGAAAACTAGGGCCCGTGCCAAGCCTTAAACTAAAGTCTGTAAAATATTGTTTATCGCTCGCATTGGAATCATAAAAAGCATGAAGTCCTAATTCATCGGGTTTATAAACGCTAAAATTTGTAGTTGTAAGAGAATCGGCTAAAACATGCCCGGAATAATTGTTTTTCCATTGAACAATATTATAATTGCCGGAATCCCAGTCAATTTTGCCTAAAGCCGGGTTAGCAGATCCCTTGAAAAATCCTGTAATATGGTTTTGCCTAGTTCCATTTGGACCATCAAATTTTTCTTCAAGTCTTAAAAAAATTGTTGCCCAGTCTTTCAGATCTGATCCATCAAGTACACCATCGTATTTAGTTAATTTTCTGTAATCTATCAAAGACAGGGTATTGCTTGAACTTATCTTTTCCCATAACACAATATAAACAAAATTATTCATGATCGCTTTAAATGAATTGTCAAGATCTATATCAAAGGGCCATGTGAGGTTTTTTGATTTAAAATAGGATATCCCATAAGATCGGAAAGTATGGCTGTCAGCCCACCCTGGACTCTTTGGAGAAAGCCTGAATGAAATGCCATGCATGAAATGATCTCCATGACCCCCATTTATTCCAAGCTTGACCTTAACCTGTACTTCATAGCTCAATAACCCATTGTAGTCAGACCAGGTTTGATCAAGATCAGGCTTTTCAGGGCTTGTCTTCCACCACCCAAGGCTTAAAAGTATGGGTAAATATGTCTGAATTTTTTTCCCCTTTTCCCCTTCTTTACTTTTCTTTGGGCCTTTTTGGCTTGTAAAACCCAGTCCTGCTTTGCCAATATCTTTTTTTACTTCTATCTCAGGCTGCCCTTTAATACTCCAGATGGGATTCAGGACTAATTTGCCTTTCTTGTTCTCCGTGGTTAATCCTACTACTTCGCTTAAATCAATCCCTCCTGATTTTATAAAATTTGATGTAATATCATATTTGGATTCAAGCCATGATCCCGGATTGACAATTCCCGTTGAATAAATAATTGTCCGGGATGGATCTTGTGGATCAAGCTCGGTTTTAATAATAAAAGCATCGCCATTGTCCAGATTAAACTTTGTAGCCGCCTTGTAGGATTTACCTCTTCCCACATTTAATTTGGCATAATTAATACCTGATTCTGCAAGATAATATGCCCTTGAATTGGCATTGGCAAAAAGGGAGGTCTGTGTGGAACCCGACATAAGATACAAAGAGCCGGCACTCATTATTCCAACAATAGTAATAACAACAATAAGTCCTATCAGCATGATACCTTTATTGTTATTATAAAATTGCCCACCATTGTTTTTTAATTGATTCATTACCCCATCTTCTCTCTTGCTCAAGGTAGATTCCTTGGCGCTATTTTACCTGTAAATACTGAAGAGATATTATCCACCCCTATAAGCTCCAGAGTAACTTTGATCAATATAGTAGAGCTGTTCCAGATGGGAGTGGGATCTTTGTCATTATAAGCGTCATAGTATTCAAGTTTAAAATTTTTCACAGAATCAACAAGAATATTTCCATTATTGGAAAAATCGTCATACAAAAGGGGATCACCAATGGTCCCTGCCCATGATAATTTGTGAGTTTCAAGCTTTGCATTTCTATAGATATCATAAACAATAGAAGTTGTTTTGCCTTTACCTGTTGTAACTCTGGTAAGATTTCTAAACTCCTTTGAAGTTCTTATCATTGCAAGCTGTCCTTTATAGGAGATTTCTGAATTGGTTTTCTGGGAAAAATAAGTTTTAACGACCTTCATAATGCCAAAACTGCCAAAAAGAATAAGGACTCCTGAGATAATCAGGACAGCGATTAACTCAATGAATGAAAAACCTGATTTATTGGATAATAATTTGATCATAATCTATTATATTGTTTATGGTATATTGCTGTTAACCTTTCTTTGGAATTTATTGATTCAATGGTAACCTTTAACAAATTCCCATTTTTAAAATCACCTTGAGGAGATGCTTTCTCTGAATTTGCAACAAATTTAATAAACCTGTTATGGATCACCCTGTATACTCCATATCCATTGTTCTGATCACTTCCTTCCCTTTTGCCGATTCTGGTTTGTAGCAAATTCAGATCTAAAGTATAATTTTGAAGATAATCTGATGTAATATTTTCAATAATTTCATCTATCTTTAAAGACTTATCAAGAACAAATATCGGTGCTGTGCTCTTCACTCCGGAAGTATAGACAAACTGGTACATCATGGTTGCAAAAATTGAAGCAACCACAATCACAACAATTAATTCAATCAAAGTAAATCCCAAATTATCTGTTTTCAGCTTCATGACGTCTAATAGATAAAACCTGTTTTTGGGGTTATGTTTATCCTGCGTGGATTTTTCCCCTGTTTTTTTAAAGTAATAACAATATCAGCATTTCCAGGGCTTCCAAGATCATCAAAATTTATCACCTGATTGCCCGGGTTTATGCTGATTCCTTTTGAAAAAAAATGGGTGGCGGAATCTTTATTAGGAAGATTCACAGGCGCTGTGGTATCATTTTTCTGAAGGGTGTATGAGGTGCCTTTGCTTATTTTAATACCCCAGGGTTCGTTATGGCTCATGGCCCGGATCTGGCTGTATCGAAGATGGGTTTTCATTATTTCAATTTCCATAACCACATCATAGACATCTGTTGAATCCATTTTGGAGATGGCAACAGCAGAAAGTATCCCGATAATAACAAGTACTGATATGATTTCAATCATTGTAAAGCCATTTGACCTGATGCCTTTTGACCTAATGCCTTTCAAATTGATAGGCATATTGAAAACCCTATATTTTCCCATTGCTTTCATACAATATCTCTATGAATTTATCTTTGTTATGTCAATTGTTTTTAAAATGCTTTAGTTTTATATTTTAATTTTCTCTGTAATATATTATGATTCTTTTTGTACTTAAGTTAAATACACTATTTAGGGATAACATTATGGCACACGAGGATAAAGGGCATTATGCAGCAAAACATAAAGATCAAAAAATCAATGAAACCATAACCCAAAAAATAAGGGCATTGTCCAATGACAATTGCATTAGCTGTGCTTTGGCCCATAAGGGTGCAAAAGAGTTGAACATTACCCCTTCTGAAATCGGCGTACAGATAGACCTTTTAGAATTTCGAATTTCAGAATGCCAGCTTGGATTATTTGGTTACAGCAATGGACAAAAAAAGATTAATCCAGACATTGAAATCAGATCTGATTTAAATGAACATCTGGATAAGACAGTCAAATATGGCAGTATATCATGCGTGGAATCCTGGGATATTGCAAAAGAATTAAAGATTAAAAAACTTGATATTGGATCAGCATGTGAGAAAAAAAACATCAAGATAAAACCTTGTCAATTGGGCGCATTTTAATCAATCACTGGCCCTTAAGTTTTTTTTGGGTTTTTCGCTTTCGCCTCTGTTTTTGCTTTTTTATCTTTTCTGCTTTTTTTAGTTTTTTCTCATCTGTTCCCATCACTGCTTCTTCTATTTTTTCAATAAGCGTGCGCAGGGCATAAAACCGGTTTAAACTTTGAGATCTTGATTTTCCACATTTCACTGTCAAATTGGTTTTTTGATGTTTAAGGAACACTGCAGAAGATGATTTATTTACCTTTTGGCCTCCTCTGCCAGATGCCTTGATAAATTTTTCTTCAATATCTTCTTTTTTGATGCACAGCGCATTCATCCTCTTTTCGAGGTCAAGCAATTTATCTTTGCCAGGTCCTGTCATACCAATTTAGCCAAATAATAAATTTCCTTAAAATATAAGATACTCGCTTGCCTGACATCATGACAGGGGATGATTAACCCCTGCCATGAAAATTCGAAAAAGAGTTTGTTTGGGGTCTACTTGTTTTTCCAGACAGGTCTTCTCTTTTCCTCAAAACTTGCAATACCTTCAAGGGTATCTTCTGTTTTCATCATGGTTTTAAGAAAATAATTACTGACAAGATCCACACCCTGGAAAAAGCTGGTACCAATATGGCGTTTCACTGCTCGTTTATTAAGACGAAGAATCAATGGGCTTGCATGGCAGATTTGTTTTACCTGACCATCAATAGTTGCCTGAAAATCATCAACAGATACCACCTTTGATACAAATCCAAGATCTTTGGATTCCATGGCAGAATAATTCTGACCCGTGGTGACGATTTCAATGGCCTTGGCAACGCCAACAAGCTCTGGAAGCCTTAATGCTGCATAGGGCGGGAAAAATCCAAGTTTGACCTCAGGCTGACCAAAAATGGCTTTTTCCGAGGCAATGACAATATCACAGGCAATGGCAACTTCCATCCCTCCACCTAAACATGCACCGTTCACTGCTGCAATAATAGGGATATCAATCATATTGATCAATTCAAAAATCCGGTTAAATGTGGCCACCATTGCATCAACATTATCTGGTTTATGGTCACCCACTTCCACACCAGCGCAAAAGCTTCTGCCTTCACCTGTAATCACCAGGCATTTGAGTTCTTCATCTGCTGCTATTTTTTCAAGCTCAGCATTGAGTTCATTCATCATGGGAATGTCCAAAACATTGTGTTTGGGACGATCAAGAATGATTCTGGCAACCTGACCATTGTTTTCAATTTTTAAAAATTTTGGTTCTGCCATATTGGCCTCCTGATAATTTAATCTGGTTTATTTTATTTAGTGCCTGACCAAAACCCCGTGTTTGGGCGAAAAGTTGCCCATATACAAGGCGCAAAAAATCTTGAAACCGGAGTGTACTGCTGTACATGAGGATTTCAGGATTTTGCAGCAACGCAGTAGATGGGTGAATTTTCGTTCAAACACAATTTATCCTCTGATAACCCTGGGTGTAATCATATGATGCTGCGGGCAGATGGATTTCGGATTCTGATAGCTGGCGCCTGCAAAGGCTTTCAGATAATCACGCAAAGAGCTCATTTTAACCACTTCATCCACCATACCATATTTTGCACAATAAGCCGGTCTTGAATTATCATAGTATTCCTTGGCCTGCTGGTTCATTTTCTCGATAATAGGCTCAAGCGGACGCCCGGCAG
>Ga0307988_1000096_pt1 | contig 73516 bp, 72 predicted proteins | sample EllFjometagen183_FD_203166 | JGI IMG/M metagenome (GOLD analysis project Ga0307988, IMG submission 203166) | Marine microbial communities from Ellis Fjord, Antarctic Ocean - #183 | ecosystem: Environmental > Aquatic > Marine > Unclassified | place: Southern Ocean | collected 2014-10-08 | reverse complement strand
CGGTTTATTATGTCAGCGCCCAGCCTCTGTCTGAATCTTGTTAGCGCTGACTGGTCAAACGGTGCAGTGTTCGTCAGTTCATCAAGGCCTATGAAATACTGCAGGTATCTGCTTTCAATTAGCTCCTGTACAAGCTCTATGTTTGAAAGTCCTTTTTTCTCCTGTATTATCAATGAGCCAAGGGCCATTCTCAGGGGAAATGCAACATTGCCGGTTTTCCCGAATTTGGCTGCATATTCATTTTCAAATTCATCCCATGGAATCAAACCGGCGAGTTTCACCCACCTGTTTTCAGGATCAAGTGTGTTATTGAAAGGCGGTATTACTTCATTAAAATTCATCTGGGGGTTTTTATCTCGATACATACTCTTCTCCAACTGCAAGGTTTTTGATGGTTTTTGGGGTTTTCCCTTGCACTTTAATGTGTACCCTATGTCAAGGACAATTTGGGTTTTTGATATTCCAATCAAATAGGCATTTATACTAGCTATACTAACCGTGCTTTACCACAAGGGAGGATAGGGCATACGCTGTGGAACGACCAGAGCGCCCGTGTAGCAGCAATGCTTCTTTTTTATTCCAGACAAGCACTGCCTCCCTGGAAACCAAAGCGAAAAACCTCGGGGTGAGGGCAAATCCCCGCCTTCAATCTCCTCCTTTTGCTTTTGGTATTGTTAAAGGATATTTTGCTGTAACGAGATACTTGTAATACTCCCTTGGAGCTAATCTTGCCAAATTCCATTGGTATCGTTCGTTGTTGTAATAATCAGTCCAGTCACTGATCACTTGCTGAATTTCTTCAAACGTTATGCACTGCGAAATATCAATTTCATCTTTCATGTGACCATAAAAGGATTCCTGCGGTTATCCTCATATGAAGATAACCGCAGTTATCCTCATCTTTTTATTATCCTTATGTTTTCATAAAAGCTGCTTGAATTCAATGTTTTTCTTAAAAAATATGAGGATAATCATTTTGATATATTAGATAATGGAATCACCAAATAAAATGGAGGTGGTTTCATGAATCAACACGATTCAATAATAAAAAAGGCAGATATTCTTCGGTATGAAAATAAGCCGGTGGAAGGATACAAAAATCAACGTTATGGTTCGAGAAGTACCAATTATGCTCTACTAAACCATGGACTGAAACAGGAACTGGACAATTATCTCAATACCTGTGTAGCTACCGATTCCGAACGGTATATCATAGACAAACGCAGTTCCTGTGCCAAGTTCATGATGTACCTGCAAGATAGAGGAATTTTTAGTATCGGAGAAACAGAATATCTTCATGTGCTTGAATACCATAACCGGGTGTCCGATTGCCAGGAAGCATCCAAAGCGATTGAAGAAAGCCGAATCCGCATGATGATCAAATACTATGCATCTCAGAATATGTGCCGTTTTGGGTTTTCGATTGTTCTGGGTAGACTGTATTTCCACCAGATTGTTCTGTTAAAAGATTTTTCCAGTGAACATGCTGAAATACTGGAAACTCAACGGGCAGCAAGCTTGGAGTTTCCGTCAGATGCATTTATGGTCACTGTTGAAGAATTCTGCAGGGAGCTAGAAATACACCGATATAGTCATACCGTGCTGAAGTCCAACAGGCATGTATTAACACTACTGTATGTTTTTCTGGACATGCATGATCTTGGATACAATGTAGAAATCGCACAGGCCTGGTTTGAAGAGATACAGGGTCTGATCGGTTCTGCATGGAGGCGATGGTTACGTACCTTAAAACAGTTTGATGAATTCAACCATAACGGCAGCATCGACCCTAGCAGGCAATACAGATATAGGAAACATCCTGTTGAATCCCTACCAGCCTGGTGTAGATTACCGCTTGTATCTTATCTTCATCTACGGGAACGGGAGGGGATGGTTAAATCAACAATCACTATGGACCGTTCTTCTTGTATGCGTTTCTGCCAATTTTTGATTTCCGATGGAATCAGCTGTTTTGAATCAGTGACGCCGGCTGTGCTGATTAATTTTAATAAAACAGATCATCATATGACTGCGGAAGGGAAGAACACATACAATAACAGAATCCGAAGATTCCTGGAGTATCTTGAAGATAAAGGAACGATATCTTTCACAATGCTGCACAAGGCCCTTCCCGGCATGTGTGCACCTCGTGAAAAAGTGGTGAAGGTGCTGTCAGATGATGAAGTGAAGGCTGTAGAAAGCTTCCGCTTAAGTTGTAACACTCCATTGGGGCTTCGTCGGGCAGCTGTTGTAATGATCGGTTTGAAAATGGGGTTCAGGGGATCCGATATCGTCAACATCCGCTTTCAGGATGTCAACTGGAAAAGCCGGAGCATTACCATCATTCAACAGAAAACCCTGACAGAAGTTTCATTGCCAATGCCGATCTCTGTCGGAAATGCGATATATACATATATCAAATCGGGTCGACCCAAAAGTGATAGTCCATATATTTTCATACGTCACCACGTTCCATACGGAAAACTTTCAAGTAATTCCTGCATTCCTTCTCTGCATATAGTCCTACCGGAACGCAATGAACCGGGATCTGGATTTCATGTCACAAGGAAAACCTTTGCAACTAGCCTGCTCCGTAAAGGGAACAGTCTTCAGACAATCACCGATTTGCTGGGACATCGTCAGACAGCCACAGCTTCTGTTTATCTTTCCCTAGATGAGAAACGGATGCGTCGCTGTTCACTTTCACTTTCAGATGCAGGAATCCCTGTGAAAGGAGGTTTAAAAGAATGAAAACACTTTCTTTCAGCAGCTGTATGGGTCCATATATATCCGGTCTGATTGAACAGAAGCAACTGGCAGGATTTCAGTATAAATCGGATTCATACATTCTAAAACGCTTTGATTATCATTGCATTGAGCAAGATGTCAAAGACGCGGTAATCACAAGGAAACTAATAGGCAGCTGGTCTGAACTGCGCCCGACTGAGGGGAAGAGTTTCCGCAAACGACGGATCACATGTGTACGTCAGCTGGCTTTGTACATGGCATCTCAAGGTATTGAGTCCTACATACCACGGAACTTTTCTGACAATGAAAAAACGGTACCGCATATTCTCAGTGATGCAGAGATTATTGCACTGTTTGAATCAGTAGACACCTATCGGCCAGGCGGTGCATCTTCACGGATGCATATATACAACAGGTTGGCACTGGAATATCGAATCCTATTTCGAATGATTTACTGTTGTGGGCTCCGTCTTGCGGAGGCTTGTTACCTGAAAACCGTGAATATGAATTTAAATACCGGAATCATCACTGTGCTGCAGTCTAAAGGGAACAAAGACCGTCTGGTGTATCTTCCGGAAGACTTGCGAGCACTATGCGTTGATTATAGCGAACGTATGACAAACTTACTTGGAATTTTACCGGAGTGGTTCTTTCCCGGCCTGTCAGAGACCGCTCCTATTCTGAAGACCTCTATTGACAGAAAGTTCAGATACTTCTGGAACAGGATAGACCTCGCTGAGATCTGTGATAAGCGGCCCACCGTCCACTGCCTCCGTCATACTTTTGTCGTAAAGCGTATGAATCTCTGGATGGCTGAAGGAATAAAACTGGATTCCATGATGCCTTATCTCAGCAAACATCTTGGGCACAGCGGTAGGGATGAAACCTTCTATTATTTCCACCAGGTGGATAGTGCATTTGCAATCATCCGGCAGAAAGACAGGATATCAGGAAAAGTAATCCCGGAGGTGCCGTATGAAGAGTAAAACAATGCCAGAGGAACTTTTTTTCTCCAAGACAAGGGATTATCTTGATTCTTATCTGAACAGACAATGTGGAAAAAGCCCACATACTGTAAAAGCGTACAGAGATGTACTTACGATGTTCAGGCGTTATATTTTAGAAGAAAAAGGTGTTTCAATACTGAAGTTCAAATTCAGTGAATGTACCAGGGAGTTCGTCCTTGATTTTATCTGCCACATGAAGGATAAGGGGTATGTCCCAAGCAGTTGTAATCAAAGGCTATCTGCAATCAAAGCTTATCTGTGGTTTGTTGCTGATGGTGATATCACTTTCCAACCGCTTGCAATGAGTGTTTCTCGAGTTCCGTTCCTGAGGGAGCCAAAACTGAATCGGGATATCATCGCTGAGCCTGAGCTGACAGCCTTACTTTCTTCCACACCAGATTCAAAGATGGGGCTCCGTGATCGGACCATTATGGTTCTACTATATGATTCTGCCATTCGTCTTTCGGAAGTCCTAGGATTAAAACTTTCAGATCTAAATCTGATAACCGAAAATCCATATATCCGCATACACGGGAAAGGTGACAAGGAGCGTATTGTAGCCATCACAGATAAAACAGTAAGACATCTTCAAAGGTATATACAGCATTATCATCCAGATAGTATTAATCGAAACCATCCATTGTTCTACACAGTAATCAAGGAACAGATGAATACAATGTCGCCAGGAAATGTAGAACGAATTATCAAGAAATATGCGGATCAAGTACGTGAAGAACATCCCAATCTGCCTGATAAAGTATACCCGCATATGCTTCGGCGTACCCGTGCTACAAACCTGTATCAGAGTGGGGTCGAACTGGAACTAGTCTCAAGAATCCTTGGACACAACTCGACACAGACCACCAGGATTTATGCAACCCCTTCACTTGAGATGCTGAGGATTGCAATGGAATCTGGCAATCAACCATCTATTGAAGAACCTCTCTGGTCTACAGATGAAGATGAAATGGCCAGGATATGCGGGCTTAGATAAAATCTTTATCCTCATGTTTTTTAGAAAAAGTCCTACATTCCAAAATATCTTCTTAAAACATGAGGATAATAAAAAGCTAAGGATAACTGCGGAGCATTATCCCAACAGTTTGCTTTTCGGGACATGGACTGTCTCAATTCACTATCTTTTATCAACTGGACAAATTTTATACTGGTGTAGTGTACCCCTTGATCTGAATTAATCAGAGTCTCAGATGTCAAAGAAATACCATGGTCCTCAATGAGCTGGTATACAGTTTTCAGAACAAAATCAATTTCGAGAGATTCGCTCAGTACCCATGAGAGCAATTCTTTTGTACAAGCATCAATGATGGTGGACATATAGCACCGTGGTGCTTTCCCATTAATGATGTAGGTAATATCCGTCAGCAGAACGGCCCGGGGACCATGTGTTTCAAATTCCCGGTTCAGCAGATTAGGGGCAACGTTGCTGGTTTTTAACGCTTTAGCCATTCTCCGGTACGGATTTGCTTTACGAATGGGGCAGAAAAGGCCATATTTCTTCATTAAACGCCGAATCTTCTTAATATTCATGTGTACTGGGGGATTCATATGAAGAAGTCTCATGTAAATACCCCGAGCTCCCTTATCGTAACTACGAAACTGGTAAGCTTCAAGAATTATCAGAAAATTCTTTTGGTCTTGTTCTTCACGTTGTCGCCTAAGATCCTCTGTTTTTAGATAATAGTAGTATCCGGACCGCGAAACACCGGCAGCCTTGCATAGCCAGGTAATATTCAGCAAGTTGTTGTCTCTTTGGTTCATTTCCTGAATGATTGCGTACTTAGAAGATGCGGGGACATTCATTATTCGGCAGCCTTCCGACCCAGAGCTACAGTTTTTTTAGAAACTCTATTTCTTGATCTTTATACGCTAACTGCTGTTCAAGATACTTTATTCTGGCCTCTGAAGTCATGTAACCATCCACATAATTGCTATACGTATTCAAATCACGAAATCCTTTCCCGGCCTTAACTTCATTTTTGATCATATATTTCAGTCCGCTCATTCGATTCGCTCCCAGGATATCTGGATCAATGCCCAGTTCAATAACGATATTTCTCGGCTTTTTCCCCTCTAAGACAGCTTCCCAAAACTTCTTTTTGAATTCGGTATTAAAATGCGCGATGCTTGGAGACACATCAATAACATATGAGCTGGCGCGTAAATGGTTCATTTCTTCCTCATTAAATTTCTTGTTTGCCATATTTGCCTCCAATCAACTATATTTATACTAAGTCTTGTCTGTGTTGTAGTCAAAAACTTTATTATCCGAAATTAAGAGTTTTAAAAACCCGACTGTCTGGAAGCAAGTATTTTAAAAACCCAGATGTCCAAAAACAAGGGTTTTTGAAAACAGCTACTGTCTAATCTATAGGGTACAGTTTATTCCGATAGTAACAATATTACCTATAACCGCTTTTAAAAGTGGTAGAAGAATATATCCATCTGAAGTTGCATTATCAACTGAAGATTCCGGATTAATCAAAGATTCAATTGTGATGGCACATCAGATTAGAACTATTTCTAAAAAACGTCTTGATAGCATCTGCGGAGAAATTTGGGCAGATAGTAAGAAGACTGAGATAAGAGAAGCAATTAAAACTCATTTGGACCTTCAGGTTTGGTAATCTAATCATTAATTGATTATAGCTAAAATTTACATTGATACTCTTCAATGATACGTTAATAATGTATAACTGAGGTGCCAATTGAGTAAAAATATAAAAAATCTTGAATCCATGGATGCATTCTTTAATGAAAGAGCTGATGGATATGAAGAACATATGATAAAAAATGTTGATGGCGCTGATAAATATTATGCTATATTGGCAGGATTACTTCCTGCTGACAGACATATTGACTTATTGGACTTAGGGTGCGGGACAGGCCTTGAAATTGATGAAATATTTCTAGTGAATCCTGACATTTCTGTAACAGGTATCGATTTATCAGAAGCTATGATGAAAATCCTATGGAAAAAATATGCGGATAAAAAGATAATAAAAAGTCTCATTAAATCAGACTATTTTGAACTTGAGTTCGGTTGCAGTAACTATGATGCAGTAGTCTCTGTTATGTCCCTTCACCATTTTAGATCAAAGAAAAAAATTAGCTTATATAAAAAGATTTTCAACTGCTTGAGAAATGGCGGGATATATATTGAAGCAGACTATATGGCCCCAACTCAGGAGTATGAGGATTACTATTTTGCTGAAAATAATAGAATCCGAGTAACACAAGGAATCACTGAAGGATTTTATCATTACGATACACCATGTACAGTAAGCAATCAGATTGGTATGTTAGAGAGTGCAGGTTTTCAAATAATTGATAATATGTGGAATTGTGGAAATACAACTATTTTGAAAGCAGTAAAGGAGAGGGATTGAGATGCTCTATGAAAAAATTCAGGAATCAATGAGAAAAATGGGATATACCGACTATAGCAATAATTTTGAGATAATAAGTGAAAAGGCTGGAATTCAGGTAGTCAGGATATCGATTCATAATAAAACTTATATATTTAAATATTTTGAAAACATTACAGATGCCCGAGAGATTCAAAACTATCAGATTCTAAAGGAATCAGGTATTCCTATATTAAAGATTTATGGTTCGACAGAGAAAGCTATTCTAATTGAGGATATAAAAAATTCTTCTGATAAAAGACTGGGAAAAGAAACTGATTTATCTGATATCAGTGTAATTTGCAGTATAGCTCGTTGGTACAGGTGGCTTCATAAAGGCGGGAAAAAATATCCCGGATTAGCTGAACTTTATAGTGAATATGATGAATTTACTCCGGAGAATATATTGGATATACAATATAAATCCAACACTCCTGACAATCCGATATGGAAACTTATTCTGTCAAATATTAATAGTATTCACATACTTATTAGTAACCTTGAATCAACGCTTATATATAATGATTTTTATTGGACTAATATGGCTGTTTTTAATAATAGAAAAACAGCTTTAATGTTTGACTATAATCTTCTTGGAAGAGGATACAGATATACAGACATCAGAAATGTTTTCTCTTCACTTTCGCCTGAAGCTAGTGAAGTATTTCTTAATGAATATGGTGATTATAATCAAGATGAAAAAATCATTGATGAAGCAATATCAGATATTTATACATTAATTGCTGCATATAAGAAAAAGACCTTTCCCTTGTGGGCTGAGGGTTCACTCAACAAACTTAATAAAGGTATATTGTCTCAAAAGCTGAATGTAGCCCTTGGTTTGTATAAAGGAGAATGTCTTTATTAAATTATATTAAAAAATGATACAATATTGTTATGTTCAAATTGTCAGGAGGGGTTATCATGGCACTATTCGGACCACCGTTAAAGGAAATATGGCAGCAGCTTGCAAATGAAATCAATGCTGAGTTTCAAAAGGGGAGTCTTGGGAAAACAGCTAGGGTTGAAAAACAATACAAAAACTGGACTATTTTACTAGATACTTATACTGTTAATACAGGGAGAAGCAGTGTCACATATACACGTATGAGGGTTCCGTATAGACGTGAAAATGATATTGTATTCAAACTCAGTAGAAAAAATATTTTTTCGGAAATTGGCAGAATGTTCGGCATGCCTCTTATAGAAACTTATGATTACGATTTTAATGATGAATTTGTTTTAAAGGGTAATGATGAATCAGTAATAAAAGAGATTTTTCAAAATCAAAATATCAAAGACATGATAAAGTTTCAAAAACGTGTAACTTTAAAAGTCGGCCCATACAAAGAGAAGAAAAGTTTGACTGACAGTGAACTATATTTTCAAATGACCAATGTCTTAAAAGACATAGATAAATTGAAGAATTTGTTTGCGCTATTTTCAGAGATGCTAGATGAATTGGTAAAAAATGGGGTAGCTTCAGAAGAGAAACCGACTATGATACTCTGACTCATTGTGTGAAAGGGAAAATATGAAAAAAAGATTTTTATGTCTAATACTATTTGTGTTAATTTTAATTCCTTCGGTTGTTTTGGCTGATGTTGGTCCCAAGCCCTCTATTAAAATCAATGCAACTAATATGCCGGATTCTATGTGCTATATGGACTTATTAGTAGAGGTTTCCGATGCAGGTGAAGTTGCTCTAGAATTTCTTGAAAGTGAATATAACCAAAATATGGTGCGGTTGCTGAGTTCTTACTATATAGACGGATGGGGTCCTGCAGTTGTAAATGAAGAGAGAATAATGTTTGATGATATAATATGCAAAGTTTCATATGGTGAAGGAGTGAAACATTTTGGATACAGGCCGCCTGATAGGTTTAAAATTATAGTAGTTTCTGAAGATGGAAATATAGTTGTCTCCAACATTGTTGAGCGAAAAGCATTCGATAGTACAATCGATTTTGATTATGAAAGTGGAGTAGCTGAGGAAAGGGAAGTTGTATCTTCAATATTATTGCAGTTTCTTATAACCTTTTCCCTAACCCTGCTAATTGAAGGACTGATTCTTATTGCTTTTAGATTCAGCTTTAAAAAGTATTGGTTATTAGTTTTATTGGTTAATCTGTTAACTCAGATAATTCTGACAATAGCAATATCATTAGTAATGCTAGCGGCAGGAATATTCTTAGCAATTTTAGTATACTTTTTAGCTGAGTTCGTAATAATATTTACAGAAGGTGTAATTTATGGATTTATGCTTAAACAACATAAAGTAGGAAGAAGAATTTTGTATGCTCTGACCGCTAATATAGTTAGTTTTGTCATGGGATTTATAATTTTACTGGCTTTTGGATTATAGTATATCCACATCAAGAAATAGTAAGGAGAAATGTATGTTTTCAGAATTAACCCACTCACAGAAATTTAAGGCTATGAGGGAAGGAAGCTGGGATAGATCCGGGGGTAACAATGACTGTAGAGCTATTAAATCAGGTGAAACACTGGTTATGGCTGATATACAGGGACCAGGGAAAATTGTTCACTGGTGGTGCACAGTTGGAGGAGAAGGCGTTGAAATGTACAACCGGATGCTTGTTCTTCGATTCTATTGGGATGATGAAAAAGAACCCAGTGTTGAAGCTCCTTTAGGTGACTTTTTTGGTTCCGGACATGGTATGGAAGAAGAATGCATGTCTATGCCGATTACTTCTGTACATAATGGTACAGGTAGAAACTGTTGGTTTGAGATGCCTTTTAATAAAAATGCTAGAATTACCATTACAAATGAAGCGGATAAAGACATAAGAGCCTTTTTTTGGAATATTGATTGGCAGAAACATGAGAATGCTGACAGCGATATTCTTTATTTTCACGCACAATATAAACAGGAGTACCCAACCACACTTGGGAATGATTACAATATTTTAAAGGCAACCGGTAATGGACATTATGCCGGAGTTGTACTTAGTATTGAAAAAGCATTGAAACCAGGATGGTATGGTGAAGGTGATGAAAAAATATATATTGATGGTGAAAATCACCCGTCAATATGGGGAACAGGTACAGAAGATTATTTCTTAACAGCTTGGTGCCCGACAGTTCATCATTCTGCTTTTGCAGGTTGCAGTATTTGGCAGAATTGTAATCATCCGGGTGATAAGATGACAAGCTATAGATTTCATTTACTGGATCCGATTCCGTTTACCAAAGAAATTAAAGTGGACATTGAGCATGGATGGACAGTTGAAAATAAAGATTTTGCGGATTACTATTCATCAGTTGCTTATTGGTATCAAAATGAACCTCATCTGCCATTCGGAGAGTTTCCTGCAGCCGAGGCCAGAAGAGCAAGATGGCCGGAAAATGTAACATATGATGCCCATTGGAAAAATGGTGATACAGTAAAAGGGTTTTAATATGATTCAAACAGAAAGTTTATACAAAATTACAAAAAGAGATATAAAAAAGTGCGCAGAAATATTGGCGGATGCATTTGAAGAAGACCCTATAATGCGATTATTTGCCGGAGGTTCAAAATTTGATAAAAATAAGCTCATATCTGCTTTTAAGTTTTTTGTTAGAGCTTCTTTAAAATATGATTATGTTTATGGAACAAGCCAAGAAATGGAAGGCATAATTATTTGGCTTCCGGAGAATATAACATATTTGTCAACATGGGATTTTTTCACATGTGGTGGTATTGGGATGATTTTAAAACATGGTTTTAAAATGCCACTAACAATGATGAAATATGAGAATTTTACTGCACAGAGGCATAATGAACACATAAAAACTCCCCATTGGTATTTATTAGCATTCGCGGTAAGAAAAGAACACAGAAAAAAAGGTTATGCCGGTAAGTTAATGAGACCATTCATTAAGTACTTTGATACTAATAATATACCGGCATATTTAGAGACAGGAGAAGGAAATAATGAGGCAATGTACAAGCACTATGGTTTTGAGCTTGTTGAGCAAACAACATTACCTGATTCGGATATTGTATTTAAGGCTATGCTCAGAAACCCAACAGGATAATATAACTTAGTTTATGGAGGATTTAGTATGGCATTTCCAACACATATTTTAGCAGCAGCAGGAATAACAGAGGATAGAAAAGGCAATGTTCTGTTAGTGAAGACTTATAATAATGGGTGGGTTTACCCCGGCGGACAGGTAGAAATTGGTGAGAGTATACCTAATGCTGTTATCAGAGAAACCAAAGAAGAGAGTGGGATTGATATTGTAGTAGGGCCTTTGGTTGGTATTTATTCCAATACCGGAACACATTTAGGGCATGATGGTAAAACGCATGTACCTACAAAGGCGATGTTTGATTTTGTATGTTATTACAAAGGAGGAGAATTATGTACCTCTGATGAAACAAGTGATAGTATATGGTATCCAAAAGAGAAAGTACTAGAATTAATCACACATCCTGTTATGGTTCTTCGATATCAGGCATATTTAGATTACTGTGGTAAAATTCTATACGCAGATTATATTAGTCGTCCTGAATTCATACTAAAATCCAGACGCTATGTTTAAAGCACCTTATCATCTGACGAATGCTTGGATGAAATTGATAATTGCAGGAGAAATTATATGATTGATTTAAGTGTTACTGTTTCAATTAAAAGAAGCAATGAAGCTATAGAAAATGAGAAAATGGTTTCCTTCGGTCATTTAGGAACTCATTTTGATGTTATGGATAAGATATTTCCTTTAGATTTTACTCGAAGAAATGCAATTGTTTTTAATGTGAAAGGATTAATGGAGATTAATTTATCTCATTTAGATTGCAGTTTAGTAGAAAAAGACATGTTTATTGCTTTTTATACAGGTTTTATCGATGATGAGAGTTATGGAACAGAAAAATATTTTGGCGAACATCCTCAGCTTTCAAAAGATTTAATAGAAGCATTATTGGAGAAGAAAGTTTCTATGATCGGAATCGATTTTGCTGGTGTCAGACGAGGTATTGAACATACTCCGATGGATAAATATTGTGCTGACAGAGGGGTGTTTATTATTGAGAATTTGTGTAATCTTAATAAAGTTCTTGAAGGCACTGATTGTAAGAAGTTCACTGCAAATACTTATCCTGTGAATTTTGTTGGTATGTCAGGGTTGCCATGCAGGGTAACTGCTGAAGTTTAGATGAGGGTTTTATGAAAATTATCAAATTTCCTGAAAACATAGCAAAAGACATTTTTAAGCATGATTATGCATCTAGGCTTCTTGAGTGTATGAAAACAGGCATGAAAAGTTCATACGATATTGTTTTAACACCTGAAGGTGACTCTTCTTGGTATAAGTATCTTCTTATTAACCTCGAAAAAGGGGTAAGGTATATAATTTTTGAAGATGGGAATTATATCAGGGGTTATCTGGTGTGGCATAACCATGATAGTAATGTGCATATCTATGATCTTATTATTAACCCTGATTACCAGCGAGATGGTGTGACTCTGAGGAATTTGTTAGAAACATTTGCGATTGATATTTCAGATAAAGGATTTGAAAATCTTATTGCATATACAAATTTTAAAAATGACCGAATGAATAAAATTTTATTAAAGCATGGATTTGAAGTCAGGCAAGTTAAAGCCAGGGGTACAGCATACGGAATAGATATAAATAGATTTCTTGAAAAATTTGCGAATAAACGGAGAGAATTAAATGATTAACAGAATTTTACCAAAGAACAATCTAAATGACTATAAGGGCATGAATGTAGCAAAATGGGTTTTCCTCGTTCTTACGATAGTTACTATAGGAAGGAGCCTTGTTCATATTTTATTTCCTGATGGAGGGGCACAGTTAATAGCCACGATTCCACTAGATACATATTCGAATGCAGGTTCATCAGCAATTATTTCAATGTTTGCATTATGGGGTGTTTCACAAGTGCTTTTAGGAATAATATTTTTACTAGTATTTTTACGATATAAAGCACTGATACCATTGATGTATCTAATCATAGCTGGCGAATATACATTTAGAATAATCGTTGGAATCTTTAAACCGATTGAGACAGTCGGATCAGCACCGGGAGTTTTTGGGAATTTCATATTAGTGCCTTTAGCACTTATTATGTTTATATTATCAATATGGAAGAAAAAGGAGACAATATGAGTTTTAGAGAAATGAGAAGAAAAGATAGACAGGTCTATGACGACCTGATTAATGAAATATTGGAAAATGGTGAATATGGTGTTCTGTCCACAATGGGAGAAAATGGATATCCATATGGAGTGCCGGTTAATTTTGTTTATTATAATGACGGTATATATTTCCATTGTGCAAAAACAGGGCACAAGCTTGAAGCTATTAAAAGAGATAACAGAGTTTCATTTTGTGTTGTAACAGATACAGAGATTCTACCCGAAGACTTTACTGCGAATTATAAAAGTGTAATTGCTTTTGGGACTGCAGGAGAAGTTGAGCTAGAAGAAAAAAAGATGGCTTTAATGCTACTGATTAAGAAATATTCATCAGGTTTCATGGATAAAGGTCGAGAATATGTTAACAAGGAAGCTGCGGGTACAGTAATAATAAAAATCTCTATTGAACATATAACAGGCAAGGCTCGGATGTAGGAGGAAAATATGATAGAATTTCGAGAAATTACCAAGGAAAACTTTAAAGAGTGCATTAACTTAAAATTAAAGGATGGGCAGGAAAAATTTGTTGCCCCTAATCTCTATTCGATTGCTCAGGCAGGGGTTTGGAAAGGAACAGAATCATTTGCTATATATTCTAAAGAAACAATGGTAGGATTTATCATGTATTATTTTGATGAAGAAGAAAAAGCCGGTGATTTATGGAGGCTAATGATTGCTGGAGACTATCAGGGTAAAGGGTTTGGAAAAGAGGCCTTACAAAAAATGATAGAGTATTTTCGAAAAATCAAAGATTGCTGCAATATATTTTTAAGCTATGTTCCCGGCAATGAATCTGCAGAAAAGTTATATGAATTTGTTGGGTTTGAGGCTAATGGCGAAATAGATAATGGAGAAATAGTTATGGAATTGAAGCTTTAGTTTATTTAGGAGAAAAATGACACTAAAAAAAATGAAATTTAAAATACTTAAGATTAATGATGAAAAAATCACCAATCTGGTTCAGCTCGAAAGTGAAGCTGAAGATGAAGGCTATCAATTTGTTGGGAGAGCTATGTATGAATTTCTTAGTGGGGATAATGATTTCGCTGGTGAAGGAGAAATTTTATATGGAGCCTATGTCGGCCAGTGGTGTCTGGGAATATGTGGATTGAATATTGACCCTTATACTAATGAAAAAGGGATAGGACGAGTCAGACATCTCTATGTTTCAGAACAATTTAGAAATAAGGGAATAGCAACTGCATTGATGGAAAAGGTTATAGACCGTGCAAAAAAACATTTTATTATACTAAGGTTGAAATCAACGCCTAATGCAATAGATTTTTATGATAAATTAGGGTTTTCTGAAAGTGTAAGTGAGCATGAATCCCACAGAATGGTATTAGAAAGGTAGAAATATGAAAGCATTACTAATTAATGGTAGCCCAAGAAATTTTGGGAGCACAGCAATACTTGTTGAGAAGGTTCGGCAGGGACTTATTCGATCGGGATATGAAACAACCACATATTGTCTGGGTGATATGGATATTAACTATTGTAAGGGATGCGAGCATTGTTATGACACTGGAGAGTGCATAATAAATGACGATATGCAGAAAATTATGGCAACTCTTGCTGAAGCTGATGTGGTTGTAATAGGTACACCTTCATATTGGGGTGCAATAACAGGTCAGATGAAAGTCTTTTTTGACAGAAGCACACCTTATTGTGATACCAATCCCAGTTTAAAATATATGTCAAAGATGAAATCCGGTATCTCTATAGTAGTCAGAACAGGTACAGATGAAAAAGAAAATATGAGTATATTAGGAACAATTGAGCATTATTTTGGGCACATGGGCATTAATCCAATCGGAAGATTGTCAGTTACAGGTATTGATTCGCCAGAGGATTTTGATATTAATCAGGAGTATTTAAAAAAAGCATTTGAGCTTGGAAAAATTTCCGTAAAATAATCATGACATGGTATATAAAAAATATATCTTAAAGAAGGAAGTTATAAAAGTTAATACTAAAACGATTGAAGAATTTCTTATTAGATGCTTAGAAGTGGTATAAAGAAAATCCCCGGGGGAATAAAGGATAACATCATATGTATGACATTGTAATTATAGGAGCCGGCCCGGCCGGAGCAACAATTGCGCGTCTTCTTGAAAGAAAGTATAAGATATTAATTGTTGATAAACGAAATCTTTTTGATGCTTCAGGTTTTATAAGAGAAAAATGCTGTGGCGGATTACTTGCGCCGGCTGCTCAAAAAGCACTTGCTAAACAAGGGTTGGGTATACCTGAGGGAATATTGACCGGGCCGCAGACATTCAGTGTGAAATCAGTGGATTTTGATAATGATATCGTGAAATATTACCAGCGCCATTATATAAATATTAATAGAGAAAAATTTGACAGATGGTTAGTATCTCTAATCCCGAAATCAGTTGATCAAATGTTCAATGCTATCTATAAGTCATATAGAGAAGAAAATAATGTATATAAGTTAGAAATTGATAATAATGGAGAGTTAGTTGAAATAGCGACGAAAATGCTTATTGGTGCTGACGGATCAGTTTCGCGAATTAAAGGACAGGTTTTTGGAAATGAGCTACAACCTGAAAAATATATATCTATTCAAGAGCATTTTAAAGTAGAAGAAGCTTTGCCATATTATGTATCTATTTTCGACAGTGAAGTAACAGATTTTTATTCATGGATTATACAAAAGGACGATGAATTACTTGTTGGTACAGCGATACCAGAAGTAAAAAATGCAGAAAAAAAGTATACAATTTTAGCAGAGAAATTAAGAAAACTTGGATATATAACCGGAAAACCTTTAAAAAGAACAGGAACAATAATTATGAGGCCAAGAAACTTAAAGCAGTTGAACTTTTTCAAAGACCGAATTGCTCTAGTTGGGGAGGCCGCAGGATTAATAAGTCCGAGTTCTGCAGAAGGAATCAGCTATGCTTTAGATAGTGGAAAGATTCTTGCGTCTTGCATTAATTTATGGGGAGATGATTTTGGTGTCCACTATAAACACCGTGTAGCAGGGTTAAGAAAAAATTTATTAATAAAACGGTTAAAAGTTATGCTGATGTATAATAAACTTATTAGAAAAATAATTATGAAAACAGGAATTTTAAGCATGAATATGCAGAACCATGAGCAGTGAAGTCTTTATGGAATTAAGAGGGTAGGCTATTATGGAAATTCAAATGACATTTGAAAACCGAAAAACGTTTAGAAATTGGCTTGTAAAAAATCATTATTTATCTGAAGCGGTGTGGTTAGTTTTTGGTAAAAAGGGAAACCTTGAAACATTACATCCTGATGAAGCACTACAAGAAGCTCTTTGTTTTGGTTGGATAGACGGCTTAATAAAAAGTATAGATGACACACGCTACGTGAAACGGTTTTCCCATAGAAATAAATCAAGTCATTGGTCACAAAGGAATAAAGATTTTACGGAAATTCTGATTGTTGACAATTTAATGACAAAATTTGGTCTTGAAGAGATAGAAAGGGCAAAAAAGAACAGTAAATGGTTTATAGCAGAAAGAAAACCTATAACCCAGGAGCAAGTAGAAGCCCTTATAAAAAACATTGGTGGTGTAGAACCGGCTTTGACAAACTTTCTAAAAATGTCATCTAGTGTTCAAAAAACATATGCGATTCATTACCTTAGTGCAAAAAAAGAAGAAACAAAAAAACGTAGATTATTGAAAATTATTGATAGGTTAAATAATAACCTTAAACCAATGTAGTTTTAATAATTATACAAAGATGGTATTTCAGGCAAGGGATGTTAGTCTATAAGGAGATGGTATGGGAGTAGAATTTAGGAATTATAATAAGGAACCGGGCTTTTCATCGGATTTTCATAAGGTCAGGGATTTTCTTATCCGTATAAATCGAGATAAATTCGTATGTATCAACTATCTTTGGGAGAGATGGGAGTGGTCATTTTGCCTGGAAGCAATTTTGGGAGATGATTTACCTAAGATGGGTATATGGGAAGACAATGGGATGATTGTGGCATTGGCAGGCCTTGAGCAATCGCTGGGAGAAGTCTACCCCTTTGTTGATTCTAATTATGGTTATCTTAAAAAGGATGTTCTTGTATATTCTACAGAAAATTTGAAAAAGGATAATGACTTAAAAATTCTAATACAAGATGATGATCCGGAATTTCAGATATATGCAAAAAAATTGGGGTTTTATCCTACACAGGAAAAAGACTCTAAAGCTGTCATAGATATTAATGATAAACTTTTATACCAACTGCCGGATGGTTTTACAATAACCAGTCTTGCAGATGATTATGATTTGCATAAATATAATGCTGTTTTATGGAGAGGATTTAATCATGGAGACAATCCGCCGGTGGATAAAGAGCACATAGAAGGCAGAAGAATAAGTTTGTCCAGTCCAAATCAGGATATGAATTTGAAAATTGCAGTAGTTTCGCCTCAGGGGAGTTTTGTCTCGTATTGTGGTATGTGGTACGATAAAAAAACAGATTATGCATTAGTTGAACCGGTTGCAACAGATCCGGAATATCGGAAGATGGGGTTAGGTAAAGCAGCCGTTCTTGAGGGTGTTAAAAGATGTGGTAAGTTAGGGGCTAAGCGTGCTTTTGTTGGCTCTTCTCAGCAGTTTTACTATAGAATTGGATTCAGACCTGTGCCTGGTGGTACATTTTGGGAAGTACCGTCATAGAAGTAGATTGTGCCAATAACTATGTCACTCGTCTTGGCTTATGGTAGTGACATAGTAATCAGGGCACCTGTGATACTCCTCGTTTTTCCAAAACTGCGGTGCATCACTTCGAGGAACGGTACTGTCGGCTGAATAACATAAAAGAATTGCCATTTTAGACGTTAGCATTGTACCGCAGCGAAGTCTAGAAGTATTTGAAATAAACTGGTAAATGGAGAAATTAAGTATGGAACATAAAGGGACAATTAATATTGAGACTGATAGATTATTGTTAAGAAGGTTTGTCATAGATGATGCCATGCCAATGTTAAAAAACTGGGCAAACGACAGCGATGTAACAACATATCTAACCTGGCAGCCTCATGAGAAAGTAGAAGTTAGTAAAAAGATTCTTAATATGTGGATTGATGAATACAAAGTGCTAGATTTCTATAATTGGGGGATAGTGCTGAAAGATTATGGAAAAGTGATTGGTTCAATCGGGGTAGTAAATCAAAGTTCTGATTATGACAGATGTGAGGTGGGATACTGCATAGGTAAATCATACTGGGGAAAAGGTATTATGACAGAAGCGCTTAAAGCTGTCATTGGTTTTCTTATAAATGAAGTTGGATTTAATCGAGTTCATGCTTACCATCATTCTGAAAACAAAGGGTCCGGCAAGGTTATGTTAAAGGCTGGAATGAAGTATGAAGGTCGGCTTCGCGAATATGTGAAAAATTCAAGCGGAGTACATACCGATTGCGACATGTATGCAATTGTTAGAAGTGATTTAATAGAATAGCAAAAATACTATATATTGATTGAGTATTCTTTAAATAGAAACTAATAGAATAAATATTGTGTAAAAGAGCTGTAAGGGTATAATAACTATGAGAGAAATTTCCGGTGGTTTTATTAAGTTATATTGAGATTTCGGATTTTGAGGTATAAATGGCTGCAATTTTAATAAAAATGTATCAAAGCGCTATGGAGTTTATAGCGAGATTACTATTATTCAACAGAAATATGCCTGGTGGTTTTTTAAAAACAACAGATATTATATATTCAGATACCGGAAAAATGGATATATTTGTACCTGATAAGCCGTTTGGGACTTTACCAGTGATCATTTACATTCATGGTGGGGGATGGACCACAGGAAGTAAGAAAACGAGTGCCAGGCAGTGTGCATTATTTGCCAGAGAAGGCTATTTAGTTTTAAACATGGAGTACAGACTCGGACCTAAATACAAACACCCTGACCAGATTGAGGATATAGCTAATGTACTTAGCTGGATGAATAAAAATGCTAAGAAGTACAATGCAGATACTAATAAAGTTTTCTTCGCAGGAAGTTCAGCAGGAGCACATTTGTCTTGTTTAGCTGTATGTATTGCGACTAATGATAATTTACGAGAACGTATTGGGGTCGATTTTCCCATAAAAGGAGACCAAATTGCAGGTTCATTGCTGATATATGGTGGATACAATATGGAAAGCATAATCGATTCTGGGTTTTTTATGATTAAGACTATGGTTAAAAGCTATACCGGAACAAATAGACCGTCTGAATATGAGTTTAAAAATCAGATATCTCCTGTACACCATATCACTGAGGAATTTCCACCAGCGTTTATAACTGCAGGAGAGCGTGATCATCTTTACAGCCAGACTACAGAATTAATAGAGGTGCTGGACGCTAAATCTGTAAAATATGAAAAGTTACTTTTTGATTACAGTATTAAAAATGCCGGACATGCATTTGTGAATTTCTATAACAGAGATTGTTCAAAAGTAGCATATAAGGGTATGATTGAATTCTTGAAAAAGCAATCAGCCGGGAGAATTGGGTAGATGAAAATTAGTAATAGAGCAGATAAATACAATTTTGAAAAAGCCAGCAATAGACTGAATGGTATAATTAAAAAAACCGGAATAATTTATAGTCCTGTCTTCAGTAAAGAAAGTAATAATGAAGTGTATCTTAAACCTGAAAACCTTCAGGTAACAGGAGCATTTAAAGTGCGGGGTGCATATAACAAAATCAGCAAACTTAGCGAAAAGGAAAAGCAGAAGGGGTTAATTGCATCATCAGCTGGTAATCATGCCCAGGGAGTGGCTCTTGCGGCTAAGGAGCTTGGAGTTAAAGCAACTATAGTAATGCCCCGTTCTACTCCATTAATCAAAGTAGAGGCAACTAAGGCTCTAGGGGCTGATGTTATTTTATATGGCGACTGTTATGATGAAGCATACAATGAAGCACTTCAATTAAAAGAAGTGAATGACTATGTTTTTATACATCCTTTCAATGACAGAGATATTATTGAGGGTCAAGGCACTATTGGAAATGAAATTCTGAAGGAACTTCCTGATACCGAATGTATTATCGTACCAATCGGTGGTGGTGGTTTAATAAGCGGAATTGCTATGGCTGCCAAAAAAATAAAGCCTGGTATAAAAATAATTGGAGTAGAACCAGAAGGTGCTATGGCAATGAAACTTTCAGTTGATAAAGGTGAATTGGTATGTCTTGACGGGGTTTGCACAATAGCAGATGGTGTAGCTGTTAAAAATCCAGGTGATTTAACATTTTCAATAATTCAGGAATACGTTGATGAGATAGTAACAGTTTCTGACTTTGATATTATGGAAGCATGTTTGGTCTTGTTGGAGAAACACAAGCTGATTGGTGAAAATGCCGGTGTTCTTTCTCTTGCAGCTTTGAAGAAAATAAAAGAAAAAGGAAAAAAGACAGTATGTCTGATCAGCGGTGGCAATATTGACGTTCTTACTATATCTGCAATGATTAACAGAGGACTTGTCACAAGAGGAAGGATACTTCGATTTACTGTTGATCTTCCTGATCAGCCAGGGGAATTGCTAAAAGTAGCTAAGATTTTGGCAGAGCTTCAGGCTAATGTTATTAAACTTGACCATAATCAATTTAAAACGATTGATAGACTTATGGAAGTTCAATTGGATGTAACTGTTGAAACTAATGGACATGAACATATTTCACATATTCTTGATGAATTGAATAAAAGAGGATATGTAATTAAGGAACTATAATTAATGAACAAAGATTTTTTACCTATAAATAGAAGTGATATGGAGAAACGGGATTGGAACAATCTTGATTTTCTTATAATATCCGGAGATGCATATGTAGACCACCCATCATTTGGGCATGCTGTAATATCCCGAGTTTTAGAAAATGCCGGATATAAAGTTGGTATCATTGCACAACCTAACTGGAAAAACCCTGATTCAATAAAAAAGATGGGAAGACCTGAGCTTGCAGTATTAATTGCTCCAGGTGTTATTGACTCTATGGTAAATAACTATACTGCTTCAAAGCGACATCGCAGAGAAGACAGATACTCACCTAAGAATGAAGCGGGAATTCGACCAGACAGAGCAAGTGTCGTTTACACGAGTCTTGCCAAGCAAGCTTTTAAGGGAATTCCTATTGTTATAGGAGGAGTTGAAGCTGGATTACGGCGTTTTGCCCATTATGACTATTGGTCTGATAAGGTAAGACGGTCAGTTCTATTTGATTCAAAAGCGGATATATTGGTTTATGGACCGGGAGAAAAGGCAATACTAGAGATTGCTGGTAGATTAAAATCCGGAAAAAGTCTTGATGGAATAAATGGAAGTGCCTATAAGGCTCATAACTCACCTGAAAAAGCTATAGAGATTGCTTCCTTTGAAGAGGTAAGTGAAAATAATAATAGTTTTGCAGAGGCATTTAGAGTTCAATATGACGAACAGGATGCATATAGAGGGCGAACTGTAAGTCAAAAACACGGTGATAGATTTTTGGTGTGTATGCCCCCAGCTAAACCATTGTCGAATGAGGAAATGGATAGAATATACGATTTACCCTACGTAAGAGAATATCATCCTTCTTATGAAAAAATTGGTGGTATTAAAGCTCTTGATGAGGTGAAATTTTCAATAACCAGCCACCGAGGGTGTCCTGGAAGCTGCAGCTTTTGCTCAATAGTATTCAGCCAGGGCAGGCTTATTCAAAAAAGAAGTGCTAAGTCAATACTAAGAGAGGTTAAAATGCTCTCTGAGAAACCTGATTTTAAAGGCTATATAACTGATATCGGAGGACCTACTGCCAACTTCAGAGATGCATATTGTAAGGTTAAAGGGAAAAAAGGAATGTGCAAAGACAAACAATGCTTATATCCTGAAATTTGTGAAAATTTGAATGTAGACCATAAGGAATATCTTGATATATTGAAAAAAGCCAGAGCTGTACCAGGAGTAAAAAAAGTATTTGTTAAGTCTGGGATACGTTACGACTACCTTGTTGCGGATAATAATCCCAAATTTTTAGAAGAACTTTGTATGAATCATATAAGTGGTCAGATGAAAGTTGCACCAGAACATGCCAGTCAAAAAGTTTTGGGTTATATGGGAAAAGAAAAAATTGGTATCTATAATAAGTTCAGGAAAAAATATTCAGAATTAAATAAAAAATACGGTAAGAAGCAATATTTGATTCCATATTTCATTTCAGGACATCCCGGCGAAGATATAGATGATGTTGTTGAGTTGGTAGAATTTCTTATGGACAGTGGATTTGTTCCTGATCAGGTTCAGGATTTCTATCCCACACCGGGCACAGTATCAACATGTATGTATTATGCAGGAATTGATCCAAGAACAATGAAAAAAGTTCATGTTGAAAAAAGTGAGATAGAAAGAAAGCGCAGGAGAACCCTAATCCAATTTAGTAAAAAAGGCAATTCAGCAGAAGCAAAAAGGATTTTAAGAAAACTGGGCAGGGAAGATCTTGCTGCAAGAATCAGACCTGAAAGAAAAAATAAAAACACTAGTAGCTAAGGAGATATCAGAATGTTTGTAAAAAATTCCAATAATCCTATAATTCAAAGGAACCCGGGATCTTTTCACAGTATTCACGTTGCTAATCCTGATTTATAGTGCACTTCAAAAGATGGGTTAAATTTTGATTTAGAGAAGGAAGTAGTTGTTTTTGGACCTTCACTTAAAATAGGGGAATTCGACAGTTTCAGTATTACTACATGCAGAATATATAAAGAAATGGATACTTATTTTATGACTATCCTGAAGCGTTTGGTATTGCTAAGTCGAAAGATTTAGTTCATTGGGATAGATTTCCTGATAATCCAATACTGTACAGAGGTAATGCCGGAGAGTGGGATGAAGGAGCGATTTGGTTTCCTACTGTCTACAAGTATGAAGACAAGTATTATTTGTGGTATGAGGGGTCCGGGGCCGGACTGGGAGTTGAATCAAAAAAGGCAATTGAAGCCTCGGATATATGCCGCAATAATGATTATGGTGGTTATACAAAAATCAACTTTTCACAGATAGGTCTTGCTATATATGACGGTAAAATGAAGGATTGGAAATAACTATTAAATATAGTCAGCTTTTGCACACGCCATCTATCGGATGTAGTGTGCATTTTATTATAATTAAAGTTGTGAATTTTTTAATTGGGTGATATTGACAAGAAGGGATTGTCATATTAATATATAGACGAACGATATATCGGGAGCCGATACATAGAAGGCCGATATAGTAGGAGAGTATTATGACAGGTAAGATTTTCAGACAATCACCCCTTACAGAGGCTACATATTATATTCTTGTAGCGCTTACAGAGCCACTTCATGGCTATGGGATTATAAAAAAAGTTGAGGATATGAGTAACGGAAGAATTAGGCTTGCAGCCGGAACATTATACGGTGCAATTAATGCATTACACTCAAACAAACTTATAAAATCAATGGGTGAAGTAGGAGAGATTAAAAAGAGAAAGCTGTACATGAGAACAGAATCAGGTTCGAATTTAATAAAATTTGAGATAACACGGCTTGAGGAAATGGCAGCAAATGGCAGAAATGAAATGGTAGGTTTGTAGAATGATAAAGACAGTAAAAAAATGGTTCATGGCATGGAATGATGACAAAGAAGAGATTTTTCTTGAGGATATGGCGGCTAAAGGTTTTGAACTTCTAAATATAGGATATGGGAAATACACCTTTAAAGAGGGAACTCCAAAGAAAATAAAGTATCAACTTGATTTCAAGGGTTTGACTAAAATGCCGGAGCAGGAATATCTACAGATTTATGAAGATGCCGGATGGGAGCATATTCACAGGTTGGGAAGCTGGTATTATTTTGCCAAGGAATATGATGAAGAAACACCTGATATCTCTATTTTTAATGATAATAAATCTCGCTTAGAGAAATATCGAAGAATAATACTTTTCATAATAATAATAGGATTTCCGCTATATTATAATGTCGTGATATTATTTCCGGCCCTTGATCAGACTGATTTTATTTTCCCCAAATTCTATTTTTTCTTTAGAATAATAGCTACTTTTCTGGTTCTTTTGCATGCAGCTGCAATACTTAAACTTGCATTGAAAATAGTAAAGGATAAAAAGAGTATAAGGGAGTAATATGAGTAATAAGAAAAGATGTGAATGGGTTACAGGGCAACCTGAGATATATATAAAATATCATGATGAGCAATGGGGTGTTCCGGTGCATGATGACAGGTTATTGTATGCAAAACTTATTTTAGATGGAGCCCAGGCAGGTTTATCATGGTTAACAATTTTAAAAAAACGCGAAAATTATTTTGCAGCTTTTGATAATTTCGATATTCAGACTGTTGCTGGTTATGATGACAAAAAGGTTGAAGAGTTAATGCAAAATTCGGGTATTGTAAGAAATAGGCTCAAAATTAAGTCTGCGATAAAAAACGCTGTTGCTATCTTAAAAATACAACAGGAGTTTGGTTCTTTTAATTCGTACCTTTGGGGCTTCACAGAGTTCAAAACATTGCAAAACGATTTAAATAATCTTAGTGAAATGCCGGTTAAAACATCTCTGTCTGAAAAAATATCTAAAGACATGAAAAAGAGGGGTATGAATTTTGTAGGGCCTACGATTATCTATGCTTTTATGCAGGCAATTGGTATGGTCAATGACCATACCAATGAGTGCTTTAAAAATAAAGAATTATTGTAATTGCTTGCTTAATTGGTAAGGGTTTACCAATGATACCTAGATCATCCTCTTGGTCAGTTCAAGCATTGTTTCAAGAGTGTCCATAAATTTTTCTCTGTCACTACCGAGTAAATCAAGTTTTCCATTGATATACTTTGCATGTGCGGCATAATACTCTTCAGTGAGTTTGGTGCCTTTTTCAGTCAGATTAAGGATACTTTTTCTTCTATCCTTATCTGTTTTGGATTTGCTAATATACCCAAGTGCTAGAAGTTTCTGTGCAACAGGAGTAAAGGAACCCTTTTCAAGACCCATATTCCCACTGATTTCAGACATTTTAGGATTGTTTGCAAACATGATAAAAAGCATAGTTCTAAGGTGTGTTTTGTTTAAACTATCCAGAGTCGGATAATCTGCTAAAAAGTCTCTTACAAATACATCCCTGTATATATGGGATAATTCAAATATTAAATTTAGCCTGTTATTTTGTTTTGACATATTAATCTCCTTAATTATTATTCTAATAGTTATATATTTACCCTATTTTTATATTATAAAACGTTTTTGCAAGAATGAAAAGTAAAAATTGCAACTTTATGCTGTGATATAATAAATTTACAAAGAAATAGAGCCGAATTATGAAAAAAGAATGAGCATTAACGGAAGAAAAGCCGTAAAGGAAAAATGATCTGGGAAGTACATTCCGGGATTCTAATAGATGTTTATGGAAAGCTTGTGGGGAAGAAAAATGGATAAATATGATAAATGGAATAAATTGCCTGATTATATGGACCGGTTTACCGGTGTAAAATCTGACAGGTACTCAGATGTAAGACTGCACTGTGATCTAAGTTTCACAGATTCTTGCGGAAAAGTATATTCAGGAGATAATTTTAAAATTCCTGCTGCGGTAAAAGGTACTTGGAAAATTTTAATAACAAATGAAGGGAAAACACTCAAGAGAGATTCCCGGATAAGTGTTTTTCTGTATAATGGAAGCTTTGCTCATGAGATGCAGCAAACAAATTTTCGGGGGAAAGACTACATTACATATGAAAACAGCGGAAGTGCACAGTTCAAACTATATGAGAGAATTCCGGGGTTTAGCAAAGTTTGTAGACTATATGTTACAAAGGGTGCTTTCAAAAACGGTGATTCCGTTTCAATTACAATCGGCGATACAACAAAAGGTGGTATAGGCAGTAACACTTATTGGACTGCAGGTGAATCATATTTGTTTATTGAAGCCGCAGATTCATCATCAGAAATGCTGCCTGTAGAAGGTGCCCCGGTAATGTTCGAGGTTGTTCCAAGAGAAGACAGGGCCTATTTAAGAATTCTGGGGCCGACTGTTGCAAAGGTTAGAGAGAGACAGAGAATCCATATTGGTGTTTTTGATAACTGTGGTAATTTATTTGAGAAATTTGAAAAGACAATTATCCTTGAAGGTAAAGAGTATGAAATGAGTGGCGGTCTGGGAATACTTGAGGGAGTAACTTTCAGTAAAGAGCAAGTATATAGACTTGAAGCAAAAATTAAAGATGAGAAGCATATATATTATTCGAACCCAATAAATGTAAAGAAAAATCCAAATCACTATATATTCTGGGGAGATTTGCATGCTCACGGATGGGGAGATGCATCAATGCATCTAATGCATGTTAATAATAAAAAGACTTCACCTCTGGGGAGACATGAGCAGGCTCGTGATATAGGCAGGATGGATTTTTCAGCATCAGGACCCATGTCATATCCAACGGTGGATAGGCAGTCAATATGGGATGAATATCAGGATGCATGCAGACGTACAAATGATCCTGGTAAATATATACCGTTTCTTGCATATGAAGCACATCCGATACCTGAAGGAGACAGAGATATCTTTTTTAAGTCTCTAAATGAAAGCATCCCACCGGATTTTAGATTGCCCATGAAGGATCTTGAAGAAAAATATGGTAATAGAGATGATGTATTTTTAGAAGTTCATATAGGCGGTCGAGTACCAAGATGGTGTGATTATATGCCTAAAAGAGAACGGATGGTTGAGGCAATTTCGGCGTTTGGTAATGCAGAGTGGCTTCTTCAGGAAGCACTCGACAGAGGATTCAAACCGGCTGTATGCGGATGTTCTGACCTGCATTATGGTTTAATGGGCGGTCCTCGAACAATAGAGGAATCCAGAGGACGTTTCCATAGATATCTGAATAAAAGAGACAGTGCATATGGTACTGGACCGGTTACGGCAGTAAGAGCAGAATCACTTGAAAGGGATACAATTTGGGATGCTTTTGTTAAACGTCATACTTATGCTACGACTGACGAAAGAGTCTATCTTCATTTTAGTGTTAATAATGGTATTTATGGTGATGAAATAAACGAAAGCAAGGAGTATAAAATTTCTTTAGAATATATCGGCACTGATACTATAGAGGCAATACATCTGGTATCAGGAAAATATATTGTTAGAACATTTGAACCGGGAAAACAATATTTTGCAACTTCACTAACATTGAAAGCGTCAGAACTTGCAGGCGATTTCATTTACTTAAAAGCAAGCCAAAGAGATGGAGCATTTATAATTTGCTCACCTGTATATATCAAGAGAAGGCAAAATGCATGGAACAGTGGTACAGTATACTCTCATGACCAAGAAGCAGCGTCACGTTATACTAAGGACTTGGTAAAATACCTTTCAACTGAAGAAGATATTTCGCTTTTCAGTGATATAGTACCTGTTGGGATTATTGATGAGAAGCTAACAAAATGTGCATTATTTAATGGTAAATTCGGAGACAGAGATATAAGTATCAGATGGTATTTTGAATATGAAGTGCCTCGTTTTCGAATGGACTGGGGACATGTTAACTCAGGAGTGCAAAACTGTGAAATGGTGTATAAGGTCTAGTAGTTCTTATCATCCTTATAGTATTAGTAAATATATTGAAAGCATAAAAAACGTCCGGAGCAAAGTGCCCGGACGTTTTGTGTTTTGGTTTGTGTTTTTCTATACCTCAGTAGATTTTATCAATGCTTGGTCTTTTGGCAGAGATATGAAAACGAAGAAACCTGCAACGAATAGAGGAACTAGTGCAAAAATACTATATTTTGCAACACCTGTTATTGTGGTTGTCAGAGCCATCAACGCAGGTCCGATAATAGCTGCGAATTTTCCGAAAATATTGTAGAAACCAAAGAATTCATTAGAGTTTTTCTTAGGTATTATTTTTGCATAATATGATCTACTAAGAGCTTGAATTCCACCCTGGGCAGAGCCGATTAATATACCAAGAATGAAAACATGCCATACTTCTGTCATAAAGAATGCAAATGCACAGGCAACAATGTAGGTTGCAATACCTGTTATGATCATTTTTCTTGTCCCAAATTTCTTAGCAAGATTGCCGTAAATTATGGCACATGGGAACGCTACTATCTGAATTAGCAGCAATATACCTAGAAGGGTGAAAATATCCCCCGAATCTAAATCCAGTACACTTTGAGAATAGGGCACAGCCATTTTAATAATAGTATCAACTCCGTCAATGTAAAGGAAATATGCAATTAAGAAAATAAAAACATTTTTATGATTTCGGATGTTTTTAAATGTTTTACCAAGTCTTTTAAAGCTGTTTCTAATTGGATTAGGTTCAGGTTCTACATAATGTTTCTGCTTGACATTCTTTATCATTGGAATAGTAAGAAGTCCCCACCATAAAGCTGTTATGATGAAACCAAGTGAATAACCAAGAGCTTTATCCATACCTAAAAGAAATATAACACCAAGGCTTATTGCAAACGGTATTACACTGGAAATGTATCCAAAAGCGAATCCGCGTGTTGATACTTTATCCATCTTATCATCGGTAGTAACATCAACAAGAAATGAATCATAGAAGATATTGGCTCCCGCAAAACCTACTGCAGTCAGCACATAGAATACTATAAGTAACTGCCAAAGTCCGCTTTCCGGTGGTACAAAGGCCAAAGCAGCAGTAAAGATAACTCCTGTGATGAAAAAGAATAGGAAAAATCTTTTCTTTTTATCTTTATAATCAGCCAAAGTGCCGAGAATAGGACTTAAAATAGCTACAATAATACTGGCAATTGAATTGAAATAACCCAATGACATACTGGAGTTAACGCCGTCAAACATTCCAAAAACAATTGGTAGAAGAGCCGTTGTAATAGCAATTGAATATGCGGAATTTCCGCAGTCATAAAGAATCCAGCTACGTTCTTGTTTGGTTAGTCTGTCTTTAACCATTTAATATTTCCCCCTTATAGAAGTGAATGAAAATTACCTTATTATTAGTTTATAATAAATACTAAGCTTTTTCAAACTTTTCAGTATATAATATAAGTATAGATAGCGATTGTTAAGGCTTTATGGCGATTATGCTAAAAGTGATATAATATTGAAAAGGAACTAGGCCGTTGAATAACCTTCGGTTAAGTTGTAGAGGTGGCTAAATGCCGGATATACTGACACATATATTATTTGCTGAAAGAGTTAAAGATAAGCTTGCAGACAGTAATATCAGACATTTCATACATGATAATGAGAAACTATTTAATCTTGGGGCTCAAGGCCCGGATATTCTTTTCTATTACAAACCTTGGAATCCATACACCAGATCAATCAGGGAAACAGGAGAGAGAATGCATCATGAAAAATCTTCTATGTTTTTTATAGATGCAATAACACTTCTAAACAAAAGCACAGGAACTTATTATGAAGAATTACTGGTATATATTTTAGGTTATCTATGTCATTACTATTGCGATAAGAGTATACATCCCTATGTTTACAGTATGATTGAAGCAGGTTGTTATAATTTTGAAAAGGGACGCACCAAACTTAATCACTATGATATAGAAGCGACCATGGATTCGCGTTTTTGGTATAGAGAAAAAGGTATACCGGCTACTAAAGTTAAAAATTCAGAAATGCTGAATATTGATTATCTGCCGGATGTTGTAGCAGACTATTTATCCACTTTTATATATAAAGGTCTTTCAGAAATTATTCATGATTTTGAAATTCGAAAAGCTGTTAAAAATTTAATGATGTTATTGGATATTCTCTATGATCCAAAGAATAATAAGAAAAAAATCATTAATAAATTTCCACTACCAATGAAGTGCTACATAGATAACGGATTTTCCAATGTTGATGTTCTAAATGAGAATAAGAAGGAATGGGATTTTCCCGGAGTTGACGGTAAGGTATTAAGTATGTCGGTGGGAGACCTATTGATTGAAGCAATTGATGAATGTGTTGTTGTGGCTGATGCCATTTGTGCATTTCTTGAAAAAGGTGAAGAAGTTGATTTTCAAAGTCTGATTCCAAATGAAGACTATTGTACAGAACTCCCACTGCAAACTAAACAGGATATTTAAAATTTCTTATATGACAAATATTAAATTAACAATAGAATATGACGGTTCAAATTACTGTGGTTGGCAGGTTCAGCCTAATGGGTTAAGTGTGCAGCAAGTAATTGAAGAAGCAATTTTCAACCTTACAGGTGTGAAAACCAGAATAAATGGGGCAGGTCGTACGGATTCAGGTGTTCATGCAGATGGCCAGACAGCTACATTTAATACAGAATCAGGTATACCCCCTGAATCTTTTTCTAAAGCATTAAATCATCAACTGCCAACAGACATATCAATAGTACACTCATGTAAAGTCGACAAGGATTTCCATGCTCGTTATTCATCAATTGGAAAACATTATAAGTACGTGATTTTAAATAGGGAAATAAGGTCACCGCTTATGGAGAATAGAGCGTATAAGGTTGGTAAAAAATTAGATATTGAAGAAATGAAAAGAGCTGCAATCAATTTTCAGGGAACTTATGATTTTAAAGGTTTTATGGCGTCTGGAAGCCAGGTTGCAGATACAACTAGAACTGTCATAGAAATATTTGTTGTGTCCATAGAGGATACTATTGAAATTAGCGTTAAGGGTACCGGTTTTCTGTACAACATGGTTAGAATAGTAGCAGGAACTCTTCTTGAGTGCGGATTAGGTAAATTACAATCAAATGACATACCCGGGATTATTCTGTCAGGTAAACGAGAAGCTGCAGGACCTACACTTCCAGCACATGGGTTATATCTTGTAGAAGTTATCTATTGAGCAAAACTGTCATTTCAGACAGTAATATGTGGTTTTTGAAACCCCAAGTGACTTCTTTTCGATTAATCATTTGAATCTCACTTTCTACGGGTATATTATATATATATCACTTCTGATAATTACACCACGAAAGGGGCGATGACATGAAGATAAATATCAGCGGAAGACATATGGATGTTACCGATGATGTACGAGCCTGGGCTGAAAAAAAATTCAGTAAGCTTGAAAAATATTTCAGGCATGAGGCAGACGCACAGCTGACATTCAGTACAATGAAGCACGGAAGCATGGTTAAACTTGAGGCTACCATACATCACAGAGGATGGGTATACAGGGCTGAAACAGTAAATCATGATGCAACAACAGCTATAGAAAAGGCGGTTGAAGTAATTGACAGGCAGATTAGAAAAAATAAAACCAAACTTAAGAAGAAATTCCATAGTGGTGCTTTTGATAATCTGGAGATAGAAGACGGTTACGAACCAAGCATTCACAATATTGTGAAAAGCAAGAAATTTCCAATCAAACCCATGTCTGTTGAGGAAGCAGTTCTTCAGATGGATTTAATCGGACATGAGTTCTTTATGTTCAGGAATGCAGAAGATGAAGAAATCAATGTTGTATATAAAAGAAAAGACGGAAATTACGGGTTGATTGAACCTGAGATTTAAAATTACATAAATATCTAAAAGACCGGTATTGTGAAGTGCATTGCCGGTCTTTTTTCATGCCGCCGCAAGAACACCTGTGTCTTTAGACGAGGGATGAATTGGAAAAGTACACCCGCCATCCTGAAAATAGTACCGTAATTGCTGTAATATTATATTTGTGTCCTAAGTATCCAAAGGATACCTCGGACATGAAATGTTTTAGTGGGTTTTGATTGAATTACAGGTGCTCATGAAATATAATCTATTTACTAAACGTTCAGACATCGGAGGCATGATGGATTTCATTACGGGCAAATTAAATGACAGACAAAAAGAAGCGGTTTTATCAGGAGACGGTCCTGTTCTTGTACTTGCAGGAGCCGGCAGCGGAAAGACCAGGGTACTTACCAGTAGAGTGGCTTATCTTGTAATGGAAAAAGGTGTGCATCCGTCTTCTATTCTTGCAATAACTTTCACAAATAAGGCGGCTCGGGAAATAAATAACAGGGTTGGAAAAATGATGGGCGGAGGTATGTGGTTTCCATGGATAGGTACATTTCATTCCATGTGCTTGAAAATGCTTAGAATGTATCCAAAGGCCCTTGGTTATAGGAATGGATTTGCGATTTATGATCAGGATGACCAAAAAATACTTGTAAAGGACTGCCTTAAGGTACTTGATTATGATGTTAAATTACTACCTCCCAAAATGATAATACAACAGATAAGCAGGTCAAAAGATGAACTAATTGATGTAGCAGAATTTAATAAAAAAAATTCCGCAGACTATAAATTATCCCTTGTGGGAAAAGTTTATGAGTTATATCAAAAAAAGATGATTGAAAATAATGCTATGGACTTTGGCGATTTAATTGCCAATGCTGTAAAAATGCTCAGAGAAAACAAAAACATACGGAATTATTTCCAAAATGCATTTAGGCATATTCTAATAGATGAATATCAGGATACAAACACTGCACAGTATGAACTTGCATATATTCTCTCTGAAATACACGGGAATATTTTTGTCGTAGGTGATGATGATCAGTCAATATATGGTTGGAGGGGAGCGAATATTCAAAACATCCTTGGCTTTGAAAAGGATTATCCGGGATGTATGGTAGTTAGACTTGAACAAAATTACAGATCAACTTCTAATATACTCTCTGCTGCTAATGATGTTATAAAAAACAATACCGGCCGTAAAGGTAAAACGTTATGGTCTGATAGGGGTACAGGAAGTAAAATAAATTACTACAGAGCTGCTACAGATTCTATGGAGGCTTACTATATTGCCAGTAGAATTCTTGCGAGTATTGAAGATGGAAGAGATTATGAAGATTTCGCAGTTCTATACAGAGTAAATGCACAGTCAAGGAGCATAGAACAAGCTCTTAGAGATAAAAACATTCCATATAGAATATACGGCGGAATCAGTTTTTACCAACGTAGAGAAATAAAAGATGTACTGGCTTATCTGAAACTTCTAGCTAATCCAAATGATAGTATCCAATTAAAGAGAGTAATCAATGAACCTAAAAGGGGTATTGGTAAAACTACACTAAAAAAAATTGAAGAGTTTGCCATTGATACCAGTTCATCTATGTATGATGTAACAAGAGATGCTGCTGCATATCCACAATTAAGTAAGAGTGTTGCAAAACTTTCTAGGTTTATTGAAATGTTTGAAAAATTAAGAAATTCAGCTGCTGAAAAATCTGTTGCTGACCTATATGATGATGTTATCCAGCACTCAGATATTCTAAGACAATATCAGATTGAAAACACTATTATAGCTAGATCAAGGATAGAAAATATAAAGGAATTGAAAAGTGCCATTATTACAAAGGCAGAAGAACATTATGAGAGTTTTGGTGAGGATTTAAAACTTGAGACTTTCCTTGAGAGCGTTACTTTGGCAACTGATGCAGATAACGAAACTGAAGGAACGCATGTATCAATAATGACACTCCATAGTGCCAAGGGTCTTGAGTATCCAATTGTCTTTATAATTGGTATGGAAGAAGGTATTTTCCCCTCGCAGATGTCATTTGCTGAAGGGCGTGTTGAAGAAGAGCGGCGGCTTTGTTATGTAGGTATAACCAGAGCTATGGATGAGGTTTATCTTCTTAATACTATGCAAAGAACTTTATACGGACGTACTCAGTCATTCCCAGAATCTCAGTTTTTAGGGGAGATTGATCCGAGTCTTATTAACTATATAAGTGGAAACAGCCCTTCTCGAAGCAGAAGCTTTAATAAGCCTAGAGAATCCTTCGGAGGAATGAATATAACAAGGGGAGGCAAGCCTATATCAATTGCAGGTTTTGCAGCTAATGCAGGTGAGGCAGCGAATGTTAATACAGGGCAGAGAGTTCGTCATAAGAAATTCGGAGATGGAACTGTAACTAATACTGAGGGCAGCGGTACAAATAAAATGATTGAAGTAGCTTTTGATATGGCTGGTAAAAAGAGGTTGATGGCATCATTTGCAAAACTAAAAATCATTGATTAGGAGATTGGTATGAATGCACGGGAACGTCTAATTAAGACATTAAAGTTCCAGTCAGTTGATAGGATCCCATTGGTTGAATGGCCTATTAGAGAAGCAACAATGAGAGAGTGGCTGAAACAGGGTTGCCCTGAAGGATGTACTCCGCAGTCATATTTTTCCACGGATACAATGTGGATAGGTGCTCCCTTCGATATTCGGATTAACCCAAAATTTGAACAAAAAGTAATCGAACAGAATGATAGGTATAAGATATGGACAGATGATCTTGGTGCATTACGTAAAGATTTTACTGATAATGAAAATCCTGGATTTGTAACACGTTCATGGCTTAAATTCCCTGTAGAAAATAGAAATGATTTTCTTGATATTAAAAAGCGGTATAACCATGCATCGCCGGAGAGATTTGCTGATGACTTTATTAAGCAAGCAGCAGTTTTGAATAATTCTCCTTCTCCAGTAATGATAAGCATACCGTTTCTTTTCTGGACTGCAAGAGACTGGATGGGTTTTGAAAACCTGTGTATGGCATTTTATGATGAACCATTACTTTTACATGAGATGTTTGAATTTATAACTGACTTTAGTATTGAAGTTTTAAAAAGAGCATACAGACATATAAAAATTGATTTAATTGAGCTTGAAGAGGATATGGCATATAAAGGGGCTCCAATGGTCAGTCCTGCATTTTTTAAAGAGTTCATGTTTTTGCATTACAGAAGACTGATTGATTTTGCAAAATCAAATGGAACAGAAATAATTATGGTTGATTGTGATGGTTACCCCGGCGGGCTTATACCTCACTGGATTGATGCAGGCGCTGATGCTATGAGCCCGTGTGAAGTAGCTGCAGGTGTGGATATATTAAAAACAAGAGAAGAATATCCCGGGTTTGGGCTTCTTGGTGGTATTGATAAGCGAGAATTGGTAAAGACTAAAATCCATATTTATAAGGAAATTGTCTCCAAAGTTCCTGCAATGATAGAAAAAGGTGGATATATTCCTCATGTGGATCATGCTGTTCCATTTGATGTATCTTTAGAAAACTATACATATTTTAGAAAAATAATGAATGAAATCGCTTACGGTAGCATCCCGGATGCTCCGAAGGAGTAATAATGAAAAATAAAATTTTTGACATGAAATGCTGTGACATAATCGAACCTGAAGCAATTGACAGTAATCCGCGATTTTCGTGGAAATATTCTCTAAGTGATAATAATTTTACACAAGTTTTTTATAGAATTGTTGTAACGTCGAATTTCGATAATGGAGATGAAGAAATCACAGTATGGGATTCAGGAAAAATAAATAGTAATCAAAATATAAATATAGATTATATGGGTCTTAATTTGTTATCTGGAAAGCAGTATAAATGGAGTATAACTGTTTATGATAGCAGTAAGTCAGAAACCTCTGCTGTAAGTAGTTTTACAACAGGGAAACTTAATGAGAAATGGACTGGTAGGTGGATTTCTGCTTGTTTTCATAAAAAGCCTGATGAATCCCTTGACGCTCCCTACTTAAGAAAAAAATTCACTTTAGAGGGCAAAGTGAAAAAGGCAAGGCTATATATGTGCAGTCCCGGGTATTTTGATGCACATATTAATGGGAATAAAGTATCAGATGAAGTACTCTCAACGCCATATACAGCATATGACAGAACATTGCTATATAGCACATATAATGTCACTAAAATGCTTAGAACTGGTGTGAATGTTATTGGAGCGTTAATAGGTAACGGATGGTATAACTGTTTTACACGTGATGTATGGAATTCTAGGGAAACTTCATGGCGCCATATTCCCAAATTAATTGCTGAACTTCATGTTGAGTATGAATCCGGTGATTCTGAAATTATTATGACTGATAGCAGTTGGAAGTGCAGTAAAAGCCCTATCATTTTTAATGGTATTAGAAACGGGGAATATTACGACGCTCGATTAGAACAAGCGGATTGGTCAACGTTGGGATATGATGATTCAAAATGGAGCCCTGTAAAAATTATTAGACCACCCGGGGGAATATTAAAAGCTATGGAATTTGAACCTATACGGATAACTTCTTCCTACAAACCCGAAAATTTCTGGATTGCAGCAGAAGGAGTTTATGTTTTTAAATCAGGATTTAACACAGCGGGGTTTGCTGAAGTTTCAATTACAGGAAAAGCCGGATCTGAGATTATAATTAAATATTCTGAAAGACTGGCAGAAGACGGAATCAATATTAATCAAAAAACTATATCCGGATTTGTGAGAACCGGAGAATTCCAGACTGATAAATATATTAAAAATAGTGATGAAATTGAAACATGGAAACCAAGATTTGTTTATCATGGGTTTCAATATGTTGAAATAAGTGGATGCAGTGAAAAACCTGATGTGACAATAATGTCAGTAAATACTGATGTTGATTCAATAGGATATTTTGAGTGTTCAGACGAGAATCTTAATAAAATACATGATGCAGCCCGACTTGCTACATTATCTAATCTGCACGGACTTCCAACAGATGACCCTCACAGGGAGAAAAATGCATGGACAGGAGATATATCCCTTTCTGCTGAGCAGATGCTATATAATTTCCATACCGCTCCGATTTTTAGAAAATGGCTTGGTGACATAAGAGATTCTCAGAGACCCGATGGAGCGCTTCCGTGTGTTGTGCCAACGACAGGATGGGGATATAACTGGGGTAATGGTCCTGATTGGTCAAGTGCTTTAACTTTAATACCATGGTATATATATGTTATGACTGGAGACAAGTCTATATTAGAAGAGAACTATGATGCTATCAAATTGCATTTTGGGTACATGGAAAGTCTTGCTGAAGATAATATTGTTAATTATGGTATAGGTGACTGGTGTCCACCTTTTGAAGGCAGAGCTCTTTCTATAAGTATGTCATCATTTAAAACTCCTGTGGAAGTAACAGACACGGCTTATTACTATAATGCTGCTGATATAATCAGCAGAATAGCTGGGGTATTGGGCAATAAAGATGATAAAGTCAACTATATAAACACTGCATTAAAAATTAAAAAATCATTCCAAGAGAAATTTTATGACAATAACACTCATTCTGTAACCGGAGATTGTCAGACCTCATTGGCATGTATGTTGTATCAAGGTCTTGGCGATGAGGAAAATCTGACAGGGATTTTACAAAAACTCAGAAATCAGATTAAAGAAGCAGACTACCATCAGGATACAGGAATTCTCGGTAACAAATATATCTATAATGTTCTAGGTGAAGCTGAGCATATGGATATTGCGCTACGTATGATTCTAAATGATACGTATCCTTCATTCAAAAACTGGATAAATATGGGTGCAACTACATTATGGGAATGCTGGAATGGTGAAGGATCAAGAAATCACCACATGTTTTCTGATGTATCTGCAGTGTTTTACAAATACCTTGCAGGGATAAAACCTGATGAAAACGAACCTGGTTTCAAACACATTATTATGAAGCCGGCAGTAAACTGTGGTCTTTCATATGTGAAAAGCAGCTATGAATCACCATTTGGTCCAATAATTTGCAATTGGAAAAATGAAGAAGATAAGCTATATATGGAAGTTGTTATTCCATGGGGAAGCAGAGCTACTCTTACACTCCCTGATAATTTTAATGAGCAGGATTATGTTAAGAATCTTTCTCCTGGTACACATGAATTTACAATCAGGATTATTGATATTAAAGAGTGCCTTATACGATACTATAATGAGTATGCAGATTACAGGGAAGAGACGTTAAAATTAGAATGGAAAGTTGACTTACGAGACAAGGTTATTAAGCATTTATTAGAATCAAATAAATCATCAATGCTGGAAATTGGTTGCGGCACAGGTCAGGATAGTCTCTATTTTAAAGAAAAGGGAATGACTGTTAAAGCTATTGATTTATCGGAAGCTCATGTTGATTATTGTGTGAAAAAGGGTATAGATGCGGAAGTTATGGATTTATACAAAATGACCTTTGGGGACAATTCTTTTGATTCAGTATATACTATGAATTGTCTATTGCACGTGCCTGTTAAAAACTTGCCTGATGTTTTGTGTGAAATAAGAAGAGTTATCAAGCCCGGAGGGATGATGTTTACCGGAAATTACGGAGGAAACCACGAAGGAAACAAGAAGTTCAATGACCAGAAGTACGGTAGATTTTTCTCTTTTCGACCCTATGATGAATACTCGGCTTTGTTAGAAGAGGCAGGATTCGAAATAATTGACGGGGGTAAACTTAATACAGATACCCCAATGGAATTCAATTACTATATATTAAGGAAAAAATAATGAAACGTTTAGAAGAAAGAAAAAATAAGATTGCCATGTTTCTCGCGAGTGACATGTATATACCCATGACATTACAGGAACTTTGTATTGTACTGGATGTGCCTGATAAAGACAGGGATGAATTTGAGGTATTGATTCAGACCATGAAAAAATCCGGTATTGTAAAACTGTCAAAAAACGGACGCTATACATTAAATGATAATAAAGCTGTTTATAAAGGAGCTATTCAGGGAACTGCGAAGCGGTTTTCCTTTTTTATTCCTGAAAAAAAAGATATGGAAGATATTTTTATAGCACCGGATCGCCTAAATGGTGCAATGCATGGAGACAGCGTGCTTATTAAGGTTGTTCAGTCGAGGCAGGATGATAACAGACTAAGAGGCGAGGTTGTTCAGATTCTTAATGAGAAAAGGTCTGAAGTAATTGGCGTAGTTGAAATATACAGAGCGGAGCTTACCGTTGTTCCATTTGATAAAAGAATAGGTAGAATAAATATTGAATCAGATCAACCCCAAAAACACAGGGAAGGGGATGTAGTTGCCGTTGAAATAGCTATGCCCTCTGCTGAAAGGAATCTAGCTAAAGGAAAAATTATAGAGATAGTCGCTAGCAAATCAGACCCACGGTCGCTGTTTAAATACATAATGAGAATGTATGGATATGAGATGGATTATCCAGAAGAAGCAGTAAATGAAGCCAAAAGTATTGCTTTGAGTGCCAGATCTGAAGAATATAGTAAACGACGTGATTACAGAGATTTACCGACAGTCACAATTGATGGTGATGATGCCAAAGATCTCGATGATGCAATTTCTATAGAGAAAAACTCAGCCGGTAACTATATGCTGGGAGTTCATATTGCTGATGTAAGTCACTATGTAAGAGAAAATTCTGAATTGGATAAAGAAGCCTCTGAGAGGGGCACTAGTGTATATCTGGTTGATAGGGTTATTCCAATGCTACCTGAAGTTATATCAAACGGATTATGCAGTCTTAATCCAAATGAAGATAAAATGGCATTTTCTGTAATGATGGAAGTTAATTTAAATGGAGCTGTAATTGATTTTGATATCAATGAAAGCATTATTAACAGTAATGAACGTATGACCTATAAGAATGTACATAAATTACTAAACGGAGAAGATGATGAACTTGCTGTTCGCTATAAAGATATGATGCCTAATTTCTATATGATGAGAGATTTAGCTGTTATTCTAAGGGAAAAGCGACGTGCCCGTGGTTCAATTGATTTTAATTTCAAGGAATCCAAGGTAATAATCGGTCCTAATGGAGAACCGTCTGCAATAACAAAGTACGATATTACTGAAGCAAATAGAATTATTGAAGAGTTCATGCTGTTATGTAATGAAACAGTTGCAGAGAATTTTGGCTGGGGTGATTTCCCGTTTATTTTTAGAAATCATGATAAACCGGATATTGAAAAAATGGCTGATTTAAATAGTTTTCTAAAGGGAATAGGATATTCTTTAAAAAGCCCTGGCAATGTTCATCCCGCTGAATTGCAAAAACTGATTGCGGAAGCAAAAGGCTCTCCGGTTGAACACCTTATTAATACAGTTGTTCTTCGTTCACTTAAAAAGGCTGAATATAATCCTATAAACAGCGGACATTTTGGCCTTGCTTCTGAATTTTACAGCCACTTTACTTCGCCCATTAGAAGGTATCCTGATCTTATGATACACAGATTGATAAAAAAGAGACTGGGAATCGGTGGAGAGAAATCCCCTTCAGGTGCCAGAGAAATTGACATTCTTGCTGCTCATGTATTTACTGTTGCCCGTTCATCATCTGAGATGGAAAGAAGAGCTGAAAAAGCTGAACGTGATCTTGTAGATAGGTATAAAGCAGCTTTTATGGAGAGGCACATTGGGGAAACATTTACCGGTGTTGTTTCAGGTGTTACAGGATTCGGTATGTTTGTTGAACTTGAAAATACTGTTGAAGGACTTGTAAAACTTAGCGAGATGGACGGTTATTATATATTCGATAAAGCCAATCATTTACTATATATGAAATCCGGTCCTAGTAGATATACAATAGGAACTGTTGTTAAGGTAAAAGTTGTATCAGTGAATGTGAATCTTGGTGAAGTCGATATGGTAATTGCAGAGGCAAAATCAGGTAAACAACACCACGGACCGAGACGCAACACTACTAATAAGTCCAGAAAGGGTTCTTATAAGCATAGAAGGTAAAATTTCCAACTTACTAATCATTGTTTTATTGTTTATTAAGAAGTTTCTTTAAAGTTAGTGTTATATAAAATACAATAAAGCGGTAATAATTATTTGTACTGCATCTTATGTGGATTGATTCAAATAGCAATAAAAATAGAATATCGCAACTAAATTCTCAAAAAAATAGTACAAATAACAAATTATTTCTAATTTAGTTTGTTAAATAATTGACAATGATGGGTATGGATATTATGCTGTCTTTGAGTTTAGTGATGTGAGCTTAAAATTATGGCAATTTATAGACTTTTATTTTTTAGCTCACTAATAAAATTTAAAATGTTTGTAGAAAAAAGGAGATATTAATGAGTGCAAATATTGTTATTATTGGTGCAGGATATGCAGGAATTTTAACCGCAAAGAAGCTTGCCAAAAAACTTAAAAAGGTTAAGGATGTTTCTATTACCATTATAGATAAAAGTCCTTATCATGTCATGCTGACGGAACTTCATGAAGTTGCTGCATGGCGAGTAAATGAAGAAAGTATTCGTGCGGATATAAAGAAAATTTTTGCAGGAAGAAAAGTAAATGTTGTTCTTGATAAAATTACATCATTTGATTTTGAAAAGCAAATAGCAATTGGAGAAACAAGCGAATACAAATATGATTATCTGGTGATTGGTACAGGTTCAAAACCTACGCACTGGAATATACCAGGCGCAGATGAGCATGTATTAAACTTGTGGTCATATGATGATGCAGTAAAAATAAAAGACCATCTTGAAGAAATGTTTATAAAAGCAAGTCGGACACCTGATCCTGTTGAGAGAAAGAAAATACTCAATATGTATATTGTAGGAGCGGGATTCACAGGTGTTGAAATGGCGGGCGAGTTGGCAGAGTATGCTGATGTTATAACAAAGAGATTTGGTATTGACAGAAACGATGTCAGTATCGGTATTGTAGATTTACTTGATCGTATAGTTCCTGTTTTTCCTGAAAAACTTTCTGAAAAAGCAACAAGGCGACTCAATAAAATGGGAGTTAAAACTATCCTTAATACCGGGGTATGTAAAGTTGGCCCAGATTTTATTGAATTAAAAGAGGGAGATAATTGTGTAAGGCATGAGACATCTACGGTTATATGGAGTGCAGGGACAGTAAGCTCAGATCTTTCTGAAAGAGCTGCTAAGGATCTTGCAGCCTGTAATAAAAACCGAATTAAGACTGATGCGCAGCTTAGGTCTCTCACTAAAAACAATGTATTTGTGATTGGTGATAACCTGTTATATGTTCCTGAAGGCTCAGAAACAGCAGTGCCTCAGATAGTTGAGAATTGTGAACAAAGTGCCCATGTTGCCGCACATAACCTGGCAGTACTTATCACCAGCAAGGGTGAACTTGAGGAGTACAAACCTAAATACCATGGTTTTATGGTATGTATTGGAGGTAGATATGGACTTGCAAATATAGGTACAGATAAAAGGAAAGTAAATCTACCCTCATTCCTAGCAATGTTTGTTAAACATTTTATAAATATAATTTACTTTATTCAGATACTTGGATGGAATAAAGTGATTAGCTATATGAAACATGAGTTCTTTACAATAAGAAACAAGAGGAGTTTTGTTGGAGGGCATTTTTCAAATAGAACTCCTAGTTTTCTGTTATTTCCTCTAAGAGTATGGCTTGGAGTGGTGTGGCTGTTTGAGGGTATAAAGAAAGTGGCAGAGGGCTGGATGGCTTCTCCAAAACTAGAAGGCTTCTTCGGAGGCGCTAATGCTTGGTTCGACTCAGTCCTTGGAACAGTTTCTGCCAGTGGTGCTGAAGCTGTATCTGCTGCGACTACAGCAGTAGAAGCAACAACCACAGCCAGTGTTGAGGGTGCAGCAGAAGCAATAGGAACAGTTTTTATCAACTGGAATATATTAGGATTATTTAAAGTGATTCTAATAAGTGGTAAAACATTTGCTGAATCTGCTCTGAACGACTTTGCGTTTAAGCTTGATGTTCCACTAATGAACTGGTTTGTTGATAATGTGATTTTATCCAGCGATACAATGCAGATAATTGCGCAGGTTTCGATAGTTGTTATAGAAATATTGATTGGGCTTGCATTGATAGGTGGTCTGTTTACGTTCCCATCCTCAGGAGTTTCTTTGATTCTTCAGTTGATGTTTGTAACTACTACAGGTTTGTATCTAGGAACATTTTGGATGATATTTGCAGGAATAGCATGCTTGTTCGGAGCAGGACAGGTACTTGGACTTGATTACTATGTCATGCCGTTCCTAAAAGATAAATGGAAAAATACCAAGATAGCAAGGAAGTCGTACTTATATAATGATTAATAAAAGTCGTTTGACTGAAGATTTGTATAATAGTAAAACTGCAGTTGAGTTGGTAAAGGGTGAAGTTGAAAAAGCACTGGTATCTTCACCTGCAGTCATAAGGGAGTATACAAGTCATCTTGGTAAAGCAACGGGTAAACTCATTCGTGCCAAATCACTTTTGATATGTGCCCAGGATGATAGTGGTTATGTGAAGATGGGGGCTGTTAAGGCAGCGGCTGCAATAGAAATTTTTCATCTTGCTACTCTTGTACATGATGATGTTATCGATGATGCATCAATACGTCGTGGTATTGCAACTTTGAATAAAAAGTATGGGACAAGAACAGCAGTTATATGCGGTGATTATCTGCTTAGTATGGCATTGGGAATGATTTCAACTGCTTTCAATTATGAAAGTGTCCCTGAGGTGAAAATGTCCAATCTTCTTGGTCGGTTGTGCCTGGGGGAACTCAAACAACATATAAATAATGGGAATTATTCTCTTTCAATAATGCAGTACCTTAAAATAATAGCAGGTAAAACAGCGGCATTATTTGAGATTTCATTTTATCTTGGATCATATTTAGCAGGTAACGACCATATTAAGTCTTCAAAACTCGCACGAGTAGGAAGATATATAGGGATGGTCTTTCAATTGACAGATGATTGTATGGATTATGAAGCTACTGAGCAAATTGCCAAGAAACCAGTTCTATCTGACTTCGATCAGGATGTTATAACCCTGCCATTTATTCATGCATTGAAATCATCTGCTGAAATAAGAAAAAAAGCCCAGAATGGAGAACTTAACAGTATTTCAGTGAATGAAGCAGTTAGAGTGACCGGAGGTTTAAAATTTACCAGAGTTGTAGCGAAGAGGTATAAGAGCAAAGCAAATGATATTTTAGAGGGTTTGACATTAAATAATTCTAAAAGACAGAATATAACAACGATTCTCGAAATGTCTTACAGAACATTTTAGGAAGGAAAAGATGAAAGGCGATACTTTTTTACAGAAATTTTTAAGTTATACAGAGATTAAAACTAAGATTACCAGCGTAATCACATTTTTGTTTGCCCTCTCATATCTTTTCTATATTAAACAGGAAATTAACTGGATTGTAACGCTGGTCTTTTTCGTTTCGATGCTTTTGTTTGATCTTACAACAACAGCTTTGAATAACTATATTGATACCAAGACAAATCACCAGACGCTTGTATTTAAGAGAGGCAGAGCTTTAGCGATATTTTTTGTGCTTCTGGTACTTAGCATTGTTACTGGTATTTATCTTGTAATTTTGACAGATATTATTGTTCTGATAATCGGTGCTGTTTGTTTTGCAACAGGAATTCTATATACATTTGGACCAATGCCAATTTCACGACTACCTTTTGGTGAGCTAATATCCGGTATATTTTATGGTCTTTGTATTCCGTTTTTAATTCTCTACATTAATATGCCTGCAGATTCAATACTATCACTGGGATATGATAAAGTGCTGAATAGTTTACATTTCTCATTTAATATTGAACCGGTTATTGCAATAATTTTATTGTCAGTCATACCTATCAGTGTTACAGCGAATATAATGCTTGCTAATAATATATGTGACTTAGAAAAAGATATTGCCGTTAAACGATATACACTTCCATATTTTATCGGTAAAAAATCACTGGCATTATTTTCTATAATTTATTATGCAACATACGTTTCAAATATTCTCATGGTAATATTGGGGGTTCTGAATCCTATTACTTTGATTGCACTTTTGACATTCCCACTGGTACAGAAGAATATTAATGCATTCAGAAAAGTTCAGGACAAGGGAACAACTTTTGGGGTATCAATAATCAATTTTATAATTATCATGTGTGCAAATACAATTGCGATATTTTTGAGCGGTATAGTACAGGGGTGGTTTTAATATGAAATTTATTAAAAAAACTGACCTTATTATTATTGCGATAATTTTACTGGTAAGTGCTGTTTCGTGGTTTACTTACAAATATTTCACTAAAGATGAAGCGCCGAAAGCAGAGATATATTATTATACTGAATTGGTAAAAACAATAGATTTGGGAAGTGGGAATGATGTGCATTTCTCAATTGATAATGAACCTGATGTTATTTTTCATGTTACAGCTGATGGAACCATAAGATTTGAGCAATCTGACTGTCCTGATAAAATATGCATAAATACCGGAGAACTGTCCCGTCCGGGACAATTTGCAGCATGTCTTCCAAATGGTATCGTGATTAAAATTATTGGGAATAAGAATGATGATGAACCTGATATCATAATTGGTTCTTCTGGAGGTCAGTGATGGATAATATAAAAACTCTGACTATAAATGACCGTAGTAATAAGACACGGAAATTGGTGCTGACATCTATTCTGTTTGCCATATCATTGGTTCTTGCATGGCTTGAAAGCATATTGCCGCCTCTTCCTATTGCTGTACCCGGAATAAAAATGGGGCTGTCCAATATAGCAGTTATGTATACTTTATTCTTTGTAGGAGCAAAGCAAGCATATGGCATTGCGATTCTTAAATCGGGATTTGTTGTGATTACCAGAGGATTAATAGCAGGGGTGTTCAGTCTAACCGGGGGTATTCTGTCAGTGTCAGTAATGCTGCTTATATTAGTATTTACTAAAAGGAATGCATCCTACTCAATAGTTAGTGTTTTTGGAGCAATAACTCATAATATAGGACAGTTTATAGTGATATCCCTTTTATACGCAGGAACAAATGTCTGGTTCTATTTTCCTGTTTTATTAGTCTTTGGAGTGGTAACAGGTTTAATAACTGCAGGAATATTAAAGGTCATTATACCGGCATTTAAAAAGTTGGTTTAATAGAATATACAAAAAAAAGTGGAGGACAAACATGAAAAAAATAATAGTAATCGGGCTGATTTTAGTAATGCTGACAACAGTTATAGCCGGTTGTGGTACTTCAGATACCAGTAACCCTACAACTGCTCCCAGCAGTCAGCCAACAGATGCTCCCAGTACTGATACCAGTCTTAAGACAGGGCTTTCTGTAATGACATCAGTTGCTAATTCAGCGGAACCCGGTGAAAAAGACGGACTAGCACAGTCAAATGTTCTTATTGTAGCAGTAACACTTGATACAGCCGGTGTTATACAGGATTGTGCAATTGATTATGTTCAGGCAAAAATTAATTTCAATACTGACGGTGCACTTATAACAGCAATAGATACAGTTTTTGCAAGCAAAAGAGAACTTGGTGATGATTATGGTATGAGAAAAGCTTCTGCTATTGGTAAAGAATGGTTTGAAGAAGCTGATGCTCTTGAAGCATATGTTACAGGTAAAACTCTTGCCGAAGTTAAGGGCATTGCTCTTGATGATTCAGGTCATGCTACAGATGTTGAACTTTCTACATCAGTAACAATTGGACTTGGAGATTATATAAGCGGGATTGAAAATGCTGTTGCTAATACAACTGATCTTGGCGCAAAAAAAGGCGATAAAATCGGGATTGGCACAACAGCCACAATGGATCATTCTAAAGATGCAGCAGATGATGCCAGCGGCGTTGCCCAGGCATATGTAAATATTGCAGTTGCTACAGTTGATGGTTCAGGTACAGTAACAAGTTGTATAATTGATGCAGTTCAGGCAAATGTGAATTTCACAAAAGCCGGCAAAATTGAAACTGATCTTACAGTAGCATCCATATCAAAACTTGAGCTTGGTGATGGTTACGGCATGAAAAAGGCATCAGCAATTGGTAAAGAGTGGTACGAGCAGGCAAATGCATTTGCAGCATATGTAACAAGTAAAAATCTTGCAGCTATAAAAGGAATCGCTCTTGATGAAACCGGTCTTGCAACAGATGCAGAAATTACTGCTTCAACAACAGTACACGTAGGTCCGTTTATTGCTAACATTGAAAAAGCACTTAATGCGGCTGTCTAATTTCATATTGAATGAAAAACAAAATACCGGGAGGCAGATTATCTGCCTCTTGGTTTTATTAATTGAATGAGAAAACTATTTTTAACTATTTTAATATTAAGTCTATTCATGTCTATGGTATCTTGTAAAACCAATGATAAACAAAGATATTCGGCTCAGTTTCTTGAGCTGTTTGATACAGTAACTCAGGTGGTTGCATATACTGATAATAAGGAAGAATTTTCTTCACATGTTGATCAGATATACAATGAATTAGATGATTATCATAAGCTGTTTGATATCTATAATGATTATGAAGGAATTAATAACATAAAAACAATGCAGGTCTGAAGCCGGTGAAGGTTGACAGACGAATTATCGAACTTTTAAAGTTTGCCCGAGATGCTTATTATGATACTGATGGGAAATTAAATATTGCTTATGGTTCGGTTTTATCAATTTGGCATGATTTCAGAGAAGTCGGAACTGACGATCCTATGGCGGCTGAACTACCTCCTGATGAATTACTGGCTGAAGCAGCTGAACACACAGATATAAGCTATATGATTATTGATGAAGAAAAATCAACTGTATATTTGGAAGACGCTGCGATGAAACTGGATGTAGGTGCAGTAGCAAAAGGTTATGCAGTAGAGAAAGTCACCCAGCAACTGATAGAAAACGGATTTATCTCCGGACTTATTAGTGTGGGTGGAAATGTAAGAGCGATTGGATTAAAGCCAGGGAAAAATGAATTATGGAATGTTGGTGTTCAAAACCCTGATAAAACCTCAGAAAAAGCAAATCTGCACATTTTATATTTGGAAGATACTTCGCTTGTTACAAGCGGTAACTATATTAGGTATTATACTGTTAATGGAAAGCAGTATCATCACATCATAGATCCTGAAACAAACTATCCTGCAAATTATTTTAAAGCTGTAACAGTAGTATGCAGAGATTCCGGATATGCAGACATATTGTCCACAGCATTATATGTTATGACATATGAAGACGGCCTTTCACTATTGGAAACAATTCCTAGAACCCAAGCTATGTGGGTTATGCCTGATGGCAGCGAACTATATAGTCTCGGTTTTCTGGAACTGCTTAACAACAAAAATCAATAACATCTATTTGACAACAATGTTTGTCTTAAATATAATAATCACAGTAAATAACCGAGGGGAAAAGGTTATTACAGTATATCTGTAGCTGCGGAATGTATGTATTCCCGCGGCTTATTTAATATCAGAGATACAAGGTCAAAAGGTACACGGCTTACCTCAGCGAGACAGCGGAGGAAAACATGAGTGTAATCACAGTAGAAAACATTAAAAAGAAATTAAGCGGGCGACCGGTACTTGACGGGGTCAGTTTTACAGTGCAGAAAAATGAGCGAGTCGCATTGGTTGGCAGTAATGGGTCCGGAAAAACCACCCTTCTAAAAATTATTATGGGTATGGAAAGTGCCGATGAAGGCAGAATTGTTGTGCCAAAAGCATTGAAAACCAGCTACATATCCCAAAGTTTTGCAGATTTTTACAATGAAGAAGCAGATACAATGACTGCAACAGCAGTCGCAGAGATAGATAACCTTGAGAAAAAGATGCGGGATACTGAGTATGAGATATCAAACGCAGAGCCAGGTAGTCATGAGCAACACAGACTGATGTCTATTTATTCAGGCCTGACTGATAGATTTGAATCTATGGATGGATATGCATTTGAAAAGATGATGCAGGCTGTACTTAATGGATTAGGGCTCAACAGGGAGGCTTTGAAAGTTCCTTTGTCAAAACTCAGTGGTGGTGAAAAACTACGGGTGCTTTTAGCAAGGGTTGTTATTTCACGTCCTGATGTTCTGATTCTTGATGAACCTACCAATCACCTTGATATAAGGGCCCTTGAATGGCTTGAAAAATACCTTATGAATTTTAAAGGAGGAGTACTGCTGGTTTCCCATGACAGATATTTTCTTGATAGAGTAGCAACTAGAGTGGTTGAACTGGAATTCGGAACTGTCAGAGGAATGCGGAGCAGCTATACGGAATATCTGGAACAGAAAAAAGTTTTAAAAGATTTCAGCCATAAGAAACAAAAGGATATTGAGCGTCAGATTAGAAATGAGAAAAAAATTATTCAAACCCTGCGTCATCAGCGGAAAATATCTGCTTTTAACAGCCGGCTAAAGAAAATTGATAAGTTGGAAGAGAAACTGCAGGAGGTTAAACAGAACGGAGCATCTCTTCACCTGGGGAGAATACCCTCTGCTGCTATTAATATGGGCCATCATGTTCATGTGAGTGCTGAAGCTGCATTTGCCAAAGGACTTGGGAAGAGATTCGATGAACGTGTGTTGTTCGATAATGCAAATTTTGTGATTAAAGGTGGCGAAAAAGTAGGTATAATAGGTGACAATGGTACAGGAAAGACAACTCTGTTAAATATACTGTCCGGTAGAGATGATGATTTCGACGGAGAAGCATCAATTGGACAGTGGATAAATTATGGGTTTATTACCCAGGATATCATTTTTGAAGATGATTCTATGACTGTTATAGAAAAATTGATAATTGAGGCCAAAATCGCAGATTTTGGTGAGCTGTCAATGAAACAGGCACTTGAATATGCAGCCCACTACAAATTTTATGGAGATGAAACAGGTAAACAGTTGTCAGTCCTAAGTGGTGGTGAGAAATCACGGTTGGCACTAGCTGTGGTTATGTTGTCCAAACCCAATTGTTTGGTTATGGACGAACCTACAAACCATCTTGATATATACACCAGAGAAATTATGGAAGGTGCATTTGAGGAATTCAAGGGTACAATCATTGCAATTTCCCATGATAGGTTTTTTCTAGATAATTGCTTTAATAAAATTTTATCTATTGAAGAACAGAAAATTAAAGTTATCAATGGTAATTACGGCTATTATATGCAGATGAAGAATTCGGTAGAAAGTGAACCTGCAGTGAGTACGGTTGATGTAAAGAGAGAAAAATATCTTAAACATATGGAGGCACAGAGGCAAAAACAATTAAAACAGGCCATAGAAGAACGGGCTCGAAATATGGAACTTCTAGAAGTCAAGATTGAAGAGTTGGAATTATTTAAAGAAAAATTTGAAGAAGCTATGGATGAAAATACCAGTTATGAGGAGTATCTCACGTATCAGGAAAAGACAGCACTGCTGGAACAGCTCTACATAAAATGGGAATCACTAAACATCCCATCATAAACTAAACACAAAAGGGCCTGGGTCTTTTTGTATTTAGTTACAGCAGGAATCCGGCAAAGTAAGGTCATCCGGTATTGTGCCGCTGACCAAAGCTTGCCGCAGAGCGTCATTTACAGCGTTGATTATTCCGGTTGAGGTGTAAGTCGCTCCGGTGATAGTGTCGACTTCTGTAGTTTGGCTTTCTAATATCCACTGTGGAATATATTTTACCGGTGAACTCCAGAATTTTGAGTTCATTTCATTGTGGTCGGTGACTTCAACAGATGTAATTTCATTGTTTTTTATTGTAACGCTTACAATAAGACCTGGTTGATAACCAATTGCCTCGCCGATGTAAGTTCCATCTTTATAAATATTACCTTCAGGAACAACTATTGTAGGGCTGGGCGTTAATCCTGGAGTAGTATCTATAGTGGGTAAAGGAGAATCGTTAATAGCAACAGGTGAAGCGGCAGGAGCATGAGTGTTTGAATTTTCAATTGCCTCAGTCTGTAATGAAATCAGCCGAGTTGCTTTTATTACCTTGAAAACTTGAATACCGCCTGCATCTACAACATGGATAATAAGTGATATTGAAAATATTACAACCAGTATACGGTGAAAAAACATCCAGTTTCTCTTTCCAGTCAGTTTCTTTTTCAACATCCAACTTATACCCAACAGTATGGAGCAAATCAAATTAGCTGTACCCCAGTTAATTGAGAATAGTTTATCTGATGAAAAAATTCCATGTAACACACCGGTTATAATTAATGCTGCTCCGATCCATTTATGATATTTTCTTAGGGCTTTATTTAGTTTAATAAAGAAACCCCTGCTTTTGGGGAACTTTATTATTGCTTTTCTAGTTAAGTATGCAATAGTTAGTATTATTGCAAGCAATACAGATATCCAGGCTAATCCAAAATTTAAAAATATGTCCAATTCTTCACTCCTATTTAGGTTATATACACATAATAGAGTATAAATCTTAAATTTCCCTTAATATATTGTCATATTTGAATATGAAAATCAATAGATAGGGTATGATAAACTAGAGTTGAATAAGATTGTTATAGATGGCTTATGTTTTAAAACAATGAAAGGACTGAGTAGTTTGTATTCCAATCATGTTATTTGGATACCGATGTTTCTTATAATACTAATCTTATATATTCTTTGACCAATAATGGTACATATATAAATAGTATGCTTTATTATTCCTCATATTTTTTGTAGAATGTACATAAAGACAGAAAGGACCTTAGAATATGCTAAATGAATGGTTAAACTGCGACATGCCCGGAATTGCTGAAGTTTTGGAAAAGCAGAACGATGATTATTATTTTAAAGAAAAAACTATAGGATTTGCCGGCAAAGAAAAAGTCCGAAGTGTAATCCACTATCTTCGTGCGGCTTTATTTCCAGGAGTTTTTGAAAAAACTCCTATTGATGAGAATCGTATAAATGCTGATATTGTAAATAATATTAGAGCTGCTGCTTTCGACCTCTCAGATTTGCTGGAAAAAGCATTCAAAAACGAATGTTCGGATGAAGACCTCAGGAAATCCGGATGTGAACTATGCAGTGAAAAAGCAAATGCAATAGTTAAATCATTAATTGAGAAGTTGCCTGAGATAAGAAGACTTCTGCATACAGATATTGAAGCTGCTTATGAGGGGGATCCGGCAGCAAATTCAAATGAAGAGATTCTCTTAAGTTATCCTTCTGTTGAAGCTATGAGTATTCATCGTATTGCTCATGAGTTATATAAACACAAAGTTCCTATGATTCCTAGAATCATGAGTGAATATTCACATCATCTTACTGGGATAGATATACATCCCGGAGCCTCAATAGGAGAGCATTTTTTCATTGATCACGGTACAGGTGTTGTTATAGGTGAAACCTGTACAATAGGTAAGAATGTTAAATTATATCAGGGTGTTACGCTGGGGGCTAAGAGCTTTCCCCTTGATGAAGAGGGGCACCCTATAAAAGGCATAAAGAGGCATCCGGACATAGAAGATAATGTAATAATATATTCAGGGGCTTCTATACTAGGTGGTAGCACAGTAATAGGGCGCAATTCTATTATTGGAGGTAATCTTTGGTTGACTCAATCAGTACCACCGAATTCAAAAGTTTACAACGCACAGCCAAAACCTACCATTAAATAACCAAATAATATTTAGATGTAATTATAAATCTTGGAGGCAAGATATTGATTGAAGTAAATAAAATAAGTAAAACATTTCGACTAAGTAAAAAACAAATGGCTCTTGATGGCACAAAAAACAAATTTAAAGTTGCTGTTGATAATGTATCTTTTAAAGCTTTACCAGGTGAAATATATGGGTTGCTTGGCCCAAATGGGGCAGGTAAAACAACAGCACTAAGATGTATTTCTACTCTTATAAAACCTGATTCCGGGATTATTACTGTTGCTGGCAGCGATGTCATTAAAAACTCAAGAGAAGTAAGAAGCAAGCTGTGTTTGCTTACTAATGAATTAAAGGTTGATCCAAATTTTACTGCAAATTATCTTTTCACATTCTTTGGTAAACTTCATGGCATGGAAGATGAAAAAATAGAATCAAGAAGAGAAATTTTATTCAATGAATTTGGAATAAACGAATTTGCCGATGTAAAAACCAGTGTTATGTCATCGGGTATGAAACAAAAATTATCAATAGCAATAAGCTTGGTTCATGATCCTCAAGTCATAATATTTGATGAACCCACAAATGGGTTGGATATAATCACAGCGCGTGCCGTTACAGATTATCTCAAAAAACTTAGAGATGAAGGAAAAACGGTTGTTATATCCACTCATATTATGACTGTCGCAGAAAAATTATGTGACAGAATAGGACTAATAATTGATGGCAAAATTGCTGCTGAGGGTACATTAGCAGAAATACTCGAAGATACAAAAACGAATGATCTGGATGATGCATTTTTTGAAATTTTCAAAAGAAGCCGGGAGAAAAACAATGAGGAATAATATTTTCACTATATTGAAAAAAGAATTGAAGCGGGTTTTCCTTGATAGAAAACTGGCATTTGCAGTTTTCATAATGCCCGGGCTTACCATTGCTATAATTTATTCTCTCATGGGAGGAATGATTGACAAGCTAGGGGATGATGCGCGAGAGCATAATCCAGTAGTATATACAGTTAATATGCCTGTTGAGTTTAAAGAAACAGCAGTATCGGTATTTGGAACTGATATGCAAATTCATGTAAGCAGTGAATATGAAATTGAGGCAATAAAACAAAAAATTGCCGAAGGTGATGTAGATGTTCTTTTAGTTTTTGAAAAAGACTTTATAAAAAAGATTTCTGAAGGTCTGCCTGCAGTAACGAAATATACTAACAGTATAAAAGATTTTTCTGTTAGCAGTGGTTATATGGTGGACAATGTTCTGGATGTTTTGAGAAAGGGAATTCTTGCCGGAAGATTGGGCAGTTATGATGCAGTCTTAGTTTTCACAGTAAATTATGAAGATGTGGCCCTTGCCGAGGAAAAAGTCGGAAAAGCTATTAGTATGCTACTACCAATGCTACTGACAGTATTTCTTTTTGCCGGAGCAATGCAGGTTGGTATGGATATAATTGCGGGAGAGAAAGAAAGAGGCACCATTGCAACAATGTTATTGACTCCAGTAAAAAGAAGTCATATTGCAGTAGGAAAAATGCTTAGCCTGGCAATTGTGTCTCTGGCCAGTTGCCTATCGTCTCTTGCCGGAGTTATTCTCTCACTACCTTTTTCAAAAACAATGTTTGGCGGAGGTTTTGATATTTCTGACCTTTCATACGGAGTTTCAGATTTTCTTTTATTAGTAATTCAGATGGCTGCTATGGCACTGTCATTCGTAGCAATAATATGTCTGATCTCAGCTCTTGCAAAAAATATTAAAGAAGCAGGTGGATATATTGCACCTGTATACATGGTTATAATGGTAATTAGTATGAGTACAATGTTTATGCAACCCGAAGGAGGATGGAGTTTTGCAGTGCCCATATATGGGAATATTCTTAATATTAAAGATATTCTTATGTTTAAACATACCATTGGAAATGGTCTTATATCACTTGCGTCTACTATAGTATTTGCCAGTATACTGGCATGGTTGATGGTGAGGGCGTTTTACAGTGAACGCATTATGAAAACAACCTGACCTGGCTTGCTAATTTTGTTTCATCGCAAGATCCCTAAATTTAACCACTGGTATGAATATTAAATTCAACCAGTGGTTTTTGATTAATGTCTTGCTTACATCGTTTCTATCAGTTTTTTTCTCATTTGTTTATCTGTATAAACGACATTCATAAAAAACTTCAGAAGCCTTGTCTGAAACAAAATTTTCTGCGCCAGCAAATAATAGGAAAAACTTTTCGCTTCAAAAGAAATTCCAAACCTGATTTACATTTAGGAGTAACATTTATCTCGCTTGTGTATGCCACATACACGACACTCGAAGAAAGGCTTGCAATACTCGTCTGGAAGCAAATCTCCTCTGTCAGGACCTGAGAATGTTAATTAGACTTCGCCACAAAGCTAATTTAAAAAACCGCTGGTATAAATATTTAAATTTACCAGCGGTTTTCTTATAGTTGCTTTGTTTACTTCGTCAGGTTCAACATTTTATCTTGCTTGTTTGTAATTAAAACACTATTTCAAAGTTTCATACTTTCCGGTTATTAGTGCGTAATAGAATTGCTCATATGAGGGGAAACAGTGGGTGGCTACCAAATTGACGAGATTGTGTTTACTGTTCTTTAATTTAGCGGACAAATGATATATAATTCGAGGGGATAGCATGGCTTATATACATTGCTAAATAATTTATTGCAAATTACCAAAAGTTATCTCGGAGGATTAAAATTGGCAGAACTTAGATGGCATCCATTGATTAAAGATTGGGTTATAATAGCTTCACATCGGCAGGGCAGACCTCAGATGCCTAAGGATTGGTGCCCTTTTTGTCCTGGTAGCGGCAAAGTGCCGGATAACTATGAAGTCTATAAATATGATAATGATTTCCCGGCATTAAGCCAGAACCCATCAACACCGGATGATGTTGAACTTGGTGTATACAAAACAGCAGAAGCATACGGAAAATGTGAAGTAATTCTATATTCTCCGAGTCATACAATCACAATCCCTGAAATTTCTGACAACCATGTTAAAAAACTTGTTGATCTATGGACAGACAGATTTGATAATATCTCTAATGATGAAAAAATAAAGTACATATTTATATTTGAAAACAGGGGAGAAGCCGTTGGCGTTACTATGCCCCATCCACATGGACAGATATATGGTTACTCAAAAATACCCAAAAAAATCGAATTAGAACTTGAATCATGTAATGAACATTATGAAAATACCGGAAAGTGTTTAATCTGTGAAATGAATGATACCGAAAGGGATTTCAATAAAAGGGTTATATTTGAAAATGACCACTTTATTGTTTATCTACCGTTCTTTACAGAGTACCCATATGGTGTGTATATAGTTTCAAAAAGACATGCAGCAACAATGCTTGAATTTACAGAAAAAGAGAGGATGGCACTTGCAGTAACACTTAAGACTACCGTAGGAACACTCGACGGCCTGTTTAATATCAAATTTCCATATATGATGTGCATGCACCAGGCTCCTGTTAACTCGGGAGATTATTCTAAACAGTATCATTTCCATATTGAATTTTTTCCTCCGCTGAGATCTGCAGACAAAATTAAGTTTAATGCATCCAGTGAGACCGGAGTTTGGGCACACTGTAATACAACGGCACCGGAAGATAAGGCAGAAGAGCTGAGAGTTGCATACAGAAATTATATGAAAACCCTGGAGAGTGCTGACAATGAATAAAAAACTATATAACGAATTTATTAAAATATATGGGGAATCTGACCAACCGATCAGGGTTTTTAAAAGTCCCGGCAGAGTTAACCTGATTGGGGAACATATAGATTATAACGGAGGGTATGTTTTTCCTGCAGCATTGTCAATGGCTACTACAGTTCTTGTGAGAAAAAGAACCGATAATATAATTAGGCTATATGCTACTGACCTTAAATATGTTGTGCAGGCTGAATTAGATAGACTGGAATATTATAAAGATTATAAATGGGGAAATTACCAGCTAGGAGTTGCTGCTCAATTGATTACTGAAGGTTATACTGTGCCAGGATGCGAGATGCTGTTTGAAGATAAGGTTCCTCTTGGAAGTGGGTTGTCATCTTCTGCAGCTATTGAGGTTGCAACAGCTCTTGCTTTAAATAGACTCGGAGGATATGACACATCAATGAAAGAACTGGCTGTTATTAGCCAAATGGCTGAACATAATTATGTGGGTGTCAACTGTGGAATTATGGACCAGTTTGCATCGGCTATGGGAAAAGCAGGACATGCCATATTATTAGATTGCAGGGATTTGAGTTTCAGTTACATACCTTTAGAAACAAAAGATTATAAATTAGTTATATCAAATACTAAGAAAAAAAGGAGCTTGGGTGAATCAGCATATAACCAACGCAGAGCGGAATGTGAGAAGGTACTTGAAAAATTAAAAACAGTTTTCCCAGAAGCTGGATATCTTTGTGACATATCATCAAAGGAGTTGGCCGCTAATATAGGTCTTCTTGATAATACTATTATAAGAAACAGAGCGATTCATGTGATAAACGAGAATGACAGAGTATTAAAGAGTGCAGATGCTTTAAAGACTGGAAATATTGAAGAGTTTGGTAAGCTTATGATTGAATCTCATAACTCTCTTCGTGATCTATATGAGGTTTCATGTTTTGAACTAGACACATTGGTTGAAGCTGCATTAATGCAAAATGGGGTACTTGGTTCAAGGATGACAGGAGCGGGTTTTGGGGGTTGTACAGTAAGTCTTGTGCATAATAATGAGGTTGATTCATTTATCAGTAATGTTGGGTTAGTATATTATAAAAAAACAGGCATTAAAGCTGAGTTTTACATATCAGATATTGGCGATGGCGGAATGGAGGTTCTCTAAGATGGCTGTATTAGTAACAGGAGGCGCAGGATATATCGGAAGCCACATGGTAGCCGAATTATTAGAGAATGGTATTGAAACAGTAGTCATAGATAATTTGTCTACTGGAAACAGAGAAGCAGTATTATGTGACAAATTCTATGAAGGTGATATTAGAAATACAGGTGATTTGAAGCGAGTATTTAGTGAAAATAAAATTGATTCTGTTATCCATTTTGCAGCTTCATCGCTGGTTGGTGAAAGCGTTTCGAAACCTCTTAAATATTACAATAACAATGTTCATGGAACATCGGTGCTTTTAGCGGTAATGAAGAAATATGATGTAAAAAACATAGTGTTTTCTTCATCTGCAGCAGTTTATGGTGAAGTTGAGAAGATACCAATAACCGAAGAAACCCCGGTTAATCCTAAAAGTCCATATGGCGAAACCAAACTAGCAATGGAAAAGATGATTGACTGGGTTGCAAAGGTGACCGGACTTCATTATGTGTCATTAAGATATTTTAATGCATGCGGTGCACATAAAAGTGGAAAAATCGGCGAGTGGAGAAGTCATGAAACCCATCTTATCCCAATAGTTTTACAATATGTAATGGGGATTAGAGACAGTTTGAAAGTCTTTGGAGATGATTACAAAACACCTGACGGCACATGTATACGAGACTATATTCACGTTGTTGACTTGGTTAAAGCTCATATTGCTGCACTTAAGTATCTTGAAAATGGCGGTAAATCTGAAATATTTAATCTTGGAATGGGAAAAGGATTTTCAGTACTTGAAATAATAAAAGCAGCAGAAAAAGTTATCGGGTCAAAAATTTTGTATGACATAGCAGAGAGAAGAGCAGGTGATCCGGCTATTTTGATAGCTTCAAATAGTAAAGCAAAAAGAGAGTTAAACTGGGATTGTAATTTTGAAGACCCTGAAGAAATTATTGAGGATGCATGGAAATTTTATAAGACATACCCAAAGGGGTATAATTAAAATATCGTATGGAGGCGGATATGCTTAAATCGTTTATTTATCAAGAAAAATGCAAAGGTTGCGGATTATGCACCATTGCATGTCCTAAACAAATTATTATAATCAACAAGGATAAACTGAACCAGATGGGCTATTTTCCTGCGGAAGTTATTGATGTAGAAAAATGTATTGCCTGCGGCAGATGTGTAACAGCCTGTCCTGATTCTGCAATTGAAGTCAAGGAGAGAAACGATGCCTGAAAAAGTATTAATTAAAGGGAATGAGGCAATTGGAGAGGCTGTCATAAGAGCAGGATGCAGACATTATTTTGGTTATCCTATTACCCCCCAGAATGAAATCACAAATTTTATGTCAAAATATATGCCTGAAGCCGGTGGTGTCTTTATACAGGCCGAAAGTGAAATAGCAGCCATTAACATGGTTTACGGAGCTGCCGGGGCAGGGGCGAGGGTTATAACGTCATCGTCAGGCCCGGGAATTAGTCTTAAACAAGAAGGAATATCGTATATAGCAGGAGCAGAACTTCCGGCAGTAGTAGTGAATGTTATGCGAGGCGGTCCTGGTCTTGGTGGGATAATGCCTTCACAAAGTGATTACTTTCAGGCAGTAAAAGGTGGTGGGCACGGTGACTACAATAATATTGTGCTTGCTCCAAACAATGGTCAAGAACTATATGAGTTAACAGTAAAAGCTTTTGATTTAGCTGATAAGTATAGAATGCTGGTTATGGTATTAGCTGATGGTGCCCTTGGTCAAATGATGGAAAATGTTGAGTTTAGAGATAAAGAAACTCCATTAAAAATTGAAAAAGACTGGGCGGCAACAGGGACTGATTTAAAACGTAAAAAAAATTATATAACCAGTGTATATATCAAGCCGGATGAGCTTGAGGCATTAAACAACAGATTACAGACAAAATACAAAGAAATAAAAAAATCTGAGGTTGTGTATGAAGAGACTGATTGTGACGGTGCTGATATAGTTATATGCGCATTTGGTCTAGCGGCTAGGATTACAAGGAATGTTATGCAACTGGCGGAAGAAGAAGGTATAAAAGTTGGACTTTTTAGACCGATAACCTTATGGCCATTTCCTACAGCTGCAATTGCTGCTGTAGTTGATAAAACTGATGCAATTATGAGTTTCGAGTTAAACGCCGGACAAATGGTTGAGGATGTCAGACTTGCAGTAAATGGTAAAAAACAGGTTCATTTTTATGGAAAAACCGGAGGTAATCTCCCCACACAGAAGGAGATACTTGATGAAATAAAGAAAGTTCTGGGGAAGGAGGTTAGTGATGCCTGAAAGATTACACCCGAAATCACTTGAAAACACAACAACGCATTATTGCCCCGGTTGCTCGCATGGAATAGCGCACAGAGTAATAGCGGAAGTTATTGATGAACTCGGTATTGAGGGAAAGACCATTGGAATTGCTCCGGTTGGTTGTTCATATAATAATTATCTCTATTTCACTTTTGATGTATTACAAGCCGCACATGGTAGAGCTCCGGCAGTTGGAACAGGGGTTAAACGAGTTCATCCTGATAAAGTTGTATTTACATATCAGGGAGATGGTGACCTTGCCTCTATTGGAATTGCAGAAATAATTCATGCTGCAGCCAGAGGAGAAAATATAACTACGATTTTTATTAATAATGCAATATATGGAATGACTTCCGGACAAATGGCACCGACCACGCTTGAAGGGCAGGTAACAACAACATCTCCTCTTGGCAGAGATACTAAAGTTCATGGCTTTCCTCTTAAGATGAGTGAGATATTGTCTCAGGTTGAAGGAGCTGCTTTTGTTGAGCGAGTTTCAATGCATGATGTTAAACATATTTTAAGCGCAAAGAGAGCGATTAAGAAAGCTTTCAAAGTTCAAATGGCAGGACTTGGTTTTTCTATAGTTGAAGTGCTTTCAACCTGTCCTACTAATTGGAGACAAACACCGGTTGAAGCTGCAAAATGGGTTGAAAGTACTATGATGGAATACTATAAACTTGGGAATTATAAGGGAGCTGACCTGGAGGTATAAAATGAATTATGAAATTATTATTGCTGGATTCGGAGGACAGGGGATTCTGTCTACAGGTAGAATAATAAGTGTTGCCGCTATCATTGAGGGCAAAAACACCACATGGTTCCCATCATATGGTCCTGAGATGAGAGGTGGTACGGCTAATTGCCATGTAATTGTATCGGATTCTACAATCGGGTCTCCGATAATAAACAGACCGGATATACTTATATGCATGACAAGACCGGCTATTGATAAATTTGAGAAAAATGTAAAAGAAGATGGTTTTATACTTGCTGATGTATCCTTAGTTGGAGAAGATAGGATAAATTTATGTCAAAAACATATATTTTCTGTTGATGCAGCGAAAAAAGCAACAAAAATGGGTCATAAAGCCTTTGCAATGTTAATAATGATTGGTAAATTAATTAAGGAGACACAGATATTTAAACCTGAAACAGTTGAGAAAGCCTTGTATGAGGTTTTAAAACCAGAGCTTCATCGGCTTATACCCGATGAAATGGCCGCATTGAAGGCAGGAATGGAGATATGAAATGAGTGACTATAAAGTAAGTTTAGAGAATCATGAGATTAGGGCTAAATCACGAAGATTTCTTACAGGTAACTGGGGAATGGCAGTATTGGTTATTTTTGTTTATAGTGTCATAACCGGTATAGGAGGATCATCTGGGAGTAGCGCTTCAGGAGATACAGGTTGGCTCAGTGGTGTTGTGATTGGAATAGTAGCTGTAGCATCTATTCTGTCAATCGCTTACTCCATTTTGATTGCAAATGTCATAGAGTATGGTTCATCGATTACATTTCTTAAATTTGTTCGTGAAGAAAAAATAAATATTGAGAATTTATTCTCTGGATTCAAGGATTATGGTAGGGTCGTTGTTACTATATTTCTCAGAAACCTCTTTATTTTCCTATGGAGTCTTTTATTAATAGTCCCGGGAATTATAAAAGGTTATTCCTATTCCATGACTGAGTATCTTATTGCTGATGATTCGAGTCTTGACTCTCTATCTGCAATATCTAAGAGTAAAGAAATGATGATTGGCTGGAAAGGGAAACTATTTCTTTTAGATCTCAGTCTCATAGGCTGGTGGTTTCTTTGCATCTTAACATGTGGAATAGGATTTCTATGGTTAGGAGCTTATTTCAAGTCCAATAGGGCAATGTTTTATCAGGAATTGTCTGGTCAATTGGTTGAGGAATCTATAGCAGAGGGACCCGATGACCTAACTATAGAAGCATCGTAAAAAGAAATTGAACGTATTAACAGCGAGCAAAGTGACTTCAGCTGATTCATGAATTAAGTATTTTCAAAGTATTAGCCCAAGGTAACTCAATCAACTATTGATGAAGTTATCTTGGGTTTTTAAATTGCAACTTCATATGATAAACCTGATATATAGAATTAGGAAAACAATGGGAATAGCAAAATTAATCTTTGTTTAATTTGTGATAAATCAGGTGTTGCATACAAATTAACAAGCAAGAAATAACCCGGTCAAAAGACCGGGCTTGGTATGGGATATACCCTAATATGCAGTTAGACTCTAAAAAGTAAATCTGCATATGTGGGGAAGGGCCATAATTTACTGGCACATATTACTTCAAGTTGATCGGCGAAACATCTGACTTCGTTCATTGCGGTAAAGACTTCATCTCTGTAAAGTTCAGCCTGTTCCAGAATATCTTCTTCGGCATCCTGAGCTGATGCTAATTTTTCCTCTAGAACTGTTATGGCAGTACTCAGTTTTCCATTTAGCTTCGACACTTTTATCAAAAGATTTTCTTGTGCAGATGTATCTACTGTTATTCCTGTAGAATTAATTGTTACTATTGATGAAGCCAGTGAAGTAGCAAACTCAATAGTTGCAGGTAAGATCTCAGTTTTAGCCATGCTTAGAGTGGTTAATCCTTCAATGTTAATGGTTTTGGCATATGTTTCAAGTTGGATTTCATATCTGGCATGAATTTCTTCTTTGGATAAAACATTGAATTTATTCAAAACAGAAACATTTTTTTCGTCGATGAATGTTTTTACTGAATCAACCATATTCTTAATATTTGATAGTCCGCGTTTTTTTGCCTCTTCTACCCACTCATCAGAATAATTGTTACCGTCAAAGATAACTCTTTTATGGTCTTTCATTATGCCTTTTATCAATTCCTGAACGGTTTTGTCAAAATCATCAGCTGATTCCAAAATTTCAGCAATTTCAGATAGTGTATCAGCAACAGTTGTATTAAGAATAAAGTTTGGTCCTGAAATCGACCCGGATGATGGGGTCATTCTAAATTCAAACTTATTACCGGTGAAAGCAAAAGGAGAAGTTCTGTTTCTGTCGGTAGAGTCTTTTGGCAGTGGTGGTAATGCTGTAACACCTATTGTCATAGGTTCTTTCATCCCGCTTTCTAATGGTGAGTCATTTTCAATAGCAGTCAATATATTTGATAACTGTGCTCCAAGAAATATTGAAATAATTGCCGGAGGTGCTTCATTTGCCCCAAGTCTGTGGTCATTACCGGGTACTGCTGCAGTTAAACGAAGTAATTCTGCGTATTTATCAACAGCTTTTATTGTTGCTGCAAGAAAAACCAAAAACTGTGCATTCTCATGCGGGGTTTTACCGGGGTCCAGAAGGTTCATGCCATCATCAGTTGCTAATGACCAGTTGTTATGTTTGCCAGAGCCATTAACACCTGCAAAAGGTTTTTCGTGAAGAAGACAAACCAGATTATGTCGTAAAGCGACTTTTTTCATCATTTCCATAATTAACTGGTTGTGGTCAGCTGCAATATTAGTTGTTGAATATATTGGGGCCAATTCATGCTGAGCCGGAGAAACTTCATTATGTTGGGTTTTTGCTGATATACCCAATTTCCATAATTCATCATTCAATTCTTTCATATAGTCAGAAACACGCTCTTTCAATGAGCCAAAATAGTGATCATCAAGTTCCTGACCTTTAGGAGGCATAGCACCGAATAAGGTTCGACCTGTAAACATCAAATCCATTCTTTTTTCATATAGCTCTTTATCAATAAGGAAATATTCTTGTTCAGGACCTACTGATGATATAACCTTTTTAGTAGTTGTATTCCCAAAAGCTTTCAGAACTCTCATTGATTGCTTTGAAATGACTTCCATTGATCTAAGTAATGGGGTTTTTTTATCGAGTGCTTGGCCGTTATATGAACAGAAGGCTGTTGGGATACATAAGATGTTATCTTTTACGAATGCAGGAGATGTGCAATCCCATGCAGTATACCCACGGGCTTCAAAAGTTGCTCTTAGTCCACCGTTTGGGAATGAAGACGCATCTGGTTCGCCTTTTACTAATTCCTTTCCTGAAAATTCAAGAATAACTTTGCCGTCTTCTGTCGGAGATATAAATGAATCATGCTTCTCAGCAGTGATTCCTGTCATAGGCTGGAACCAATGTGTAAAATGTGTAGCTCCTTTTTCTAAAGCCCAGTCTTTCATTGCTCCGGCTACTATTTCCGCTACTGAAGCATCCATTGACTTGCCTTCTGCTAGAGTTTTTTTGAATACTTTATATGTCTCTTTTGGTAGTCTTTCTCTCATTACTGAATCATTGAATACATTTAATCCAAAGATTGTTGATAAATAGCTCATAATTTGCTCATTCCCTTTCGATTCTTTACCAATCTGTACATACTATACAGTTTGATATAAAAAAGGCGTCCACTAAAAGCGAACGCCATTGTCCTAAAAATTTATTTGCAAGCACCATTGCTTTATCAAATTATATAAATATTATACATAATAATTTACCCTATGCAAGTTTTTTTACCACTTGGGTAATTCTTTTTCGTCTTTAGGTTCAACGCTACTATCAGTAATACTTTCGTTTTGGCTATCAAGTGCTGATTTTACAGCTTTATACCCATGCATGTAGAAAAGGAAATTTATTCCGCCAAGAGATAGTATAAATACGGCCAGAAGGAATGAGCCTAGAAAAGTGCTTAGAATATAAATGTTGGCTACTGACATTGCGATTGTAAGTGGAATAGAAAACAAGAAAATTTTTCTGTAATAAATATTTTTTATTCTGTTAAATTCATCAGTTCCAATCGGGATTTCAGATTTATAACTAAAGGGTTCCCTTTTCCGACCGATAAAAGGTAGTAGAAAAAAGACAAGAATAATAACAATTGCGGGGAAAAGAAAAAACATAAGATTCTGTAGCCACATAATAAAACCTCCTGTGTTTCATGTTAGTATTCTATAATATGGGGGATAATAAATCAAAAGGGTTTAAATTTTTCTTATATATCTGATTTATACGTCAGAGATATTGATAAAATGACAGGTTTCAAGTAGAATGTATTGGTATGACAATAAATAATATTTAAGGTGATTTGGGATGGAAAAAGCTGCTTTGCAGAAAATATTGGAAGCTGAGAAAAAGGCCGATGGAATTATATTAGAAGGAATCAGAGAAGCAAGGAATTTATCAGAAGAGTCAGCAGTAAAAATCAAAGGGTTAAAAACTGAATTCGAAGAGCGACTCGATGATGAAACAAGTAAAATTATAAATAAAAGAACTAAAGAAGCTGAAAAAAAGGCCGCTGAACTTGAAGAGTCCTTTATTCTTGAGTGCAGTGAAATTAAAAAAAAGGCTTCAGTCAATATTGATAAGGGCGTAGCTTATGTCGCGGATAAGATTGGGAGCGGCACGTGGCAATAATTGACATGAAAAAACTGACACTTGTCGGACTACATGATGACAAGCACAGACTTTTAGCACACCTCATGGAAATTGGGGTAATTGATATTGTTGATGTAAATATCGATGAGGAACTCAGCGATATATTTTCAAAAGATATAAATAAAGACGATATAATTGAACTTGATGGTAAGCTTCATAATCTTGAGACTGCAATATCAGTATTGAAGCCATATGATGAAAGAAAGAAACCTTTATTTAAAGTCAGAAAAGATATGAATCATCATGATTATATGGCGATTGTTCTAAAACGTCATGAAGTTCTTGCTAATGCAAAAAATATAAGCGATGTAAAAGAAGATCTGGATCAAAAACGGTCCGGTATTAATCGTGATACAGGTTCAATTGTAACTCTAAATTCATGGTCAGCTCTTTCAATACCAATGGAAACTGATACAACAAGCAGTACTATTGTAACTAATGGAATGATTCCTGCTGCAGCTGATATTGAAGCAATGCGGGTAAAAATTGAAGATGAAGAACTTGCCTGTGAATTAGAAGTGACTGGAAGCGACAACGACCAGTCATATCTTACGGTTTACACTCATACTGATGATGAACAACCTTCTATGTCAATTTTAAAACGAAATGGTTTTTCAGTTATGTCATTTTCCGGTTACCAGGGTAGTGTTGAAGAAAATATTATTTCTCTTAAAAAAGATATTGATAACAAAGAAAGTGAAGTAAAAGATATTGAAAATAAGCTAAGAGAACTTTCAATAAATCTTGATGATATAGAAATAGTTTTTGACTATTACAGCATAAGAAGGGAAATATCAATTACTGAGGGAGAAGTTGCTTCCGGTAAAAGAATATTTTTCCTTGAGGGATGGATACCTGCTCCAATAGAAGAAAGTCTGAAAAATGAATTGACTGAAAACTGGACTGTTGATATTTCGGTAAGAGAACCAATAGATGGTGAAGATATACCTATAATGGTTAAAAACGGATTTGTTGGCGACTCTGTACAAGATATAACTGAAATGTATTCATTACCATCATATCAGTCAGTTGATCCCAATCCTGTTACTGCTCCGTTTTTCTTATTGTTCTTTGGACTTATGCTTTCTGATGCCGGCTATGGATTAGTAATGGCAATTGCCTGCGGGATTATTTATTTCTTTGTGAAACTTGAAGATACAATGAAACGGTTTATGAAGATGGGCATGCTAGCAGGACTCGCAACCATGTTTTGGGGAGCTTTATTCGGCAGTTGGTTTGGCAATTTAATACCAGTACTGGCAGGCAACCTTGATATGGATTTATCGATATGGTTCCAACCGGTTTTGAATCCTGAATACATGTTAATGTGGTCTCTGCTGTTCGGAGTTGTTCATATATATGTAGGCCTTGCAATGAAAGCAGCGAATTTAATTAAGCAGAAGAAATATTTTGATGTAATATGGGATGTTGTAACATGGTACATATTCTTCACCGGGGCTGTTTTCTTGGTAATGCCATTTGTACCGGCTGTACCTGCATCAGCAATTGAATTAGTTGAACCATATGGAATGTATATACTTGGTACTGGAGCTGTGCTTTTACTATTAACTCAGGGAAGAAAAAGTAAAAATATTTTTGGTAAAATTTTTGGTGGGCTTGCGGCCATATATGATTTAATTAATTTTATGAGTGATGTTCTGTCATATTCAAGATTACTAGCACTTGGACTTGCAACTTCAGTTATTGCAAGCATTGTTAACGAAATGGGATCCATGAGTGGATTTACATTCACAGGAGTAATAGTATTTATACTTGTGTTCCTGGTTGGACACACAATAAACTTTGCACTGAATGCGTTAGGGGCTTATGTTCACTCAAGCAGGCTTCAGTACATTGAATTTTTTAATAAGTTTTATGAGGGCGGCGGAAAACCTTTCCGGCCTTTTAGAAGAAATACAAAATATATTAGGATAAAGGATTAGGAGGCATATAATGTTTGATGGAAATTTCTTTGCTATTTTAGGAGCGGCACTGGCGTTTTTCCTAGCAGGAGCCGGTTCGGCAAAAGGCGTTTCAATAGCCGGTGAAGCGGCAAGTGGTGTTGTTGCGGAGGACAGTGATAAGTTTGTATCCGTAATGATTATTGAAGCACTTCCCAGCACACAGGGCATTTACGGATTTGTAATAGCTTTTATGATTATGGCAGCAATGACAGAAATCGGCCCTGGTATAACAGATTCACAGGGATTAACACTTTTAATCGCAGGACTTCCAATTGGAATAGTAGGACTGTTCTCTGGTGTTTATCAGGGTAGAGTAGCTGCTGCAAGTATTGGAATCATTGCAAAGCGGTCAAGTGATATGGTTAAAGGTATTATCTTAACTCTGATGGTTGAATTATTTGCTATTTTCGCTATTCTTATTTCAATCCTCATGGTTGGCAGGGTATAAAAATTATGTCAGGGATTGATAGAATCACCGAAAAAATACTTGATCAGGCCAGGCTGCAGGCTGAAAACAAAGTTGCTTATGCTAAAGAAGCTACAGATAAAGCGAAAGCCGGTCTTGAAAAACGATTTGACAGAACCATGGAAGCTGAAAAGAAAAAAGCAACCGATGAGGGAGCTGAAGCAGCTAAAAGGGTTATTGCAAATGTTAAACTAGAAGGCAGAAAGAAAAAGCTTGCTGCCCGGCAGGATGCTGTAAACCTGGTTTTTGACAAGGCAGTGAAAAAAATGGCAACTCTTCCCGAAAAAGAGTATGTTAGTTTTCTTGTAAATATTACTATAGCTGTACTTGAAAAAGGCAAAAATGAATTGATTATGAATCCCAGGGATCGTGATGCTGTAGGATCTAAAATTATTGAAATACTTAAAGAAAAAGGTCCGGATATGAAAGTAGCTATTTCCGAAGAAACTATATCAACTTCTGGCGGACTTGTAGTAAGAAATGGTGATATACAGACAAATCTAACACTTGAATCTATAATACGCCTTGAACGTGAAAAGCTTGAGGCAGATGTGGTTGGTTTGATATTTGAAAGTGAGTAATAGTGTTACCTGAAACAAGATATGCGTACTCTGTCGCAAGAATACGTGTTGCAGAACTGAATATGCTATCAAAAAGCAGGCTTGAAAGAATGCTTGATTCCGTCAGGGTATCAGATGCTGTCAGGGTATTAAATGAAGCAGGTTATCCTGAAAACAATGATTATGAAGGAATTCTTCGTGAAGAGACTGCAAATCTGTATGCTTATCTGAAAGAAATTAGTCCGGAACCGGAGATTTTTGATATTTTTGCTTACCGATACGATAGTCACAATATTAAAGTTTTATTGAAAGCCGAATTGTCAGGCGCAGACTATGAGGGACTACTGGCAGATAATGGAGTTATAGATAAAAGTACTCTGGGTATTCTGGTACGTGAGAGAAATTTTGGTTCGCTTCCGCAGGAATTTACAGAAGCCATTACTAAAAGTCTTGATACCTATGCCAGAACAAAAGACCCTCAGATAATTGATATTATGGTCGATGGTGCATATTACAGATTATATCTTAGAATGGCAGCTGCAACAGGGAGCAAATTTCTTGTTCAACTGGCAACAAAGATTATTGATATAGCAAATATAAGCGCATATATAAGAGTTAAATCGAAAATGGAAGACCTTGATTTGCTTACAAGAGTTTTGATTCCCGGTGGAACTATTAAAATCAAGGCATATCTGGAAAGTTTCAGTAGAGAGATAGAAGGGTTCAGTGATGTACTTAAAGGTACTGGTTACGGTGGTCTTCTTGATATTCTGACAGAAGCTTCCGGGAGTATAACCGAGTTTGAAAAAGCTTGTGATAATTACATAATAGAATTTGTAAGAAAATTCAGGCATAAAGCTTTTGGAATAGAACCGCTTATTGGTTACATGCTGGGCAAAGAAACTGATATAAAAAATGCGCGGATTATCCTTGTTGGAAAGATCAATAGAATAAGTAATGATGTAATCCGCGAAAGACTGAGGAACGGATATGTATAAAGCAGCTGTAATAGGCGATAGAGACAGCATACTTGGCTTTAAAGCACTTGGTATAGATGTATATGACGAAAAGCATATAGATTTAGATGAGGTTATAAAAAAGCTGGCAGCTGATAACTATGCAGTAATATTTATAACTGAAGATGTTTTGTACAGAGCTGTTGATGCAATGAAGAAATACTCCGACACACCTCTTCCTGCTATAATACCCATCCCTAGCAATAAGGGATCAAAGGGTTTGGGAATGGAGAATATTAGGAAGGCAGCTGAGAAAGCTATCGGAGCAGATATATTGTTTAATAATAAATAGTGTAAAGGAAGTGATTTAGTGAGTAAGGGAACCATAGTTAAGGTTTCAGGCCCACTGGTTGTTGCAAAAGGAATGCGCGACGCCAATATGTTTGACGTGGTCAGGGTCAGTAAAGAACGTCTGGTAGGCGAAATTATTGAGATGCGTGATGATAAAGCATCTATACAAGTATATGAAGAAACTGCGGGCTTAGGACCCGGCGAACCGGTAGAATCAACCGGAATGCCACTGAGTGTTGAACTTGGGCCAGGTATCATAGAGCATATATTTGATGGTATACAGAGACCGCTTGTTAAAATCCGAGAAATGACCGGTTCAAACATCACAAGGGGAATCGAAGTTGATAGTGTTGACAGAGATGTTAAATGGGACTTCAAACCTGTTAAAAAACCCGGAGATGTTGTTGAAAATGGTGACATTATCGGTACGGTTCAGGAAACAGTTCTCATTGAACACAGAATAATGATTCCTTTTGGAGTTAACGGAACTATTAAAAGTATTGAAGAGGGCTCATTTACAGTTGCTGAAACTGTTGCAGTTCTAGAAGATACTGAAGGAAAAGAAATTGCAATAACAATGCTCCAAAAATGGCCTGTCAGAAAACAGCGTCCATATAAAAGGAAATATACACCAACGGAACCATTGATAACAGGACAGAGGAACATTGATACAATGTTTCCAATCGCCAAAGGCGGCATGGCAGCGATACCTGGTCCATTTGGAAGTGGTAAAACTGTTGTTCAGCATCAGCTGGCTAAATGGTCGGCTGCCGACATCGTTGTATATATAGGCTGTGGTGAACGTGGTAATGAAATGACAGATGTTCTTATGGAGTTTCCGGAATTAAAAGACCCAAGAAGTGGGGAACCGCTTATGAAAAGAACAGTTCTTATTGCCAATACTTCTGATATGCCGGTTGCAGCGCGAGAAGCATCTGTCTATACAGGAATAACCATTGCTGAGTATTACAGAGACATGGGATATGATGTTGCAATAATAGCAGATTCTACATCACGATGGGCAGAGGCATTAAGAGAAATGTCAGCACGACTTGAAGAAATGCCCGGTGAAGAGGGTTACCCTGCTTATCTTGGTTCACGTCTTGCGCAATTCTACGAGCGAGCCGGAAAAATAATGGCTCTTGGCTCAGAAGGTAGAATGGGTAGTATATCAGCTATTGGAGCTGTATCACCTCCTGGTGGCGACTTATCAGAACCAGTTACACAGGCTACACTTCGTATTGTTAAAGTTTTTTGGGGACTTGATTCACAGCTTGCATACGCTAGACATTTTCCAGCTATTAACTGGTTAATTAGTTATTCATTATATAGTGACAGAATTGCCAAATGGTCAGAAGAAAATGTAGCAAAGGATATGCCAAAATTAAAAGCTGATGCCATGAGGGTATTACAAGAAGAAGCAAGTTTACAAGAAGTTGTCCGGTTAGTTGGTATGGATGCTTTGTCAAAAAGTGAACGGCTTACTTTGGAAGCTGCACGGTCCATCAGGGAAGATTTCCTTTACCAGGACGCAATGCATGAGATAGATACATATTGTGCCCCGCAAAAGCAGTACAGGATGCTTTCAGTAATCATGAAATTCTATTATATGGGCAGTGAAGCCATAACAGAGGATATAGATATTGAAAAACTATTTGCAATACCTGTTAGAGTAAAAGTCGGGCGAGCACGGTTTATTGATCAGGAAAAGATAACAGAAGAATTCGATGCTATTGAACATGAAATGGAAGAACAGATAAAAACTCTGGTTTCCGGAGGCGAAGATAATGCTTAAAGAGTATAGAACAATAAGCGAGGTCGCAGGACCTCTAATGATAGTAAAAGATGTAGAGAATGTTAAGTACAATGAGCTTGGGGAAATAGAACTTGCAAGCGGTGAGATAAGAAAATGCAGGGTTCTTGAAATTGATGGAACCGAAGCGGTAGTTCAGTTATTCGATAGCGCGGCCGGTATCAATCTTGCTAGCAGCAAAGTGCGTTTTCTCGGCAGGGGTATTGAGCTTGCAGTATCAGGAGATATGCTCGGAAGAGTTTTTGACGGAATGGGTGATCCAATAGATGATGGACCTGCTATTATAGCTGAGGAACGTCTTGATATTAACGGTAATCCTATGAATCCTGCTGCAAGGAACTATCCATCTGAATTTATACAAACAGGAATATCCTCAATTGATGGTCTTAACACTCTGGTAAGAGGTCAAAAACTTCCGATATTTTCAGCTTCAGGTCTACCACATGCTGAACTGGCTGCTCAGATTGCACGTCAGGCAAAGGTTAAAGGAAAAGATTCGAATTTTGCTGTTGTATTTGGAGCAATGGGTATTACGTTTGAAGAAGCTGACTTCTTTATTCAGGATTTCAGGAGGACCGGAGCTATTGACAGAGCGGTTATGTTTATAAACCTTGCCAATGATCCACCGATTGAGAGAATAGCAACACCACGTATGGCACTTACAGCTGCAGAATATCTGGCATTTGAAAAAGAAATGCATGTACTGGTTATTTTAACTGACATAACATATTACGCAGAAGCGCTTAGAGAAATTTCAGCTGCTCGTAAGGAAGTTCCAGGCAGAAGAGGATATCCCGGATATCTGTATACAGACCTTGCAACAATGTATGAAAGAGCCGGAAGGAAACTTGGCAATAACGGAAGTATCACACTGATCCCAATCCTTACAATGCCTGAAGATGATAAAACACATCCTATCCCTGACCTGACAGGATATATAACAGAAGGTCAGTTAATTCTCAGTAGAGAAATGTATAAAAAAGGCATTATGCCTCCGATAGATGTTATGCCATCCTTGTCGCGACTAAAAGACAAAGGAATCGGTAAAAATAAGACCAGAGATGATCATAAGAATACTATGAATCAGTTGTTTGCAGCTTACTCACGAGGAAAGGAAGCCAAAGAGCTTGCTATCATCCTTGGTGATGCAGCATTGACTGATATAGATAAACTATATGCAAAATTTGCAGATGAATTTGAACGCAGGTATATTAATCAGGGATTTACAGAAAACCGTACAATTGACGAAACTCTTGATTTGGGTTGGGAATTGCTGACACTTCTTCCAAGAACAGAAATGAAGAGAATAAGCGACGAAAATCTTGAAAAATATTATGATGTATTCTATAAAAAGGTAGTGGAAAATGGCGAGGCTTAATGTTAATCCCACCAGGATGGAACTCAACCGACTAAAAAAGAGGTTGAAAACAGCCAGAAGGGGTCATAAATTACTTAAAGACAAACGAGATGAACTAATGAAAAAGTTCATTGCAATTGTTAAAGAAAATGTACGGCTTCGTGAAGCGATGGAAACTAAAGTTATGGATGCTCATTCCAGTTTTGTCATAGCACGTGCGGTTATGCAGTCAGAAAATCTTGAAGAAGCTCTAATGTTTCCTAAAAGGAAAGTAGACCTCCAGGTTTCTGAAGAAAACATAATGAGTGTAAAAGTGCCTGTATTTGGTGTTGAGGATGTAGAAGAAGGCGATACTAATATTTATCCATATGGACTGCATAGTACTTCTGGTGAACTTGATGGAGCGGTTCTTAACCTTACAGCTGCTTTTCCTGTTCTAATGGCATTGGCTGAAAAAGAGAAAACAGCTCAGCTGCTTGCAAGAGAAATCGAAAAAACCCGTCGTCGTGTAAATGCGTTGGAATATGTAATGATCCCGCAGCTTGAGGAAACAATCAAATATATCACCATGAAACTTGAAGAAAATGAACGCGGAAATATAACCCGCCTTATGAAAGTTAAGGAAATGATGGTTGAGGAGATGAGACAAAAGCATCTTGAAAGAGATAGTCAATTATAATTCTGTGAATTCTTATTTTAAAAACATATAAAACTACAGCCTATAGGCTGTTTTTTTTATAGTACAATTTTTTTTAATTTGCAGTGATTTCACTATTTATCACCCGCCCAAGAACACCCGTATCTTTAGACATGGGATGAATTGGGAAAATTTACTTGTCCGGCTTAAAATTGTCTTGGCTTAGTACTAAAAATAGTACGCCAATTTCTAAAAAGAGGTATATAATTAACGTAGCTAATACATAGATTTGGAT